>Ga0181517_10001139_pt1 | contig 30605 bp, 21 predicted proteins | sample PEATcosm2014_Bin_31_FD_119748 | JGI IMG/M metagenome (GOLD analysis project Ga0181517, IMG submission 119748) | Peatland microbial communities from MTU Mesocosm Facility, Houghton, MI, USA - PEATcosm2014_Bin01_30_metaG | ecosystem: Environmental > Terrestrial > Soil > Wetlands > Peat | place... | reverse complement strand
CTATTACAATGCCGTGGCCAACTATAACCTCAGGCGTCTGGAAGCGGCCGAGAAAAGCGTGCGCTCGGCGCAGAGGCTCGATACGCGACACGCGTATCCGCAGATCGGGCGCCTGCTGGGCGATATCCTCGCGCTCAACCGCCAGTACGCCGAGGCCGCCGGCCAGTTCCGCCAATACCTGGCGCTAGAGCCCGAAGCCGCGGACGCTCCGGCCGTGCGCCTGAAGTTGGAAGATGCAGAGAAGCGGGCAGTCGAGACCACCCAAACGCCAAGGTAGACCAGCCAACCGCGGCTCAGCATGTCGCCCATGGCCAGCGGCCGCGCGGGTAACCATCTGTAACAGTGTGGCGTCCTAACCGAAGGGAGCGCGTACCACGTGCTGCAGCGGACTTGGGCGTCGCCAGTTTGGCTGGCGGCTGTGTTGCTGGCCGGGGCGCGGGTGTCCGCGCAGGACGCGTTTCTCGACCGGTGGAAGGAACTCGCCTCACGGCAACCGGAACGGGTGAAATTCACCATTGCGGCGCCGAAGGCCGAGTTCTTCCTAGGCGAGGTCATTCCTCTGGAGCTGAACTTCACCTCCACGCAGCCACGAACTTTCCTGGCCAGCAGCCGGTTACAGGACAGAGTCGGGCGAATGAACCGCGTCGAGGAGTTCGTGACGGCCCCGGCCGCGCTCTGCGAGGATCCGTTGCAGGGCTTGCCCGCCGCCACGGGCGGCGAGGGGGGACTATCGGGCGGGCCGGTTGTTCTCTCCGACAAGCCGTTCTCGTTTGAGCGTGCGCTGAACGAGTGGGTGCGGTTCCGCCGACCTGGGGAGTACCGCGTCTACGTGTTGAGCAGGCGTGTGAGCCAGGTCGAGGATGCGGTGCGGTCCGATTACTATCTGCATCTGTTCGCGCGCGGCAAGCCGGTCGAACTGGCGTCCAATCTGCTGACGCTGAAGATTCTTCCCGCTCCGGCGCCATGGGTGAGGCAGCAGATCGCCGCGGCCAAGAAGGCGCTGGATGCGCCGGCGGCGCCTAATGACCAGGCGGCAAACCAGCGGCAGCGGGCCATCCGTGCGCTGCGTTTTCTCGACAGCCCGGAGGCGGCGGAAGAACTCGTCCGGCGGCTGACGGGGGACCAGGGCGTGGATTCGTTCCAGGCTTACCTGGGGGTGCTCGGATCGCCCTACCGAAAGCGGCTGCTGACGCTGATGGAGCAGCGCCTGGTTGCGGCCGATCAACCGGTGTGGGACCAGTACCTGGACACGCTGGCGCAACTGGTGGAGCTGTTGACAGAAAAGCCCATGCCGCCGTATCCCAAGGATGCGGCCGGGCAGAAGGCGTGGCAGGAGGAATCGAAGCGGCGCGCCGATGCCCGGGAGCGGAAACGAGACGAGTACGCGGCTCGGCTGATCGCTTCGCTTCCCGCCAAACAGCCCCCGGCGCGGGCTGTCTCGCTGAACACGCTGCTCGGTTTCGCGCGGAACGGCCCGCAGCCGCCGTGGCTGCCAAGCGTGGTGGCGTCGCTCATCGCCAATTTCCGCAGCCTGCCGGTGATGACGCAAAGCACGCTGCTGGAGTACCAATGGAGCACGTTGAAAGGGCCGGCGATTCTGCCCCTTCTGCGGGACCTGGTTGCGAACCCGCCGCGGCAGCAGTTCGATCCGCGGGTTGAGGCCGTCGCTTTGCGGCGGCTCTATGAGCTTTCGCCCGGCGAAAGCCGCAAGATCATCCTGGACGAAATCCGAAAGCCCACAAAGAGGATTCCCTTCCCCACGCTCGCCATCCTGACGGACGCCGCGCTGCCCGAATTAAACGATGTGCTGGCGGAGCGCTTCGACCCTCTGCTCATTCTGCGGTATGCGACGGGCGACATCGTGAAGCGCCTCGAAAGCGCCTATCTCGCGCGGGACGCGGAGATCAAAAAGCGGAATCTGCCGGCCTGCTCGGGGCCGCTCGCGTTCTATTTCCTGAAGTACGACCCTCCTTTCGGCGAGCGCCTGCTGCGCGAGGATTTCGCCAAGCCCAACGCCGTTCCGGCGTGCTACGACATCGGGTTCCAGTTCAATCAGTTGGGGCGGTGGGCTTACAGCCCAGCGCTCGAGCGGCTGGCCATCGAGTCGCTCACCAGCCCCAACGTGGCCGTTAAGCGCGGCGCGGCGGAAGTGTTAGGCAAGTACGGCGCGGCGGCCGCGGAGAAGCCGCTGTGGGACGCCACGGAATATTTCCATTCGTGGTGGAAGGGCCGCGAGGAGGGGCTGAAGGAGCAAAACGGCGAGGGGTCCGTGCAGTTGGAACGCGCCCTGCGGACCGCTCTGGCGCGGGCGGACGGGTGGGTACTCCAGGAACCGGAGCTCAAGCGTCTGTTGGCTCTGTGCAGCACCGAGTGGTGCCGGTCTGAGGTCACGGGATGGATCGGCGCCGCCAAGGCGCCGCTGAGCATCACGATCGTGCCGCAAGGCGACGGCCTTGGATATGACGTGGGGCAGTACGGCCCCGGCGGCGAGGATTGGCTGCGCCGCAAACTGCCGCAATACCCGGCGGCGATCGAGTTCCGGGTAGTGCAGTGGCCGAATGAGGCGAACATGCCCGGAGCGAGGGAAGCGCGGGAGCGCGCGCAGAAGGTTCTTGGCGCTTCGGGGCGAAAGGCGGCCCAGTAAACCGCACGAGCCGTTGGCCGGCGGAAGCGCCGGCGAAAGCGCCTGCCCCACATGCCTGGAAAGCCCGCTCTACGGCGCCGGCTCCACGTGCACCAGCACGTCGGCCACCCAGTCCAGCGTGCGCACCACGCGCTGGCGGACTTCATGGGCGATCTGGTGCGACTGCCTCACGGTCAGATCCGGGTCCACTTCCAGGTGCAGGTCCACGTGATAGCGCAGGCCGGTTTTGCGCGCGAAGCATTTCTCCACGCCGCGGACGCCGGGCGTGGCCATGGCGGCTTCGCGGACCTGGCGCATCAGCCCTTCATCCGGCATGGTGTCCATCAACTGCATGGCGGTATCGTAGACCACGCGCACGCCGGCCAGGATCACAATCAACCCCACCGCGAAGCCGCCGTAACTGTCGGCATTCACGAAGCGGGCGGGGTTTGAGAGCGCCAGGCCCACGGCGATGAGCGCGGCCACGGCGGAGACGCTATCCATGAGGTCGTTCCAGGCGTCGGCCGTGAGGGCCGCGCTCTGGAGCTTGCGGCCGTACCGGAACTTGGTGGTGGAAAGGGCCGCCTTGGCGACGAGCGAAGCCAGCAGAGGCCAGATTACGAAGGCGCTCAGGATTTCTCGCGGCCGGCCCAGACGCTCCAGGGAACTGTAGCTGATGAGCGCGCCGAGGGCCGTGAGCGCGAGGCCGATCAGTAAGCCGGTCAGCGTTTCGACGCGACCGTGCCCGTAGGGGTGGTTTTTGTCGGGCGGTATGGCCGCCAGCGTCAGGCCCAGCAAGACGAACCCGGAAGCGAACACGTCCGATCCCGATTCGAAGCCGTCCGCCACCACCGCCGTGGAATGCCCGGCCAGGCCGATGACGATCTTGACTGCCGAAAGCGCGCCGCTCACCACCATTCCGGTTAAGGCCACGCGTTGACCGGTGTTCATACAGCCCAGGGGCTAAAGCCCGTGGTTTTTCCGCGGCTTTGCGGCACGGCTAAAGCCGTGCCCTGATACAACCCCGATGCCGCTCGGTTCCAGTCGAATCTCACTCCCAACTGTAAAACTCCAGTGGCAGGCGAAAGCGCCTGCCTCACCAAGACTGCCATGCAGCTCAAGCAAGCTTCAGTTTCCACCATGCCGCTACGCTCTGGCGGGGTCTATTTTCTCTGTGTCGACGCCCAGCTCGCCGAAGGCCGCCGCGGCCTTTTGCGCGTCGAACCGGCCATCGCGCGCCAAACGCGAGAGCGCCGCCGCCGCAATCGATTCCGCGTTGACTTCGAAATGCCTGCGCAGGTGCGCGCGGTTGTCGCTGCGGCCGAAGCCGTCGGTTCCCAGGGTTTCCATGCGGCCCGGCAGCCAGGGCGCCAACTGATCGGCCATTACCTTCATGTAGTCGCTGGCCGCCACGATGGGCCCCTGGGCTCCAGCGAGCGCTTTGACGATGTACGGCTGCCGCGGGGGCTGATCGGGATGCAGCCGGTTCCAGCGCTCCACGCCCAGCGCCTCCCGCCGCAGCTCGTTATAACTGGTGACGCTCCACACGCCGGATGCGACCCCATACCGCTCCGCGAGGATCTCTTGCGCCCGCAGCGCTTCATTGAGGATTGGCCCGCTGCCGAAAAGCTGCACCGCGGCCGGGCCTTCCTGCGCAGCCCGGTAGAGATAGATGCCCTTGAGAATCCCCTCGGGGTCCACTCCTTCGGGCATGGAGGGCATGGGATAGTTCTCGTTGTAGAGGGTCAGGTAGTAGAAGACGTCCTCCCGCCGCTCATACATGCGCCGGATGCCGTCCTGCACGATCACGGCGATCTCATAGGCATAGGCAGGGTCGTAAGCGACGCAGGAGGGGACCGCGCTGGCGAGCACGAGGGAGTGGCCGTCCTGGTGCTGGAGGCCTTCTCCGGCGAGGGTGGTGCGCCCGGCCGTGCCGCCGCACAGGAAACCCTTGCCGCGGGCGTCGCCAAAGGCCCAGATCAGGTCGCCGACGCGCTGGAATCCGAACATCGAGTAGTAGATGAAGAACGGAATCATCTCCACGCCGTAGTTTTTGCCGGCCAGCCCCGCGGCCGTGAAGGATGCCATGGAACCGGCCTCGGTGATGCCCTCTTCCAGCATCTGGCCGTCTTTCGATTCCTTGTAATACAGGAACATCTCGGCGTCGTGCGGCTTGTAAAGCTGCCCCTGGCTGGCGTAAATCCCGAACTGGCGGAAGAGCGATTCCATGCCGAACGTGCGCGCCTCATCGGGAATGATGGGGACCACGCGCTTGCCGATTTGCGGGTGCTTCAGCAGCAGGGTGAGCACGCGCACGAAGGCCATGGTGCTGGAGACTTCGCGGCCGGCGGAGCCTTCGAGCGATTCCTTGAAGTACTCGAGCGGCGGCGCCTCGAGTGCGGCGGCGGCGGCCGGGCGCGCGGGCAAATAGCCGCCCAAGCGCCGGCGGCGCTCATGCATGTAGGCGATCTCCGGGCTGTCTTGCGGCGGACGGTAGAAGGCGGCGTTGCGCGCAGCTTCCTCGGGAATGGGAATCTCGAACCGCGAACGGAAATGCGCGATCTCCTGCTCGTTCAGCTTCTTTTGCTGGTGGGTGATGTTGCGGCCCTCGCCGGCTTCGCCCAATCCGTACCCTTTGATGGTATGGGCCAGAATCACGGTGGGCTGGCCCTTGGTCTCCACCGCCGCCTTATAGGCGTTGTAGACCTTGCGCGGGTCATGCCCGCCGCGGCGCAGCTTGAACAGCTCGTCGTCGCTTAAGTGCGACACCAGGTCGAGCAGCTCGGGGTACTTGCCGAAGAAGTTCTTGCGGATGTAGGCGCCGTCCTTGGTGACGTAGGTCTGCATCTCGCCGTCCACCACTTCCCCCATGCGCCTCCGCAGCAGGCCGGTGTGGTCGCGCTCGAGCAGGACATCCCAATCGCCGCCCCAGATGAGCTTGATCACGTTCCAGCCGTCGCCGCGGAAAGCGGCTTCGAGCTCCTGGATCACCTTGCCGTTGCCGCGCACCGGCCCGTCCAGACGCTGCAGGTTGCAGTTGATCACGAAAATAAGGTTGTCGAGCTTCTCGCGCGAGGCCAGGGTGAGCGATCCCATGGATTCCGGCTCGTCCATTTCGCCATCGCCCAGAAACGCCCAGGTCTTGCGGGGCGTGGGCGGGATGACGCCGCGGTTTTCCAGATAGCGCATGAAGCGCGCCTGGTAGATGGCGCTGATGGGGGCGATTCCCATGGAAACGGTGGGGAAGCGCCAGAAATCGGGCATCAGCCACGGATGCGGATACGAAGAGAGCCCGGGCTCGGCGCGCAGCTCGTGCCGGAAATTCTCGAGGTGTTTTTCGGTGAGCCGCTCCTCGAGAAAAGCCCGCGCATAGACGCCGGGCGAGGCGTGGCCCTGGAAGTACACCACGTCGCCCGGCTGGTCGCCGTAGGAAGCATGGAAAAAGTGGTTGAAAGCCACCTCCAACAGGGTGGCGAGTGAGGCATAAGTGGAAATGTGGCCGCCGATGCCGGGGTCGTACTTGTTCTGGCGCACCACCATGGCCATGGCATTCCAGCGGATCAGGCTCTTGATGCGGCGCTCCAGGGCGCGATCGCCCGGATACGGGACTTCATCCTCCAACCGGATGGTGTTGACGTACGGGGTGTTGAGATGGATGGGCAACTCGGCGCCCGCGCGGCGAGCCTGGCCGGTGAGCTGTTCCAGCAGAAATGCGGCCCGGTCGGGGCCGGCTTCATCGAGGACCTGACCCAGGGCATCCACCCATTCCGCCGTCTCCCGAGGATCCAGATCCACTACCCTTTCGTCGCGTGTCTGGTGCATGATTTCTTCCATTATAGGCTGTCCTAGTTTCGCGCCGGGTCCCGGCGGCCGCAATTCGCCGGCCGCGGACAGCTACAATGTGGTCATGGTCAGACTGGAACACGTGCTGGACTCCTGGAGAACGATTCGCCAGGACACCGCCGCCGCCGTTGAGGATTTTCCCGCCGGAGAACTGGATTTCCGCGCCACCCCGGAGGTGGCGCCTTTCGGCGAGATTGCGCGCCACATCCTGGAGGCCGGCGAAGGCCTGACCGGGTTGCTGCTCGCGGGCGACGAGGACTTCACCGTCCCCGATTTCCGGGAGCGGTTGAAGCGCCACGCGACAAGTCTCCCGGCGGATGCGAGCGCCGCGGATATTGCGGCGGCGTTGCGCCAATCGCTGGACCAGCGGCTGGCGGAACTGGCTGCGCGGCCGCCGGAGTTTTTTGCGCACATCATCACGCGCTTCGACGGCCAGAGGCTAACCCGCCTGGAGATGGTGCAGACGATTAAGGAACACGAGCTGACCCACCGGGCGCAATTGTTCCTGTATCTGCGGCTGAAGGGGATCGTGCCGGCCACCACGCGCCGGAGGATGGCCAAACAGGGCGCTAAATAAACTTGCAATCGCGCTGGTCTATCGTATAACAGTAATATTTCGGGAGGAATTCGATGGTCAGGTGTCCGGTTTGCGACGGCGCAATTGATATCGATGAGGAAGATCTGGACGAAGGCGACACGCTCAGTTGCGACGAATGCGGGGCGGACCTCCGGGTAGTCGGGACCGACCCGCTGGAGGTGGAATCCGCCGACGACCTCGAAGAAGAAGACGAAGACGAGGACGATTTCCTCGACGACGAGGACGAAGAGGAAGAAGACGAGGACTGGAAGTAGCTGCGCTTCCGGCTTGAAACGACCCATTTCTGGGCCGCGTCGCATTTCGGGGAGGGAATTCTTGGGCAGGAAAATAGCGTTTCTACTGGTGGTCCTCCTTATCGGTTGCGTCGCCTCCGTGGCGCAAGGACAGGGCAGGAAGAAGGGGGAAGGGCCCACTCGCAGCGTGCAGGGCGTGGTCACCTCGGCGGACGATACGCCGGCCGTCGGAGTGGTGGTGTATCTGAAGAACCTCAAGACCCTGCTCATCATCTCGTTCATCACCAAAGAGAACGGCTCGTACTACTTCCATGGGCTGAGCCCGGACATCGACTACGAGCTGCGGGCGGCCGCCAAGGACGAGGCGAGTCCGACCAAGACCTTGAGCTCGTTCGACTCGCGCACCGAGGCCACACTCAATCTGAAGATGAGCAAAAAGCAGGGGCCGGTGAAGTGACCGTCTAAGATGTAAGCTTGTCCCATGCGAGTTGTCGTCATCGGCGGTACGGGTCACATCGGCACGTACCTGGTCCCGCGCCTGGTGGAGGCCGGACACGCCGTGACGTGCGTCAGCCGGGGGCTGAGGGAAGCCTACGCTCCGCACGCCGCCTGGGAACGGGTAACGCGCGTCGCCATGGACCGCGCGGCGGAGGAAGCCGCGGGGAATTTCGGCCGCCGCATCGCGGAACTGGAACCGGAAGCGGTGATCGACATTACCTGCTACCGGCTCGAAAGCGCGCGCCAGTTGGTAGATGGATTGCGCGGGCGCGTGGGGCGTTTTCTCCACTGCGGCACCATCTGGGTGCACGGTTTCAACGTCACCGTTCCCACCGCCGAGGAACAGCCGCGCAGGCCGCTCGAAGAGTACGGCGAGCGCAAGGCCGCCATCGAAGCCTACTTGCTGGAGGAGGCGCGCGGGAACCGCTTCCCCGCCGCGGTGATCCACCCCGGCCACATAGTGGGCGAAGGGTGGCCGCCGCTGAACCCGCAGGGCCACTTCAGCCCCTGGGTTTTCGAAAAGCTGGCGCGCGGCGAGGAACTGGCGCTGCCGCACCTGGGGTTGGAGACGTTCCACCACGTCCACGCGGACGACGTGGCTCAGGGATTCGCGCGCGCCCTGGAGAACTGGGATAACGCCGCCGGCCAGAGCTTCCACATCGTCTCCGAGGCGGCCGTGACCCAGCGCGGATACGCCGAGGCGGCGGCCTCCTGGTTCGGAAAGGAGGCGCGCCTCAGTTTCCTTCCGTGGGACGAATGGCGCCGCACGGTCACCGAGCAGGAAGCTTTCCAAAGCTGGCGGCACGTAACGCACTCGTCCCATTGCAGCATCGCCAAGGCCAGGAAACTACTGGGCTACGAGCCCCGGTATACGTCGTTTCAGGCGGTGCGAGAGTCGGTCGATTGGCTGGTGCGGCAGGGGAGGATCAAGACGGAGTAAGCGCCCGGACAGCCAACTACGGCAGGATTCTTACCTCTTCGCTTTCCTCGTCCACCACCGGGGTCAGCGCCGCATCGGTGTAATTGCGCGCCGCGGGATCGCGCTTCAGGTTCACCACGAATGGCCGGTAGCGCCAGATGGCCTGCGCCAGCTTGAAGTGCTTGTAAAGCAGATCGGCGACGTAACGGGGGTAAAAAACGAGTGCGCTTTCCACAGGCAGCCCAGGGCGACGGTCGTTGCGGTACTTACGCCTGAGATAGCCGCCCTGATACGGATGCACGTTCTCGAGCGCCACCGCGCAGTAAGACCAGATCAACTGAGTGACCACCTTGCCCGGACTGCTATTGGTCGCGGCCGCGCGGCGCAGCACGGTCTCGAAGTGATCGCGCGAATAAAAGGACGCCCATGCGTCGCGGTAGGCCTGCTGCCATTGCGCCTTGGACATGAGCGGATGACCCGCGGCGGCATGTTCCACGTCGTAGTGATTCAGATCCGGATCCATGGGCGCGCCAGCCTTATACAGGCGCTGGTGATCCTCGGAGCCGGGCAGCGGCGTCATGCAAAAGAACTGCAGAAGATCGACGGGAAGCTCCCGCTTGATGATTTCGACATCGCGGGCGATGGATTCCGGGGTATCGCTGGGGAAGCCGAGAATGTAACCCGCGATCACGGTGACGCCGGCCTGCTTCCAGCGCAGCAGCATCTTCCGGTACTCGGAAATCTGGTTTTGTTTCTTATGAGCCCCGGCCAGGCTGCCGGGGTTGATGTTCTCTATGCCGATGAACACGCGGACCACGCCGGCCCGCGCGGCCTTCTCGATAAAGCCGGGAAGGCGGTGGCACATGGTATCCACCTGAATCACAAACCGGATGTCCAGCCTGTCCCGCTGCCGCAATTCGATGAGGCGGTCGAGAATGTTTTCCCAATCCGCGTTGCGCGAAAAGTTGTCATCCGTGACGAAAAAGCGCTTGACCCCCTGGGCGACATTCCGCCGGACGATGCGCTCGATATCGTCGGGCGACCGGCGCCGCGACTTGCGGCCCTGCACGTTGATGATGGTGCAGAAAGAGCACAGAAACGGGCATCCGCGGCCGGCATCGAAGCTGGTGATGCCGCCTCCGGTCCGTTTGATCTGCGCCGCCGGAAGGATGGGAACCGGCGCGCCTTCGAGCGACGGCAGATCGTCCATGTAGTTGTACAGCGGCTGAAGCGCGCCGTTCCACGCGTCGCGAAGAACGGTTTCGAGGCGTCCCTCGGCCTCGCCCGCGAAAAGAGAGATGCCCAGATCCATGGCTTCCCTCAGCTCGGGCGGCAAATCCGGCAGCATGGCCAGGCAACCGGAGACGTGAAAACCGCCGATGGAGACCTGCACCCCCGCCGCGCGCAGGCGGCGGGCGATGTCCATGGCGCGTGGAAACTGGTTGGTCTGCACTCCCACCAGGGCCACCATGCCGCGGCCGCCGGCGCGGGCGATGCGCCGCGCGATGCGCTCCGGCTGGATACGCGCATTGGCTTCGTCGAAGGCGGAGACATCGATGACCACGTCGTCCCCAAGCACGCGGCGCTGGTGGCAATCCAGGGCCAGGCCATTCAACGCCGCCAGAGTATTGGATGGAATCGCGGAGCGCAGCCATTGAATGACGTACCCGTCGTCGTCGTAGTGCGACGGCTTTATCAAGACCAGGGAAAAACGCTTTGGGGATGGCTGCGCGGTCATAATGCTCGCTCAGACCAATTCGTCGCCCGGCCCCGGAGGGTTATCCCGGCCAGCCCGTTTCAGTATCCGCTTTGCCCTGCCCACATCGCCGCGTTCGGCGCGCTCGCGGAAATAGTCGCCGGTTCCAGCGTACGCCAGAGCCTCGCGAACATCCTGCTCCTGAAGGCAAGGGAAGTCGCCCAAGAGGCATTGAATGCCGCGACCCGCGGCAATCGCCTCGACGATCATTCCGACGGTCACGCGTATGCCGCGAATGCACGGTTCTCCGCCCATGATCGCCGGATCGACAGTGATTCGCTGGATTCCACGCACGTCATCATCATAGCGCGCAGCGGAGATCTGGACGGCTGACACACAGCCCCCGCGCCGGAGTTGACAGACGACAAAAACCGATCGTCTGTCCCACAAGGTCGCCTGTGTCAGCCAGTCCTCACGGTTTCACGAATCCCGGCGCCAGTGCACCATCGGCAGGCCCGGCGCCGGGGCGCGGAAGTAGGGGATGCGCTTGCCCTTTAGGGAGCCGATGTAGGCGGTTTGCAGGTCCGGGCCGCCGAAGGTCACGCTGGCCATCCACGGCGCGATTCCCTGCCCCGTGGCGAACAGCACGTCCTCGGTCACCTTCCCGGCGAGGAACTGGTGCTCCAGGCGGTCCACCTTCTCCGGATCGCCCTCGTCCAGCAGCACTCTCAGGTCGCCTTCCGGCGTCAGGACAAAGAGCTTGTCCGAGTACACCATGGTTCCCCAGAGATTGCCGAAGCTGTCGAAGGCAATGCCATCCGGCCACGCGCCTTTTCCCAGGCGCGACGGCCCGAAGATCTCCCGGTTCGAGAGGTTGCCCTTGTCATCCACGCGCAACCGGCTGACGCAGCCGCCGGTGGTCTCGACCACGTACATCCACTCTTCCCTGGCGTCGAAGCGGATCTCGTTGGTGAAATGGAAGCCGTCCGCCACGATATGGAACTTGCCGTCGATGTAGCGGGCGACGTAGCCGTCGGCCAGGTCGGCGCGCAGGGCGTGCATCCAGTTCTTGATGCGGGTGGTGACGGTGATCCAGATGCGGTCCAGGGAGTCGCGGAGCACGAAGTTCACCTTGCCGATGGGCTCGCCATCGATGCTGTCGGCCAGCACGCGCGTGGCCCCGTCCCGCGACATGACTTCCAGGCAGTCCGTCCCGAAATTGGAGATCAGGATGTCGCCGTTGGCGGCGAAGGCCAGGCCGTTGGGCAAAGTGCCGGTGAGAAACCGCGTGGCGTCGTCGGCGGCCTGCGCGAAGTGGCCCGACCGTTTCTGGGTGATGAGTTCCTGCGCGCCATCGGGATCGATTCGAGTGACGCCTCCGCGGGCATCGGCGGCCCAGAGGGCGCCGTTTGGTTCGGCCAGGATGCACTCGGGCCGCGCCAGATCGCGACCGGCATAACTAATAGCCGATTTATCTACTTCGAAATCCAGGATGGGGTTGCGAGTCATGCGGCGCCTCCAGTTGACTTAGTACTACCGCTCCCTAACGGTCGCGGCTCGTTAGAAGTCCGGTCGCGGCTCGCCAGGCTGCCATCAAGCCGCGACCGTCAGGGAGCGGTCGGAGCGGCACTCTCCTACTCGGGGAAATCCACATCGTCGAAGAATTTGTAAGTGGAAAGGTTCGATGGCGGCGCGAAAAAGCAGATTACCTTCATATCCTCGCGGCCGGTGTTCTGGAGCATGTGCACCGACCCTTGCGGGAACAGCACTGCCGCGCCTTCCTTCACGGCCTCCACGGCGCCATCCACCACCACCCGGCCGGAACCGCGGATGATGTAAATTAGCTCCTCGCCGTTGGGGTGGGCGTGCGCCGGTCTGACCTTCTCTCCCGGAGCGACCCGGATGGTACACACCGACAAGTGTTGGGCGCCGAGCCTTTCGGCGTTCACCAGCCACCGCATATAGCGGCCTGGCAGCGCCACTTCATCGATATCGCCTTCATGAACAATCCGTACGCTCATGCCTTCAACCTCCGTGCGATGGCCTCGGCGAGCTGCGAAGGGGCCAGCCCGAAGGCGGATAGCAGTTGCCCGTACGTTCCGGAGTGAATGAAGCGCGGACGCCCGTCCCGATCGAGCGTGTTCACGGCAAAGGCCTTGCCAGTCTCGATGCGATCACGTTGTTTGAAGAGGGTCCTCTGGAAGTTTCGCCAGAGATAGCCGTTGTTCTGTTCCGCGAAATAGAGCAGCTTGCCGGAATCGTACAACTCCAACAGAAGCTCTTCGTCAATGGAGGGCATATCCACCACGCCGACGCTCACGCCCTGCTGCGCGCATTCCGCCGCCGCCGCCAGGGCTTCGTGGACGCCGCGTCCGCTGCTCACGATCACGGCGGCGTCCTCCGCGCCGCGCCGGAGCGTGTAACCCTTGCCGAACTCGAACTCTAACGTCTTGTCGTAGAGCGTCCCGGAGGGGGCGCGCATCACCCGGACGTACACCAAGCCCCGGTCGCCGGCCATGATCCATCGCATGATGCCCAGCAGTTGTTGGGGGCAGGAAACGTCGATGATCTTCAAATGCGCGATGCCGTCGAAGATGGTGATGTCGTCGTTGCCCATGTGGGTGGCGCCGTTGGTGCGGGTCTCCAGATTGGGGGCGGTGGCCACCAGCGTGAGGTCGAGGCCATGCCCCTCGCTCAACCACGCGCCCGTGGTGGCGATGACCTCGAGGCGCTCCTGGTAACCCACGGCGATGCGGCGCAGCACTTTCCAATCGAAGAAGGGACAGAAGGTGCTGACCCACGTGTTGTATCCCAGGACCGCGAAGGCCTCGCCGATATTCATCATGTTGGCTTCGGCGACGCCGGTGTTGAGAGCGCGGCTCTGGTCCACGGCGGCGACGCCGGCTTCGAGGCCGCTGGTGCTGGCCAAGTCCGCGTCGATCGAGACCACGTGCGGGTCCCTGGCGAAGACCTTCATGGCGGCGGTGATGATGCTGCTGGCGGCGTATTCCTTGCCGACGTCGATCCGCGGCAGGAGGAGCGGATCGTAGTGGATACGCTTATCCCGCCTGGGCGCGCGCCGGGTCACGACAGGCCCCGCGGCCGGGCTGAGGATAAGTCCGGCCGGGCCGCCGCCCGAAATACGGATATGCATGCGCTCGGCCCGTTCCACCAGTTCGTCCTGCAAGCTCGGGTCAAGCCGGTCGAGGAAACCGGCGAAGGCGTCCACACGCCTCTGGCGCCGCTCCGCCTGGAGCGCCAGCTCCTGCTCCATCAGAGCGTCGCCGATGGTCACCTTATGCCCGTTAAGGAAATCCGAGAAGCCGCCGAATCCCTTGGTGGAGCGGCACACGATGGCAGTGGGCTTGCCGTTCCTGGGCTGGATCTTAAAATCTTCCAGGGCGGCGCAGACACCGTCATATTGCGTGGCGTCCACGTTTCGCACTTGCCAGCCGAAGGATCGGAAGACGGCTTCGAGGTCCGGCAGCGGGAAGATCATGCGGTCCACGATGTCTAATTGGCCGTTGTTCTGGTCCACCAGGACGCACAGATTGTCCAGGCGTTTGTGAGCGGAGTACATCACCGCTTCCCAGATAAGCCCTTCCTGGAGTTCTCCGTCGCCGGTCAGGCAGAAGACATCGAATTTGGGATTGCTCTTGCCGGCCAGCGCGAAGCCTTGCGCCACCGCGAGTCCTTGCCCCAGAGGCCCCGTGGAGATAGGAATTCCAGGCAGAACCGGGCCGGGATGACCGTTGAGGATGCTGTCGTAGGAGCGTGAGTTCTTCAGGACCGAACTATCGAAGTAGCCGAGCTCGGCGTAAATCGAAGCCAGAGACGCCACGGCATGTCCCTTGCTAAGGACGAACATGTCCTGGCCTTGCCGGGTGGGCTCCTCGAGGTCCAGATCGATGAAGCCGCCGTGGAAAAGCGCCACCAGGGGAATCACGGCGGAAAAGGCCCCGCCGGCGTGGATGCCTTTGTCCACGGCGTCCCGGCATTGCTCCAAAGCGGAGATGCGAATATCGGAGTCCTTGATTTCCAGCAGCTTCAAGACTCCCTGGCGGAGGAGACGGGCGCGCTCCGCGGCGCCGTCGCCAAACGCGGGTTTCATCGCTGGCACGCTTGTCGGATAGCTCATGATGAATCGCTTTTCGCCCGGGCGGCGGTCCATCCGGGGCCGGGATCTAAACCAGGGACCTCACATGCTGCACCAGGCCGATGGCCGGAATGTTCGCCCAGATCGGCATGCAGTGGGCGAATTCGCTGGTGCTGCCGAAGAACTTGGCGTTGGGGAATCGCTCCAGCACGGTCTTGGCGCAATCGCCCAGCACGATCACATCGCCATCGAGGTTCTTGATGTGATCTTCATAGGGGAACTGCAAGCCCATGAACACGTACAGAGGGCGCTTTAGCTTGTCAAGGGTGCCTTCCACATACAACTGGTCGAACCCGATGATCAACGAGCGGCATCCCGGTTCGCAGGCGGCGCCCATGATGGCGTTGACATTGGGAAATTTCCCCTGGATGGCCAGGTTGGGCCGCTTGAAGCGGCGCTTGACCCGGTCGAGTGGCGCGCCGGTGAGTTCGATCTCCTCCATTTTGTTGGTTCCCTGCCCCTCGGACGCCGCCAGTATGGTGGCCGGCGCATTCGTGCCGGGGTAATCCCAATCCATCAGCGCCTCGCATACGGTGTCCACGGCGACCGGGTCGTGACCGCCGCAAATGGTATTGAAGTCCTTGATAAGATCCGAGGGATAGGCGCTGAAGGGCCCATTGCCCTGGCCCGCATAGAGCGAGTCGACGATGAACCACTTGGGGTTGGCGGCGCGGTTCAGGTTCACGATCTTTTGGAAGACATCGTCGCGGTGGCAGCGAGTCATCCAGTCGTAGTCCGGCAGGTTGCCGAACTGCAGCTTCAAGGCGCAGGTCAGCGTGGTGTGAACGTGGGTCTTCATCTTGGGGACGCCGATGTAGACGTCCGCATCGCGCACCGGCCGCGGCACGGGAAACTCGTTGAAGGCGATGGGCCGGTCGATCTTATACATGTCGAAAGGAACGTTGTCAAAGGGACAAAGCTCGGCGCCCGTGCGTTTGGCGACCGCCGTGACCCCGCAAACCTCCATGGCGTTGCGCGTATCGCCGCCCATGGCCGAGCGTTCGCCGATCAGGACTTGGGCCGGCGCCTGCTCCTGCACCAGCTCGAGCAGCGCCTCGAGAATACGGGGATCCGTGGTGAAGCCCAGGTTGGCCGGGCACGGGATCACCGTGTTGACCTTGATCAGGACCTTGTCGCCCCGCTTGACGATGTTCCTAAACCCGCCCATCGACTGATCCGCTATGTCGCGAATCATGCCCTTCACGACGTCGAGCTGTTCTCTAGAGTACTCGGCCGGCTTGCCTAGGTCCGCATCGCTGTGGGCAATGCCCACCGTGGTCTTCTTTTCCATGAGATCCGCCTCCCGTTTACCAACTGAAAACTCTATCGGCCGAGCACCCCGTCCCAGGTGTCGACCTTCTGCTGCTTTTTCTCTTCTTCGCTGAACCAGGTGGTGGTGACGCACTTGGACTCGGTGAAGAACCGCACCCCATCTTTCCCCAGCGTGTGCAAGTCTCCGAAGAAGGATTGCTTGTGCCCCGCAAAGGGGAAGATGCCCACCGGGACCGGAATCCCGACATTGATGCCGACCATTCCGCCGTGCGTTCGCCTGGCGAATTCCCGGCTGTAATAGCCGCTCTGCGTGAAAATCACGGAGCCGTTGGCGAATGGGTTGGCGTTCATCAGGCGGATGCCTTCCTCGAAATCCTTGACCCTCTTCACACACAGGACCGGCCCGAAGACCTCCTGGTCTCCAATGGACATGCCCGGCTTGACGTGATCGAAGATAACCGGGCCCAGGTAGAAGCCGGCCTCGTGGCCCTTCACCACCACGCCTCTCCCATCGAGGACCAGCTTAGCGCCTTCCGCGATTCCCTTCTCGATCCAATCCGTGACCCACTTCCGCTGGCCTTCCGACACAAGCGGTCCCAGCTCGGACGACTTGTCGTAGGCCGGGCCGATCCGCCGTTCGCCGGCGAATTTAACCAGCAAATCCACCAACTCGTCGGCGATGCTCTCCTGCACGGCGATGGTGGGCAGGGCCATGCACCGTTCCCCGGCGCAACCGAAGGCGGCGTTGATGATTCCACGGGCGGTGCGTTCCACGGGGGCGTCCTCCAGCACCAGGGCGTGATTCTTGGCCTCGCAAAGGGCCTGAACGCGCTTGCCATGCGCCGCCGCCGTCTGGTAGACATGCAGGCCCACCGATGTGGAACCTACGAACGCCACCCCCTTGACATCCGGGTGCTTGAGGATCAAATCGGCTTCGCGGCGGCTGCACGTGACCAGGTTCACCACGCCGCTGGGCAAGCCCGCCTCGTAAAGCAACTCCAGCATCCGCATGGATGTCATGGGAGTCATGGTGGCCGCTTTGAGCACGAAGGTGTTTCCGGTGGCGATGCAGAGGGGCATCATCCAGCCCATCGGTATCATGGCCGGAAAGTTAAACGGCGCGATTCCGGCGAACACGCCGAGGGGCTCGCGGTACAGCACCGTGTCGTAGCCGGTGGTGGCGTTCATGGTGGACTCGCCCATCATCAAGGACGGGGCCCCGCAGGCTAGCTCGATGGCTTCCTTGGCTTTCAGGACGTCGCCGCACGCCTCTTCCCAGACCTTGCCGTTCTCCTGGCACACCAGCCGGGTGAGCTCGTCGAGATTCTCGTCGATGAGGTCCCGAAATCGGTACAGCACCTGGACTCTCTTTATGGCCGGCGTGTTGGACCAGCCGGGATACGCGTTCCGGGCCGCTTCAATCGCGCGATTTACCTCTTCCTGGGTGCACAACGGCGTCCGCGCAATCACCTGGCCGGTGCTCGGGTCGAAAATATCGGCGTACTTTCCGGATTCCGATGCGACGGTCTGGCCGTTGACAAATAAACTGAGCGTCCTGATAGCGGTTGCAATCATTGGGTTCTCCTGCGCGTAAGACTGCCCGTCCGGGTTCCCGTCGCGCCAACCACGCCTTCGGCCTCTCTGGGAGGTTCATCGGTCTTCATGACAACGCCCTCCTTCTTCCGGATGGGATTCCTGGTGCAATGCGAATTGTATATTATACATGATCGCGGCCCGACTGGTTATCAAGAGATCTTTTCCTCCGATTTTCGGAGCGCGGGATCGGATTTGAGGAAGCGACGCATGGAAACGGCGTCGCGGGCATCGACGGCCACCGGCGGGAGCCCATCGGGATCCGTGAACCCGCGCGCGGACCCGGCACGTCGATTGGAAGGTGTTCAACGGGCAGCGCGGACACCGGTCCTGCCTGATGGCTTGAACGGAGACGGGCTCGGCGACGTCATCGTCGGAGCCGCGGATAGCGGCTACTTCTTCGAATTCACCGCTTTCCAATCGGCGATGAACCCGTCCACCAAATCTCCCACAATGGTGCGGGCCTGTTTCATAGCGGATGGGTCAAGGGACCGCAAATAGCCCGCGTCCCAAGTCTTCGCCTCGCGCAGTTTCAGGTTCGGGTCTCTGGCGGCCACCGCGTCTTGCAGCAGCGACACGGTTACCATGACGACGTACGGCGGGTTGTTGTAAGGCCTCCCGGCGGGATCGAAGGTCACGCCCGTGGGGTAGAACAGCAGCTTGGCGTTCACAAAAATGTACAGAACGGGACTGCCCGGCGCCTGCGCCGCCTGGCTCGGCGTCAGAACCGCGATTCCGGCCTGCCGGAGCTTCTGCTCCGCGTCGGTCTGGATGGCGCGCTCATCCAGCCCTTCCTGCCTCGCATTCTCGCTGAGGCGTTCCACCCGGACGCTGACTCCGGTGAGGCCACGCAACGATTCCCTATGATTCTCACTGGCGCCGCGCGCCGTTCCTCCCAGTACGAGAAAAAGGATACTCAGGGCCGCAAATCCCATTCTTGGCTTCATGCCTATAGTTTGCCACGATTCGCCCGGAATCAGGTAGCGCACAGCCGGATCAGGCTGACCTCGGGCGGAGCGCCCAGGCGGAGCGGGACGCCGACGGTCCCGATCCCGCGGCTGACGTACAGGAGAGAACCGCCCTGGCGGTACACGCCGTGAACGTAAGGAGTATAGAACCGGGCGACGTTCAGCGGCCAGCCCGCAATCTCCAGGTTGATCTGCCCGCCGTGGGTGTGGCCGGAGACGATCAGATCGTAACCCTGCGCCGCCGCCACGGGGAACACATCGGGGTTGTGGGATAGCAGGAGGTTAAGACATGCCTCGCCGGTCAGGACAGCGGGGTCCACAACGTAGGTCTTGCCCATCTTCTGGTAGTCTATGCCTGCCAGGTACAGATGCGTCTTCCCGAAGCTCAACCTGCGGCGCCGGCTGCGCAGAATATCGATTTCCACCCGCCTGCATTCCGCCGCCGTGTAGGCCTCGATGCCAACGTAGCCCTCGTGGTTCCCCAAACAGCCGAAGACGCCGTCGCTCGCTCGCAGCTTCGACAGTTCCTGGATGCATAAATCCAGGGGATCTCCCCGCTCGGTGATCAGATCGCCGGTCATGAGCGCGAGGTGAGGCCGGAATTCGTTGGCTATGCCAACCGCGCGGCGCAACTCCTTCACGCCCAGAAACGGGCCCAGGTGGATGTCCGTCAGTTGGGACAGGCGCAGTCCATCCAGATCGTGGGGGAGGCCTTTGATCTTAAGATCGACAGGGCAGGCCGAGATCCTGCCGCGCTCGATAAAGGCGCCATATCCGCCAACCAGTACGGGCGCGGCCAGTGAGGCGCCGCTGGCCGCCCGGAGCATTTTCCTACGCGAGGGATCGAACTTCGGAGCGGCTTTTCTCAGCCATAGAGCCAAGGCCAAACAAAAGGAGAACAGCACCCAACACAGGGCCGCGGCCCGGATCCAGGCAATCCACCGTCCAGCGGGCAACCTCGCCAGAACCCGCGCAAACCCCAGGCTGACGCCGATAGCCACCAGCGCCAGCGAGAGAAGCGCGCCCAGAGACACAGAGACAATCCAGATTCTCGAGCGGCGAACTCCCCCGCCGGTCACCAGCGTGCGCCACATCCAAACGTGCAGCATGGTGACGGCCAGGAACACGGCCAAGTCGGGCAGGTGGCGGGACGCGAGAAGCATCAGATGCATCATAGTCAAAACACCCGTTTTGGCTTCTTGCCGCCTTTGTACCAGACCGCCGGGCTGGTGACTCGACCGGCGCAGCGACCTCGGGTCGAGGTGCACCGGGCTACGATCTGCTCGTTCCTCTGGCGTGCGATCGGGGTTGCTTGCGCAAAGCGAATTGTATATTATACACGCTTAGAGCCCAATATGAATACGAAGAGATCCTTGATTCTCATTCTCTGTTCGCTGGCGCTCCTTGGGAGCCTGTCCGGTGGCGAAACTGTTTTCGTTCCGGTCAAGATCGATGGCCCTGTGCACGATCCCGCCAACCACACGTATTGGTTCGGCCCGTTTCCCGAATCCGTGGCCCTGATCGACATGAACGGCGACGGGAAGCTGGACATCGCCTGCGGCCGGAACTGGTACGAGGCGCCCAACTGGATCAAGCACACCAACTATCGCGACGGCGCCGAGACATTCGGGCCGATCACCGACGACGGCGGAGAAGCCGTCCTGGACGTCAATCGCGACGGCAAGCCCGACATCATCGCCTCGGGCTGGATGAAGATGTCGGGGGTCTACTGGTACGAGAACCCCGGCGTGCCGGGAGTGAAGTGGAAGGAGCACCTGATCCACTCGGCCCGCAACATGGAGGGGTTCGTGATGGGCGATATTGTGGGCCACCACAATGGCGACCAGGACATCCTGATCAACCACTGGGACCCCGTCCCGGGGCAATACTTCTCGTACTACGAGCACATCGATAAGGAGCCTTGGCTGGTGGAGCACGTGCTTGGAACCGAGGGGCAGCAGCACGGAAACGGCATTGGCGACATCAACGGCGACGGCAGGAACGACCTGGTCACGGGCGTCGGCTGGTGGGAAGCGCCTCCCGATCCGCGCAACGGCAAGTGGATCTGGCACCCCGATTGGAACGTGTTCAATGGGAACTGCGGGCTCCCGGTGCTGGTCTACGACGCCAATGGAGACGGGCTCAACGACGTCATCATCGGCGCCGCCCAGGACTACGGCCTGAAGTGGCTGGAACAGAAAAAGGACGCCAACGGCAAACGGACCTTCGTGGAGCATTGGATCGAGAAAGACTTCTCTTTGTTCCACAGCATGGAGTTGGGCGATATCGATGGCGACGGCAAGCCGGAGCTGGTGACGGGCAAAATCCTGTTCCCGCACCAGGGCCGCGACCCCGGTGAGTTCGATCCCCTGTTCGTCTTCTATTACAAGATCGCGAACGGCCAATTCGAACGGCACATCCTGTCGTACAACAACCTGCAATGGTATCCGGGGCAGACCCAGAATCCGCCGCCCAACGGGGCCATCGGCTTTGGACGAAAGATCGCCATTGCGGATCTGGATGGAGATGGCAAGAACGAAATTATCATCGCCTCCAACTCAGGCCTGTACATCTTCTACAACAAGGGCACGACGCCCTCGCCGAGACCGGTCAATCCGCTGCCGCCCAATAACACGTATCCCACGAATATGGACCGGGGACTCGGACGGGGTGGGCAGGGGCGCGGGGGTAACGGCGCTCCGAACCCGGCGCAGCAGCCGGGCCGCTGACAGACGGACTGCTTGCTGCTTGTTGAATTGACAGACGAAAGCGTCTATCCCACCTTGTGGGGCAGGCCCTTTCGCCTGCCGGCCGCTTTCCACACTCACTTACTCGTGGTCACGCGGGCCGGGCATGCCCGGCCCGCCGCTTTGAGTTACGAATTAAGCAGTTGAAGACCTAGTAGTCCGAGGTCTGCTCGTTTACCCAGACGCCGTCCACGTTGTAGTGCGGCCATGGACCACCGCCGCCGCGTCCGACGAAGCTATCGTCCCACTTGGTGCTCGGTTCGAAGTAGCCGGGCTTCCGCAGATGCTCTTTCACCACCGCTTCGTTCAGATCCAATCCCAGACCCGGCGTGTCCGGCACGGTCACATAGCCTTGATTGATGAAGGGCTGCGGCCCGGTCACCAGTTTCTGCCACCAGTCGAGGAAATCCACGGCGTGGCATTCCATCGCCACGAAGTTCTCCAGCGTGCAGGCCGTATGCGCGGCGGCCATGGTAGCGAGCGGCGACCCCGCCATGTGGATGGCGGTCGGAATCCGCTCCCGGTCCCAGGCGTAATCACCAATCCGTTTGGTCTCGCGGCATCCTCCGGAAGTGCCATGGTCGGCATGGATGATGTCGATGGCCCGATTGTCGATGAGCGGTTGGAAGCCTTCCTCCAGCCCGAAAGCGTCCTCACCGGTGAGCAGCGGCGTGCTGGTGTGAGCCTTGATTTCCTTGAAGTCCTTCCAGCGCCAGAATCCGCCCGTGTAGAACAGGTCTTCCAGCCAGGAGAGGCGGCACTTCTCAAAAGTCTTGGCGGCGCGAATGCCATCGGTGACGGTTCCGCAGCGAAGACTGGAGGCGTCCACCGAAAGCGGCTTGTCCCAGCCGATGGCGTCCCGCACAGCGGTGATCAACTCGGCGCCGTACTCGAGCCCTGCGTCGGTGGGGACGCCGGCGGTATCCAAGTAATTCGGCTTGACGCCCACGAAGTTAGTGGTCACATCCATCTTGAAGAAGGTGAACCCTTTCTTCATGCGCTCCACCATCCGTTCTCCGTACTTCTTGGGATCGGAGGTGCCGGTGGTGTCGCAATACATGCGCACGCGGTCGCGTTTCTTATCGCCCAGCAGCCGCCATACCGGCACGCCGAAGACCTTGCCGGTAATATCGTGCAGAGCGATATCGATACCGCTGTAGCCGCCGCCCTGTCGTCCCGGGCCCGCATACGGACGGACGGTTTGGAGAATCCCCGATATGTCCAACGGGTTTTTTCCCACCAGAAGCGGCTTCATGGCCAGGGCCAGATTCTCGTTCCCGCCATCGCGCACTTCTCCCATCCCGTAGACATCCTGGTTGGTGTAGATCTTGATGATGGGGTAATCGAAGTTAGACGCGACCTTGATAGAACGTATGTCCGTGATCTTCAAGTCGCTGGGTGAGGAAAACTTGTTGACGGGCCCGTAGTGCACGGCCGCGCCTCCGCGTCCACCGCCGCCGCCGGGAGCTCCCGGGCCGCCCGTGGGCATGCGGCCGGGCGTGCCTTGCTGACCGGAGGCGGACGAGACAAAGAGCCCGCCCAAGCCACTGACGATCGCTGCCTGAGACAGCATCGCACGCCGGCTCAAACCTTTTGCTCGACTAGGTTTCATATGCTACTGATCCTTTCGGTTACGTACAGTGTTTCCACGGGACCGCTATCTCAACGGTACCGGTAAAGCGTTACGTGCTGGATGCCTCTGCTTCGCAGCGATAGGTTGGCGCCCTGCCCGGTATCATCGCCAGCCAGTCGGCGTCCTGGAACCCATCGGCCTTCCACAAAGTTTCCATCTTCGACGGTTGCCAGTCCGTCGAACTCTGGCCCCGGCGTGTTGGGAGAAAACTTGATGCTTACGCCGCTGCCGGCCACGAAGTATTCGTCGGGACCGGCCGCAATGAAAATGGCAGCCGCCGAAGGCAACGCGGGCGGCGGCCCCTGCGCTCCAGGCGCGGTGCGGGGCCCCTGGTAGCTGGCCTCCACCATGTGGCCCCCGACCTGGACCTTCTGGGGCGGGTCCTTGGGGCCCATCAGGACGGCGGACATCGTGCCGTTGCCCTGGTGCGCCAGAATCAGCGGCGCCAGTTGCGCTACCAGGCCATAGCCGGCGGTGAGCTCGGGATCTTTGCCGGCCGCATTGTCGATGGCGAACGGCGACATGCCGATGGCGTCGTAGCGTCCGAAGACGTAGAGCGCTCTGGCCGCGCCTTCCGCCCCAGCCTGCGTCTCGGGAATGAAGAGGGGGTTCCCGTTGCGGGTGTACAGTGGGCCAAAAAATGCCACGTCGTTGTACAGGTCGGGCGAGAGTATGTCGATTTTCGGCGCGCCGGCTCTCCAGAGGTCCATGACATGCGGCAGCGGGCCGCCGCTCGGCGTTCTTCCGGGTTGATTCGGCCTGCCGCCGCCATACAGCCACGCGTTGGCGTACATCGGTATCGGGTATTCGGCTTTGCCCGCCTCGGCCACCCGCCCGACATAGCGCGCATAGTTCCAGGCCATGAAGATCTCATCCGTCCCGGCGCCCTGACCGAATACCTCTTCCCAGGTCCCGGATGTTTTGGAGCCAGCCGCCTCCCACACCTTGCGAAACTCCGGAATCAGGGTATCCTTATGCTGCTGAAGGTAGTCCATCAACTCCTTCGGCGCCGGCCCCGCGAAAGCCTTGTTGGCCATCGGCGAGCGGTCGCGGGAATCTCCCAGCACTCCCACTTCGTTCTCCACCTGGATCATGACGACCGTATGCTGCCGTCCGTCCACTTCCTTGACATGGCGCATCAGGGCCGCAAAGGCGTGCGCATCGGCGTCCCGGTTCGCATCGCTCAACGTGCTGAGCAGTTCGATGGTCCTGCCCTTTTCCACCTGAGCGCGCGGAAACCGCTCGAAATCCTTCTTCAGCCAGTCGGGCGGGTAACTGGACAGACCGTTCTTCCAACTGGCGAACCAAATGAGAACGAGCCGCAGATTGTGGCTTCTGGCTCCCTCGATCACGCCGTCCACCACCCGGAAGTCGAACTTGCCCTCGGCGGGTTCGATCTGCGCCCAGGAGACGCCCGCGATGACGCTATTGAGGTTGGTCTCGACGAGCTTGGCCCATACCGGCTTCATGTATTCGAGGCTGGTGGCGCTGTTGTTGAGCAATTCTCCGCACCGCGCCAGAAAGGGCTTGCCATCCACGATCAGTTGGGTGGCCGTGCCCTGCTTTTGCAAGTGAGGAATGTCCGAAGCAGAGGCGGCCGTCGCCGATCTGCCGTTGCTCTGACTCGCGGCGAGGGCGAGGGAGCACATGAGAATGGGATACATCAAAGCTCGAAGTCTCATGACTATCTCCTAGAGTCCCATACTTGTGGGGCAGGCGCTTCCGCCTGCCAGCCTGGGGCGGGGCAGACGCCTTGCGGGCCGGGCACGCCCGACCCGCTGCCGCAACCGTCTTCCGCGCCCTTCCTGAGCTACGATCCCACGTTGATCGTCTGCTGCACTTTGACGTCGGCCGAGGAGCCTCCCACCATCAGGTTCACTTTCTCGTCCTCAACCACCCACTGTTTTGTCTGCACATCCCAGTAGGCCAGGTCCTTCGCCGCAAGCGGTATCTGTACGGTCTTCGTCTCGCCCGCCTTCAGCGCCACCCGCTCAAAGCCCCTGAGTTCCTTGATGGGCCGCTCGACCTTGGAGCCCATGTGCTTCACGTACAACTGAACAACTTCCTGGCCGTCCCGCTTACCCGTGTTGCTGACGGTCACGCTGACGGTGATCTTTCCGTCCTTGGCCAGACGCGGAGCGCTGGTGTGGAGGTTCGAATAAGCGAAAGTGGTGTAACTCAGCCCGTAACCGAACGGATACAGCGGCTGACCTTTGAAATACATGTACGTCCGGCCGTGGCGGATGTTGTAGTCCATCATGGGCGGCAAATCGTTGATCGACTTCACCCAGGTCTGGTTCAAACGTCCGGCGGGGTTGTAGTCGCCGAACAGAACGTCGGCCAGGGCGTTGCCTTCCTCCTGGCTGTTGTGGGCCATGTGCACGATGGCGGGCACATTCTCCTGCGCCCAGTTGATGGCGAACGGAAAGCTGGACTTGAGCACCACGATGGTCTTGGGATTGGCCTTGAACACGTCTTTGATCAACTGTTCCTGCACCGCTTGCAGGTCGATGGACGTGCGGTCGATGCCTTCCTTGGCCTCGCTGGGATCGCACTTGCCCCCGTATACAAAGGTCCCGCAGGTCGGGTGGCTGCCGATGACCACGATGGCCACATCGGAGGCCTTGGCCGCATCCACCGCCGCGTTGTTGTCGTTGTTGAGGGCGAAGTTGACCTTGACGGCGGCTCCGACTTTCTTCTTGATTCCATCGAGCGGAGTAATCGCATAGGGGTACGCGCCGCTATACCAGTCCCACGCGACGTCGTTGGAGCGCTGCCCGACCACCGCGATGGACTTCAGCTTGGACTTATCCAAGGGCAGCGTATCGTTCTGGTTCTTCAAGAGGACAATCGCTTCTTGCGTCACCTGGAGGGCCAGCAGCTTGTTCTCGTCCCTGACCCAGGGCGCGTTACCCTCCTTGATCTTGCTGTAAGGCACCATCTCGGGAGGATCGAGCAATCCGAGCTTGATCATGGTCCGGAAGCTGCCTCGAATCTCCCGTTCGATCTCGGCCATGGTGAGCAGGTTCTTCTGGAGGGCTATTTTGACGTTGTCTTTGTAGATGCCGTCGAGGAACTGGTTAACGCCCGCCTTGACCGATTGAGCCGCGGCCGTGGGCAGGTCCGGAGAGTACTTGTGAGCCCTCACCGTGCCCTCCAGATCGCCTGCGTCCGTGACAATGATCTCGTTAATCCCCCACTCGTTGATGGTGATGTCTCTCAAGATCGGACTGACGTTCATGGGGATGCCGTTAACGGCGTTGTAAGCGGTCATGTAAGAGCGGGCGCCCGCCTCGGCCCCCATCCGGAAGGGCACCGTGTAATATTCCCGTAAGAGCCGCTCGTCGAAGTCGGAGGAAGTCCTCGACCGGCCGACCTCGTTGTTGTTGGCCAGGAAGTGCTTCATCAGGGCCGCGGTCTGATAGTACTTGGGATCGTTGCCCTGGAGCCCTCGGACGAACGCGGCGGCCAGCGTGCCGTTCATGAAAGCATCTTCGCCGAAAATCTCTTCATTCCGGCCCCAGCGAATATCCCGGCCAAGGTCTGCTTGCGGCGCGCGAATGATCAGCGACGCGGAGCCGCCGCGGGCGTATCTCGGGTTCTGGTAAAGCCAGCGCGCCTCGTAGCCTTCCACGGCGGCGGCCTTCTGCAGAATAGCCGGATCCCAGGTCTCCCCGAGCCCGATGGCCTGGGGGAAAGTCGTGGTCGGGATGGAATTGGGGCTGTTGGCCCTGCCTCGCGCCAGCCCATGCAGGCCTTCCGCCTGGTTATAACCGCGGATCCCCAGACGAGTCAAAGTGGGGCCGGGCCCCCCTCTGCCGCCGCCCAAGTAGTAGTTGGCGCCCAGGACGTCGATCTTCTCGTCATCGGTTAGCAGGGAGATGATGTTGGTGACCCTTTCCTCAATCGAGAGTTTCGGGTTCTGAAATGGATATTGGTACTGGCTTTGGGCGGGCGTCTGCATTACAGCGAGGCCCATCACGAGGCACAAAACACCCAACGACACGGCGACTGCTTTCACTGCGATTCCTCCTGTTGACGAAAACCTGAGCCGGGATTTCCGTCTTGCCATCCCGGCCAGCATCGATTGTAGCTCCAAACGCGCTAAACTGGAGCCGTTTCTCTTATTCAAAGTCAGTAGGTGGCGACGGAGACGCGGAGGACCAGCGGATCCGAGCTGAAATCCAGCCCTCCATCGGTCTGGTCGCCATTCAAGACGCGAAGAAACTTGAAGGCTCCATTCTCGTAGATTCCCTCTTCGACGCGCAGAAACTGGCGGCGCTTATCCGGCGCCGTGGGACGGAAATCCACCCGGCAGTAGAATCCGGCCACCAGAAACTGGCTGTCTTTAAGCTGGGCGACCATGGCCCCTCCCATGGGCTGTGGATTGCCCGCCGGGCGGCCGTTCCGCTCCCAAACTCCGTAAGACACGGTGGCGGCCCACGCTCCAAACGGGAGCGTCTGGGTGATCTTGCCCTGCTCTTCGGCGATGGCCTGGAGCTTGCCTTCGAAATTCAAGCGGGCGATATCGCCAGCCATCGGAGCGATCAGGCTGTAAGTGGGCGCGAACGGGGCGATAAACTCTTTGGTCCCAGTCCGCGCCCAAGGGACCAGCAATTCGTCCTTTGGCCTGGCGGCGTCCGGAATGGTGCGGGTCTTCGTGAAATCCATGCCGAAGGGCGAAAATCCGATGGTCTGGCGCCCCAGCGCAAAAAAGAAAAACCGCGGGCTGCCGCCGGTCTCGGGCACGTACAGCGCGTTGTCGCCGCGATGATAGATATCGAGCGTCCTGACGTAGCCCGTGGCGTCCCTGGCGTAGTCGTCGGGTGAGATCATGTCGATGGCCGGAGCGGCGGCTTTCCAAATCGGAACCACGTTGTCGCTCGGCGGCGCGTTTTCGTAAGCGCCCGGCGCATCCGGCTTGGCGGGGTCCCGCGGCACGGCGCAGCGGTGCGTTCCCGGCGCGGCGTTGACATACAGGGGCAGCGGGTAGACCGCCTTGCCGGCGGCGGCCACCTGCCCGATGTAGCTGGCCACGCCCCAGTTGTGGAAGCACACCTCGGCGTCGGGGCCGAAAACGTCACGCCAGGTCTGAGAAGGCGCGCTCGATCGCGCGTTCATGGCCTTCAGAACATCGGCCGGAACCGGGCCGTCGAAGAGCTTCTGCGCCTCCGGCGAGTAATCGCGCAGATTGCCCCCCGTGCCTGGCTCATTCTCTACCTGCACCATGAGCACGGTGCGCTGCGGGTCCGCCGTCTTGAGATGACGCATCAACGCGGCGAATGCCTTGGCGTCCGCCTCGCGCGAGGCGGCGGCGAAGGGCGAGGGCACGTCGGCCGGGCGGCCAGTCTTGTCGACCACCCGCGCATAACGTTCCGGCGCCAGCTTCATCCATTCCGGCATGTAGTGTGGGTTGCCGTTCTTCCAGGTGGCGAACCACAGCAGGATCAAGCGCATCTGGTGCGCCCGAGCCTGAGTTAGAAGGGTATCTACCACGCTGTAATCGAATTGGCCCTGCCTGGGCTCAAACTGCTCCCAGTAGACCGGGATCTCGGCGGTGTTGGCATGCATGAACTCCATGGCCGGCCACACCTTCGGGAGCGCTGCCGGCCAGCCGCTCGAGTTATTCACCTGCGCGCCCAAAATGAAGTAGGGAGCCCCATCCACGAACAAAGCGTAGCGTCCATCCTTCTTGACCAGGCGGGGAACCGGCCGCTCCTTCACCTGGGCGAACGCCGCTAGCCCGGTTAAGGTCAATACCACAACTGCCAAACTGGAAACTCTTCTCATATCCCCACCTTTCGCACGGGCATTGAAACACGCACGCCCCCAAGCGGGCGCCGGCCGGCGAACCGAGATCCTGGCAAACCGGCGCATCAGGCGGGCCTTCGCGCCTCGGAGGTAGTGACTGTGACGCTCGCTGGCTTCAGTCCCGGCGACGTCGCGGTTATTTGAATCCTGCCCGGCTTAGCCGTCGACTGCACGATGGCCAGGCACAACCCATTGAACGCCTTCCTGCGGTTGCCCTTGTAATCTTCGTCGCTCGCCAGGTTTCCGTTGTCCACCCCTATGATCTTGCCTTCTCCTTGAACCGCGAAAGTGACTTCATTGCCGGCAGTCGGAACGACCCTGCCCTGCGCATCGAGTATCTTGACAATGAAATGAGCCACGTCCCGGCGGTCGGCCGCTATGGCGTCCCTGTCGGCGGAGAGCGCAATGGCCGCCGGCTCACCCGTGGTCGCGATTTCCTCGGTGACGACGACTTTTCCATCCTTAGTGCCCACCACCTTGAGCGTGCCCGGTTGATAGGGGACAGTCCATGTCAGGTGCAGATCCGAGGTGGTGCGTGGAACGGTGGTCCGCGCCACTGTCTGGCCCCAGTACCCCACGCGCGGGAACCAGTAGCCTTGAGCCCCGAAGGACTTACCGTTCACAAACAGCTCCACCGTGTCGCAATTTGTGTAGCAGAGTACCGGTATGACTTCTCCTTCCCTGCCCTTCCAGTTCCAGTGAGGGAACAGGTGAACCATGGGCTTATCCGTCCATTGGCTCTGACAGAAATAGTAACCGTCCTTCGGGAAGCCGCAGGTATCGAGCACTCCCGCGGCCGATCCCTTGGAAGGCCACTGGGCCTCGCCCAAGTGGTCGATGCCCGTCCACATATGATCGCCGGATACGTATTCGTAGATCCTCCGGAACCTCCACAACTGCTCGAAATCGGTCCCGCGATTGCCGCGCCTGCGCGGAGCCGCCCCGGAACTCGGCGGGACAAGCTCGGAATAGTCGCCTCTGGCGCCGCCCATGGAACCGTTTTCCGTACCAATGAACTTTCTCTGTGGGAACGCATGCCGGTCGTCACTGAAGTATGTCTCCGCCCTCTTGGCCCGGCGGTCCGAATAATTGTAGCCAACCACGTCCAAAACCGCGAGAAACTCCGGTGGAGTTCCGACTTCGCGCCCGGTCAAATTGGCGGCGATCCTGTCGCAACCCATGGTGACGGGCCGCGTCGGGTCCTCCCTGTGAAAGATATCCACCAGCCTTTTCACCATCTCTACGCCGTTAGCGGCGGCTTGCTCGCCGATCTCGTTGCCCGCGCTCCACAGCAGTACGGCAGGGTGGTTCCGGTCGCGGCGAACGAAGTTCGTTATGTCCCGCTCCGACCATTCGTCGAAATATTGGCCGTACCCGTTTGCCGTCTTGCCTTGCTTCCACTCGTCGAAAACCTCATTCATCACCATGAAGCCCAATTTGTCGCACAGGTCCAGAAACTCCGGCGCATAAGGATTGTGAGCGGTCCGAATGGAGTTGACGCCCGCGGCCTTCAAGATCTCGAGCCGTCGCTCCCAGACGCGCTCCGGCGCCGCCGCGCCTACCGAACCGCCGTCGTGATGCACGCAGACGCCGTTCAATCTGACATGCTTTCCATTCAGCAGAAACCCGCGGTCCACGTCGAACTCAGCCCGCCGAATGCCAAAAACCGTGTCATATGAGTCGGAGCCCTGGTCCATCAAGGACGTCCGCACCTTGTAGAGATAAGGAGTCTCGAGCGACCATAAGTTCGGCTGATCGATCTTAATTTGCTGTACGAACTCGTATTCTCCGGTTGGAGGAATGCTCTTGCTCTCGCTGACCTGAGCGCCCACGGCGGGGATCCCGTCCTGGTCCAATACGGTGCTGGTAATGCGGCACTCGGCGGCGGTCTGAGCTTCATTCTGAATTCGGGTCTTGATCTGGACGGTGGCGGAGCCCATGTCCACCTGGGGCGTGGTGACGAACGTGCCCCAGTGGGCGACGTGAACGTTGTTAGTAACCACCAACCAAGTGTG
>Ga0181517_10001135_pt1 | contig 30664 bp, 30 predicted proteins | sample PEATcosm2014_Bin_31_FD_119748 | JGI IMG/M metagenome (GOLD analysis project Ga0181517, IMG submission 119748) | Peatland microbial communities from MTU Mesocosm Facility, Houghton, MI, USA - PEATcosm2014_Bin01_30_metaG | ecosystem: Environmental > Terrestrial > Soil > Wetlands > Peat | place... | reverse complement strand
GACCTCAGACGTAGAGTGACTCGCGGGCGAATCCCGTAAGCCGCTAGTCGCTTACTTCGATCTTCGGCCCGTCTTCCCGTGCGGCCTCTTCGGCGCGCGCCGCCACGTTGCGGGCCAGTTCCAGGAACGCCTCGCCTTCGCCCGGGCGGAGCACCACAGGGGCGCCTGTATCGCCGCCTATGCGGATCTGCGGATCGAGCGGAAGCTCGGCCAGAAAGTGAACCTGCATCTGCTCGGCGGTCTTCCGGCCGCCGCCATGGCTGAATACGTCGATGCGCTCGCGGCAGTGCGGGCAGGTGAGGTAGCTCATGTTCTCTACGATCCCCAGGATCGGAACCTTCACCTGGTGGAACATGAAGACCGCCTTGCGGGCGTCCTCCAGGGAGACATCGGAGGGCGTGGTCACCACGACGGCGCCGCCGATGGGCGCGGACTGAATCAGCGAAAGAGCCACGTCCCCGGTGCCGGGCGGCAGATCGACGATCAGGTAATCCAGCTCGCCCCAATCCACGCCGCGCAGGAACTGCTGGATCACGCTGTGCAGCATGGGCCCGCGCCATACCAGGGGCTTGTCGCCGGGGTTCAGGAAACCCATGGACATGAGCTTGACCCCGAACTGGTCGAGCGGCTGAATGCGCTCGCCATAAGCCATGGGGGTCTTGTTGATTCCCATCATGAGGGGCACATTGGGGCCGTATACGTCGGCGTCCATGAGGCCGGTTTTGTAGCCCAGGGAAGCCAGGCCGACGGCCAGGTTTACCGATACGGTGGTCTTGCCCACGCCCCCTTTGCCGGAACCGATGGCGATCAGGTGCTTGACGCCGGCGATGGGGAGTTTGGGCGGTGCGCCCGGCTGATTGGGACTCATATGGATTATCGTACCAGCACGGACCTCACCGAGTAATTCCCGCCTTTACTTTCAGGGCCCTAGAATGGTAGCCTAAGTGTCTCATAATGCGTACAGTTGACTTGATCCAGCGAAAGCGCGACGGCGAAGAGCTCGCTCCCGAAGAGATAGAGTTTCTGATCGAAGGCTACACGAATGGCGACATCCCTGACTACCAGATGTCGGCCTTTTTGATGGCCGTTTACTTCTCGGGCATGTCGGACCGCGAAGTCAGCCGCCTCACCGAATGCATGCTGCGTTCCGGCGAAACCATGGACCTATCGACCGTTCCCGGGCTCAAGGTCGATAAACATTCGACCGGCGGTGTGGGCGACAAAACCAGCCTGATCGTGGCCCCCCTGGCGGCCGCCGCGGGCGTGGTGGTGCCCATGATGTCCGGCCGCGCGCTCGGCCACACCGGCGGCACGCTGGATAAGCTCGAATCCATTCCGGGCATGCGAACCAACCTCGGCAAGGAGGAGGTCGAAAAGCAGCTCCGCGAGATCGGCCTGTGCTTCATCGGCCAGACCGAGCAGCTCGCTCCGGCCGATGGCAAGCTCTACTCCCTGCGCGATGTCACGGCCACGGTGGAGTCCATCCCGCTGATCTCTTCGTCAATCATGTCCAAGAAGCTGGCCGAGGGCGTGGACGCGCTGGTGCTGGATGTGAAAGTGGGCAGCGGCGCCTTCATGAAGAGGCAGGTGGACGCGCGCCGCCTGGCGCAGATGATGGTGGGGATCGGCCGCCGCATGGACAAGCGCGTGCAGGCGCTCATCACCGACATGAACCAGCCCCTAGGCTATGCCGTGGGCAACGCGCTCGAAGTGATGGAAGCCTCGCAGACCCTGCAGAACGCCGGTCCCGCCGATCTCACCAAGCTTTCGATCGAGCTGGCCGCGCGCATGATCTTCCTCGGCAAGAAGGAACCTACACTCGATGAAGCGCGCCGCACGGCCGAGCACAGAATGCTGGATGGCTCGGGGTACAAGAAGTTCAAGCAGGCTGTCGCGGCACAGAACGGCAACCCGCAGGCGCTCGATAAATTCGAACTCCTGCCCAACGCCACCGGCATGCGCGAAATTACTTCCCCGCGCGGCGGCTATATCACTTCCATCGATGCCCAGGATATCGGCACGGCCTCGAACATGATCGGGGCGGGCCGCGATAAGAAGGAAGACGCCATCGATCCCGCGGTGGGCATCATTCTCGAAGTCAAGATTGGGGAGAAAGTGGACGCCGGCTCGGTACTTTGCCGCCTCTACCACACCAAGGAAGACCGCGTAGACGAGGCCGCGGAGATGGTGGAAGATGCCTTCCGCATCTCCGGCCAGAAACCCGAGGAGCGCGAGCTTATCCTGGAAGTCGTCGGCTGATGGGCCGGTTCACCGGATTGCTGGGGCTGGTCGTTATCCTGGCAATCGCCTGGTTGTTTTCCGCGCATAAGCGCGATATCAAGTTGCGCATTCTGGCGTGGGGCGTGGGCCTGCAACTGGCCTTTGCGTTTCTGGTGCTCAAGACCGGTTTCGGAAGGGTATTCCAGGCTATCGGCGCGGGCGTGACCGCCATGCTGGGCTACGCTACGGCGGGCAGCCGGTTTGTCTTCGGCGACATTCTGGGCGCCAACACCGACTCGCATTTCGGCGTGGTCTTCGCTTTCCAGGTTCTGCCCATCATCATTTTCATTGCCTCTTTCTTCTCGATTCTCTATTACCTGGGCATCATGCAGTGGGTCGTGAAGGCCATGGCCGTGGGGATGCAGAAGGTCATGGGGGTGAGCGGCGCCGAATCGCTCAACGTGGCCGCCAGCATTTTCATGGGCCAGACGGAAGCGCCTCTCACGATCAAGCCGTTCCTCGCCGGGCTGACCGAATCCGAGCTGTTCACGGTCATGACCAGCGGCATGGCGCACGTCTCCGGCTCGGTGATGGCGGCCTACGTCCTGATCGCCAAGGTGGATATCACGCACCTGCTGACGGCGGTGATCATGACAGCGCCGGCCACCATCATGCTGGCCAAGATCTTCATCCCGGAGACGGGCAAGCCGGCCACCGCCGGGCGCGTGGATGTGAAGATCGAGAAGACCGCCGTCAACGTGATCGACGCGGCGGCGCAGGGGGCAGGCGATGGGCTGCACCTGGCGCTCAACGTGGGCGGGATGCTGATCGCCTTCCTGGCGCTGATCGCCATGTGCAACGGGATCATGGCGGCGCTGCACGGGGTGGTGCGGCTGCACTGGATTCCGGCCTCGCTCCAGGAAGTCTTCGGGATCGTGTTCGCGCCCTTGGCCTGGGTGATGGGCGTTCCCTGGCACGACGCACCGGCCATCGGCAACCTGCTGGGCACGCGCCTGGTGACCAACGAATTCGTGGCTTATACGCAGCTCGGTCCCATGAAGGCGGCGCTCAATCCGCGTTCGTTCGTGATCGCCACCTACGCGCTGTGCGGGTTCGCGAATTTCAGCTCGATTGCCATTCAGATCGGCGGCATCGGCGCGTTGGCGCCCGGCCGTAAGTCGGACCTGGCGCGGCTGGGATTGCGCGCTGTGGCAGCCGGGTCGATGGCCAACTTCATGTCGGCCTGCATCGCGGGAATGCTGCTGTGATCGAAGAGGCCAGAAAGGCTATTGAAGCGCGCTTCGCGCGGCTTTCGGGCAAGCTAAAGCATGCCCCACGCGTCGGTGTGGTGCTGGGCAGCGGATTGGGCGCTTTCGCGGACGAGCTGGCCGGGCGCACCGATATCCCCTACGCCGAGATTCCCGGCTGGCCGCGCTCCACGGCCGTGGGCCACGCGGGCAAGCTGGTGGTGGGCCGGCTTGGCGGCCTGAACGTGGCGGTGATGGCCGGGCGCGCGCATCTCTACGAAGGCTATTCGCCCGCGCAGGTGACCTATGGCGTGCGGGTGTTGCACGCGCTGGGCGCCCGCGCCATGGTGTTCACCAATGCCGCCGGGGGCATCGACCGTTCGCTCGAGCGCGGCGGGCTGGTGCTGATCTCGGATCACATCAACCTGCAAGGGTGCAATCCGTTGGTGGGGCCGAACGACGACGCCCTGGGGCCGCGCTTTCCGGATATGTCGGATCTCTACTCGATCGAGTTCCGAGCGATCGCCCACCGGGTGGCCGGGGAACTGGCGCTCCCCATCTCCGAGGCGGTCTACGCGGCCATGTTGGGACCGTCTTACGAGACGCCCGCCGAGATCCGCTATCTGCGGGCCATAGGGGCCGGCGTGGTGGGGATGTCCACGGCGCTCGAGGCCATTGCGGCCCATCACATGGGGATGCGGGTGCTCGGGATTTCCTGCGTAACGAACATGGCGGCCGGCATCCTGCCGCAGAAGATCGATCATCGCGAAGTGCTCGAAGCCGGCGTCATGGTGCGCGACACGCTGGTGCGCTATCTCAAGGCGCTCCTGCCCGCGCTGGCCGAGGGTTCGCTATGACCGATGCGCTGGTCTCGGCAGCGCTTCAAGCGCGCGAAAACGCCTTTGCGCCGTATTCGAAATTCAAAGTCGGCGCGGCGCTTGAAGACGCCGAGGGCCGCATCCACACCGGCTGCAACGTGGAAAACGCAACCTACGGCCTGACCGTGTGCGCCGAGCGGGTGGCCGTGCTCAAGGCCATTTCCGAGGGCGTGCGCGGCTTCCGGCGCGTGGCCATCGCGGCCGATACCGAAACCCTCACGCCTCCCTGCGGCGCGTGCCGCCAGATTCTGTGGGAATTCTGCGGGGATATCGAGATCGTGCTCTCGAACCTGCGCGGCCGAACTGAAACCTGTTATTTGAAAGATATCTTTCCGAAGCCCTTCGATGTTTCGTATCTGTAGCCTCTTCCTCCTCGCCTCCTCTCTCTTCGCCGAATCCGCGGACTGGATCTGGAGCGCGCGCTATGTCATTACCGAGGATGCGCGCCAGCGCGTGATCGCCGATGGCGCCGTGGCCCTGCGCGGCGAGCGCATCGTGGGGGTGGGGACGCGCGCCCAGATCGACGCGCGCTTTCAGGCTAAGCAGCGGCTCGACCGCCCGGATGCTATTCTGGCGCCGGGCTTGATCGATACGCACACGCACGCCGCCATGTCGCTGTTCCGCGGCATCGCCGACGACAAGAATCTGCAGGACTGGCTCAATAAGTACATCTTCCCGGCGGAGGCCAGGAACGTCTCGCCCGATTTTGTCCGCTGGGGCACGCGCCTGGGCTGCCTCGAAATGCTGCTGGGCGGCACCACCACCTTCACCGACATGTACTACTTCGAGGATGTGGTGGCGGAGGTGGCCAAGGAAGCCGGGATGCGCGGCGTGCTGGGCGAGACCATCATCGGCTTCCCGGTGGCGGATGCCAGGACGCCCGCCGATTCCCTGCGCTTCACCGAGCGGTATCTCGAGCGCTTCCGCGGCGATCCGCTGGTGGTGGCGGCGGTGGCGCCGCACGCGCTGTACACGAATTCCGACCAGACGCTGAAATCCGCGCGCGCCCTGGCCAACAAGTTCGGTGCGCCGCTTGTGATCCACGTAGCCGAAACCAAGAAAGAAAACGACGATGTGGTGGCGCAGCGCCACATGACCACGGTGCAGACGCTCGATTCGCTGGGCGTTTTTTCAGGCCGCACGGTGGCGGCTCACTGCGTCTGGGTGAACGAGGCCGATATGGCGATCCTGAAGGCGCGCGGCGTGGGCGTGGCGCACTGCCCTTCGAGCAACATGAAGCTCGCGAGCGGCGTGGCGCCGGTGGTGCGCATGCTGGCGCTGGGCATCCACGTGGGACTGGGGCCCGATGGTCCCGCGGGCAGCAACAACGATTTCAACTTATTCGAAGAGATGGACCTGGCCGCCAAGCTGCAAAAGGTGACGCGGCTCGATCCGCAGGCTCTGCCGGCTTCGACGGCGCTCGAGATGGCCACTATAGGCGGCGCGCGCGTTCTAGGCATGGAGAAGGAGATCGGCTCGCTCGAAAGCGGCAAGCGCGCCGACCTGATCGTGGTGCGGCTCGACCGTCCCAATGCGCAGCCGGTCTACGATCCCATCTCGCAGATGGTCTATGCGCTCAAGGCCGACGACGTGCGCGACGTCATGGTGAACGGCCGGCCGGTGGTGAGCGACGGGAAAATCCTGACGCTCGACGAAGGCCAGATTCTCCGCAAGGCCGAAGAGTTTCGGGCCAAAGTCAGCGCATCTTTGCACTGAGCGGCCAGGTAAACCCCACCCGCCTGATAATCGTCTACACGAGCGGCAATCAACGCGGGTGCGATCCCGCGGTTGCCGAAAGGAGCCGCTCAAGATAATGAAGAAGGGAATTTTCCATGCGGTGGCGCTGCTGGCACTGGTAGCGCCGGCCGTCTTTTCGCAGACCACCACCACAACCCCGCCGTCCCCGCCGACGACGGCCGAGATCGTCGCCAACCAGGTAAGCCAACTCACTCAACTGCTCGATCTCACCACCGCGCAGCAGGCGTCTGCGACCAGCATATTCACGACTGCGCGGACCGCGCTGGCCAGCATCAGAACCTCCATGAATACTGCCCGGACGGCCCTTCAAACGGCCGTGACCGGCGGCGACTCGAGCGCCATCGCCACGGCGGCGAATCAGATCGGCACGCTGACCGCGCAGCAGGTGCTGGCGCAGGCCACCGCCGACGCGGCCCTCTACGCCATTCTGACGTCCGATCAGCAGAGCAAGTTCAGCGTGCTCAAGAACGCCGGATTTGGCGGTCCCGGGCCGGGTGGGCCGGGTCCCGGAGGGCCGGGTGGCCCGGGCGGTCCGCCGCCGCCGGAGTGAGCCGCTGATGGTAACCGGTGCGCCGGGGACAAGGTTTCGGAGCCACGCGGTTCCGAAAAGCGTAACGGGGTCGCCCGGCTCAATCGTCTAGAGTGCAGCATGGAACCGATCGCCATATCGCAGCCGATTCCGGAAACAGGGGGCCAAGCCGCCGTGGCGGACGAAGATTTCGCCTCCATCGTGAACCTGTACCGGCCCAGGGTTTTCCGTTTCGCGCTGGCGGCGCTGCGGGACCGCGATGCAGCCGAGACCATCGCGCAGGATTGCTTCCTCAGAGCCTACAAGGCGCGGGCGAGTTTCCGGGGAAATTGCAGCCTGAATACGTGGCTGATGCAGATCGCCGTGAACCTGGTGCGCGACCATCTGCGGAACCGGCGGCTGCAATTTTGGCGGCGCCTGCGAGACACGTCGAGCCCCGTGGAGGGGATCGGCGCAAGCGTGGCCGATGGCCGTGGATCTCCCGAGCACCGCGCGTTGGAGAAAGAAAAGGTCGAGGCGGTGTGGGCGGCCGCCGCGGCGCTGCCGGAGCGGCAGAGGACCGTGTTCCTGCTCCGCTTCGTGGAAGATATGGAGCTACTCGAAATCGTCGCCGCGACGGGCATGAAGGAAGGCACCGTGAAGACGCACCTCTTTCGCGCCCTCCACGCGGTGCGGCAACGTCTGGGAGTTGAGGCATGAGCTGCCATTTATCGCCGGAACAAATCTCCGCATGGGCCCTGGGCGAACGCGCCCCGGAGACGCTGGAACATGTGCGCGCCTGCTCGTCGTGCCTGTCCGCGCTCGAAGAGTTCGACGAAACGCTGGCGCAGTTCCGGCTCTCGGTGCATGAAGCCGCCGCCGAACAGCAGCCCGCGGTGTGGGAACTGAAACCCGCGCGCCCGCGGATTTTCTGGCGCCTATCCGCGGCGTGCGCGACCATCGCGATTGTGCTGGCGACCAGCCGGCTGGGGACGGTGCCTGAGCGGCACGGGCAGGATTCGGCCGCCGCCGACGCGGCTTTGCTGAAACAGATCGATTCGGACGTCTCGCAGATTGTGCCCGATTCCATGGAGCCTCTCATGCGGCTGGTCGCGTGGGACCGAACCACGGCCGCCAAGGCTTCAGGACGCGGGATGGTGTCCGACAAAACAGAGGAACGGTGAAAAATCTATGCTCGATTTCAGACCACGACGTACAAGCGTTGCCCTGCTGTGGACGGCCATCGGCGTGATGACGCTGGCCGCGCAGCAGCCCCCCGGCAACCCGGGGCCCGGAGACGACCCGCGCGATGACGGCGGACAGCCTCCACTGCCGATGCGCAGCGGATCGGAGCGCCGGCCGATGGGGCAAGGCCCTTCAGCCGGCCGTCCGGGCCGCCCGCCGATCGAGCGAATGTTTGGCGGCGTTCCTCCGGGGAGATGGTGGACTAATCCCTCCACCGTCCAGTTGCTGGGGCTGAGCGCCGATCAGCAGAAGCGGATCGATACGCTATTTCAGCAGAGCCGCCTCAAGCTCATCGACCTCAATGCGGCGCTGCAGCGGGAAGAAGCCATGCTGGAGCCGCTACTGGACGCGGACCGGCCGGACGAATCGAAAGTTCTTCCGCAGATCGACCGCGTAGCGCAGGCCCGAGCGGATCTGGAGAAAGCCAACGCGCGAATGCTGCTGGGGTTCCGCGGCGTGCTGACACCGGAGCAGTGGAAGAAACTGCAAACGCCTCCAACGCCTGGGGGAGCGCCGCCTCCAGGCGGTCCCGGGGGCCGGGGTCCGCGCTAAACGCCGGCCGCGCGGCTCACAAATCCGCCGCCACGCGGAAGCCATAATCCGCATAGCGGAATTCGGGTGGAATGCTGCTGCGCGCCGCGCATCGCGAGGACTTGATGTGGTGGCGCCACGCTTCTCCGCGCGAGGCTCGCCTCTAATATTATGTCCGGATAAAGATTCGAAATTGCAGGTCCACGGTCCGATATGCAAGTAGGGTGACATATGTTACATCGAGCCGTCTTCCGGAGAATGTTTCTTGTCGAACTGCCGTCTCCTTTGGCTGCCGCCCGCGGTCGTCTCTCATCGTCAATGGTGATTCTGAAACGGGAGACTTCACGGGCTGGACCCAGAGCAACCGGTCTATCGACGTTGAGAATCCCAACTTGCATTGGTGCAACCCCGATGCAAATGAAGCGTCAAAATGCTGCCGAGGAAAATAGATCGCTATTGCGAAAGACAGCGACCGCTATCTTGCCGCTTTTGTTGCTCGTCTTTGGTGTCTGTCAAGGTGCCAGCGCCAGCACGCTGTTGGTCGTGAGCGCCGACAACCAGGGGCGCTATCTTAATCCGGTTAACTTCATAGACGAATACGGACCAGCTTCGGGGTACGCGGGCGTATTCCTCGCTACCCTCAACGGGTCGACTACCTATCCCGTGTTCTGTGTCGACCTTTATACGGATATCAATCCCGGAGTTGACTACAACGTCGACGTTTATGCGCCGAACGACCCGAGTGTGGTGGATTTCTCAAGTAACCTTCCCCAAGCCGCCTGGCTGTACAACACGTACTTGCCCCAGGTGAACGCCGCTTCCGACAGTAACGTCTACGGCGCCGCGCTCCAACTCGCTATTTGGGATGTTGTGCTAGATGGAGGCGACGGTCTTACCAGCGGCGTCTTCCAACTCGATCCCACTGTCACCGACCCCACGCAGATCGCGGCCTATAATCTGGCCGCGAGCATGATCACCGCGTCCCAAGGCCAAAGCTCGTTGAACGCCGCGATTCTGATGAACGTCGCGGGCCCGAGCGGCGCCCAGACTTTGATCACTTCAGCGGATGCGCTCGGTGAGACGCCGGAGCCATCGACATTGGTCTTGATTGGCGTCGGTATCCTGGGCGTCGGGATGCTCAAGCGCCGCCGGGTCTGAGCTCGAGCGGCAATCACTGTTCAGTATTTTGAGAGGTTCCGGCCTGTACGTAGATGTTAGGGTTTTGAGTCCTGCCGCGTCGATTGTCGCAAAGCCTACGGCCCACGCCCGGCAGGCGTCCGGCTAGTGGTCTGCGGCGCACAGATTAACGATTATCCAGCTTAGGCGCGAGCACGCAACCCGGCACTGTCCTCGGCGGCGGAAGATGTTCACCGCCTCTTCCGCGTCCTCTTCACCGCCGGTTCCACGAGGGCGAACTGGAGCTTGCGCTCTACATCGTCCACGCGCTCGAGGATCACGCGCACGCGGTCGCCGATCGAGAATTCGCGCCGGGTGCGCTTGCCCACTACCTTGCGCACGTTCTCGTGGTATGAGTACTCGTCGCCGGGCAGGCTGTCGATCGGTACCAGGCCCTCGATGAACAGATCGGCCAGCTCGACAAACAGGCCATAACGCGCGGTGCTGATGATGAGGGCGTCGAATTCATCGCCCACGCGCTCGACCATGAACTGGACCTTCTTCCACTCCACCAACTCTCGCTCGGCATCGGCCGCGCGGCGCTCGGATTGAGAGCACTCCTCGGCCATCGAAGCGAGATCCGCCTCGGGCAGCAGGATTCCTGTCAGGAGGCGATGCACCAACAGGTCCGGATAGCGCCGTATGGGGGAAGTGAAATGCGTGTAGGTGGGCGCCGCCAGCGCGAAGTGCCCCAGGTTCTCCGTGCTGTAACGCGCCTGCTTGAGCGAGCGCAGCATCAGGTAACTTAGGATGCGCTCCTCGGGCTTACCTTCGATTTTGGCCACCAGCTTCTGATAGTGGCGCGGAGAGATGCTCATCCCCGTGTCGGCCAGCACGATCTCGCGATGCCGTTTGGTGCCGTCGCGGTGGCGGTCGGTCATGCCGAATTTCTTTACCGGGATGGCGCCGATGCCCAGCGAATAGCCGAAATGCGCGGCCACCTCTTCGAACTCCATCACGCGCTTGGGGTCGGGCTTCTCGTGGATGCGATAGATGGAAGCCGGCACAGTGGCTTCCAGGTGCGAGGCCACGGCTTCGTTGGCCGCCAGCATGAACTCCTCGATGATGCGGTGCGCGATGTTGCGCGGCGAGCGCGTGACGCCGGTCATGGCGCCCCACTCGTCGAATTCGATGAGCGGCTCCGGCAAATCGAAATCGATGGAGCCGCGCCGCACGCGCTTGCGGTTGAGGATCAGCGCCAGCTCGCGCATCGTCTCGAAGCGCTCTACCAGCGGGGCATAACGCTCGCGCAGAGCGGCGTCCCCTTCGAGCAGCTTGTGCACGTCCGTGTAAGTCATGCGCGCGGCGCTGCGGATGGCGCTGCGTGTGAACTCCTGCGCGGCGATTTCGCCCTGGCGGTCGATTTCGAGCAGTGCCGAAACCGCCAGGCGGTCGACGCCCGGGTTGAGCGAGCAGATGTCCGTCGAAAGCTCGTAGGGCAGCATGGGCACGGCGCGATCCGGGAAGTAGACACTGGTGCCGCGCAGGCGTGCTTCAATGTCGATGGGCGTCCCCATGGGCACGTAGTGGCTCACGTCGGCAATATGCACGTGCAGGGCGAAATGGCCGTTGGGGAGGCGATCCACCCACACGGCGTCGTCGAAATCGCGGGCAGTTTCTCCGTCGATGGTCACCACCGGCATGGTTCGAAAATCGCGGCGGCCGGCCAGTTCGCGCGCATCGATCGAGTGGGGAATCGCGGCGGCCTGCTCGACGGCTTCGGGCGGAAAGCGATGCGGCAGGTGGTGCTTGCGGATGACGATCTCGACATCTACTCCGAAATCGCCCGGCCGGCCGAGGATCTCGATGACGCGGCCCATCTGCTCTTCGTAATCGAGCAACTCCACGTTGACGATCATGCCCTCGAGGTCGGCGACCGTTGAAACGCGCGGCCCGGCGGCCCCGATGCGGTCCACGTTCGGCCCCGGCGGGGGCATTTCCATGCCCTCGGGGATCTCGATCCACTGCCGGATGCGGTCGTCGTGCGGCACCACGTAGCGCCCACGGCGCCCCGTGCGAAATTCGCCGACCACGGTGGGGTGGGCGCGCCGCAGCACTTTGAGGATCTCGCCATTGGCTCGGCCGTCGGATTCGATGCGCGCGATGCGCACCACCACACGGTCGCCGTGCATGGCCTTCTGAGCCGAATCGGGGGGGATGAAAATATCTCCGGCGATGCTCGCAATCGGTCGGTCCGGGATCACGAAGCCGTAGCCATCGCGGTGCATGTGGAGCCGTCCCACAGCGAATTCGCGGCTGCGCGCGACCGCTATGAAATGTCCGGAGCGCAGCTCGATCAGATCGCCGCGCGCCACGAGCCGGTCCAGCGCCGTTTCCACGCCGGCACGATCGACGCCCTTGCTGCCCAGTTCGCGGACCAGTTGCTTGAAGGTGGCGCGCGCATGGGGGAGCTTCCCGATGTGATCGAGCAACTCCGCGTCGCGCATACTCCGATTCTACCGGTAACCCGCACCGGGGCGGAAATGTTTCAGGGTTCGACCCGGCACTCGGGCGAGTTCAGCTCGTAAATGTAGATCGAATAGCCCACCCGCTCGATCGGCTGGCATTTTCGCAACGCCGCAAACCGTGGATTCATCTCCAACGCCGTCGCGCTGATGGCCGCGCGGCATCGTCTGCCAGCGCGGATGGCAACTTCGAGCGGCTCGTACGCAACCTGATAATATCCGAGATCGGCAGAGCCGAAGTACTCGAGAGCGATCGAAGGCAGGCCGTTGGCGCCCATGTACGTTTTCAACTTGAGCACGTCCTGGCCCCAGTCGATATTGGAGTCCACGAGATAGCGGGGTCCATTCCGGCTGCCCCCGCTGATGGTATTGAAAAAAGCGAGGTAGTGCGGGTAGACGGCCATCGATTCGACCGCAACCAGGAGAATGCCGATTCCCGCCAGCACCCTCCACAGGCCACGGAACCGGGAGAAGGCCACTCCGGCCCAGACGAAAAGAAAAAGATACACCGGCAGGATGTGCCGGATCCCGATGTCGATGGAACTGGTCATCGCCACGGCGAAGTATACGGCCGGCGGGATGAGCAGAAGGCCTAGCGGGTAACCTTCGCTGGGCGCGAACCGCCGAAAGCCCAGCGATGCCAGCACCACCAGCAGGATGAGGCCAGTGGGCGTCTTGACCAGAAATCCGACCGGAAAGTAATACCACCATCCCTGGCTGGAGACGCGCCCTAACAGATATGCGGGGTGGCCCCAGTAGGAGTGGTTGGCCAGGCGGTAGAGGCCCTTCAGAAGCGAGTATGCGGGAATCGGCACGCGTTGGGCAATCCAATGCACCCCGGCGCCGGTGGTGGTGGCCGGGTCGAGCAGCGCGATGGCGGCCGGCGGCAGGAGCGCGTTGGTCCGAATCTGTGAGGAGGAAAGCCGTAGAAACCGGGCCACCGGCTCGTCGGACGCGATGGTTCTCATCTCGAAGCCATAAACCGCCCAAACCGTCACGGCGATGATCGAGCAGTAAACCGCAAACTCCTTGACTACGGTGCGCAGGCCCTGTTTTCGCGCGTACCATAGGGACAATCCGAGGAGCAGCGCAGGCAGCAACAGCAGGTTGAACTTCGTGCCGATGCCGAGCCCCGAGAACAACGCCGCGGCTGCCAGCCAAGCGTAGCGACGCCTCATCAGGTATTCTCCCCAGGCGATAGCGGCCAGAAAGTACAGATATGCGGCGATGCTATCGCTGGTCACGTAGCGGCTGTGGGCGATGATATTCGGGTCGAAGCAGTAAAGACCCAGGGCTACCAGGGCGGCGATATCGCCGAAGCGGGAGCGGGTCCACGCTGCGAGCGCGATCCCGAAAAGCAGCGTCATCAGTATGATCGGCAGACGGCCCCAGAACAGCAGGCGATCCGCATCCACGCGATTGCAGTACAGGAACGGCTGGGAGATGCTGACGGCGTTTTCGTCGCGCCAGTTGTCCGCGGGCTCCGGCGGCAAATCCGGGTTAAGCCAAAGCAGCGGAAGCGCGCTCAGCGACTTGGCTACGGGCGGGTTTTCGGCGTTGAGGCTGAACCTGCCCGCGCGCAGAATGCTGTATCCGGCCACCAGGTGCTCCGCTTCATCCGCGGTTTGCACCTCGAGCCGCTCGGAAGCGAACTGGGCCGCGGCCATGATGCACACGAGCGCCACCGCCGCCAGCCAAAAATAGCGGGGCGCCATCGTGCCGCCCAACAACCCCTTTCGATTTTCCAAGGCCCATAGTAGCGCGCGAGGCATACCGACGCGCGGGCAGAATTCCGGCAGGGTTCGGCGCTGTTGACAAACGCGCCCGACGGGTTATGATACAAATTACTCCCCCGATCGAACACCGAAGCGCATCGTGACCTCCGCACACAAAAATATTCTTCTCGCGACCGAGATGCCGGGCCTGGAACTGCGCGCCCGCGGCAAGGTTCGCGACGTTTACGAAGCCGGCGACCGCCTGGTGATCGTGGCCACCGACCGAATTTCCGCCTTCGATTACATCCTGGCCACCGGCATTCCCGCCAAGGGCAGGGTATTGACGCAGCTCTCTATCTTCTGGTTCGAGTTCCTGCGCGATCTCGTCCCCACACACTTTCTCACTTCGCGAGTGGAGGAATACCCCGCGCCGTTCCCCAATTTCCGCGATCAGCTCGAAGGCCGTTCGATGCTCGTGCGGCGCGCGGAGATGGTCGAAATCGAGTGCGTGGCGCGGGGCTACCTCTCCGGGTCGGGCTGGAAGGAATACAGCCAATCGGGCACCGTGTGCGGGATCCGATTGCCGGCCGGGCTGAAGGAAAGCTCGAAGCTTCCCGAACCGATTTTCACGCCTTCGACTAAAGCTCAATCGGGCCACGATGAGAACATTTCGTTCGAGCGTATGGCGGCGCTGGTGGGCGGCGAGATGGCCGCGCGCCTGCGCGATCTGACGCTGGCGATCTACGAACGCGGCGCGCGCTACGCCGAGAGCAAGGGCATCATCATCGCCGACACGAAGTTCGAATTCGGCATGGTGGCGGGCCAACTGGTTCTGGCCGACGAAGTGCTAACACCCGATTCGTCGCGCTTCTGGCCCGCCGACACTTACCGTCCAGGCGGGCCGCAGCACTCCTACGACAAGCAGTACGTGCGCGACTACCTGGAGTCGATCCGCTGGAACAAGCAGCCGCCCGCGCCGGCACTGCCCGACGAGGTAGCGGCCCGCACCAGCGAGAAGTACCTTCAGGCTTACCGCGCACTCACGGGCGCGGATTTATGAACTGGCTGGATATCGTTTTGCTGCTGGTGCTGGCGGCTTCCGTGGTTACCAGCTTCCGCAAGGGCTTCACTCGCGAGGCGATCGGGTTGGTTTCGGTGACCGTGGCGCTCGCGGCCGGGACCTGGTTTTATGGAACCGCGGGCGCATTTCTGCTACCCTACGTCAGTTCACCCACGGTGGCGCACTTCGCCGGCTTCTTTCTGATTTTTTTCGGAGTGCTGCTGCTGGGCGGCTTGGTGAGCTACCTGGCGGGCCGGTTTCTGCGGGTGACGGGACTCTCGGTGTTCGATCACGCACTGGGCGCGGGTTTCGGCATTCTGCGCGGAGTGGTGATCTCGGTAGCATTGATATTGGGTATTATGGCCTTTTCGCAAGGCGAGAACCCGCCGGCGGCGGTGGTGAATTCGCGGGTCGCTCCGTACGTCGCTTACGCGGCGCGGGCGATCGCGGCGGTGGCGCCACACGAGCTGCGGGAGAGTTTTCTGAAGCGGTATGCCCAAGTGAAGAATTCATGGGGACGGGCGCTGGAGAGACGGGCTCCGGACGCGCCCGCTATGGAAAAGGGAGAGGATGGGCAAGGAATTTGACGGACTGGTGGAGCAACTTCTAAGAGGAGACGTGTCCCTGCCGGACGCGATCGAGATCCTGGAACGGAGTATGATCGCCGCCGCGTTGAGCCGCCACACAGGCAACCAGTCGGCCGCCAGCAAGCAACTGGGAATCCACAGCAACACATTACAGAGGAAAATGGTAGAGTACGGGCTGGGCAAGGGGCGGCCTCGCAGCCGCCGCAAACCGCCGGTCCGTGAAGCGCGCGCGCGTAAAAAGAAGGCGGGCGCGGCCTGATAATGGACCTACTCATTTTCGATTTGGATGGCACGCTGATCGATTCACGGCTCGATCTGGCTCACTCCGTCAATGCCATGTTGGTGCACTTTGGACTCGATCCGCTGGATGACGCGCGTGTGGCCTCCTACGTGGGCAACGGCGCGCCCATGCTGATCCGGCGCTCCCTGGGCGACCACGCCACTGAAGAGACGTGCCGCGCCGGCCTCGAGTTCTTCATGCAGCACTACGCCGCTCACGATCTGGATTTCACCACGCTCTACCCGGGCGTGAAGGAATCGGTTGAGCGGCTATATGCCGCGGGTAAGCGCCTCGCCGTACTGAGCAACAAGCCCGCGCGCGTGAGCCGCCATATTCTCGAAGGTCTGGGCGTGGGCGGCTGTTTCTTCCGCATCCATGGCGGCGACAGCTTCGAATTCAAGAAGCCCAACCCCATCGGCGTGGAAGCGCTCATGGCCGAGGCCGGCGTGGACCGCACCCGCACCGTCATGATCGGCGACAGCGAGGTGGACGTCCACACCGCACGCAATGCCGGCATCCGCTGCTGCGGCGTGACCTACGGCTTCAAGCCCGAAACGCTGGCCGATCCCGCGCCCGACGTGCTGGCGGACCGCATGGAGCAGGTCGCCGACTGGATCATCCTCAATTCCAACGGAGCCAAAAAGTGAACCATCGTCCCGGAACCACCGTGCCCACCACGGGCATTTACTGGTGCACGGTCTGCAAGCTGCCCAAGCAATTCACCGCCGGCCAGCAGTTCGGCGAATGCCAGAACATGTGCGGCCGCGGCCTCTGGGAACTGGTGGAAGCGCAGGAGCCGGAAAACCCCGGGCGCGGCTGAAGGCGACCGGTGCAACACGGGCGCACTCGGAGCGCGCTTGCTGCGGGTTCCGCAAGAGCGAAGCTAGCAGGACTTGACTCGTACGGTATGACCGTACATACTCTAAGAGGGAAGCGGTGCGATGCGGCTGACCGGCTTCCGGCATAAGGGTCTGAGGCAGATCCATGCTGGTGACAGCGCCAAAGGCGTACCGGCCGAGATGGTTGACAAGCTACACAAGCTCCTGTTTGCACTGGAGACGGCCAACGGCCTGGATCAGGTTAGCCGGTTTCCAGGGTGGAGATTGCATCGCCTGAAAGGCCCGTTGAGAGAGTTCTGGAGCTTGACCGTGACGGGGAACTGGCGGCTGATTTTTCGATACGACGAAGCGCTGAATACCGCCAGCGACATCGACTTGATCGACTATCATTAGGAACCCCACAAATGCCTATGAAGAACCCTCCCCATCCGGGCGATCTCATCAGGACCGAAGTTATCGAAGCGCTTGGCCTCAGCGTCTCGAAGGCCGCGGAGATTCTGAAGGTGCGGCGCGCCACTCTCTCTGACCTGCTCCGCGGCAAAGCCGCCTTGACAGCGGAAATGGCCCTCCGTATCGAAAAGGCTTTTGGTCCGGATATGGATCACCTGCTACGAATGCAACTCGCTTACGACGTGGCGAAAACGCGGCAGCAGGCGCGCAGTATCGCGGTGAAGCGGTATATCCCGCCAGCGGCCTGAGCCGGTGCATGCGCCCCCGGCTATCGCCCTTCCGAGCGTCTCCGCAGCACGTCAAGTCCGAACTTCGGCTCCGATTTTGTCCCGCTGATCCTCACCGGGATCTCCGCCCCTCCGCCTTTTCCCTTGGAGAATGGAGAGACCGCTTTGAGCAAGAACGACAGCCACCGGGAGTCTACCATCTTGGAGAGAGGAACGTCTGTGCGGACAATCCCATGGAAGTCGAACTGCTGACCATCCAGAGAATAGACCCCGTCCAGACTCACTCGCGCACCCTGAAGGACATACACCAGCTTGCTGAATTGGATGACGCCTTGGCTTAAGAAGAAGCTTCCGTCCATGTGCGAGTATATGTCCCTGGCGCCCGGCCGGGCCTCCTCCGGCCTGCCTTGCGCGCGCAGGCTCATCATGTCGACCTTATCCTGTACCTTCGGATTGGTGAAGTGGATGCCTTGGAGCGTGAAGTTGCCGCGAACGCTCAATCTGTCCGCGACCCTTTCCTTGCCCGGCCGGATTTGCAGCGTGGCCTTAGTGGCGATAATACCCGTCAAAACGGCCGGCTCCGTCTTTACGGCGAGATCGAGAAAGTCCTGAATCCGGCCTTGGGGAATCTCGACATCTAAATCGATGATGTGGCCGCGGCCTTTCACGTCGATCACGGAGCCGCCGGTAGTGAAGCTGGAGTCTTGCAGCTTGGCGTCTACGGGTTGCAGGTAGGTATCGCCGCTGATGCCTTCCACAATGACGTGAAAGCGGGTGTGCAGAGGCAGCGGGTGATGGGCGGTATCCAGGGAAAAGTCCGGCGTCTCCGTGGTTCCATCGACGACAATTCTATCGAGCTGACCTTTGAAGTCGCCCACCGAGGAAAGCATGCCGCCGATGCCCTTGATGGTGTTCAGGTCGGCGTGATCGAATGTGTAATGACCAGAGACCGAAGAGCCGCCCGGAGTGTCCGTCTGCCATGGCCCGAAGTAGCCGGAGGCGCGGATCTCTCCGCGCGGGATGGCATTGGTCAGCCACGCATCGTACCTCCAGGGCGCGTTGGGGCCGAGATTGTGTAACTCGATATGCCTCAGCTCGAAATCCTTCGGGTCTTTGTCGGGTTTGGCCGTGCCGATAATCAACCGCGAGTGGTCGCAGACGAACTCATCCACGACGATCTTCATCTTCATCTTTCCGGCGCGCTTCGCGGGGCCGGGATTCTGCCGCAGCATTTCGCGCGGCGGAATCTCGATCTGGAGCCCGTCGACCCGCACCGTGCCGACATGCATCGGCTGGCGGAAAAACCCCAGCAGGCCCGTGTGAAACGAGAAGCGATCGAGGGCGATGAGCGGCCTAGTGGCGCCGGCGGCCACCACGGCGCCCGGCGGGTAGATGCGCAGGCGAGCCCCGGAAACTTCAAGGCCGTGGAAGACAGAGACGTCCAGGTTGTCCAATTCAACCCGGCCATTGAATCGCGCGCTCAGAGTTTCCGTGATGCGGCTTCTCAGTACTGGAGCGGCCCGCTGGATGACCACGGCGGCAACAATCAGGAGGGTCGCCAGCGACACAACTATGCCGATCGCTACCCAGATCCACACCCGTCTTCGCGGCTTCAGCGTGCCCGGGGATGGAGGAACGTTGTGGGTTAGTTGCGAGATCTCGCGCCCCCTCCGGTTACAAGCTTACCGGAGGGAGCGCCGGGGAACCGTGTTCTATCGGCCAACTGCACGGTGTACGATCCTCATGATCGCGATCCTGTGCTCTAACTCCCCTTAGTTCACGTTTCGCATCGATGCAACTGCCAGGGGTTTTGCCTGTGTCGCGCCGGCGCATTCGCGCCTTGGCACCATATCCTTAATGCAAGGCGGCGCCGCCTAAACTCACGTTTCTGAACTCGTCGCATTGACCCATTGGATGGTCAAGGTTTGCCCCGTCGATGCGGCGCGGTAAGTGATGGTATAGTTCCGGTCATAGTGAGTGGGGGTGCGGCGGCGACTCCGCTGCTACTGGTGGTCGCGGTAGCGCTCGTCGAACCTGCGAAGTTGGCGGTGGGATCGCCGCCTGGGGCAGTGAAAGTGACCACTGCGCCGCTTACCGGGTTTCCGCCGCCATCGATGACGGTGACCTGGAGCGCGGTGGGGAAGGCCGTTCCCGCAGCGGTGCTTTGCGTACCCGCGGTGGCACTGATGATCGCGCCGGTCAAAGCCGCCGCATTCAGCGTGACGTTGCCGTAGCTGAGGCCGGAAGACATGACCCAACTGACCGTCAGCGTCTGCCCGGCTGATCCCGCTTGATAACTCAGTGTGTAGTTGCGGTCGTATTGTCCAGTGGCAGCCGTGGTGACGTCCACGAAATCGGGAGCCGAGCCGTCCGAGAGATGCGCCGTCAGGGTGCCGCCGCTGTTCCAGCCGCCCACATGGGCCGCCAGCGTGCGCGCCGTGGTATCGGCGGGAGCCGTGAAGGAGAAGCCCTGCCCGGCGCCAACTATATAGATGCCATTCATATTGTTGGAGCTGGCGGGCGTGGCGGTGCCGTCGGTCCAGCTCATCGGGCGGGGACCGTTGTTATAAGTCAGTACGGTCCCGGTGCCAATCACGTTATCGGAGCCGATTTGCGCGGTCACGCCGGCTTTCCGGTTGAGGCTGCCGTCTCCCCAATGCACCCAGTCGAGGCCGCCTTCCGCGGTCAGGTTGACGGCCGCCGCGGAGCTGGTTCCCGAACCGCTGAGCAGTCCGCCCGTTCCCGAAGCCGCGTTGTCCACGGTCACGGTGACTGCGGCGGAAAGAGCCGTGGCGCCGGTCATATCTTGAACCATGGCGGTCAGGGTGTGCAAGCCGTTCGCTGCGGTGGTGGTATTCCAGGGAATCGAGTAAGGCGCGGCCTTGATTTGCGGCGAGATGTTAATACCGTCCAATTTGAATTGCACGCTCGCAGCGCCGATGCCGCCGCTCGCCCCCGCGGAGATGGTCACAGCTCCCGATACCGTAGCCCCCACCGATGGCGAAGTAATTGTCACCGAGGGTGGAGGATAGGAAAGTACTCCCGCCATCTGATAGATCTGTTGCACCTGTCCATTGAGCGGTTCATTGTCGAACCAGGCTCGGAACGAGAGAATGTCGCCGCGTTTGACGGCCTGCACAAACTCACTGAATTGATTCCGGTCATTGGGGTTATTCGCAAGATCGCCATTCGGGGCATCGCCGACGTAGGTCACCGTAAAGGCACCGGGCCACATGGCCTGCGGATCGGCCGGCGTGTGCAGCAGCTTGTAGGTAGCGGTGAAGCTGGCCAGAGGAGCCGTGTAGGCGTAATCCTTAGCCCAGATGTTTTCCGGAATCACCAGAATATTCGGCAAAGCTTGCAATACCTGTTGGAATGTGGAGGGTGCCGTGGCGTCATACGGTCCGCCATCGGAATCTACATAAAACAGCGTACAGCCCCAGCGGTTATGGGCGTATTGAGCCCTTTGAATCAGTACGGCCGCTTCGTTTTGAGTCGGCACGGAATCCTGGTTCGGCGGGGAAACCGTGAAATCGAGCTGTTGGGGCCGGAGGGTCATGCCGCACCTCAGGCCGGCGTCGCTGAACTTCTGAAAAAACGCATTTGCGACGCCGTCCATTTCCGGAGACATGACAGGCAGGAGGCTCGGATCGCCTACGTAGCTCGCATTGGGTTGAGGATACTCTTGGCCTTCCAGGTCCCAAACGATGAAGCCCTGCGCATTCATCTTCTGGAGGATGGCTATCGCATTATCGGCATATGCCAGCACCGCCTGTTGAAAAGCTGCCAGGCCTTGGGGAGTTCGGATATCGATGTTCGAGGCCACCGTATAATTACGCGGATTGGGACTGCTGCCGGGAATCGGCGAGGAGGTGGGCTTGGTCATGAAGAGCTCGCCGATGGGACGGCGGTCGCTCCATTGGAGAGTTCGCGGCCAAGCTTGGGCAAACGTCGTCAGGACATCGCCCGCTATCGAATGGTAATCGGTGCCGGATGGAGCGAACCGCAAGGAGAACGAGTACGTGGCGGATTGAAGCGGCGGCACGGGTCTGGTCACGGGTGTGGCGGAAGCGAGGAATCCTTCGCTCGAATTTCCGATGGTTCCCATGAGAAGCCCGTAATGATACGCCGCACCCGAGGGAGTAAGGCCGAGAAACAGCGGTTGCGCATCGGCGTTTGCCAGTACCACCATACCGGACCCGTAATCCGCGGAGATCAGTGAAGGCCCGTCGAGGTTGTTATGAAACTGCGGATAGTTCGCGGCCCCGAAGCCTCGCGGCAAGGCGGGAAACCGGATTCCAAAAGGATAAATGTCGATACCATTCAGGGTTTGTGTGCTGCTATTCGTGACCGTGACGGTAACCACCAGCCAATCCTGGCCTTGAGGAGTGCTGTATCGGCAGTTAACGCTCCCCCAGTTCCAGGACCAGGTAAGGGAGCTGCCATCCCAGCTTGCGGTGTACCCGGTGGTGCCATATTCCGCCGTACCGCCTAAGTTATAGTCGGCCACAAAGAACGCGTCTCCGGGACGAGCGTTCACATCTACCAGCGTCACTCCGTTGTATGCAAGAGTGACTAACCCTCTTTGGTCATAGGTCGTGACCAGGCCTCCGGCCCCGGCTCGCGAAGGAACAAGCCATATTGCCGATAGAATCGCCGCCGATCTTAGGGCAGCTTTCCAGTAGCCCGGCCCGGGTGCCTTCATCGCGTCTGGCGCTCTTCTGTGCTCATATTTCAGCTCTATATGGCCGCAGATAGAGCCTGGACACTGTGCCGCTGCGCTGGCTCAGAGGTCATAACCGCTCTCTTCCCGCTACATTTCGAGGGCCGTTCGCGTTTGTAAGCTGGCGCGCGCGAAGACTCACGACCGGCCGCTGCTAACCCATCTCCGGCCTCTGGATGGAGGCAGGGAAAATAGCGGCAATTTACGCTAGAGTTTCGACCAAAAGGAAAAGCTGGCGCCACACGTCCCGGGGCGTCGCTCGAACCAATCGAAATTCCAATGATTCCCTGCTACCATCGGCAACATGGATCTCAGCTATCCCATCGGAAAATTCGCCCCGCCGGACGCTGTGGGCCCCGATGAGCGCCGCAAATGGATCGATATCCTAGCCGCCGCGCCTGCCCGGTTGCGCGCGGCCGTCGACGGGCTGACCGCCTCGCAGCTCGATACGCCCTACCGGCCGAATGGATGGACCGTCCGTCAGGTGGTGCATCACCTGGCCGACAGCCACATGCACAGCTATATTCGCTACCGCCTTGCGCTAACCGAGGAAAACCCTACCATCAAGCCCTACGATCAGGAAAAGTGGGCGGAGCTCCCGGATGCCCATTCGGGCCCCGTCGAGACTTCGCTCGTGGTGCTGGAAGGCATGCACAGCCGCTGGGTGGCGCTGCTCCAAAGCATGTCCGCGGCCGATTTCGAACGTACGTTTTTTCACCCCGAGCGCGGCCAGGTGCGCCTGGATGCCACGCTGGCGCTGTATGCCTGGCACTGCCGCCACCACGAGTCCCACATAACCGGCCTGCGGAAGCGCATGGGCTGGAGTTGAAACCCTTACAACCAAACCGCGTATCGGCGCGTCCAATGGATGTGCCCCCTCGGGCTATAATGGCTGAAGGCCGCAGGAGCTGTCGAATCAACCTATGAGTCGCCGGACGAAGTACTATGTGGTGAGCACGTCCACGTGTCTCGCTGTTTTGCTCCTGATCGGAAGCGTTCTGGGGAAGAGCGCCGATCAGACCGATACCTACAAACACATCGAGGTCTTCAGCGACGTGGTCGCTCACATCAAGAGCGAGTACGTCGAGGACCCCGACATGAAGAGCGTCACCCTGGGCGCCTTGAACGGCCTGCTCGAAGCCATCGATCCTTTCGCCAGCTACCTCAACGCCGATCAGTACAAGGATTACCTGAAGAACAAGGACGTCACGCACGCCGACGTGGGGTTGATTCTTTCCAAGAAATCCGGCTATGGCTTGACGGTGGAGGGCACGGTTCCCAATTCGCCCGCGTCTAAGGCGGGCCTATCGAGCTACGACATGATCGAGAGCATCAAGGGCATCTCGACGCGCGACATGCCGCTCGCGTATGCCGTCCTGCTGTTCCAGGGCGATCCGGGATCGACCGTCGATTTCAGCGTGGTGCGGGCGCGCCGGCCAGACCAGCCGCAGACCGTCACGCTCACGCGGGCCGTCTCGACTCTGCCTCCCGTGGATACCCGCATGCTGGCCGGCCAGGTGGGTTATATCGATATCAACGCGCTCTCGGCGGCGCACGCTAAGGAAGTCGCCGCCGCCATCGAGAAACTCCAGAAGGATGGCGCGCAGAAGCTGATCGTGGACGTGCGCAACTGCGCGTTGGGGACGCCTGAAGACGGTATCGCGGTGGCCAATCTCTTCCTGAACAAGGGGCGCATCGCGTATCTCCAGGGCCAGAAGGTGCCGCGGCAGAACTTCGATGCCGATCCGGCCAAAGCCGTGACGAGCTTGCCGGTGGCGGTGCTCACCAACCATGGCACGGCCGATGCCGCCGAGATCGTGGCGGCGGCCCTTATGGAGAACAAGCGCGCCCAGGTGGTGGGCGAGCGGACGTATGGCGACGCCGCCATGCGCAAGGCCATCACCATGGATGACGGCGGCGCCATCATCCTCTCGGTGGGCAAGTACTATTCTCCGGACGGCAAATCCATCCAGGACGTGGGCGTTACGCCGCAGACCGCGGTAATGGATACCGAGGGCCAGGTGGAGTTCGACGAGAACGGCGAGCCCTTGCCGGAAACGCAGACCCAACAGCCCAAGCACACGCTCGAGGACGACCCCGTGGTGAAAAAGGCGTTGGAAGTGTTGGGGGCGAAGGCTCAGCCGGTCTAGCTTACAGAGTCTTCAGATAAGCGATTACGTCGTCTTTTTGCTGGGCGTCGAGCAGATCTTTGTAGGCCGGCATACCGTTGCCGCCCTGATCGATTTTGGCCCGCACGTTGACCTCGGTGGGCTTCTTGCCGTTGGCCATTTTGTCTTTCTTGAACAGCGCCTTCAGGCCCGGCCCCATCTTCTTCTGGTCGGAATTAGCGTTGTGACAGACGGCGCACTGCTGCTGGAACGCGACTTTGCCCTGGGCGGGATCCGGTTTGCCGGCGGCCAGGCCCAAGCCGGCGGCTGCGATCGTACAGAGTGCAAGTATGCGTAGTCGATTCATCGTCACTATCTTAACAGGGCTTTTGCCGCCTGTTTATGCCAGTTGGCGCCGCGGGCGCGGAATATCGGCGATACTGACCACGGCCTTGTCGAAGACCGTCATGTCCTGAACCAGGCGATCCACATCGGCCCCGTCTTCGAGCATGATTTCGTGCTCGATCCAATCCGAAAGCGGCAGGTTGCGGAAGTACATGCGCTCCTGCATCACCAGGCTCTTGCGGTTCTGAATGAGCATGCGGTTTTCGCGCGTATAGTGGCGCTGCTCCACACGCAGATCTGCCAGGAACTTGTCGAACGCCTCGCGTTTGGCGCTCTCGCCGGCCGCCATCATGGCGGTGTCGAATGAGGCCTTCACGGCGGCCTTCTCGGCCTCCAGAACGCCGCGCGCCTCGGCCAGCTTCTCGCGCTGTTGGGCTAGAGCCACCTCCAGGCGCGATTGCATGATGAACCATGCCAACAGGCCGGAAGCGATGGCCACGAATCCCGGCAGCAGTATCCAGAGCAAGGCTTCCATGAACTCGATTTTAGTGGGAGCGGGAGGTTAACACTAGCTATCGATGGTATATCGGCCGGAATTAACCCTTGCTATCGTTGTATGCCTCGGCTTAGGGCTGCGTGCCATCGATCTTCTGGCCCACCAGCGTGTGGCGCACCTGCCCCAGGCGCAGCCCGGCCAGGGGTCCCAGAACGGCCGCCATGCGCGCCTGCACGCCGGCAGCGATGCCCCGGTATTTGTGCATGAAGAGGGCCCTTCCGAGCAGAAAATCGGCCTCTTCGGCCGGCGTATAGCCCCGGCTTCCCTGGTGCCGCACGCGCAGCTTGGGAGCTAGCAGGACCTTGCGCCCGGCTTTGATGATCTGCGCGGCCAAATCGGCATCGCTCCCGAACTGCCCGTAGCGCTCGTCAATCTGGCGGATCGCCTTGACGAAATAGACCCGCGCCATGAGGGCGGCGCCGCGCGCGTACTCGACTGGCTCCGGCTCCTCGCCGGCGGGTTCGGCAGGTTGCCACTGGCCATCCGGCGGAAGGTTGCCGAGCTGCGGGGTGGGCCGGCCTTCCTCATCCACCAGCAGCGGGCAGACCGCCACGGCATCGGCATGGGCGTCCAGTACCTCGGCCAGCCCCAGGACGGTCTTCGGTTCCACCTCGGTATCGTCGTGCAGGAACAGCACGTAGTCCGTATCGGCCGCGCGCCAGCCCAAGTTGAGCGCCTTGGTCAGGCCGAAGTTCTTGGGCAGGCGGATGAACTGCACGTTCGGAAATTCGCCGTCCAACCGGGCGCTGCCGTCCCGCGAGCCGTTATCCACCACAATGAGCTGCAGCGTCTCGCGACCCTCGGACTTCTCCAGCGATTCCAGCGAGCGCCGCAGCAGCGACACGCGATTGTGCGAGACCACCACCACGGAAGCGCGTAGCGGCGGCTTCTCGGATTCGGAACCAATTTGAGGGAGCAACCCAATAGCATAACGCGCGGCGCCCGCCGCGAGCGCGGAGAGGCTCCTTTGTTGTAACGTGAATATTATGAATGCAAAGGAGATCCTGGCTCTTATCCAGGACATCGGCCTGGTCCCCATCGTGCGTACTTCGAGCGCCGAATCGGCCATAAAGGCCGTGGAAGCCATCTACAACGGCGGTGTGCGCGCCGCCGAAATCACCATGACGGTGCCGGGGGCGGTGCACGCGCTGGAAAAAGTGGCCGACCGTTTCGGCGGAAAAATGGTGCTGGGTGCCGGCACAGTGCTCGATCCCGAGACCGCGCGCATCTGCATGCTGGCCGGCGCGGAGTTCTTCGTGACGCCCGCTCTGCGGCTGGCCACCATCGAAGTGGCCAAGCGCTACTCCAAGGTGATCTGCCCAGGTGCGCTGACCCCCACCGAAGTGCTGACCGCCTGGGAAGCAGGCGCCGATGTGGTGAAGGTCTTCCCCTGCGGCAACGTGGGCGGGGCGAAGTACATTAAGGCGCTCAAGGGACCCTTCCCGCAGATCGAGATGATCCCCACCGGCGGCGTGAACCTGGAAACCACCCCCGACTTTCTCAAGGCGGGTGCCTGCGCGGTGGCCGTGGGCAGCGAGCTGGTGGACGGCAAGACCATCAAGGAAGGCCGCTACGACGTCATCGAGGAGCGCGCGCGCCAATACCTGGCGGCGGTGGCCAAAGCTCGTGCGGAGATGCGCGCGGCGGCGACCGCTTAGCGCCCGGGGTGGCGGATCGCCGGGCGGCGAATTAATCCTTCGCCGAAACGCTTGGCGCTCCAATGGCATCATAGAACTAGATGCACCGGAGAACCGCGCTTGGCGGGGCCGGGCTGGCGGGTGTTGCCGGCCTGGGAGCCTGGGCGTTTCGCGCCGCCCCACATTTCTGGAAGCAATATTCGCAGGATCTGAAACGGGACGCCATGCCCGCGCCACGCCATCCCGACCTGAAAGCCTGGTCCGCGCGCGGCCTGCACGCGGCCTGGCTGGGCCACACCACCGTGCTGCTGAGGATCGATGGCTTCACCATCCTCACCGACCCGGTATTCAGCAACCGCGTGGGTCTCGGACTGGGCCCTCTCACGGTCGGGCCGAAGCGGCTCGTGGAACCGGCGCTGACCCTGCCCGAACTGCCGCATATCGATCTGCTGCTGCTCTCGCATGCCCACATGGATCATTTCGATTTGCCAAGCCTGCGCAGCCTGGAAAACCGCGGCACCATGGTGGTCACGGCGTCGCAGACCGCCGACCTGCTGCGGGGGTCGCGTTATGCCGGCGTGCGCGAGCTCGGCTGGGGCGAAGGCGCCAGGGTGGGGCCGCTCGCGATCCGCGCGTTTCGCGTGAACCACTGGGGAGCGCGCATGCGCAGCGACACCTATCGCGGCTATAACGGCTATACCATCGAGGCCGGCCGCTATCGCGTGCTTTTCGCCGGCGATACCGCCGCTACGGACGCCTTCCGCGCGCTCAAGACGTCGCGCCCCTTCGATATCGGCATCATGCCGGTGGGTGCTTACGATCCCTGGATCTACTACCACGCGACGCCGGAGCAGGCCCTGCGCATGGCGGACGACGCCGGCGCGGAAGCGATCCTCCCCGTGCACCACCAGACGTTTCCGCTCAGCCGCGAGCCGTTTCTCGAACCCATCGAGCGGCTTTATGCCGCCACCGGCCGCCACACGGACCGCGTGGGGTGGGGGCGGATCGGCGAAGAGTTCGCCCGGATCTGAGATCCGCCGGCGGCCGCTCCCGCGCAGCCGCTCTGATACCCTGAAATCGAGGGTTATGGGGATTGCCGCCAAGCCGGAGATCATGAGTCCGGCGGGATACTGGCCGCAACTGGGCGCGGCCATCGAGGCGGGCGCGGACGCGGTCTATTTCGGACTGCACCATTTCAGCGCGCGCGCCAAGGTGGGTTTCTCGCTCGCCGAGCTGCCCGAGGTCATGGCCACGCTGCACCGGCGCGGGGTGCACGGCTACGTCACCTTCAACACCCTGGTCTTCGATCACGAGGTGGCGGAGGCGGCCCGCGGCCTGGCCGTCATCGCGAAGGCCGGCGCGGATGCCATCATCGTCCAGGACCTCGGGATTTTGCGGCTGGCCCGGCAGATCGCGCCGGATCTGACCATCCATGCCAGCACCCAGATGAGCGTCACCAGCGCGGATGGCGTGCGGCTAGCCGAGGAACTGGGCGCGAGCCGCGTCACGCTGGCGCGCGAGCTTTCGCTCGATCAGGTGCGCGCCATACGCGCCGCCACCGATTGTGAACTCGAGATTTTCGTCCACGGGGCGTTGTGCGTGGCCTACTCCGGCCAGTGTTTCTCTTCGGAGGCCTGGGGCGGGCGCAGCGCCAATCGCGGCCAGTGCGCGCAGGCCTGCCGTTTGCCCTACGAGATGATCGTGGACGGCCGGCCCAAGCCGCTCGGCGATGCGCGCTACCTGCTCTCGCCGGGCGATCTCTACGCGCTGCGCCAGATTCCGGAGATCGTGCGCATCGGCATCTCGGCGCTCAAGATCGAAGGCCGCTACAAGGACGCCGATTACGTGGCGCTGGCCACGGGTGCCTACCGCCAGGCCGTGGACGAGGCTTGGGCCGGGCTTCCCGCGAGCCTCGACCGCGCCGCCGAACTTCAGCTCGAACAAGTCTATTCGCGCGGTCTGGGACCTTACTTCGTCACCGGGACGGACCACCAGGCGGTGGTGCGCGGGCGCGCTCCGCGGCATCGCGGCGTGTGGATGGGCCGGGTGACGCGCGTCGAAACCGGCGCGATCACGGTGGAGACCGGCGAGGCGGATGCTCTGGCTCCGCTCAAACCCGGCGATGGGGTGGTGTTCGATGCGGCCGACTGGCGCTCTCCCGAAGAGCCCGAAGAGGGCGGGCGGATATTCCAGGTGGAGCGGCGCGAGGATGCCGTGCTGCTGCGCTTCGCCAACGGCGCGATAAACGCGGCTCGCATCCGGCGCGGCGACCTTTTGTGGCGCACCAGCGATCCGGAGCTGGAACGCGCCGCACGCCCCTACCTCAGCCCCGCGGCGCCCCTGCGAAAGCAGCCCGTGCACGTGCGTGTGACGGCCCGCGAGGGCGCTCCGATCGAGACCGAGTGGCAGGTGGGGGAGATCAGCGTGGCCGTACGTTCCGAAGCCATCCTGGGCGCGGCGCGCAATCGCGCGCTGACCGCCGAGCTGCTGCGCGATCAACTGGGGCGGCTCGGCAACACGCCCTACGCGCTAGCGGGGATCGAGCTGGCGCTCGAAGGCTCGCCCTTCGCCCCGGCCTCGCTGCTCAACCAGGTGCGCCGCGAGGCTGTGGAGCGGCTCCAGGAGCGCCAGGGCGCGGCGCGGCACGTGACCATAGTGCCCGCGCCCGAACCGGAGCCGGCGCCCGCATCGCCGGGTGGACCGCCCCTTCTTCACCTGCTGGTGCGCACCGCCGAGCAACTGGATGCCGCCCTTGAAATGCGGCCTGCCAGCATCACGCTGGACTATCTCGATCTCTATGGCTTGCGGCCTTCGCTCGAGCGCGTGCGCGCGGCCGGCTTGGAGCCACGGGTGGCCAGCCCGCGCGTGCTGAAGCCGGGTGAAGAGCGCATCCTCGATTTTCTGCTGGGCTGCGGCTGCCCCATCCTGGTGCGCTCGGCGGGCCTGCTGCAGGCGCTCACTGCGCGCCCGCATCCGGCGCTGGTGGGCGATTTCAGCCTGAACGCCGCCAACGCGCTGGCGGCCCGCGAACTCCTGGCGCGCGGTCTCGAAATTCTCACCCCCACGCACGACCTCAACGCCGAGCAGGTGGCCGAGCTGGCGCGCCGCATTGGCGCCGGCCGCGTGGAGGCGGTGGCTTATCACCACCTGCCCGTATTCCACACCGAGCACTGCGTCTTCTGCCGCTTCCTATCTACCGGCACGAGTTACAAGGATTGCGGCCGTCCCTGCGAGACGCATCGCGTGGCGCTGCGCGATCCGGCCGGCCGCGCGCATCCGGTGATGGCCGACGTAGGCTGCCGCAACACGGTCTTCGGCGCCGAAGCGCAGCAGGCCGCTGTGCACCTCGATTCCTGGCGAGCCGCCGGCATCCGCCATTTCCGCCTGGAATTCGCCCACGAATCGGCCGATCAGGTGACCCGCGTCACGCGCGCCTTCGAGGACGCCCTGGCCGGCCGGTCGACTGCGCGCGACCTGGCGCAGACGCTCCAGCGCATCGCGCCCGAAGGCATTACCGAAGGCAGTCTCTACGTGCCCGAGGGCTATCGCGAGCTGGTGGTTTTGCAGTAGTGGGGCATGCTTTAGCTTGCCCAGAGGACGCCCAAAAAAGCTCACCGCGGAGACGCTGAGGAGCGGAGGAACGCGGAGAAGCAAAAAGTCAACACCTGAGATTTGGAGGAAGCGGAGGCCCCGAGGGCTGGCGCCCGGCGGGCCTGGGTGCCTAGACTTGGTCTTCCACCATGAACTGCTCGTACTTCCCCTCCGCCGTCACGTAGATATTGAGCGTGAGCGTCTTCCTGGCGAATTCGGCGCGATAAGTACGGTGGGTCATGCCTCCGCGCAGTTGCTCGCCGGCGGAGGTTACGGCTTTCAGCTTGCCCAGCCGTGCGAGCGACTCCCGGCAATCGCGCAGGGCGGTCGCGGAGAAATACGAATTGGCGTTGGCTGTGAACAGGCCGCGGTCGATGCGGCCGGCGCGCAGGCCTTCCAGAATAGCCCGCACCTGGGCCGTATCTTTCGCCGATACCGCCGCGGGCGGCCGCTCCGCCGCGAACAGGGTGTCGGCGATCTCGCGCGACAGCGGCCCGATCAGGTCGATGCCGTCTTCG
>Ga0181517_10001134_pt1 | contig 30664 bp, 43 predicted proteins | sample PEATcosm2014_Bin_31_FD_119748 | JGI IMG/M metagenome (GOLD analysis project Ga0181517, IMG submission 119748) | Peatland microbial communities from MTU Mesocosm Facility, Houghton, MI, USA - PEATcosm2014_Bin01_30_metaG | ecosystem: Environmental > Terrestrial > Soil > Wetlands > Peat | place... | reverse complement strand
GTCGGTGACCGTGCTCTTCATCTGGCGCAGTAGCAGCACGGCAATCCCGGCGCCGGCGTCGCTATCCTCAGTGAGGCACTTTGCCGCCGCCTCCAGGTATACCGCGGCTTGGCGCAGGCTCTTGACGAGCTGCTCGGGATCTTCACTGGCGTCGCTGTGCAGCGTGATGTCGTAACGGATGTCCACTTCCATCACTGGCCTCCTAAGCCGTCTTTTCCAGGAACGCGCCGAAGGCCTGCGCTTTGAACTCCGGCGTCAGCCGATACCACCAGGCGTCCAGCACGCGCAGTGGAATAGTGATGGCCGTCTCGAACTCGGCCGGAGCGGGTGGAGCCGGAACATTGGCCACGGAAGCCAGTGGAGCGGCCTTGTGGACCTTTTCGTGCTGGGGGGGGGCAACGCGCTGGCCTGCCTGTAGATGCTTTTTGCGATAAAACTGCTTGGCATAGCAGTTCGGGCAAAGGCCGATGGTGGACTTCTCACCCACCACCTGCTTGCAGTTCTCCCCGCGGCACGGCTTGTACTCTTTCGCTTTGCGTGGCATCTCGGTGCTTTCCTTTCGCGTGTGGTCTTCCACAATCAGTGTCGGCGGCTTCGATGGGGTCCCGATGACGGGCTCCACCAGCCGCGTAGCTGTGTCCAGCACCTCCTGGGTGAAGTTCTGCTCGGCACAGCTTTTGCAGAAGGGATCACCCAGGATCAGGTAGAGCGCCTCGATGCTCTGGCGACGCTCGATCCAGCAGATCTGGCAGTATTGGCTGGACGTCTTCATCGTCAGTGACCCTCCGTTTCGTCATCGTCTCCGGAGAAGTGCCCGCCCCATGCTGGGCACTCAATAGCAACCTCCCCGCCGCGGCGTCCCTGCGTGAATGAGATTGTTCGCACCCTCATGCGTGCCTCCCATTCTGGTCGGCCATGTCCATCTGCGCGGCGCCGGGGTCAGAGGCATCGCCGATCGGCGTGTAGAAGCGGAGGAAAACATCGGGGCTACAGGTGAATATCTCTTTCGCGCTTTCCCTCACTAGCCATTCGCCGGGGTGGGCGAACCTGAGGCCTTCCACCCCGAAATACTCCAAGACGAAGGTGGAGGGTTTCAGAACCCAATGAATATCGCCCACTAGCTCCCGTATGTCGGTCTCTTTTGTAAAGCCGGGAGTTAGTTGCAGTGCGCGCACTTCTGTCGGCTTTCGATCGCGCAATGTGATTACTTGATAACGGCCAATACGTGGCGATCTGTCCGGCCTTTCAGCCTCTTCATTGAGCGAAGCCATGTTCATCTGCAGTCGGGCAGCAAGAAGAAATCGGCGTAAGCCTGCAGCTTCGTCTCGTAAGAAACGTGCGGTCTTAAGCTGTTCTTCCTTCTTGTTTAACCTCTGCAGCTCTATCTCATCCGCTGTAGCCAGGCAGATGGATTCCACGCGTTCACATGCCTTGGATAGACGATCTATGGCTTCCTTGAATTCCTGATTCATCGCCGGCCGCCTGTCTCGCACGAGGCGCCGACGCACTTCGCCGGGCCGATCGGATGCGGTTGCGGGTTGAAGTTGTGGCCGCCGGCGAGCAGCAGCGTAATCAGCAGAACAATGCGGATCATCATTTGCGGCCACCTTTCTTCGCGGCCTTCTTGTTGGCGCGAGTGGAAAACTTTACTTCCGCCCCGATGCTCAAAACAGCAAAGGCGAGTAGACCCATGCGATTCCGGATACCTTCCAGCTCTTCCTCCATCAGAGTTAGCATCTCTCTCATTTCCTGCGGAGTGGAGGGCCTCCGGATCCGCTTGACGACCATAGGGTTTGTCGATCGCAGGACTTTGTGTGTCTGCCTTGTTTTCGTCATTTGCGGCCGTCTTTCTTTGCAGCCTTTTCTCTGGCAGCGCGAGCCTTGAACTCGATCTTGTTCAGATCAACCTTGTAGCGGACCGCGTAGCTGTCGAAGATCTGCCCGCCCGGCCCCGTGGCGAGGGCGCCGCCCAGCGAGCAGAGCACCAGGAAGAGCCCGCGGCGGGAGACGTTGCACCCTCTCAAATACTCCGAGACATCCCCTGTTGCGATGCCGAGTTCGGATGCCACCATGTCCCGCTGCTCATCCGGAAGGTTGTAGAAGAAGCCGATGCCCACATCCACCAGGTCATCGGCGTTCATCGCCTGGCGGCACTTGCCCGCGGTGTCGGCAATGGCCTTGAGGATCTTCCCCACCGCCTGCCTTGCGACCTCCGCCTTGATCTCACGCTCGCGTCGCTCTTTTTCCTGATCCTGTTGTGCTTTTTTATTCGCGGCCGTGTCACCCGGATTTAATCGGGTACCCGGCTCTTTAGCCGCATCGGCGCAGCTACTGCACAGCGTGTGTGCGTCATTGGCCCAGTTAACGCCGATCGGCATAATTCCATCAACCGACATAACTCCGCACTCGGTGCAGACACCGCTCTCCACCGCGGGAGATGCCGGCAGATCGTCTTCGGCATCACCTTCCGGCTCGCTTTCGCTATCGCCAAGCAGCAGGGCATCGTTGTTTTTGGCCGATGCCTTATCCAACTCGCGCTTGGTCCAGGCCTTCATGCTGGCCACCGATGCGGTTTGGAATTCGTCGCGAGCGCTGGAATCATCCAGTCCGACGCGGACTTCTTCTTCGCTGTAATAGCCCAGCAGGCACTCGCAGAGGTATTCCATCTGCTGCTCGGCGGGCAGGCGCGCGGCGTCAATCGCGTGGCTCTTGGTAATCAGCTCCATCTCCATGGCACGCAGCACCTCGGGGATTGCCTTCGTCGTCTGAATGGTCTGCGCAATCACGCTCTTGTTGACGCCCAGGCGCTTGGCCACCACCTGCATGGGGTCCTGCGTCTTTTTGCCGCGCTCAATCTCCACCAGCTCCTGGTAGGTGCGGGCCAGTTCCAGCGGCGAAAGGTCCTTGCGGTGGGTGTTCTCGCTGAGCTGTATCTCGCGCACCTGCTCGTCGCCCAACTGGCGCACCAGGCAGAGGATGGAGCCGAACCTGCGGCCATCGCTCTGCTGCAACAGCTTGTAGGCTCTCCAGCGGCACTCGCCGGCCACAATTTCGTACTGCGACGGGCTGGATCCGATGGTTACGGTTTCCACGGAGCGCTCTTCGAGCTGCGCGCTCATCTCCTGCAGCCACTTCTGCGCGCCCTCGCAACTGGCAATGGCAAAGGTATGGCTGCCGTCGCTGAGCTTGGCGGTGATGGAATACAGCGGCCGCACGGTGATGGGCTGGATCAGGCCCTGTTCGCGGATGTTATCGGCCAGGCTGCGGATGTGATCTTCCGGAAAGCTCTGGCGCGGGTTGGTGGGGGAGGCCTCGATGTTGTCCAGCGAGATCTCCACCGTCTCTTCCTGCGGCGTCGGCCACATGGCAACCAGGTCTCCGGCTTCCATGGGCGGCTCCCTCAGGGCGGCAGATTCGTTTTTGCGTGTCATCTCTATTTCTCCACTCTTCGGTTAGGGGTTAGGGTTTGACTGCGGTGGAGTGGCGGGAGGCGTTGACCGACTCCCAACGTCCCTGCAGCAGTTGCCAGCTCTCGCGCACGGCCACCAGGTAGCCGTTGCAGAGGTGGCGCTTCAACATCTCGTGCAGCCGGCTGGGCAGGATGTGCCAACAGTCGCCGCAGAAGCTCTCTCCCACGCGCTTCCATTGCAGACATCCGCAGCAGTCGCTCTTGCGCTCGTCCAGGGCACGGCTGGCAGACGCAATGTCCGCCCCAGCCACGCCCAGAGAGCGTAGGTACCGCACGCGCTCGGCAATGTCGTGTGCCTCGGTGCTGACAATGGTCTTCGTCAGGCGAACCTCGGTCAGCACGGCGGGGATCTGATTCCGCATCAGGTCGAATGGCTTACCGATCCGCTCTGCGCCGTGGTGTCCGTGATCACCGTGCACCGGACACTCGCCGTTGATGGAGCAGCCAGGGATGCAAAGGCAGTCCACCGGGGAGCGGCCACGCGCCGGTATTTCCACACCGTCGCACTCGGAACAGCTTCCGCACACACGGCACAGACCGTGTGGGCAGAAGACCGCCGAGCAGATGGGGCAGCTCGTCTCCGGGCGTTGTGCTTGGCTGTTCATTAGCTCAGCTTTCCGGCGGGCGCCACTTCGCCCGGGCGAGGCCGGCGCTGAATCTGAATCGGCGTCAGCGGGTGCACGTCATTCCACACCTTGACTACTTCCGGAAGTCCCATCTGCATGGCCAACTGGCGTGCAGCCTGGAACTCGGGGTCGTGGGCTTCCTTGTCCTGGTTGGCGGAGATTTCCAGCAGCCGGCGGTTATTCTCCACGAACTCGTCCAGCAACTCGATCTGGCGGGCACGCATCGCGTTGGCGCGTTGCAGTTCGGTCAGGAACTCCTTGACCATTGGCATGAATACGGCGGCTTCAAACATGTTTCGTTCCTCCTTCGGTTGGTACAGCGTTAAAAGTCTTCCACGGAGAAAGACGCATCCCAGCCCAGGGTGCGCGCTGGGCTTCGCGCGATTGACTACCGTGCCTTTGCTAAATCTCGGCATGGGTGGCCTCCGCGCGCTTGATGAGCATCAGCTCGTAAGCCTTCCCGAGTGTCTGCCGCCATCCCTGCCCGGTACTGGCCCAGTGCAGCACGATGAAGAACATCGCCACCGGCATCCGGTGGGCGTTGCCGAGGACAAAACGCAGACTGAAAGTGTTGGAGTGCTTATGGATGCCGCGCTCCGCCTCGACCAGCACGAGCATGTGGTGCATGGCAAAGCCGCAGATCAATCCCATCAGCAAATAGCCGCCACTCAACAAGAAAAGGATGCGCAGGAGGGTCATCACTCGCCTCCGTAGAAGGTCATCTTGCTGCCGTCGTGGCGGCGCTCAATGTGCATCCACAGGCGAATCAGAGAGGGAACCAGCGGCCATACTAGGTTGGTGACGAAGACCGTCGCCATCACCAGTCCGCCTGCCTCCAGCGCCGAGCAATTGCGCCACAGAGCGTGGTCGCGGTAGCACAGCACCAGGAAGAGCAAGCCGAGGGCGTAATAGACCAGACCCGCGGCCAGAAGGTCTCCGGGACCGAACAGTAGGGCAATCATGTGGCCCTCCGGTTGGTGTAGTGCGAGACCCAGTTTCGGTTCACGGCCAGCAGCTTGGCGGCCTTCGTCTTGCTGCCGTGGGCGGCGCGCACGGCGGCCTGCGCCAGTCCTTCGTGGAATTCGCCGCAGATGCGCTGATAGGCCGTAGGCTCGCCGGGATCGTCATTCTGGTTCCCGTTCTCCTGGTACTCGAGGGAGATCAGCGCCACGGCGACGCGGTGCGCCGTACCCTGCAAGCCTTCGTCGAAGTTGAAGGCTCGCGCGGCAATCGGCCACTCGTACACCGTGTCGCTGTGCACGCCCAGGAAGGCGCCGGCAGACTTACCGCTGCCAAACTCCTTCCGGCAGGCCAACCCAAGGGCAGCGGTGAAGAGGGAATCGAGCTGCGCGCGTGGACGCCCACTCGCCACCAGTTCGTCGTAAATGGAATCCAGCCCAGCAGCCTTTGCCAGAGAGGTAGCCATTGTTACGCCCCCTCTTGATCCGGGACGTACCGCCGGGTGCAGCGGTGCGGAGCGGAAGGCTCCGCTGTCGCTATCTGCACGCGCGCTTTGCACATCACTTGCATACAGGAAAGATTTGCGGCTCCGGGATCCTGGGCGGCTCCGGGATCCTGGGCGGCTCCCGCCTGTATGGCGGAAACTTCCTCCAGCAGATCGGTGGCAAAATCCACCATGTTCAGGCTGAGCTGCGCCAGCAGCATTAATTCGCTGTTGCGTTCCCAGGCGGCAGCGCCGGCGCGGGTCTTTAGCTCGCAGATCGTCTCCACCAACTGCTGCCGGCGTATCGCGTGTCGTAGCTTCATCTCTTGCAGACTCATTGCGTCGTTCCTCGCTTTCGGGCATAAACACAACCGGGGCACTGCTCGTGTAGCACTGGTCCAGCAGCCATCTGGCCTCGTCCAGCAGGTTCACTTCGGGCTGCATCCGCGGGATCACAAAGGCGGCCTTCACGGAGGCGCGGCGGAGAGAAGGGAAGTAATCGCTTGGAGCACAGCGGCTTACCGTTGTGAGCTTAAACGATGACATCTGCTTTGCAAAGAGCTTGGCAACTTTTGGGCTGCCGGACCTGACCTGAGAAACCTTAATCGCACGCGAATTACCTGTCAACTAAAAATTGCAACTTTCTTACCGGAGTGCCAGAACGATCACCACTCCCACGGCCAGGATGCCCACGGCCACCACCGCTGGGGATAACTTCCCGGGCTTTACCGGGGCCTGGAGCGCTCCGCTCGCCTGCCATGGAGCTAACCCTCCACCAGGAGCCTGACTGCCCTGTATGGCACCCATGACGGCCTGCACGTATTGCCTAACCTGGGTGGGGAGCTGCCGCTTGCCGGCCAACACTTCGTTGACTCCCTTGGCTCCCCAGTTGTAGGCGGCCAGCGCCAGCGGCCAGGTGCGAAACTGTGCGTAGAGTTTTGCCAGCAGGCCGACGCCCGCGTGGATGTTCTGGTGCGGATCACGGAGATCCACGCCTGGGGCTGAAGCTGGCTCCACCTGGAAGATGCCCAGCTCGCCAGCCTTGCCAGTCTTCACCTGTCCATCGGCCGAGTACTGCTGGCGGCCGCTTTCCTGCTGGGCAACGGCCAGGGCGACATGCGAGTCCACGCCGTACCGCGCGGCCGCTGCGACGATCTCTGTTTCGTAGGCCATGGCTATGCTGCTCTCATCGTTCTTGCTGCTTTGGCACGGTACTGCTTTTGCGCCTGCTGCTGGGCTTCCAGGGCGCGGGAGATGGCGGCGACGCGCTCGCGGTCGTTGTAGAGCCGCCGGGTGCAGTCCACGATGTGGGCGCACCACTGGCGGAAGGTCATCGGCTGGCTGCAATAGACACAGGTGGTGAGCGTTGCGAAGGCCTCCTGCTGGAGCCGCCGTATCTCTTCCTCTGGCACTGTTAAGCGTCTTCCGCACATCCGCGCCTCCCTACGGAATCAAATTTCCCGGAACGTAGCTGCTAGGGGCAACGCACGCTCCCGCTGTGGCGCAAGGTTCACCGGTCCCATACCCCCAGCTTCCCGCGCTGGCGTTGGTGATGAATGGCATGTTGCTGGTTGTGGCCTGACCCCACATTGCCGGGTATCCAATCCCTAAAGCCTGGGAAAGGTTCGTGGTCAGCGAGGACGAGAAGTTTGCTGTATATCCATGCAAAATGCGGGTGTAAACCGACTGCGAAGGACAGGCGTCGCCCCAGAACATCCACGTTCCCGAGCCATCCGTGACCGTGGTTCCGGTGTAGGTGGTTGTGCTCCAGGTCGCGCTCGTCGGGAAAGTTGGAATCGTGCTCCCGGCGGTGCCGCTGGCCGACGCGACCCAGTACATCCCGCCCGCCTCAATCCAGGTCGTTCCAGCCGTCATCGTCATGCCCGCTGACCAGCTCGGGGGCGCGACAGAGTTCTGTTTGCAGAAACCATCGGCCCATCCGTTTACCATCCGCACCTCAACCAGGTCGCCCTTCATTAGCGCGGTGGAGGAGCCTGTGAGCGTAGTGACGGCATCCGTGGTGCCAGAGTTCACCGGGCTAACCATAGTGACGTGCCAGAAAGGCGTGCCGCAGTATTCTGGTTTCGAGATAGAGCATCCGTGCGAAGGATTCAGCGGCTCCATTCCAAAATAGAGCGCCACGGGGTCATAACAAGCTCCGCCCGTGCAGCTTGCGTATTGGGGAATGAAGTTCTGATGTTCCAGCATCACAAAATAGTTGTCGAGGTTGGAGTCGAAAGCGTTGATCGCAATCTCTCCCGCCGCCCACTGGTTAAACGTAAACGGAGCACGATACTCGTACTGTGCTCCGGCGCTGGTATTGTTGCCGAGAGCGTAGGTTGCACTGCCGTTGATCGTCACGCTGACTGGGCCAAGTGTTCCAGTCCACGCCCCGCCTACGTTATATTTCATCCAGGGATTCGTCAGCGAAAAGCTGGACGTGTTGAAGGGGAAGGTGTACGTGCCGTAGCTCACAGTCGGCGGAGTATAGCCGCTCGACGTGCCGCCGATGTTTCCCGCGCTCCAGTTGTAGAGCGTCGAAGAAGTCTCCATGCCGCCGTAAATACCTGGCTGGCCCGTGGTCGTGCAGCTTGGCACCGTGTAGCTGATCGCCATTCCGATGGGCGTGAACCCGTCCACAAAGGGGTAGAGAACACAACCCGAAACGGCCAGCGTCAGCGAGTGCGTCCCTGAGGCAAGATTGGTATCCGTCGAGGTGATGAACGTGCTGCCATCGTAATCGCCCACAACCACATTCGGGGAACCGCTGGAGAGAACCTTCAGGTAGTAGCAGTGCGTTCCAGAGCACCGCACCGTAGGCCCTACATAAGACGTTGGGCCAAGTTCGTCAACATAGACCGTCGAATAGTGGTTTTGGTAGTACCCCTCACCTGTACGCTCGATGACGGTATCGGTTGCCCCTGCGCCGCTGTCCACCACCCAATAGTCGCTTCCGCCGCGCACCGTGTCCGGCTGCACAACCAAGCCGTCACCAGCGAGAAAGCTCCAGTTGCTGCCGGTTGTCCAAACGTCCAAAGGAAGCTGCCAGAACAGCCCCGCAGAGTTGGAGATTGCCGGATTGTTGAGAAGGTTGGCGTTGAAGTAGGACGAAAAATTGTCAGACGCGACCGGGGTGAGAGTGCTGAAAACCGTGTACGGTCCGCCCGTTCCTACTGCGCTGTTGGTGTAACCGCTCTCACAAGCGATGGCGTTGACCGTGGTCGTGGTGCTGGAGATGGTCACCGTCCCGCCATTGGTCAGGCTCGTACCCGTTCCGCTTGGAGTACATCCGGTTGACGTAGCAGGAGTCGTTCCATCCGTGGTGTAGATGATCGTCGCTCCGCTCGTCGCGGAAGTGATGACCAGCGGCATGGACGAAAGGAAATCGGCCGTCGAACTGTTCAGGCTCGGAGTCTCAGCCGTGGGCGGCGCGGCGTAGTAATACAAATACAAAACGTCAATCGTGTTGGCAAGGCTGGCAGTCTGCGTGGCTGTCGCCGTCAAGGTTCCCGAGTAAGATGTCCCGCACTGGTACTCGCCAAAGGCATAGATATATCCAGCGATTGAACCAGTCGCAGCCGACCCACCGATGTTTCCTGCGCTGAATGTGGTTGCTGTTCCGGTCTGCGCCGTATTTGCCGTCAGCGCCACTCCGCAGCCGCTCGCCGCATTCATTGAGCCGGAGGTGGTCGCGCTCATGGAGGTCGTCGTCGCTGCGTGCGTTCCCACGACCCCGACGGTGTTCGGGCCGGAGAACACCATGACGCCAAGATCGTAGTTGTCTCCGCTGTTGCTATTCGTGAATTTGACCCCCATGTATCCGCCTGTGGTCAAAACGGCGTACCAACAGGGGATGGTGGCAATGCCACACGAGGTCCACGTCTGCGCCGGGATTCCGCCCGTGGTCGTATTCGTCACGGAGGTCGGTTTCTGGCCCGAATATCCGTAGCCGTAGGCAATGACCATCTCTCCAGCGGTAAGCCCGGTTAGGTTGCTGGAAGTGACCGGAGAGCCGTAGGCGTTCGACCCGCTCCACCCCGTGACGTAGCTCTGCGCCATCGTCAGAGTGGTGCAGGAAAGAAGCCCTAAGATGATGAGTAGGCGCTTCATTACTTCACCACCACGATGCTGCACTGGAGATAGGCGGCGGTTGTGTCAACCGTTGATTGGGCAGTCACACTGAGGCAGTCACCCGCCGCAAATGAGGTTTGTGTCAGGCTCCAGGTCTGCGCCCCGGAGGTAGAAATCTGCACCGTTCCCATGCTGGTGGACGTTCCTGTACATCCGGCAGTCGTGCCCGTGACATGGTAGAGCGTGGCTGTCCATGCAGCCGTTGGTAAGGTTCCGAGATAGCAACTGCTCGTCGCCGTGGGCGAGGTCGTGGCTCCATTCGTAGGAATGGTCAACGCCATCGGAGTTTTGAACGCCGTCGCCGTGCTGCCCGTGGGGATAAAGATTGGCTGCAAAGATGTGTAGGACGATGACGGGTCAGGCCCCAGACTCCACCAAGTCACGGTTGCTCCGGCAGGAACGTATGTCCCATTACCGATGCCGCCAAGGACAGAAGGCGATGCAGAAGGTAGCGTATAGCTGCTGCTAGCCGCCGTGTAGCAAGGATTTGGGCTGCTAGCTGTGGTGAACGTCACTGCCTGTCCATTTGTCGGAGAAAATCCTGTACAAAAGGGAACGTTTTTCAGTCCCGCCACTGCCGGGTTGGGATAGCTTCCGCTCAGGTCTCCACCCGCCGAGCCGTTGGGAGGTAGTGAGGTTGGAATTGCCGCAATCGCCGACGCCTTCGCTGCGTCCGTGTAAGCTGTGGTCGAAATCTTGGTGGAGTTGTCGCCCTGCGTCTGCGTGGTGGCCGTGGTGCCATCCGGAAGCGTCGTGATCGCAAACGACACCGCCGAAGGCCAGCTCCCACTCGCCTTCGGCCCGTAGAAGTTCTTGTTACTCAAGTCAATGGCCATGTCGCCGTTGGTGCCGAGCGTCGAGGCTGGCGCGCCTGTGGTCTGCCAGATGCCCGGAGCCTTTGACCCCAGTGCGCGGTAGCTCGTTCCGTCGGTGTAGAAGCTCGTCGAGTGCCAGGGTTGAACGGGCTGAACACCAACGGTTGTGCCGTCCGAGTCGTAGATGGTCGGGCCACCCGAGGCGATAGCCACCGCCGCGGAACCGATGTTTACGATTGTCCAGGTAAGTCCAGTCTGGGTTGCACTGTACGACGTCGCTGTGCAAGCCGTGGAACAATTGAAAACCGCAATCTGTTCGGTCTGTCCCATCGCGTGGGAGCTGGTGTAAATGAGTGCGTTGGCTGGCGCCGCGGCCGCGCCGATGGTATGGGGGTCAACCGTGACCGCGGCCGAGCCGTTGAACGTGGTGCCAGGTGCAGCTCCGCCTGTTACCTGGAAAGTCAGCGAGTTCGTGGTGGTGCCGCCGCCGGAGCTGGCGTTCGCAATTACAAACGCCGTGGTGGCTACCTTCGTGGAATTGTCGCCCACGGTCTGGGTGGTGGCCATGGTGCCATTGGGCAAGGCGGTGATAGGCACAAAGTTGCTGCTCGCGTCGGTGCCGACGATGGACGAAGCCGTCACTCCCACGTCTTTGATGTTGGCAACTGCAATCTTGCCGGCGATGGCCGCATTGCCGGAGCCATCGTTCAAGGTGTTGGTGTACGTTCCGCAGGTGCCCGCCACGGTGGTGGAGGCTGTTGCCGTGCAACTGGTGCCCATGCTCGACGTGCTACTGGCCGAGGCGGGGAGGTAGTTGGCCGGGATGGGGCTGGTGTTGTTATACGCCCCGGCCCAGATGGTGGGCGTGGCGGAATTGAAGTAAGGGATGCCGGAGTAGGTCGGTCCCGGGAATCCGCTGCCCGTGCACGTACCGTTGGCAATGGCCGTGGTGCGGCCGTAGAGATCCACGGTCATGGTCGGGCAGGTATAACTGCCGGCTGTCACGCCAGGGTTCTGACACAGCCCCGCATTGGCGTAGCCGGAGCCATCCGTGCAAAGCGGGATGTTCGTGCCCACCGCACCATTCAGGGCGGTCATCATCAGATAGTTTGCCGAGTTCAGTCCCGCGGAAAAAAACCGATTGTCCAGCAGGGTCTCAATGTTGAACCCGTCCGGCGAGTAAAAGGCATTAGCCGTGCTCTGCGCGTGGCCGCTAAAGTAGCGCGAGAAGATGCTGCCAGGCTCGAGCTCCGCCGGCGCGAACTGTGAAGCGCCCACCGTCACTCCCTGGTTGGCGTACAGCACTCCATGGGCATCGGTGTATATCTGCGATGCGCCCACGGTGCTGCCGCTCGGGCTGGTGCTGTAGTAGGGCAGGAAGTACTGTGCGCCGGGCGTCACGGTGCCACTGCCGGATCCTCCGCCCAGGGGTGTGCCATTGGCGGCCAGGACGCTGGCTCCAAAGCCGTAGCCGATATTGGTAAGCGTGATGGCATAATTTGCCGCGTTCACCGGGGCCAGTGTATAGCTGTTCGTCGCTTCGCTGGCGTCGGTCACGCTGGTGGAGGTCACCGCGGTGGCCACGGCGCATCCGCAGGCTCCAATGGGAGGCGTGGGTGTGGTGGTGCGCAGCACGTCGTAGCTGTTGACGCTGAAGACGGGCCACCAGTTGACGACCACCGATCCCTGGCCAGGCGCTCCGCCGTAAGCCGTGGGCGCGCCCTGCAACACGTAAGGGCCGGATGGGTTGCTTTGTCCCATCAGGGAGTTGCTCACCACCCAGTAATACATGGTCCGGGTGCCGGAGCTGCCGCTGATGCGGGCCACCGAGGCCGATGGCACCGGCTGCGGAGGGTTGGAGAGCGGGAACTGCACGCCACCCGCGGGAGCCTGCCAGGGCTGGCTCTGGCCATGGGCGCAGGTCACCACGGCGACCAGGAAGAGCGCCAAAAGGAAGGCCGTCCAGCCGGCAATGTCCAGCCGGGTGAAGCGGCGCGCGGTCGTTTGAGAGTTCATCATGGGGCCCTCCCTGAGTCGAGTGCGTGGATGGATGTCCACTTAAAAGAATTGCTCCGCCTGGGATGTTTCACGCTGGCTCATCAGAGTCCTGTCACCGGATCTCCCGGCGCACCATGTCCCAGGCGGAAGATTGTTGGCTATTTGCCCCAGCTCACGATGGTTCCGGCGGTCAACTGGTAGCCGGTGCCGTTGCTGACTGAGGATTTTGACCACCCGACGAAGGGCAGCGCGTACCAGTTGCTTTGCTTCACGCGGAACGGGATGGTGCCCATGCCGCTCCACTGGAAGCCGACGTTCGAGGATTGCCAACTGATGCCGCCATCCACGATGAGGTAGGGTTGCAGGCTGCCGATGGTAAAGGGAGCCTTCTGCGCCACGCCCGTGCCACAGTTCGTGGTCACCGTAAAGGGCTTGGTGTTGTTCGGAATCGCCTGGCAGATGGTGGCCGAGTAGGTTCCGCTGGCGGCGCTCAACTGGGTGGCAAACAGCGCGGTGCCCACCACCGGCGGAGTGGCGCCCGGGGATCCGGCAATGCCGCCGCCCACGAAGGTCGAGGGCAGGGCGCTGGTGGCGGTGGCCGCAGGCGTCGTCGCCGCTGCGGAGCTGGTGGTGGTTGTGGTGGTTCCCGTCGCAGGGGTGGCGGTCTGCGCCGCGGCCGTCTGAAGTATCAGCACGCCCGTCAGCAGCAGGGACAACAGAGAGGTTGCGATATTGCGTTTCACGTTTTTGTGTCCTTTCGTGTGGAGATGGCTGCGCGCGGCCTAGGCCACGTCGCTGTTCAACTGCGCGTAGAGCTGCTCGATCAGGGCGACGGCAGCCTTGCCATCGCTGACCAGTTTGGTGACGGCGGTCCAGGTCGCCAGGTCCAACACGATGTTGGTGCCATCGGCACTGACCACCTGCAGCACGTCGGCGCTGACGGCTTCGCCATCGGCCACCAGCGTGGCCAGTGCGGCCTTCAGCTCGGGCTGATCGGCGCTCAGGGTGTCAATTACCTTGGTGGCCTTCACCGGGAACTCGACGGCCTCCACCACGACGTGAGCCACGTCCTCGGCCACGGTTTTGATCTCTTCCCCCACTTCTTTCAGAACATCTGCCATTGCGTCTTCCTCCTGCGCTGGGTTGCTGTGGTTATCGTTGTGCGGCCTGGTACGTCTGCGGCTGCGCGAGTGGTGCGGTAAAGGGGCCCGGATCCGTTCCGATGTGGGTGTGGGGCTGCAGCAGCACGGTCTTGACGAGCTGCATGTCGGAGTTCAGCGAGTCCACTTTTTCCGTGAGCGCGCTCATCTTGCTGGCCAGGCCAAGCAATGCTCCCAGCAGGACGATAATCACGCTGGCCCAGGCCGCCGCCGTGGCGTTGAACAGCCGGCGCACCGATGCCGTGGTGTGCACGTACTGTTGTGTCTTTTCCTTCTCCCGTTCCGCGGCCGTTGCCATGTGCATCGCCCTTGTCCCCCTGCTGCCAAAAAGTTGTTTAAGCCCTGCGCCGCTGCGCGTTGTGGCGGCGCGTTTGGTACTGGTGGTGCGGTCCCGCTGTGGGGTTGTAATAGGTGCCCTGGCCGCCATACGCCAGGTAGCCGGTCATCAAAGCCGCGGGGTAGCCCACGGGAGGCACTCCGCCGGCGAACACCGGGCCCTGCACCCAGATGGCGAGCGTGTCGTTTTCCTGGAGGAATACGTACACGTCGTTGGGAATCTCAAAGCTGCCGAGCTGGCAGAGGATGGTCTCGTAGCCGGGCACCGATGCGCCGTTCAGCGTCACGTGCCAGGCGGCGTCACCGCTGTTATCCACAAAGCTGCCCGCCGCGCCGTTGTGCACAATGGCCAGCTTTTTCAGCACTCCGCTCATGCCCGGCGGCACCGTGTACGAGCACAGGATGACCGCGTTGGCGTTCAGCGCCGGGTAGGCGATCTGCGCCTGTCCGCCGGGAGAGATGACCTGCCACGGCTTGGTGGAGCCCGTCTGCAGGTTCGCTTCCGGCTGGATGGTCGGCTTCTGACTGTGCAGAAGCTCGCGCTTGAATTGCAGTACTCGCTGCTGGTCGGCGTTCATTCGGTCACCTCGGGATCGTCGGCCACTACCTGCACGGCCAGGTCGCCGGAGTTCCAGATGCGCTGCCGCACCGTGATGGGCGACACGCAGAAGCAGCCCTCGCTGGCACAGCCGGGATGCTCCACGCTGTCACCATGAATCAGCATGCCGGTCCGGCCGTACATCTCCGTCTCCGGACGCGGTTGCAGCCGCAGGCAGAAGGGGCCATGCTCGGGAGAATCAAAGGGCTGGCCCACAATGTCGTACCAGCCGGCAGGGAGTGGCCCCACGCAGGCCACCTGCTGCATGGCGGGGTTGTTCTTCCCGTCAGGCTCGGCGCCGCTGTAGCCCGTGGCCACAGGCTCAGGATCGCCATGCCAGAGATGCCCGTTGCTCTGCACAATCGTCCAGGGCATGGCTACTCTCCCCTCGGCATGCCGCCGATCAGGGTGAAGTACGCGCAGTAGGCTCCCAGCGGAGCGATGGGCACCGGCAGCAACGTGGAAGGCGGCTGCATCATGGTGGCGGCCTGCAGCGTGAGCTGGTCTCCGGCCGGCACCAGGTACGGCACCTTGAGCTGGTACGGCTTGCTGCCCTTGCCGAAGTTGGCGGCGTAGAGCATGGCCTTCTCGCTGAGCTGGAGCTGCTTGCTGTGGTGGTTGTGGAAGAGCGTCAGCATGATGTTGCCTTCGTAATCGTTTGTGCCGAAGCCGGTGGTCACAAAGGCATTGATGTGGGTGACGAGAAAATCCTTGCGCGCCACCTGCGACACTTCGCCGGTGCCCCAGTAGGGCATGGCCAGCACGTTCAGGGGGATAAACGCAGCGGTCCATCCCTCCGGAAGCTCTTCCGGCGGAGGGATGAACTGGGCACTGCGCACGCCTTTTTGCGGCAGAAAGTCAACGCGAAACATTGTCGCCTCCCGCCGCTTACGACTGGCGCTTGAGCTGGACACCGCGAACGGTGAAGTACACGACATTCGGACTGCCGGAGATGTCCCACAGGTTGAACTGGATCGTGTCCTGGATGCGCGCGCGCATCGGCAGGAACAACCGCATGGGCTGTCCCGGAATGTTGCTGATGACGGTGTAGCCGTGCACCGGCGCTTCGCTCATGGCGACGTTCGCCACCAGGATCTGCACCAGGAACGGTCCCAGCCAGTTGCCCATCAGGTCAATGCCGTCGAAATCGTCGTTGATGATGCTGAAGCTGCCGCTGGCCTGCGGTCCGGGATTCACGTTGGAATTGAACGCACTCCAGTAGGCCGAGCTGGCCGCCGGAGCGTTGCCCGTCGTGTTGGCGGTGCAGATCCAGAAGCTGCCGTTGTAGAGCACCACCTGGCCGGGCGTGTACGCCGTTCCGGCCGCGTAGACCGCGGCAAGGTTTCCGGCAGAGAGTACAACCGGGCCCACCGGATAGTCGTAGTTCTGCCCGTTGCTTTCGGTGTATTGGTCGAGATTCATAAGGGCCTCCGCGCCGCAGTTCAAAAACAACCCCCGGCGAGCGCCCCGTTATGGAGCGCCCACCGGAAGAAGGGAAGTGCCGCCGGTCAGGGTTAGCTGATCTGGCGAGCGCGGTAGCCGCGCAGCTTGGCGGTCATGGTGATGCCGGTGCCGCCATTCGCGAACAGTGCCGTGGTGTACGGCGCGGCGGCGTTGTTCAGCACGGCCTTGAAGCTGTCATTGCCCTGGAGCAGCAAGCCCGGCTCGCCCACGTTGAAGGCGTTGTGGATGGTCGGCATGCCGTTCACGGTGGAGACCACCGGACCGAGGCCGGCCACGGCCACGCTGGTACCCAAGTTGGCGACGGCGGAGGTGTACACCTGGCTGCCGGCCGGGTAATCCTCCGGCTTGCCAATCAGGAAGCGGTTGCCGTAGAACCACCACTCCAGGTAGCAGCCGTTGCTCAGGAAGTTGATGTCCTGGTCAGCCCCGTTCTTCCAGAACTCGAAGGCCACTTCGCGCACCAGGAAAATGTCGTTGTTGTTCAGACGGCTGCCGCTGTCCAGGTTGGTCTGCGCATAGGTCAGACCATCGGTGATGCCGGCGGTGAAGAAGCTGAAGCTCACCGGGAACAGGGTGTTGGCCGCAATCGAGATCGTCGAGTAGATCGTGTCAATCCCGATGTAGTAGTCGGTGCGGCGCTTGATGCCTTCCCACTGGCCGCGCATGAAATCGGTCGTCATCTTTCCCATTTTTCGCCCCTCCTCATGGGCGGTTTTGGATGTTTCTCAAAACCGGGCGGAAGGCCCCGTGGGCCCTCCGCTGCCGGGGTTTAAGCAACCAGCTTGTGAGACAGCGGAATCACGGGAGCGCCCACGGCCATGGGGCCGGGGCCGATCTCGCCGAGGATCTCGGTGTCAGGGGTGAAGCGGCTCTCGTAGTAGCCTTCCAGGGTCAGGGTCGCGGGCTCGTCATAGCTGATGTCGCCCATTCCCTTGCCATCGGCCGGTCCGCCCACAGCGGCCGCGACCACCTTGTTCAGCACGCCGATGTGCTCGTCGTAGAAGCGCTGCCAGATGGTGCCGACGCCGCCGGCAACCACTCCGCCACCGAACAGCGGGCCGACGAACTTGCCGGCGATCAGGCCGAGGCCAACCGCCACGGCCACGTTGGTGCCGTAGCCGACAAAGCCGTTGTTGTTGCCCATCTTGCCCAGCACGAACGAGGTGACCTTGCGGGTCGCCATGGCGCCACCGAAGGCGCCCACGCTGATGATGCCGACCTGCTTCAGGCCCAGTCCGGCAACATTGAAGGGGTTCTTGCTGCGGTGCATGGGATTGCGCCGCTTGCTGCGCGCGGCGTTCTTGTACTTCTTCACAATCGCGCCGGCGGGGTTCTTCCGTTTGGCCGACTTTTTCTTGCTCTTCGGGTTAGCCATGCTGAGTAACACTCCTGCCGGATTGGATTTCGTGCGGGCCGCCCGGCCATTGGTCCGCGAGCTGTTGCGCTTACCGCGCTTATGCGGGTTCACTACCAGGAACTCCGGCATTTGTTTTCTCCAACGCAAAAAGGCCCTCGCGTGACGATCCAGCAGCTTTACTGGTGTCATGCGAGGACCTTTTGTTCCCGCCAAATCTCTCTGGCGCTCGGTACTGCCGTTAATGCAACAACCTTACTTCACTCTCTGTTCGCCATACAAGGGGAGAGACCCTAGATGCTCGTTTACGACGCCGGTGTCGGATCCTGCTCGACGGGATTCTCGGGCTTCGGCGCTTCGCCCGCGGGTCCGCCCGGTGCGGCGGTCTCGGCCTTGATGGCAGCGCGGCGCTCATGCTCCGCCTCTAATGCGTCGTACAGTTCGACAATGCTCATGTAGGGCGAGACGGCGGTGGCAACTTTTGCTTCCGTCGCCTCGGTGGGCTTGGGCTGGAAGATGCCTTCCAGTCGTTGAATCAACTTAGCCATGACAGATCTCCTTCGTGGTGCCTTTGTGTTTGTTTACAAAAGTGTTGCCGCCGCACCGGGGACACATCGGTGCCTGGTCGTACCAGCCGCGCTGCTCGGCGGTGAGGATGTGCTCGGGGCGGTTGGTGTTCACGCGCCCGGTGGATTCCTCGCCTGTGCCACGGCAGAGAGGGCAACGTTGTTTCTTCGCTCCCTTGCAGACGGGGCACTGCATTTTCTGGGCGGCAATCTTGCGCGTCCCATGGCAGACCTGACACTCCAGGTCGAAGGGCTGGTCTTTACACTCGGGGCAGAGGATCTCTTCCAGGACGATCTCGCCTGAGGATCCGCAGCGCCGGCAGATGACAATCCCTTCGCCGTCACACTCAGAGCATGTTGCGAGACATGCCTGGCAGGGCTCGCGATCGCCGCGCGGCGTAGGCGTGTAGACATCCATTTTCCGCTGGCGGAGCCAGTGCTCCAGTCGCGGCAGGGCCAGCATCGCGGCACAGACCGCGGCCAGCATGGCTAGAAAGATGATTGCTGCGTTTGCGTTCATCAGTTATTGATCCCCGTGCTCAGGGTGCGGTAGTCGCCCCCGGCTAGATGTATTTGTTGGTCTTTCGGGTCGTAGAGTAACTCCGGGCGGCGGCCGTTCTCTTCGCCCATCTCGTGATAATACTCCACGGGCTGGAAGTTCTCCACAGCTTTGCGCTCGAAGTAGCCAATCTCTTCCACCTCACCCAGGGGCACCAGCGTGCGGTTGGAGCTGGGATCCATGCCGGCGCGGCGCAGCATCTTGGCCGTCACGTTGCCGGGATTCTTGACCGGGACGCCGGGGATGCCGGCCAGCTTCTGGTCACCACCCTCCAGGTAATACTGCCGTCCGCTGGGATGCGAGAGCAGGCGCGGGCGGCGGCCCACCGGGAACTTGATGAGCCCATCTTGCAGGCGCGGGTTGCGAACCTTGAGGTACGTCACCGTTCCCAGCCGGGCCACCGCCAGCTTGCCATTCCGTGCACTGGCCGCCGCGGGATGCTTTGTCTTGCGCGCGACCACCTTGGTTGCCTTCTTACCGATAAAGCGCTTGTGCAGCCGCGCCGCCGCGGCCAGCGTGGCGGAGGGATTGTGGATTCCGAGTTCTGCTAGTTCTTTTTTGCGGTTCCCCGCAAAATCGAAGCGGGGGCGCGCATAAACTGTCTTCAGCGCCGGATACCCGCCACCTATTCCTTTCACCAGCAGTCCGGACTTGACGGCTTTTTGTAAAGCCTTTTTGTCAGCCGCGGAAAGTTGTCCAATGTCCGTGACCGCTCTGCGCCTCGTCTTGCTTACAATGCCGAACAGTGGGAGCTTTGGGGCTATCGCCGCGTTGCGCTTCGGGTTCTTTCTCGCGCTGGACATGACGGAGCGGAAGACGGCATCAAAGCTCTGGCTGCCGGAGCGCCTATGTGCTGCGCCGGCCAGCTCATTGGCCGTGGCGGCCGTGTAGCCCAGGTTCTTCAGCGCGCTGGCCACTTCGTGCACAACGGAGGGCGCGTGTTGGGTACGCGGCTTCGCCGCTCCAGCCGCAGGCGCCCGGCGGCGCAAATACGCCGGCTTTTCCAGCCGCTCCCAGTCCACAGCGTCGGGAGTCAGTTTGCCGCTCAGGGTCAGGCGCCCGATGGTACGCGTCGGCTTGCCGGCGCGGCGGACCAGCGTGCGATCTCCACCGTAGGCGTTCTTGCGGCGCTTTGTCTTACTGGATACCTTCTTCATCGTGTCGCCTCCCGCAGGCGCTTCATCATGGCCCGGCCGTGGCATAGCCAGTGGTCTCGGCACTCGTCGCACACCAGGCAGCGGGCCAGGGCCATGTACCGCACCGGACGCACGGTGTCGTCGCCCATCAGCAGGTGATGCACCTGGCAGATTCCGTCCTGGGTGTCGCCGGGTGTTAGCAGCTCGGCCACGCTCTCCGGAACTCGAATGGTGATGGCCATGGTTACCTTCGCATCAGCAGCAAAAGCCCCACTGCAAGAGATCCGCCGATCAGTAACATCCTCTTGCGCGCGTCTGCATCGTTCATGCGGTCCACCGCGGCAATGTCCGCACTCACGCTGTTCTGTGATTGCTGGTAGCTCATGCGTCCGCCGCTGGCGCGCTGGATGTCCTTTGCGGCGGCTTCCACCGTCGCGGCCTTCTGCGCCTCGGTGCGCTGCCCAAAGGCTAAGTTGTACAGCAAGTCTCCGGGGGTCATTCCGCCACCTCCACCGCACCGTTGCACACTGATTGCCTGCGCGTTAGAATGGCGGGCGAATTGGAGGTGTGTTTATGGGTGACTCTGGTACGAGATGGGCGGTGCTCATTCTCGCGATCGCCCCTTTTGCCTTCTACTATGTCTTGCAAAGCCGAAAGAGCCGGCAGCGTGACGTGAGTGTTGGCAAGGCCATGCTCTACATCGCCCTGTTGACCCTGGTGATCTTTTTTCTCGTGGGACCCCGCGTGCTGCAATACCTCTACCCCCCGGAGTACGACGTTCTCGGCGAGTGTGTGAGGCACTGCTTTTAGCGGAGCGTTCATCACGACACCTTCTGTGCCAACTGCCGCTGCGTGGTGACGGGCTTGCGCGGAGGCAATATCTGAGCGTTGCCCGCCGGTCCGCTGTGCCGGCTGTAGTACCACCAGGCGGCACCCAGTCCTGCGGCGGCCACTCCGGCGATCGCTAGGTTGCGAGGCGTGGCCAGCTTCTTCACGCGGGTGCGGGCGCGGCGGCCGGCCATGGCTACCTTCAGCCCCAGAATATGCAATAGCACTCCGCCCACCAGTCCGGTACCCACCAACAGCAGAAACGTCTTACGGTCAGTGCCGAACCAGCGCGCGGTGCTGTCCACACCAATGGCGCCCAGTGTGGGCGTGGGTGGCAGATACTGCGGCGCGGGCTGCGGGGCGCTTGGCTGGGTTAGCTCCATCGCGCTCGGCATGCCTTCCGTCCGCCAGTCTTTTGCAAAACTCATCTGCTCCTCCCACTGGCCACCACCACTGTAGCCACGAAAAATGCCATGCCGCTGAGTACATATTTCCAGCGCACGCCGCTGAGGGCTTCGCTCTCCAGCCAGTCGTGCACCGGGTCAGCGGGCGGGGGAGGCTGCGGTGGCAGGGTGGCTGCCACCGCGGGGTTCTGTTTGTGTGAGACGGCCAGGGGCATCGCCTCTCCGAGTGCGCGGCCTAGCATGGCTACACCTCGACGAAGCGATGACGGTAGGGGTCCCAGCGCCAGCGATGTCCGCCCCACTCCGCGCCAGGGTGGAAGCGGTCAATCTCCGTGCCAAGCCAGCCGCGGAAGCGGTCGCCGAATCCGCGCACGCCATTGCGGAACTCTCCGCGATAGCCGCCACGGTACCCGCGGCCTCCACGAAAATCGCCCATGGGCTGTGCGCCGTGGATGTGGTCGGCGGCGTCGAGCTGCGAGATCAGTAGCTTGCCGCTTGCCTCGGTGTGGGGCACTCCGCCGCGCGAGCCGATGGGCTGCTGCGCCTGCTGCTGCATCTGTGCCTGTAATGCCTGGATTTCCTGTTCGAGCTGCTGGATCTCCTGGCTGTCATCGCCACCGGAGCTGCTGCCGGCATCCATGTCCTGGCTGCCGCCGCCACCGCCGCTCGCTGCTCCGCCGCCGGAGTCGCTGCCACCACCGCCACCGCCGATGCCCGGTCCACCACCGGCGCCCGTGGCGCCGTAGGTTGCCGTGCGTCCCAGGTACGCCATGTAGCGCAGCCAGTTGGCGCGGGTGCCAAAGCCCATCCAGGGAGCGCCCGGACGATGGCCGAATGCCGCGCGGCTCAAAGCTGCGTGCCGTGCGAAGGTGCGACTGAAGCCGCGGTTGAAGGCGCGGCCGCGCGCGAACGCTGCGCGACTGAAGCCGCGGTTGAATCCCCCACGCGCTCCGCCCGCGCGGGCCGCAAAACCACGGCCCAAATCACCCAACGGAACTCCATTTTTCACAAACATTTTCGCCACCTCCGTGGTTGTTGCAAATTCGATTACCGCAAGAACAGCAGGAAGCCGAGAGCGACGCCGCCACCGACCACTCCAATTTTCTGTCCCTGCGAAAGTCCATTCCAAAAGCTGGAGCCCTGCATGTCTCCCAGGGCCACCGCATGACGCGGACGCGCAAAACGCGGATCACCCACGAGCTGCGGGAGCGTCGGCTTCCGGTACACCGGCGGACGTGGCCGCAGCCCCGTGTTGTAGCCGCAAAGGCCGTCGCCGTCGAAGCGGTAGCCCTGCATTCCGGCCCGGGCCAACAGATGACGCTGCTCGCGCGCCTTGATGTTTTTCAATGTCTGCATCCCAGCAGCCTTGGCCGCTCCGGCCGGTCCACCCTCGGCAAACCCCTCGGCCACGCTGCCAATCTCTTTCAACCGATGCAAAAAGTTCATACCCAAACCCTCCTGAGCCTGCCGCGTGCCGCTTTCGAGCCAGCGGTGGCGCCGTGTCGCATTGGGCGGCTTCCATCCCGGCCTGGTATTGGCCACCGTGGGATCGAGCGCCCGCCAGGTAACCTTTCCATCCTTACGGACGCCGACCAGGGCGTACACATGGCGGTAATCGCGCACCGGGCCGTAGCTGATGGTCTCAATGTTGGCCGGGATCCCCAGGCTCATCAGGCAGGCCACCAGCAGCATGGTGAAGTCGTCACAGTCGCCGGCTCCCCATTGCAGAGTGAGCCAGGGCGTTTGCAGTGTCTCGGCGCGCTCGCCGCGAAACTCCACACGATTCTTCACCGCGTGGTAGAGAGCCTCGGCCTGCGCCCAGTCATCACGGGCGGGGCAGCCCTCGACGGCCTGCAACGCAAAATCGCGGACGCCGGGATGCTCGGCACCCTCGGGTCCTTCCGCTTTCTGTTTCATCAGGGAGACGGTGGCGCGGGTTCCGGCATCGCCGCCGGGGAGGCGGTAAGCACGCGAATGAATGGGAAACTGTTCACCCTCGCGGCTGGTACCGAGCGCTTGCGCCATGCAATCCCTTTCCAACAAAAGGTGCAGGCCCTCGCGCGGAATCCCAGCCAGGAACGGGCGGTCCAGGCCTTTCGGAGGCTGGGGACATCGTTGCGAGGACCGCCCTGGTTGTGCTCAACCCATGCTGAAATCGAAGCAGCTCGGGAGAGATTGGAGTTAGTGTCACTGATTGCACTGCACAGGTCAACGCGAGAGACCCTAGATGTTCGCTGCTTTTCTTGACGGCGATGCTATGGATGGGATGGGATGTATCCAATCAACACCGCGCGCACGTTTTGTGCAGGCGTGGAGTGGATGTCAACACGGAGAACACGCAATGGCTCAACGCAAAAGCCCAGGACAGACCAAGCCCGATGAACCTCGCGACACGCGCACCGAGGACGTAGACAGCGAAGCCGCAGACATCGCGCAAAAGGGAAAGTTCAGCGACTACCTGCAATCGCTCACGCCGGCACAGTGCGACCAGCGCGAGGTGTGGATTTATCGCAAGGATGCGGCCAGCACCAAGCTGCGCCGGCTGGAGATCTGCGAGCTGCCGAAGAACGAGCATGGCTGCGCCGACCTGGAGAACTACATCGAGAAGAAGTACGGCGGCGGCGACTTCGATGTCTATCTGAAGTTGAAAGGCCCAGGCCTGCGCCCCAACGAACACCACGGCTGGGTGTACCTGGAAGGACCGCCGAAGTTCAAGGGCGAAGCCAGCGCACCTCCAACGCTGGGCCCCAACGGCCAGCCCGTTGCCCAGGTCACCGTGCAGGCGCCGGCCGCGGTCAATCCCATGGACGGCGTGACGCAGACGCTGGAGGCCATGGAGAAGATACGCAAAACCTTTACACCGGAAAACCCTGACCCGCTGAAAAGCGTGGACTCGGCCCTGACCGTGATCTCAAATATTCAGTCGCGAATGGCCGGCAGTGGTCAGCCCGCGGCCGCCGCTCCGGTGGACCCGCTGCAACAGATCTCGAACATCCTGGACATCGGCGAAAAACTCCGGCAGCGCCTGGCGCCCGCCGGTGGAGATGGAGAGACGGCCATCGCCCGCGCGGTGCTGGGAAACGGTGTCTCACTGACCGATGCTGCGGCACTGATGAAGAGTGACCCGGAGATCGCCCGCGAACTGTTGCTGGGCCGCGAGCTGCCGCCGTCGGTGCTCAGCCAGGTCATCAGTGGCATCGGCGCTTTCGCAACCAAGGCGATGATTGAGAAGCCATCCCTGCCGGCCGACTTTTTATCTGGCTTGGTGAACCTGTTCAACGCCGCGGCCGCTAAGCTCGGCGGAGCGTCGGTGCCAGCCAATGTACAGGCGCAGCTTCCGGCGTCCACCCTGGGCGAAGCTCCCATAAATATACCCCCCGCACAGCAGCACCAGCGTGCGAGTGCGGCAGCTTCCGATGCTCCGGCTTCGGAAGCTGCCGCGGCGTCGGTGACCGCGGTGGAAGGCGTGCCCGTTCCTCCGCAGCTGGTGATTGACGACGTGCTCAGGGTCATCCGGCGTTGCTTTGAAGAGGGCAACAGCGGCGGAGAGGTGGCCATCAGCCTTAAGTGTATCTACCCGCGCCTGGTCTACGACTCTGAACCGCACCAGACGCCCACGCTCTTCGATCTTTTTGAGAGCTTCCACGACTCTGACATTGAGAACATCCTGCGCAGCCAGGCCATCATGCTGCCGGTGCTCGACAAGCCCGAGTGGAAGGCTTTCTATGTCGAACTGAAAGAAACGGTGCTGGGGATGTTCGGCGGAGATGAGGATGAGAACGGCGATGACGAAGAACAAGCCGATGGCCAGATCATCGCTCCAGCACAGGCCGCGCCGGCCGGGCAGGCGGTGTAGCTATGGCCAAGCTCATCACTATCACGACATACGATCCCAGCCGTGCCACCGGCGCCGAGCTGGACCTGATCCTGCCAGTGGCGCGGATCCGCTCCATCTTGGACACCCACACCGACGCCGGCGAAGAGGTGCGCGCTGTCCACCTGGCGGATCCAGACGAGGTTCTTCTCTCGCGCCAATCGCTCAATGAGCTGACGAAGACGTGGAAGGACGCGCTCGATACAGAGAGCACGGTTTAAAATCAGGACCATGCGAATTTCGTGTGGTCCTGACTCTCCCTTCATCCACCCCCGCCGCTTTCTCACCCAGATGCCCATACACACGCTCACCGCCGAGCAGTTCGGCCGCGTGCTCCACGGCCAGGACGTGAACCTGCCGGACTACAGCGACGCGCCCCTGGTGAAAGTCTTCCACGGCCAGGACATATTGGTGGCGATCATGCGCCGCGTGGCCGGCACACTCTTTCATCCTGAAAAGGTGCTCTACGGTCCGGGCGATCCGCTGGAGTAGCCGTGCACATGCCTTTGCGGTTGCGGTTGCTGTTGCTCTTTGTTTACCTCTTTACTGAACTACAGGTGTTCAGGAGGTGTGGTTTGGCAGCGCACTTGCGCTCCTTCTTCTTTGGCGGTGCTGGGGTCGTGCAGGGGCTTGCCACTGCACGAATAGTTGATGTAGATCCTGGTTGCCATCCGAGCGCGTTTTTTGCGCTCGATCCTTTTGCACCACATCCACAGGCGTCCACAGGACACATCTAAAGATCTTCACTCTAATAGGTAAGTCTACGAACAAAGTCTTTCTGATTCCGGCACGCTGTTACAGCGGTATTGGGCAAAACGATACAAAGGCACCCGCAAAACGATACAAAGGCACTTCTGCAAATTGATACAACGTGAGCAGAAGAGCGGCTCGTCGCGGATTCGCCTTCTGTTCTCCTGTTGGCTTGCAAGGTATATACCTGCCCATTGTGGATAACCTGAGTGACACGATGAAAAGGCGCCTAGAAGTGGCCTGCGGGGCTGCATAAACACTGCGCTCGTCCTCCGTAGCGGCCTGGGCAGGGCTCCGCCCTCGGCTGACTGGAGTGTTTATCGCGATTTTGTGATGTGCTAGCTCGGCGGGTGTTCGCCGGGCGGGATGGGAACCAGTTGCCCGATCAGGTCGGGATAGATGAAGGCGGCGCTCAGCCGGCGATGATACTCGCGCCAGAAGGCCATCATGCAGTGCTCGCGGCCTCTCCAGGCGTCCAGCAGCTCGCGGCCGACCCTCAGGGCCTCCCGTAGCTGCATGATGCGCTGTGCGCCCTCGCGGGCGACAATCTCGCGGACTTTACGCTCCAGGCGTGCTGACTCGATCTCCGCTTCCTGGTCGGTCAGCATCCGAAAAGGTAGATAGATCACCTTCATCGGGGTGGAGACATATTTGCCAGGCGTAATCTCTTCGCGCTCGTCGGTCACGATCCGCAGGATGCCCAGCGCCTCCCACTTGCAGTTGGCACGATAGACGGTGCTCACGTCCATGCCGGCGTAGGCGGCCACCTTGGGCTGTGAGATCTGCAGGAAGCCCTTTGGCTTGCGCTTGCCGCCCTCGTAGCGAATCTCTTCCAGCAGCCCCATCAGTACGTACACGGTCATCACCACGCGCGCGCTGGTGCCCAGCGGTTTTCCCGTCTCGGGATCCAGCAGCCGCTCATCCCATATCCACCGCGGCACGCCCTTGAAGCCGTGCGCCTTGAACTCGGCGTCCCACCACTCGCGGGTGTTGCCGGCCAGGAGCTGCTGCAGGGTGGGGAAGTAGTATTTGCCGTCGCTGGTGCCGATGGCCTGCACCTGGTAGCTGTAGACCGTCTTGCCGCCGATGGCGCGCTGTGCGGCCTCGTCGTTCAGGCGGTTGCAGTCTTCCATGGCGGCGCGGTGCGTCAGCGAGGTGCTGATGATGGTTCCGGTCTCCATCTCCACCACGGCAAAGTCTTCGCTGCGCTTGGGCAGGTTCATGCCGTAGGTGTTGGGCTGGGCAAACTGGCGCTGCCGCCAGATCACCGGCACGGGGCGCTGGCTTTCAATGCGGCGCGCGTAAACTTCGGCGTCCTTGGCCTGGGCGGCGCGTTTGCGCAGGCGATCGCCTTCCTCGCAGGGCAGGCTCTGCAGGCAGGCCTCGCAGGTGGAGCGGTGCTCGTTGGCCCGGCTTTCGGCGCGGCCGTGGAGCTGCTCGGCGTGCTGGCGGCGCTTCTGCGGCGTGTCATAGCGTTCGTCGGCCAGGGCCAGCCGGCTGATGCGCCGATTCATGGTAACCCGGCTGACGCCGGCGCGGCGCCCCATTGCGTCCTGCTTGACCTGCTTCACCGACCAGGTGCTCTGTCCCTCGGCCGCCACGGCGCCACTCATCAGCATGGGCAGATAGGCCGACACCAGGCGCTTGCGGTCTCCGCTGGCCACGCCCTTGAAGGCGAAGAGCCCGCGCGGAACCTCTTTGTCGCCCAGCTCCGGCTCTATGCCAAACCGTTTTTGTAATACTTCGGGCGTCGTTGCCATCTGGTCTTTGCTTCTCCCCTGGGTTCGTGTCTTCTATGCAATGCGAAGTAATAAAGTGGCCCTGTATTGGCCTTCTTGTATGTTGGCCTCTAAGATTGCTGCGCTGTATTGGAGAGACTTTAAAACCATATGGTCTGAGGTACTTTCCGGCTCCAGCACGACGGCCATCTGCATCTTTTCCGCGTCCATTTGGCAAAAGCATTTCATCGTTGTGCTCTCTCTTTCCGTTGCCGTGAGCGCCACCAGGCGCCGGCTCTCTGTTGCGTGGCGGGCCTCGGATCCCGTTCCCAGCTCACTGCCCGCAGCATGGCCTGGCGCAAGCACTCAATCCATGCCAGGTCGCGGACGCGCTGGGCGTCGTCATCCGTCATGTGTGGCCCCGGTGGTCACGATGCACCAGCACGCCGCAGTGTTCGCGGGTGCCGGCGACGTAGACCAGTTCCATGGCCTTCAGCTCGCTCAGGCGGCCGCTAAAGGCGTTCTTGGGTGCTGGGTGTCCGGGCGCGCCCAGCTCGCGGGCAATCTCTTCGCTGGTCATGCCGGCCGGGTCGCGCTGGCGGATCATGGCCTCAATGCGGTTGCGCGTCGGCGTCTTGTAGCGGCGCACCCTTTCGTGAGCCTCCACGCTGAACAGGTTGCCGTGGTGACGGTGCGCGGTGATGTCCTGGCGCTCGAAGTCGAAGCCGAACTGGAAGGCGTCGCTCATTCCGGACGGACCTCTATCACCGGGCGAGTGAACGCAATAGTAAGTATTGCGAGCAGGTTCATAGCCTTGGCTACCTGCCGCTCTGTTAGCCGACTTTCAGGGTTACGGCGCCGGCTCTTTCTCACCTTTTGTTTTGCGCCTTTGCGCGCACGGAACGTCTCTCTCTTAGAAGCCATCGCGTCCACACCTTCCCGCGCTGCTGCAGCGCATGGCGTTGATTGAGATGCTGATTTCGACGTAGGGCAGTGCTCGCTCCACCACGCGCCAGGCGTGGCTGCCGGGATAGTGGCGCACCATCCTGTGGCTGGCCCACTGCAACACTGGGCCGCTGCCGACGATGTAGGCGGTGGCTCCCGCACAGTTGTGCGGCGTGCCCAGGCCTTCTTCCTGCGCGCCGCGGGCCAGGTGGTAGCAGGTCTCGGCCGAGTCGGCAACGTGCAGGGCGGTGACCGCCGAGGTCTCCCAGATCCGCGCCGGGCTCCAGTAGGGCGCAGATTCCTGCGCGGCACACGCCGCGGCGGCAAACAGGATGATGGCAATCAGGCGGAGGGAGTGTTTCATTGCTTCACCTCCGGCTTGTGCGGGCGGTCCAGCTCGTCGGCGCAGCGGCAGTTGCACTCTCCGCCATCGCAGAGCAGGCACTGCCCCTTGGCGCAGGCAGCGCATAGTCCTTCCACGCGGCGCTTGTGCCAATACAGGCGGAGCTTCTCCTTATGGCGCTGCCGGGCCTTGGGGGTCTCGGCGTGCTCGCGCACCTTTTTCAGGTAGCCAGGATCGCTGAGAAGAGCCTGACGGCCCTGCCGCATCCGCGCCCGCGCCTCGTCGCTGTGCCGCGTGCCTGGCCTCATTGCACACCTCCCATGGTTTTCATCTCCGCGATTTCAGGTTCGGGCTGTGCGTCGGCCGCGCCGGCATTCTTGCGCCGCTTGGCCTTCTTGCGCATCACGTAGCTTTCCGGCATGGGCTCGCGAGCGAAGGTGCGGGCGCGCTCGGGATCCTGGTCCAGCCAGGCGGGCTGCACATACACCAGGTCGAGATCCTCGCCGCTGCTGTAGTAGAACCATCCACGGCGCAGCTCCATCACGTCCTCGGCCGTGGGGCAGCGCGCGTCCAGGCTGCGCAGGTGCCGCAGGGTGCGCTCCACTTCCATGTCAGCCCGCTGCACGCCCAGTAGATACACGGAGCAGGCCTTGCGCGCCGGCGGATAGATGGCTGCCAGGTCCTGGCTGTCCAGCCACATCACGTTGCCGCAGCAGGCCCCTTTGCGCAGCAGCCGCTCGGCGGCCATGCGGCAGGGTGTGGGGCGTCCCAGGGGAAGCATCTCCCATGCTTCGGGGATGATGACCACAGTGTCTTCGGCGTGCTCTGTCACCCAGTCCAGGGCGTTGGCAATGGCGATGGCTTGCAGGTGGTAGGGCAGGCCGATGAGGTCCATGCACTGCACACCGACCTGGAGATCGAGCGCGGCGTCCTCGCTGTGGACATCCACCTGCGCCCCGGCAGCCTTCAGATCGTCCAGAATGGAGTGCAGGTAGCTTTTGAGCAGGTAACTCTGGCGAATGGCAGACTGGGTGGTTTCTTTGGCTGCTAGCTCGGAAAGCTTCTTGCTGACCTCGGCCAGGGTGTTGCTTCCCTCGCAGGCGCGCACCAGCATGTATCGCATCGGCCGCAGGCTCTCCTGTGCGCCACGACTGCTCAGCATGGCCGTCAGAAGAGCCTCCACCTCCGGCCACTCGGCCGAGGGTACCAGGCGCGCGGGAATCGTCCGGGCGGTGGCGAAACTCTCTTCGCCGCGCTTGGTGCGGAAGCAGAGCACGGGACGCCCGGCGCGGCCGGCCAGGGCCTCCAGCGTGGTGGTCTTGCCGCTCTCCTGGGTGATGCCGGTGACCACCATGTGGCGCACCGGGATCGTGATGCGACGCCCAGTGCCCAGCTCGTAGCCCAGTAGAATTTTGCGGTCAGTCGCCATCAGGCAGGACCTTGTGTGCAGTCATGGAAGGCCGCGTAGACCATGGCAATAATTAATATCCAGCTTCCGATTAACCACGCCGAAAGTAGAATGGGGTGGCCGAATGCGAACAAACATAGGGCTATCATCTCCACGCCCGCGCAGAGATATGCCAAATAAAGGGCTCGAAAACTTAGGAGTTCTTTCGTCATTACTTTTTCTCTCGCAGCTTTCCCTCGGGCAGGCTGGCCATCACGGCCTCGTGGTCGCTGATGGCGGTTTCCAGCCATGCGCGCAGCGCCTCTGGTTTCACATCGTCATCCATCAACGCCAGGGCGATGTTGTGAAAGCCATTCTGTGTTGCGCTGGCAGTGGCCTCTTTGGTGAACAGCAGCACGGCCTCGTCGCGTCCCTCGCTAAGTTGGCTCAGGTACAGTTCTCCCTCTACCTTGAGATCTGTGATGGTCTCCACGCCGTCCAGTGTGTCCACACACACACGGATCTCCGGCCGCCCCGTGGATACAGCCTGCAATCTCCCAATCAGTTCACTGGCCCGCATGTGCGATCCTCCTCGAGGCTGAAGCCGCTGGGACTGGCGGCGATGTTGTTGGCGTAGTCGGTGACCGTGCTCTTCATCTGGCGCAGTAGCAGCACGGCAATCCCGGCGCCGGCGTCGCTATCCTCAGTGAGGCACTTTGCCGCCGCCTCCAGGTATACCGCGGCTTGGCGCAGGCTCTT
>Ga0181517_10001126_pt1 | contig 30854 bp, 22 predicted proteins | sample PEATcosm2014_Bin_31_FD_119748 | JGI IMG/M metagenome (GOLD analysis project Ga0181517, IMG submission 119748) | Peatland microbial communities from MTU Mesocosm Facility, Houghton, MI, USA - PEATcosm2014_Bin01_30_metaG | ecosystem: Environmental > Terrestrial > Soil > Wetlands > Peat | place... | reverse complement strand
CGATCCAGAACCCCGCTGAGACCGACACCTGCCAGCGACGCGACCATTGCGCCGCCTGCCCGCATTCCATCTTCCCGGTGGTCGCCGCTCTCCCTGAGGCTGCCGTCACAGGGTTGAGGTTGGGCATGCTGAGTCTTGACGCACCGCGTCCGGCGCCGGTTTTCGCGATCCGCAACCCCGCCTTGCACTCCATCCGGAATCGCCCACCCCCCGCAGCCTGATCGCTCCTTCTTTCTCTTATTCAACCTATCTCCCTTTTCCCTTTCTGCGATCGCCCTGCGGAGCATGGCGTAAAGGATGCGTATGAAGCTGATATACCGCTATGGGTCTGGCACAGTTGCGGCTGCCTTGGTTTTCCTGGCGGGGGCAGTGTGCTCCGCACAGCAAAGCCTCAGCTGGGACCAGGTGAAGGCGAAGTTCGAAGCGGTTAATCCGGCGTTAAAAGCCGATGCCGACAATGTGGACGAGATGAGGGCGGAAGAGATCACGGCATACTTCCGGCCCAACCCTCAGTTCACGCTATCGGCAGATGGGACGCAGATTGCACCGCACGACGGCGTCTGGACTCCGTTCAGGGGAACGTACGAGCAGCCGAACTTCAGCTATCTGCACGAGCGGGATCATAAGCGGGAACTGCGGCTGAAGAGCGCGAAAGAGGGCACGCGCATCGGCGAGTCAGAGCACGAGGATCTGAAACGCAATCTCGAGTTCACGCTGCGATCGGCCTTTGTGCAGACGCTTGAGGCCAAGGCCGTTCTCGATTTGGCGAAGGCGGATCTGGAGTATTACGACCACATCATCGAGATCAGCCGCGATCGGTTCAAAGCAGGCGACATTGCGCATATCGATCTCGACCGCATCGAGCTGCTGCGCGTGCAGTACGAATCGGAGTTGCAAATGGCAAACGTAGATCTGCGCACGGCAAAGATTCAACTGCTTCAACTCTTGAACGATCGAACGCCGGTGGAGAAGTTTGACGTGACGGGCCCCTTTGACTTCTCGGATGCGTTGCAGCCGCTGGACGATTTTCACCAGATCGCCTTGAGTGAGCGGCCCGATCTGGAGGCCGCGCTCGAGTCGATTCAGCAATCGGAAACCAATCACAAACTGGCCATTGCCAACGGATCCACCGACCCAACCTTCGGCGGCTGGTACACGTACAACTCATCGAACAATAACCCGAATGGGATACAGACTCTCGGCGCCAGCGTGAGCGTGCCGTTGCGCATCTTCGACCGCAACCAGGGTGAGAAGAAGCGCACGCTGATCGACATGGACCGCAGCCGGCAGGCCAGCGAGGCCGTGCGGGCACAGGTCTTCAGCGATGTGGACTCGGCCTATGCGCAGGTGGAAAGCAACATCGCGCTGCTGAAGCCCTACAAGGCGCAATACATGGATCAGGCCACGCGAGTGCGTGACACGGTCACCTATGCCTACGAACATGGAGGCGCTTCGTTGATGGAATTTCTGAATGCGCAAAGCGATTACAGGGTGGTGCAACTGGCTTATACGCAACTGGTCGGCTCGTATCTGGTAGCTGCCGGTCAACTGAATCTCGCAGCAGGGCGTGAGGTAATTCAATGATGTCGAATGACTCATTCATGCGATACCGGACCACATTATTGGTCTTTGCCGTGGCGGCATCGCTGACTCTTGTTTTCTCCGGTTGCAGAAGCAAATCGGAAGGCGATGGCGCTCCGCCGCCGGCTAAAGTGATCCAGGTTCCGGACATGAACCTGATCACTATCGATAGCAATGACGCGGACAAATTCACTCTTGCTTCCGCCGAGAAAATTGAATTGGCTGACGAATTGATCGCCACCGGCGCAGTCTTACCCGATGTCTCGCGCGAGATCCCCGTCATCTCGATGGCGAACGGCAGAGTAGTCGACATCAGGGCTCGCCTCGACGACAACGTGAAGAAGGGACAGTTGCTTCTGAAGGTGCAAAGCCCCGACATCACCAATGCCTTCGATACATATCTCAGAGCCGCCAACGACGAGCAACTCGCCAACAAGGCCTATGTGCGAACGCAGGATTTGTACCAGCACGGCGCAGTTTCGCAGGCCATGCTGGAGCAGGCCGAGGACAGCGAGAAGGATGCAAAGGCCGACTTAACGGCCGCTGAAGAACAATTGAAGACTCTCGGAGTGGACAAGAATCACCCCAGCAGCATCGTGAATATATATGCGCCTATTTCCGGCGTCATTGTCGCGCAGAATGTGACGGACGCGGCAGCCGCGGGCGTAGGTCTTTCCGGTTCAGCCACAGCCTTCACCATCGCCGATCTGTCGCGGGTATGGGTGGTCTGCGATGTCTATGAAAACGATATCCCCAAGCTGCAGCTTGGCCAGGAAGCGAAGATTGCAATCAATGCATATCCCGATCGTCCGCTTACTGGACGAATAAGCGACATCGGCCCGATTCTCGATCCGTCGCTGCGGACGGCCAAGGTACGCATTGAGGTTGCGAACCCCGGCTTTCTGAAGCTGGGGATGTTTGCCAAGGCCACTTTCACCAGCCGAATGAAGGAGACACATGCCGTGGTCCCGGCCAACGCGGTTCTTCACCTGCACGACCGCGATTGGGTCTTTGTGCCGGCGGGGGATAACCACTTCAAACGTACCGAGGTTCGCGCCGGCCAGATGCTCAGTGGCAGCCGGCAGGAAATCCTGTCCGGTCTTGAACCCGGCCAGCAGGTAGTCACAAATGCACTGCTGCTTGAGACTGCGGGGAATCAATAGATGCTGCGCGCACTCGTCGATTTCGCGCTGAAAAACCGCTGGCTGGTTCTGGGCGGCGTGGTGGTGCTCACCGCCTGGGGCATCGTCTCATTTCGCAACTTGCCCATTGAGGCCTACCCGGACGTCGCCAACAACTATGTACAGATCATTACCCAGTGGCCAGGGCGCAGCGCCGAAGAGATTGAACGCCAGGTGACCGTGCCGGTCGAGATCCAGATGGCCGGCATTCCTCACCTGACGCATTTGCGTTCGACGACGCTCGCCGGCCTCTCAAGCCTGATGCTGATTTTCGATGACGATTCCACCAGCGACATAAACCGCGAACACGTGCTGGAGCGGCTCAGCATGGTCAGCCTGCCTGCCAATCTTGTTCCGCAGATGGGCACCGACTGGAGCCCCGTCGGCCAGATCTATTGGTATACGCTGGAGAGCACGAATCCCGCCTACGACGTGATGGAGAAGAAGTCGCTCGAAGACTGGACTCTGGAGAAGTCTTTCAAGAGCGTTACTGGCGTAGTAGACGTGTCGAGCTTCGGAGGGCCGACCAAGGAGTACCAGATCAAGCTCGATCCGGAGAAGCTGGTTGCTTACGGCCTCTCCATCAGCCAGGTGGAGCAGCAGATTGCCAACAATAACACCAACGGCGGCGGCAGCTTTATCGAGGAGGGCACGCAGCAGATCAACGTACAGTCGCTTGGCCTTTATTTGAGCGTTCAGGACATCGAGAACACCGTCGTAAAAACTGCAAACGGGACGGCCATCAAGATCAGGGACATTGCAACGGTTGCACAGGGACCCAAGATTCGACTAGGCCAGATTGGCCGCGCTACACATAGGCCCGACGGGACGATCGTCGATAATCCCGATACTGTCGAAGGGATTGTACTGCTGCAAAAGGGCGACGATTCCGATCCGGTTTTGCAAGGCATCCACGAAGAGGTGAAGAAGCTTAACAACGGCATTCTGCCCAAGGGCGTCAAGATTGTTCCTTTCCTCGATCGCTCCGATCTGGTCAAGTTCACGGTAGAAACCGTTGAGCACAACCTGACCGCAGGCGTGATTCTCGTCTCGATTATTCTCTTTCTCTTTCTGGGCAATGTGCGCGGCGCCGTTATCGTTGCGCTCACTATTCCTTTCTCACTTTTGTTCGCGGCCATCTGTCTTGACTTGATCCACATACCGGCGAACCTGCTATCGCTGGGTGCGCTGGATTTCGGAATGGTGGTAGACGGCTCCGTGGTGATGATAGAAAACATCGTCCGCCACCTTTCCCTCAAAGATGACCCGCGGAGTCCGACACAGAAGATTCGCGATGCCGCGCACGAAGTACAGCGGCCGGTCTTCTTTGCCCGCGGCATTATCATTGCTTCTTATCTGCCCATCTTTACATTGCAGGCCGTCGAGGGACGCCTGTTCAAGCCGATGGCCTGGACGGTCACCTTCGCACTTATCGGAGCGCTCGTGTTTGCCATCCTGGTTGCTCCGGTGATGGGCGGCATCGCCTTCAAAAAAGGCGCCAAAGAGTGGCGGAATCCAATGATGGAATGGCTCATCACGCACTACCGGACCGCGGTGCGCGAGGCCATTGTGCATCGCAACGTCACGCTGGGAATCTCCACGGCCCTGTTCGCCATCGCCATTTACCTTTCCTTCGGCGGGCCAATCGGTTCGGAGTTTCTGCCGCACCTCGACGAAGGTTCAATCTGGGTGCGTGGAACGCTGCCACCGAGCGAAGGCCCTACGGCCAGCATCGACTTCACCAACCGGGCCCGGCTGGTGATGGCCTCTTTTCCGGAGGTGACACAGGTCGTCAGCCAGACGGGCCGCCCCGACGATGGCACTGACACCGCGGGATTCTTCAACACGGAATATTTTGTAGATCTGAAGAGAAAAGAGCAATGGCGCCCTGTCTTTCACCAGAACAAGGAAGCACTGATCGCCGCCATCGACGGGCAGTTGGAGAAGTTTCCCGGCGTCATCTGGAATTACTCTCAGCCTATCTCCGACAACATGGAGGAGGCTGTATCCGGCGTCAAGGGCGAGCTGGCCGTGAAACTCTACGGTGACAATCTGCGAACGCTGGAACATACGGCTGAGCTCATCCAGGCGCAAATGGCTAAAGTTCGAGGGATTGAAGACCTGGGCATCTTCCGCATCGTCGGACAACCCAACCTCAATTTCACGGTGGATCGCGAAGCAGCGGCGCGATGGGGTGTGAATGTTGCGGATATCCAGGACGCACTTCAAACCGCAATCGGCTCAAACACCCTGACCCAGGTGCAACAAGGCGAGGCGCGTTACGATGTGACGGTCCGCTATCAGAAACAGTATCGCGATACACGCGAGACGATAGAAGACGCGCGCCTGCTGACGCCTTCGGGCGAACGCGTTTCGCTGGCCCAACTGACAAAAGTTTCCACCGACGATGGCGCGGAGCAGATCAATCGCGAGGGCGGCCAGCGCTATATTGCCATCAAGTATTCCGTCCGGGGGCGCGATCTGGGTTCGACTGTTGAAGAGGCCATCGGCAAGGTGGAGCACAGTGTAAATCTGCCTTCGGGATATCACCTGGAGTGGGCAGGCGAATACGCTAGCCAGAAGCGCGCCGACAAGCGAATGGCGCTGGTCATTCCCATCACGGTGATGGCGATTTTTCTGATCCTCTACACGATGTTCCGGTCGTATAAATGGTCCGTGCTGGTGCTGGTGTCTGTCATTATGGCCTCCATCGGAGGCCCGCTGGCGCTCTTCCTTACGCATACCAATTTCTCCGTTTCTTCGGCGGTCGGTTTCCTTGCGCTCTTTGGCGTTTCGGTGGAGACAGGCGTGATTATGATTGAATTCATCAACCAACTCCGCGCACGGCGCATGGCGTCGGAAGGATTCAACAAGGAAGACATTGTGGAAGCTGCCGTCGAAGGCTCGGTGCAGAGGCTCCGTCCGATCATGATGACCATGCTCGTGGCTACGCTGGGTCTTCTGCCCGCTGCGCTCTCTCACGCAATCGGTTCCGACTCACAGCGCCCGTTCGCTATCGTCATCGTCGGCGGATTGATCGCCAACTTAGTCATTGGCGTCTTTCTTATGCCCACACTCTATGTATGGATGGCTCGCGAGGACGATGTTCTGCCGGCTGTTGAAAACAACGATGAGTTTTGACGGCAAGTTCTATCCATCGTTTGCCGAGGTTCTTTTGATTGGAAGCGGTAGTCGCAAGGATGGAAGATCAGAGGTTGTTTCATAACCGACATGGTGCGCTGCAGGATAACCCCTCAGGGGCTGCAGCCCTTGATTTTACTGCTCCGCAGCGGCACGGCGACCCAGAGGGTACCCCGGCCGTGCCCTTTCAAAGCGGGACACAAGAACTCTAGCCCTGCCTTAGAAAGCGGATGAATGGCTTAAATCCGAGGATGAGCCGACGACAATTAGATCGGCCGCCGAGTCAGCGAATTCAAAAGTGGCGAATCGATTCATCCGGGCCGGCGGCTGCAGGTTCCGCACCTCGTTCCGCCGAGCGCTCGGCGTGGCTCTCCAACGAGCGGCTGACCAGGTCCCGCGAACCCAGGCCTACCGCAAGCGAGAGCGTCAGCACGATGCCTCCGAAGAGAATTCCGAATGCCAGTACAACCACCACGCCGCCAATCTCCAGGTGTTCCAGCACCATTGCCGCGGTCAGAACTAGCACCAGCCACTTTACGCCAAGCGAAAGGAAGCGCGCGTATTGAAGCTGCGCGTTTACTGCGCCAATCAGCACCGACCGCGCCAGGAAGCGGGCAATCAGGTTGCCGGCAATCAGAATAAAAATCGCCCCTACGACGTGGGTAAGATACGGTAGTAGCGAGATGGGAAGCGTTGCCGCTGTGGCAAACGACGTATCGAAGGCAGAGACTCCGATTACCAGTCCGAGTAGCAGACAGCCCCAGAATGCCGCGCGCCGCACCAGCGTTGCAGGCGACGTGGCAGGAGCCCACCCTGGGTCGGGATGGTTGCGCGCAATCCGCTCATCGAATTTGGCCGCGGTGAGTGCCCACCGCAGCAGCGCGGAAAGCACCAGGCCAACTAGCGTGAAGACCAACAGGGCAACAATGAAGGCAAGAATGCCAGGCAGAATGGCGATGAGCATCGACAACACGCGGTCAAGCGACTGATGCAGCGCACCGGACATGTGATGCCAGATAGTGGCGTTTTCCAGGTACGGCGATTGCACGGCCTGAAGCGGATTTGGCTGATTCACAGCGACTGGGAAGGTTTGCATCGGACTCACTCCTTGGTCATCACTTCGCGACCATCACTCCGGAATCATCGAGTTTTTTCATGGATTGAACCTGTCTGGCCAGCGCCAGCGAGAGAGGATATACGGCTTCTCGACTTCAAACGCCGTGGCCATCGTCTCGATATGCCGCTCGGGTTCCACGCCCGAGGACACAACGTTGATGTGACTTGCGACCCATGCAAGATAGAGCGGAATCAGCGCGCCGAGTAAATGGCCGCGGTTGATGGTGCGCAGCCGGTGGGCGAGAAGAAAATCGTAAACAATGCGCGCCCACAAGCTTTCGGGCATGCGGAACGCCGCTCCATCGGTAAGCGAAAGCCGTTTCAACCCGAGCAGCGTATTCGGTGGCAAAACCAGCGACCAAATCTCTTGCAGGTTCGTATATGCAAGGTGAAAAGCCTGCAGCATCGGAGCAATATACGCCGCAGCATCGGCCGTTTGCGGATGGCCGTTCAGCGTAGAATTCCACATCTGCGGCGCCTGCCGGGGCCGCTGCCAGAATGCCGCCTTGGCTTCAATATCGGCAAAAAGAGACCCTGCCAAACTGGGGAGAATTGTGTTCAGATCGGGCTCGGCCGGATGCGGCAGAGCACGAGAGCCGGCATCGATCTCGGTAATCGTAAATCCCGCGACCGCGGCCTCGTTCACCGGCCAAAGATACATTTCTTTTTGGTTGAGCGACGTAAAGCGCTGGCCCGCGACTGCCAGCCGTTCGGCCATTCGCGGAGAAAGGCCAAGATCGATGGCCAAAGGATAGCGGGTCCGCGAAGCGAACAGCGCGCGGCTCAATGGATACAAGATCGCGGAGTTGACCAGTCCGGCCCGCGGCTGCAAATCGTAGCGAGCCACCGCCAAATCGGTCGAGTTGGCGGTCACAGCGTACCCAAACTCGCGCAGAGCGGGCAACCCCAGCGAGCCAGCCTCCGGCCCCAGCATCAAGATGGCGCGCGCGCCATTCTTCTGCGCAAGCTGGTAGCCGTTCACAAACTCGGCCGCAGTCAGCACCCACGACGCCTTGGCGACGGGATTAGCGACGATCCTCAGATCCGGATGAGCCTCCGCCACCAGCGGATCTGCCGTGGCGATCACCATGTCCTCCGGCGGAAACGCAGAAGCAAGCTTTGCGATCACATCTTGCAGTTGCTCCGGGGGCAAGTCGGCCAGCAGCACCAGCAGAGCACAGCCGGTTCGCTCGGAAGGCGAGGTCGCGTTGGGAATCGGGTTCGTTGTCGCCATCGTTTCGTTCTCGGTTGGGCTCAAGGCTCTACAAAGCTAAGATGCCGGCCAGAGGAATGCGCAGCCATGCGGGGCGATTATTCAGTTCGTAAAGCAGCTCATAGAGCGCTTTCTCGAACAGGTAAGCGCCGAGCAGCGACTGTGCCTGAGGCGGCGAGGGTAGAAGCGCAGGTTTCGCAGCCATGGTCTCGCGATAGGCGCGAAGAAACTGAGCCGAAACCGCGTTTTGCCAGCAAACCGACCACGCAGACAGCCGCTCTGCATCGCCGGCCGGGTCCGGGTTCTCCTTCAAGTATTGGTCCAGGCCGGAAAATGCAGCGTAAGAAAATGAGCGCAACATGCCGACCACATCCTTCAGGGGCAGTTGTTTCTGACGGCGCTCGGCCAACAGGCGCGCCGGCTCGCCTTCAAAATCAAGCAGCACAAAGTCGTCTGGCTCCTTCCCATCCTCCGCCTTCGGCCCGTGCGTGCGAAGCGTCTGCCCAAGGTGATAGTCGCCGTGAATGCGGATGCGTTGCCCGGATGCGGTCACGTTTGTAATTGCATGGGCGCTGCTCAGCAGTTCCGCGCGCCGCGAAAGAACCAGAGCCGCTTTGTCCGCGATGGCGTCGTCGAGAGTTGCGATCTTCCGCTTGAGCGCCTCTAGTGCAGAAACAACCTGGGCTTCGATCCGATGCGCATCCTGCGCCAGATCCTCTGCCGTAAAAGGCTCAGCTACGAAAGCCGGATCGTCCGTCGGGCTTGCCAGCGCCAGATGCATCTCTCCGGTACGGCGGCCAAGCAACGCAGCGGCCTCAAGAGACGTGCCCGCGTGTTTCCGGATCTCGGCAGGCGGATCGCACTCCTCGCCAAAGACCGGTGCAGGCAGCGTGGGTGGGCCAGGCAGCGCGGCAACGGCAGTGAAAAACTCCGCGAGCCGTCGAAGAAACCACTGCCAGCCGTCTCCCTGGTTGATCACTAATCCCTGCAGCATCGCCGCGGTAGTCTTCTTGCCGCCGGGTTGCGTCACGGCGATCTCGCCTCGGAACGGGGGAATGTGCGGGAAGCGCGCCACCTCAGTCAGGAAGCGTCCGATCTCCACATCGGGATTCTCACCCGGTTGAAGCCGCCGGAAGAGTTTGAGGATCAGTCGATCTCCGTAAACGATCGACGTGTTCGATTGTTCGGCGGACCCGACGCGCGACGTAAGAATCCGCGAACTTTCCGCACCTGAAAATGCGTTCGAAGCATGAGCGTCAATTTGTCCGTGCAGTGGACCGGCGCCACCGGCCGAGGGCGACTCCCGCGGCTGGAGGTGATGCTTCGATGCCGAGCCGTCACGCTTGCCCGCACTTGCCGACTCAGCCGTTGCCTCGCTGCCAGTGGGGACTGAATGCAAGCCCTCCGGTTGCAGAGCGCCGTTCGGCGCGCTTTTCAGCGCCAGCGTCGCGTTCCGCTCAATCAACCCCAGCAAACACTGGCGAACGTCTTCCTTGATGGTGGCATCGTGCAAAACCGCTGTACCCATCGGAAACGCCATGGTAGTCAGCACACTTTGCGGAGCGCTCGATGCAATCTCTTCGGCCTCTGCTCCGGTGCTGAATGCGAGCGGAAGCTGATAGACGTCCGCGGGGCTTCCATCGTAAGCAATCTCAACGAAGAAAAGCGCCGGCGGAATCGCCGTGGCTTCTGCATCCTTTCCATCCGACTGGCGCGCTCCGCCGGCAGCTTCCGCGAGCGGAAGCTCGACCCAGTCCAGGACACGGGCCGATTGGATGGTGCGGCTCTTGGCGCCAAACCATCGTTGCTGCCTCAGCCAGCCGGGCAGCATGCCTTCCAACAGGTCCAGGCAGTGGGTGCCAAGCAGTCCCGTCCAACCCTGGCTGAGTACCTCGGGCGACACCGCCTCGTCCGGTGCGATTTCGCCAGCTTCCAACTGCGTTGGCCAAAGCTGTTCCTGCTTCGGACTAGCGGGCTGCAGTTCCAGCCACAGAAACGAGTAAGGCGCCAGCGCCAGCGCATAAGGAGCATCCGTGATAGTTGGAAACGGCACATAGCCCAGCATCTCCACCGGCTCCATTCCCGCGTATCCCGACAAATCGAGCGACGCGGGCTGCGCAAAGCGGCTGAGGTTCGCCACGCAGAGCACAGTCTCGCTGCTGCCGTCGCCGCGATCGAGGTTGCGCAGGTAAGCCAGAACCTTCCGGTTCGCCGGGTTCAAGAACGTCAGCGTTCCGCGGCCGAAGACCTGGAACAGTTTGCGCAGCGCGATCATGTTCCGCGTCCAGTGCAGAAGGCTGGACTGGTCGCTGAGCTGCGCTTCCACATTCACCACCTGGTAGCCGTAAATCGGGTCCATGATGACTGGAAAGTAAAGACGCGCCGGGTCGCACTTTGAAAATCCGGCGTTGCGGTCCGAGGTCCACTGCATGGGTGTGCGCACGCCGTTGCGGTCGCCAAGATAGATGTTGTCGCCCATGCCCAGCTCATCGCCGTAGTAGAGAATCGGAGTGCCGGGAAAGCTGAGCAGCAGCGAGTTAAGCAGCTCGATGCGCCTGCGGTTGTTGTCAACCAGCGGCGCCAGCCTGCGCCGGATTCCTACGTTGACCCTCATGCGCGGATCGGCCGAGTAAGCAAAGTACATATAATCGCGCTCGTCGTCGGTCACCATCTCCAGCGTCAGTTCGTCGTGATTGCGAAGAAACAATCCCCACTGGCAGCTCTCAGGAATCGGCGGAGTCTGCGCCATGATGTCGGTGATCGGCAGGCGATCCTCCTGTCGCAGCGCCATGAAGATGCGCGGCATCAGCGGGAAATGGAAGGCCATGTGGCACTCGTCGCCGTCGCCAAAATAAGGGCGCACATCGGCCGGCCACTGGTTGGCTTCGGCCAGTATGAAGCGGTTGGCATACTCCGCGTCCATGGCAGCGCGCAGCTTCTTGATAATTGCGTGCGTCTCAGGAAGGTTCTCGCAGGAGGTGCCGTCGCGCTCGACAAGATAGGGAATCGCATCCATGCGCAGCGCATCCACACCCATGTCGAGCCAGAAGCGCATTGCCTTCAGCACCTCTTCCACAACTTTCGGATTATCGAAGTTCAGGTCCGGCTGGAACGAGAAAAATCTGTGCCAGTAGTACGCCTTGGCCGTTTCGTCCCATGTCCAATTCGACTTTTCCGTGTCCGTGAAGATGATGCGCGCGTCCTTGAAGAGCTGGTCGGTTTGCGACCACACATACATCTCGCGCGCGGGCGAGCCCGGCGGGGCCAGGCGAGCCGCCTTGAACCACGGGTGCTGATCGCTGGTGTGATTGATCACCAGCTCGATCATCACCTGCATGTTCCGCTCGTGCGCCGCGTCCAGCACAGACTTGAAGTCGCTCAGCGTTCCGTACGACGGATTCACGTCAACATAATTTGAAATGTCGTAGCCGTCATCGCGCAGCGGCGATGGAAAGAAGGGCAAAAGCCAGATGCACGTGATTCCCAGGTTCTGGAGATAGTCCAACCGCGAGAGAAGCCCCGGAAAGTCGCCGATGCCGTCGCCATTCGAGTCGGAGAACGCCCGGACATGCAACTCGTAGATGATCGCATCCTTGTACCAGAGTGGATCGGTAGCGCTGGCCGTCTTTTTCATCCGTCACTCCTCTGGCTGGTTCCAACGCGCTTTCATCTCTTCGACGAACGAGCTATCTCTTCGTACCCGAACGAAAAGCGAGTCTTCCATCGCCTGCTGCTGGAGCAGACGCTTGCGCTTCATCGCCTAAGAGATCTCTGAACAAGGCCATTCTTTCAGGTGGACCTTCCTTCGGGGGCTAAAGCCCAGGTTTATTTTGCTTGACTTGCGGCACGACTGAAGTCGTGCCCTTTCAAAACATTGACTTCTTCAGAGGTTTCCTAACACCGCGCAAGGGCGCCGTCAGAGAAAGTATTCGAAATCCGTCTCCGTCTTCACCCTGCGATGGATTTTCAAAATATGGCCCGATTGCCGCGTGGGATTCAATTCTACGTAGTTCCGTTCACCGTGCCAAAGATACCGTTCCCCAGTCAATAAGTCCTCGGCCTCGTAGGGGCGGTCGCGCGGTATCGCGAGATCGTCCAGCGGCAGCGTCACGAATCCGCTCTGCGTGTAGCGCGGATCGAGATTCACCACGATCAGCAGCAAATTCGAATGGTCCTCCGACTCTTTGCTGTAGCACAGAAGTTGGTCGTTGTCGACCGAGTGGAACCGGAGCGACCAGTCGTTTTCAAGCGCCGGATTGCTGTTGCGTATCTCGTTTACCCGCGTCATCAGCGGGCGCAGGCTGTCGGGCCTCTCCAGGTCCCAGTGCCGAATCTCGTACTTCTCCGAGTTGAGATACTCTTCGCTTCCACTGCGAATTGGACGATTCTCAAGCAGTTCGAAGGCCGGCCCGTACACGCCGTAGCTCGCGCCCAGCGTGGCCGCCAGCAGCAGCCGAATCGCAAATGCCGCCCGCCCGCCAATCTGCAGAAACTCGATAAGGATGTCGGGCGTGTTGGTCCATTGGCTCGGCCTGAAAAACTCGCGAACAGGCGTCTGGGTCAGCTCCGTCAGGTAGGCCGCGATCTCGTGTTTCCCGGTGCGCCAAGGAAAGTAAGTATACGACTGGCTGAAACCGATCTTGGCCAGCCGGTACATGACCTTCGGCCGCGTGAACGCCTCGGCAAGAAACAGCGCCTCAGGATGATCGCGCTTGATCTCCGGAATTACCCACTCCCAGAACGGAAACGCCTTGGTGTGCGGATTGTCGACGCGGAAGATCGTCACTCCCTGGTCGAGCCAGTAGAGAAACACGCTCTTCAACTCCTCCCACAGCCCGGCCCAGTCTTCGCTCTCAAAATCCAGCGGGAAGATGTCCTGATATTTCTTTGGAGGGTTTTCCGCATATTGGATCGATCCGTCCGGGCGCTTGCGGAACCAGGATTCGTGTTCGCGCACATAAGGATGGTCGGGCGCCACCTGGAACGCAATGTCCAGCGCCACGGAAAGGCCCAGTTCGCTGGCCCTGGCCACGAAACGGCGGAAATCCGCGATCGTTCCCAGCTCGCTGTGGATGGCCTTGTGGCCGCCGTCCGCCGAGCCGATGGCCCATGGACTGCCGCAGTCGCCCGGCTGCGCCTCGGGTGAATTGTTGCGTCCCTTACGGAAGGAGCGCCCGATGGGATGAATGGGCGGAAGATAAACAACGTTGAAGCCCATCGCGGCGATCGATTCCAGACGTTTCTCGCAGTCCGCAAACGTGCCGTGCTTGCCCGGCTCCTCTGCCGTGGAACGCGGAAACAGCTCGTACCATGCGTTGAATCGCGCCCGCACCGGGTCTACAACTACGCTCAGTTCGATTTCCGACTCAGTAGCGAAGCGCTGGTCAGGGTAGCGCCGCACCAGTTCGTGCAGCTTAGGATCGATTGCTTGGGCGCGCATATCCACTGGCTCTTTCGCGGCGCGCAGAACCTTGGCCCGTTCCCGCAGCCACGCTGAATCGCCGCCTGTCGCTCGAGCGGCGGCCTCCGCCACTAAGCCGGCGCCGATCTGGTAATCGACAGCCGTATCGCTCTCTGCCGCAATGCGCTTCACCAGGTCGCGTTGCCAGGTCTCGAAATGGTCTACCCAGCCACGCACCTTGAAGCCGTAGCGGCCCAGCTCACGCACGCGAAACGCCGCCGTCCACCGGTCGTTCACCAGGGGACGCATGGGAATCTCGGTCCAGTTCTCAGAGCCTTCGCGATGCGCCAGAAGCGACGCCGACGGGATGTCGTGCCCATCGGTGAAGATGTCCGCCTCCACGCGGACCTCATCGCCCACGGTGCGCTTTGCGGGAAAGCGCCCGCCGTCCACAGCCGGCGTAATGCCCTCAATAATGACGCGCCTGCGTCCATCCGTTCTGTCCACTGTCATCGTAGCGCCATTTTCGTTGTGAGTCCTTCTTCATCAAGGTTAACCGGGCGCGCTGCATTTCGCAGTGCGGAATGCACCTGTCAGCGTTATTGCGCGGCCACCTTGCGCTCTTCAATCAGGCGCTCATACAACGCGATCGTCTGGTGAGCGATTGCTGTCCAACTGAAGGTTGCTTCCACGCGCCGGCGTCCCGCATCGCCGAAACGCCGGCATTTTTCCGGGTCCAAAAGCAGTTGTTGAATCCGAGCCGCAAGATCCCGCGCAAACCGCTCAGGATGGCGCGGAAAACTGGTCACCGGGTCCTGATCGAACTCCACCAGGTAGCCTGTTTCTCCATCCACTACTACCTCTTTGATGCCTCCCGTAGAGCTGGCGACAACCGGAGCGCCACAAGCCATGGCCTCAAGGTTGATAATGCCGAATGGCTCGTAGACCGAGGGGCAGCAGAACAGGCGCGCATTACTGTAGAGCTGGATCGCCTCCCGTTTGGTGACCATTTTTTCAATCCACACAATGCGCGGGTGACGCCGCTGCGCGTGTTCCACCTTCATGCGCATCTCAGCGGCAATCTCCAGCGTGTCCGGCGCTCCGGCGCACAGCACCACCTGGGTTTCAGGCGGCAAGTAGCCGATCGCATCCACCAGGTGCGTAACGCCCTTCTGCCGCGTGATGCGCCCGACAAACAGAACGTACGGCGTCGTGGGGTCCACGCCAAGATCGGTAAGGGCCTTGGTCTCCGGTGTTTTTCGGTATTCGGCAAGATCGATGCCGTTATAGATCACGTGAACGCGCTCGGGGTTGACCTCCGGATAGGCGCGCAGAATGTCAGCCTTGGTGCCGTGCGAAACGGCGATAATCGCGTCGGCATCCAGAATTGCCGTGCGCTCCATCCAGGAACTCATCGCGTAGCCACTGCCCAGTTGCTCGGCCTTCCACGCGCGCAGCGGCTCGAGCGAGTGCGTGGTCAGCACAAACGGCACTCCATAAAGCTTCTTGGCGAGGTAGCCGGCCATCGACACGTACCAGGTGTGCGTATGCACTACATCGATTCCCTCGAGCGCCTTCACCTGCGTCAGGTTCAGGCTCAGTGCCTCGAGAGCGCCTTTGAATTTGCCCTCGGTGCCGTTGGAAATCTCGGCCCACGGCTCCGCGCCGCGCACGTGCAGCTTGCCGTGGGCGGCCTGCTGCGGGCCCCAGCAGTGCACTTCAACCTCAATCTCCCTGGCAAGCTCGCGGCTCAGGTAATCGACATGCACCCCGGCGCCGCCATACACCAGGGGAGGGTATTCGCGGGTGAACAATCCGACTCGCAATGTTCTCTTCCTCCGGCCCAACTTCAAGTTACCACCAAGCCCGCGGCCCAGGCCCGCGACAGGCCCGATTCCGGAATGTCGTCGCGGAACCGGGAGAGGCGAATAAAGAGCGAATGCCGATTGAAAGGTTTCGTGAATGACAACCTGCGCCAAGCGGCCGCTGAAGTCGAGACTGCGGTTGCGCTCAATCGAAAGGACCCGAAGACGCGCAACGGTCTGAGTAAGGCCGAAGCCGAAGATCTTCCATGATCCGCGGAACGCCGGCCATTGCCATTCCGGTGACAGCAATTTTAGTGCGTTTGTACTTTGCCGGAATCCGCGTCCAGAGCCCTTGCGGGGAGGAGTTGCAGCGGGGAACGATGCAGGCGATCCCTTAGTATTGAGTCAGGACGATGATTGCCAACAGGCCCACCTTTTTTCGTACCCCGATCCCAGCTCTGGTTGCATCGGCCGCTGTGGCGATCGGCTTTCTATTCGTGGCAGGGGCCATTGCGCAGGAGACTCATCCTTCGCCAGCTTCCCACCCGCATGTAGCCGATTCCGCGAAGGCCGAACCGGGCAGCATTGCCGCACTTTTTGTCAGCGATATTCATTTCGATCCGTTTCACGATCCCGCCAAGGCGAAGGCGCTTGTTGCTGCTCCGGCGGACGACTGGCCGCCGATCCTCTCAGCACCGCCTTCCGCCGATCAACAGCAGGCGTTTACTGCTCTGCAGCAGAGTTGCCATGCGCGAGGTGTGGATACTCCCTTTGCCCTGCTGCGCTCCAGTTTGCAGGCGATGCGGGCGCGGGAACCGAATGCAAAATTCATGATGGTGAGCGGAGACCTGATCGCCCACGCCTTCACCTGCCGGTATGCGGCGCTTTTTCCCGGCGCTGCGCCTGGGGACTATCAAGCCTTTGTCGTCAAGACGCTGCACTTTGTCATTGAAGAATTACGCGCCGAGTTCCCAGGCATGCCCGTCTATGTGGCCATGGGCAATAACGACAGCGGCTGCGGAGACTATCAGCTCGATGCGGGTAGCGACTTTCTTGCTCAAACCGGCAAGATCGTCGCTGCGGGTTTGCCCACTTCCCAACAGCCGGAGGCGATCAAGGAGTTTGGAGAAGGCGGCTACTTGAGCGTCACCATGGCAGCACCTATGCGCAACACCCGTCTCATTGCTGTGAACGATGTGCTTCTGTCGCCAAACTACAGCACATGCGGCGGTGAGCGCAGCGCCGCTGGGGGAAAAGCGGAGATGGCGTGGTTGGCGCGACAGTTGCAGGAGGCTCGCGAATCGGGTCAAAGGGTCTGGGTCATGGGTCACATCCCGCCCGGAATCGACCCGTTCTCGACCGTCGCTAAATTCAGAGATGTTTGCGGGGGACAGGCGCCGGTCGAGTTTCTTTCGTCGGACAAAATGGCGGACCTGATGGTTGAATATGCCGATGTGGTGCGGCTTGGGGTTTTCGGGCACACTCACATGGATGAAATGCGTCTGCTTGAGCCTGAGGGAGGGGAAGCGCAGGGCGCGGAGGCCGATCGGGTTGCGGTTAAAGTGGTTGCTTCGATTTCGCCGGTGGATGGAAACACCCCGTCATTTACAGAAGCCCGCGTGAACCCAAATTCAGCAACGCTTGAGAACTACACTGTAATCGCCGCTTCAAATCAAACCGGCGTTGCGACCACCTGGAGCCCGGAATACGATTTCGCCAAAACTTTCCATGAACCCGAATTTTCGGCCTCGACCGTAAAAAAGCTGATCGATGAATTCAGAATCGATCGCTTCGCGAATACCGCGGCAAGCCAGGCATATATTCGCGATTATTTTGTGGGCGACATGTCTCTTGAACTCACCCCGTTCTGGCCGGAGTACGTCTGCGCGCTGGATAACCACACCGCAAAGGCATTTGCCGCCTGCGTTTGCTCAACGCCGCAGTAACCGCAAGTCCAGGAGCTTTCTCGAATGTTTTCCAAGACCATCATCGAACCATTTCGCATCAAGAGCGTTGAGCCCATCCGCTGGACCACGCGCGAGCAACGCGAGAACCTGCTCCGCGCAGCGCACTGCAATCTTTTTCTGCTTTCGGCCGACGATGTTTTGATCGACCTGCTGACAGACTCGGGCACCGGCGCCATGTCCACACACCAATGGGCAGGCGTGATGGAGGGCGACGAGAGCTATGCCGGCAGCAGGAGCTTCGTTCACTTCAAGCGTTCGATTCAAGACATTTTTGGTTACACGCACGTAATCCCCACGCACCAGGGGAGGGCGGCGGAACGCATCCTCTTCACCGTGATGTGCAAGAAGGGCGACGTGGTGCCAAACAACACGCACTTCGACACCACGCGCGCCAACGTGGAGTTTGTGGGAGCGGAAGCGGTCGATCTCCAGATTCCCGAAGCGCGGCATCCGGAGACGGTGCTTCCGTTCAAAGGCAATATGGATGTTGCGGCGCTGGAAGAGTTAATTGCCCGGGTTGGGCGCGAGCGCATTCCGCTGGTCATGCTGACCGTGACGAATAACTCAGGCGGCGGGCAGCCCGTGTCGATGGAAAACGCGAAAGCTGTGGCCGGCGTGTGTCACAAGCATGGGATTCCGCTTTACTTCGACGCTTGCCGATTTGCAGAAAACGCCTATTTCATCAAGCTGCGCGAGCGTGGCTACGCCGGCAAGACGCCCAAGCAAATTGCGCAGGAGATGTTCGCCCTGGGCGACGGCTGCACCATGTCAGCCAAGAAAGATGGCATGGCCAACATCGGTGGGTTTCTTTGCACCAACGACGAGATTCTTGCGCGGCAGGAGCAGAACTTGCTGATTCTGACCGAGGGCTATCCCACCTATGGCGGGCTTGCCGGGCGCGATCTGGAAGCCGTCGCAATTGGCCTGCAGGAGTCGCTCGAAGAAGACTACCTGCGCTACCGCATTGCCTCCACGGCATACCTCGGCAATCATATTTCAGAGCATGGAGTACCCATCGTGCAGCCGCCGGGTGGTCACGCCATCTATATTGACGCCAAGGCGTTTCTGCCGCACATCCCCGCGGACCAGTTTCCCGGCGTAGCGCTGGCTACGGAGCTATATCTCGAAGGCGGCATCCGGTCGGTTGAGATCGGCAGCCTGATGTTTGCCGAAGCGGCGCAGATGGAACTGGTGCGGCTGGCCATTCCGCGCCGAGTTTACACGCAGAGCCACATCGATTACGTGGTCGAAATCATTCTGCGCGTTTGGGAGCGGCGCTCCCGGATCAGGGGGATGCGGCTCACCTATCAGGCTCCGTTCCTGCGCCACTTTACGGCTCACCTGGAGCCGATCGGCTGAGCGGGTCCTATTGGTTTCGGATGCGGGCGGGATTCGCCCATCAACTTCCTGGAGGGCGCGGCGTGGGTTCTTCGCCTCGCATTCCTTCCATCGAGACCGCGATCTGCCTCGATTTCCGATAGACATTTGCAACTGCCAGGGTCCATAGCGGAACCAGGTCGACTCCGGGGACGAGCTTGGCGGCGAATGACGGCAGAAACTCCCAGTGCCATCCGAGCAGGTAAGTCAGGACGGCTCCGATGCCAAGATCGAGCAGGTCATCGGGGGGCGACATGGCGCCTTGCACGAATAAGGGGAAGACGACAAGCTGGAGCGCATCGGCAACGATCGCCAGAATCATGGCCGCTCGAAGGCGCGGGCCCGCCGAGATTTTGATGGTTCCAAGATTCACTTCGGCCTGCTTGTCCATAGTTGTGCCTGGCTCATCCATTTTACGGCGCGGAGAGTCTTTGATCCACTAGACTGGTCGCATGGCTAAGCGGATAGGGGTGCATCTGGGCACGGCGGGCGGGGCTTCGAACGCCGTGGAGCGGGCGCGCGAGATTGGCGCCAACACATTTCAAATCTTTTCATCGAGCCCGCGGATGTGGCGCGCGCCGAAGGTGGATCCAAAACAGGCTGAGCGCATGAGGGAGCTGCGCGCGAAGCTGGATGTCGGGCCGCTGGTGATTCACACGAGCTACCTGGTCAACGTGTGCAGCCAGTCCGGCGAGGTGCGCGTAAAGAGCATCGACGCGTTTCGCGGCGAGATTGAGCGGGCACTGGTGCTGGGCGCCGAATACCTGGTGCTGCATCCGGGTTCGTGGAAGGGGCTCACGCGCGAGGAGGGTTTGAATCTGGCGGCTGATTCGATAACGCGGGCCATCGAGGGGCTGACGTGGCAGGGAACTGGCTTCCGTATTCTCATCGAGAACACGGCGGGGGCGGAGTTTTCGCTCGGAGGCAGTTTTGAGCAGGTGGCGGAGCTTGTGGCTCGCCTGAAGCCGACGGCCCCGGTAGGGGTTTGCCTGGACACTTGCCACACCCATGTCGCCGGTTACGATCTGGTGAGCGCAGAGGGCTACGAGGAGACCATGAGGCAGGTCGCTGCTACAGTCGGATTCGACGCCGTTCGCGTCTGGCACTGCAACGACGCCAAGGCGGCGCGGGGGTCGAAGCTGGATAGGCATGAGCACATCGGGCAGGGGACCATGGGGGTTGAGCCTTTCCGGCGGCTGCTGAACGACAAGCGCTTTGGGGATGCGGCGTTTATTGCGGAGACGCCGGTGGATGAGCCTGGGGACGAGGAGCGGAATGTGCGCGTACTGAAGAGTTTAGTTCAGTCTTCGTAGACATTGCGGCGATGGCCGACCTGGAGTACCAGAACGATCAGCCGGTATTCCTCGAAGCGGCAGATGAGGCGGTAGTCGCCGACCCGGTAGCGCCACAAGCCGGCGAGATTCATCCGCAGCGGCTTGCCGAACCGCGTTGGGTCCTCCGTGCCGGCGATGCGATTCCTCATGTAGCGAAGGATGGTTTGCTGAATTTTGGCGTCGAGTTTGCGCAACTCGCGCCGGGCGCGGTCGTCGAACTCGACGGCCCACTGCCTGTCGGCCCGGGGGTCACTTTTCGAGGTCAAGCCCTTGCTCCAGCTCCTTTAGGGTCCAGCGCTTGGCCGGGTGTTCCAACCGGTAGAGAGCGGTATAGGTCTCCTCGATCTCGTCCAGATGCGCCTGCAGGGCTGCGCGCACGTAGAAGCTCTTGGGACGACCGGTCAGTGCCGCCAGCTTGTCGAGTCGGGATTCCATCTCGTCAGGGATGCGGACTGCCAGCATGAGGTCTCCTACGTTTGTATAATTAGTATGACAAGTATAGCATGAAGTGGTGAATTTCAACATCTGTGGGTGTGGTCATGCCAAGTACAGAGCGGAAACCTGTAAGCGTAGGCGAAATGCTGGTGGAGGAGTTTCTGACGCCCATGGGGCTCACGCAGGGCGCTTTGGCTGAGGCGATGGGGGTACAGCGGAAGTTGGTCAGTGAACTGTGCAATGATCGCCGGGCAGTCACGGCCGATACTGCCCTGATGCTGGCGCGCGTGTTTGGCAATTCCCCGGAGTTCTGGTTGAATGTGCAGCGCCGAACGGACCTGTGGGAGGCCTTGCACACGCCCAAGCGCCGCCAGCGAATTGAACAGGCCAGGGCATTGCAGATGGCCGGCTGAGCGGAGAACCGCGCCGCCGCAATTTACACTTGAAGTTTATGGCTGACGAAAAAGAACTGCGTTACGATCCGGCAACGATTGAGCCCAAATGGCAAAAGCGCTGGGCCGCGGACCCCAAACTTTATGCGGCCGAGCCGGCCACCAGCGGAAAACCCAAGTACTACGTGCTCGAGATGCTGCCCTATCCCAGCGGCCAGCTCCACATGGGGCACGTGCGCAACTACTCGATCGGCGATGCTCTGGCACGCCACATGTGGATGCGCGGCTACAACGTGCTTCACCCCATGGGCTGGGATGCATTCGGGCTGCCGGCCGAGAACGCCGCGCTCAAAAATCATACCCCGCCGCGGGAGTGGACGCTAAGCAACATTGCCGGAATGAAGCGGCAATTTGAGCGCCTGGGCATGGGATTCGACTGGGCCACCGAAGTGACCACTTGCCTGCCCGATTACTACCGCTGGAACCAGTGGTTCTTCCTGCGCATGTACGAGCGGGGCCTGGCCTACAGAAAGAAGAGCAAGGTCAACTGGTGCCCGGAGTGCGCAACAGTGCTGGCCAACGAGCAGGTGATCGACGGCTGCTGCTGGCGCCACGAAGGCACGATGGTCGAGCAGCGCGACCTGGTCCAGTGGTTTTTCCGCATCACCGCCTATGCCCAGGAGTTGCTGGACGGGCTGGACAAACTCGATGGTTGGCCGGAAAAGGTGCGCACCATGCAGCGCAACTGGATCGGACGCAGCGAAGGCACGGAGGTTGATTTCTTCCTTGAAGAAATCAACCAGGGATCAGGGATCAGGGAACAGGGAACAGGGAACAGGGATCAGGGATCAGAAAAGACACGCATTCGCGTGTTCACCACGCGCGTCGACACCATCTTCGGCGCTACCAGCGTGCAACTGGCGCCGCAGCACGCGCTGGTAGCGGCCTTCACAGCCGCCGATTCAAAGCTCAAGGCGCAGGTCGACGAGCTGATCGAGCAGCAAAAGAAGGCTCGCGAAGCCGGCGATCTGGGCGCGATCGAGAAGCACGGAGTTGCCACCGGCCGCTTCGCCGTGAATCCCTACAACGGAGAGCATGTGCCCATCTGGGTGGCAAACTACATCCTGGCCGATTACGGCACGGGCGCCATCATGAGTGTCCCTGGGCACGATGAACGCGACTTCGAATTCGCCGCCAAGTACGGCCTGCCCATCGTCGAAGTGATTCGGCCGGCGGGCCAGGACTCGCCGGCGGAACTGCCGTTCGTCTCCGAGGATGGCGTGCTTGTAAACTCCGGCGAATATAGCGGCCTCAGTTGCGAAGCAGCTCAGAAGAAGCTTCAGGAAGTCGCCGCCCTTGGCGCTTTCGGCGAGCCCAAGGTCACCTTCCGTCTGAAGGACTGGGGAGTGAGCCGGCAACGGTACTGGGGTACGCCCATCCCCATGATTCATTGCGAGCGCGACGGCATCGTTCCCGTTCCCGACGAGCAGTTGCCCGTCCTGCTGCCGGAGCAGATTGAGATCACGCAGCAGGGAGGCTCGCCCCTGGCGCGGGTGCCGGAGTTCGTCAACGTCACCTGTCCCCAATGCGGGGGCCCGGCCAAGCGCGAGACCGACACCATGGACACCTTCGTCGATTCGAGCTGGTACTTCTATCGCTATACGGATGCGAAGAACTCGAAGGCGCCCTTTGATCCGGCGATCGCGCAATACTGGTTCCCCATCGACCAATACATCGGCGGCGTGGAGCATGCAATTCTGCACCTCATCTACTCGCGCTTCTGGACCAGGGTGATGCGCGATCTGGGTTTGGTGAAAAACGACGAGCCGGTGTTTCGCCAGTTCTCGCAAGGAATGGTCATCAAGGACGGAGCCAAGATGTCGAAGTCGAAGGGTAATGTAGTTTCGCCCGACGACATGGTAGCTCGCTTCGGCGCCGACTCGGCGCGCATGTACTCGCTGTTTGCCGCTCCGCCCGACCGCGATATCGACTGGCAGGAGGATGGCGTGGCTGGGGTAAGCCGGTTCCTGGGCCGCGTCTGGCGCCTGGTGACAAAGCATGCCGCGGCTGCGCGAAATGGACGCGGCCAAAGTACAGCTGCGCCAACCGGCCTGTCGCTCAAGCTGCTCAGAAAGCTTCATCAGACCACCGCCAAGATCACGCTCGATTTTGAGGGCCGCTGGCACTTCAACACCTGCGTGGCCGCCATTATGGAACTGGTGAACGACCTGCAAGCCGCGGACGCCCAACTCACAGCGGGTGAAGTCCCCGCGACGGCGATGTGGGAATTGCTGCGCACGCTGGTGTTGCTGCTGGCGCCGTTCGCCCCGTACCTGGCGGCCGAGCTGTGGGAGGAACTCGGCGAGGAAGGCGCGATTCTGCGCGCACCTTGGCCCGAGAGCGACCCCGGGTTGGCCAGGGAAGACGAGATCGAAATTCCAGTGCAGATCAACGGCAAGCTGATCACGCTGGTGCGGGTCGCCGCCGGAGCCGATCCAAAAGCGATCGAAGCAGCGGCGCTCGCCGACGAAAAGGTGCAGTCGCGTTCTGCCGGCAAGACCGTGGTCAAGGTCATCGTTGTGCCGGGCAGGACAGTCAACCTGGTGGTGAAATGACCGCAGCCCGCGGGGCCGTGCCTCTGCGCGGAACCCAGTCGCTGGTCGGGCAGATGGGTTGGGTCATCAAGCGGCCGGCGCTTACCGCGATCGAAGTGGGCTGGCGCTGGGTCTTCGGCGTTCCCTTGCTCTGCGTCTGCTGGAAGCAGTGGCTGCAAGTCCTGGCCGCGTATCCGCTGGAGCCGTCAGGATTCAATTCGATCGATGCACAAAATCCATGGGTAGCGGTGGTTCAGCTTGCCAATGTCTTCACCTACTATCAGCCGCCCGTTCTGGCAGTGCTGCGGTGGCTGGCGCCGGCGGCTGCGCTGGCTTGGGTGGTCATCTCCGGCCTGGGCCGGAATCTGGTTCTCAAACGCATGAATCCGGGACTGCCCTTCCGGCCTGTGCAGATGATTGCGTTGCAGGCGGCGCTGCTGGCATTGCTGGGGGCAACCTTCTGGAGCTGGTTCCGGTGCATGCAATGGGCCGCGGCAGCCCACATTTCCACCAGCGGCGATCCCGATCTGGTGGGGTTCGCGATCTGGGCGATCTTTCTTTCCCTTGGATTCTTCACGGCCTGGGCGCTGCTGAGCTGGGCGCTGGAGATTGCGCCTCTCCTGTTGCTGCTCGAGGGGCGCTCCGTGCTTTCTTCTCTTGGCCAGAGTTTGAGGCTTGGGAAGGCCTTCACCGGCAAGCTGGCGGAGATCAACCTGGTGATGGGGATTATCAAACTTGCCTTGATTGTGTTGGCGATGGTTTTCTCGGCAGCTCCGTTGCCCTTCAGCGACGAGTTAGGCGGCGGCGCGCTGCACGTGGTGTGGGGGGCCTCCACGGCCTTTTATCTGGTGGCCAACGACTACTTCCAGGTCGTCCGGCTGAAGGGATTTGTGGAGTTCTGGCGAAGCTACCGGGGCAGCGTCGCCTGAACAGCGATCAGACGGATCAGCCGTTCCTCTGAGAGCCTGTCCAGACACTCTGAAAAGATATTGGAGATCGGATGAGCCTCTTGCAAAATTGTTTTCAGGCTATGGATTGTGTCAGGGCACGACTTCAGTCGTGCCGTAAAAGGGCCAATTTAGATTCCGGCTTTAGCTGCTGCGGAATCGCAAATTATTGAAAACAAAACCGCAGGGGCTGAAGCCCAACATGATTTTGTTGCTTCTTCGGCACGCGACCCAGAGGGTACCCCGGTCGTGCCCTGACACTTTTGCAGTCTCAATAGAATTTTGCAAGAGGCTGAGATAAAAAGAACGTCCCTCAGGGGCTAAAGCCCGACTTATTCTTGCGGAGTTTATGTACGGGCTGAAGCCCGTACCCTTCGCCAAAATCCGAATTTTTGGAGCGATTCTTAGAACATCTTGAGCCGGATGACCAGGTACTTCTTCGGGTCGTCGCGGATGCTCTTCACCAGTTGCTGGGTCTGGTCCATGGCCTGGTCGGCGTGGTCGTAGAGTGCGCGATTCTGCATCAGTTGACCCACCGTGCCCTTGCCCTCGTCCACGCCCTTCAGAATCGAGTCGAGGCGGGTGACTGTATCGTCAAGTTTCTGCGCGAACACAGGGTCCTTGGCGATCTTGCCCAGTGCGCCCTTGCCGGCATTGATCTCAGCCACGAGTTGATTGGCGTTGACGACCGCGGTATTCAGGTTGTTATAGAGCGTGTCGTCCTTGAGCAGCTTGCCGGCGCTCCCCTTGCCCTCGTTGAGGTCGGTGCCGATCTTGTCCAGCTTGTCGATGGCCGAATTGGCGCGTGTATAAAGCGTGTCGTCGTTGACGAGTTTGCCAATTGATCCCTTGCCCGAGGCGATCGCAGAGGTGATGGTCTGGAGATCCGTCGCGATTTGGTTGATCTTCTTTCCGAGCGCCGGATCGTTGATCAGCTCCCCCGCCGTGCCCTTCTTGCTATTGAGCGTGTCCACCAGGGTTTCAACCTTGCGCGTCAGCGACTGGATCTCGTCGATCGAGACCTGGCTGGTGCGGATCACGTCCTGAATGCTGGGCGAACCGGTGGTTCTGAGCTCTATATTGTTTCCCGGAGCGGGCCCGGAAGCATGGGTTGAATCGATATCGATAAAGCTGTCGCCCAGCACACCGGCCTGGACAATGGAGACGGTGGAATCGACGTGCAGGTCGCGCAAGTACTCGTGACCCACCTGCATGGCAACTTCAACCGGCGTGGGGTTGCGGTCGGGGACCACGTGGACATGAATCACGTTGCCGATCGTGACGCCTTCCAGCGTGACGGGAGCGCCATTCTTGAGCCCGGCGGCATTCTCAAAGTAGCAGCGGAGAACCAACTTGCGGGCAAAAAGGCCACCGCTCGATCCGGACATGAGAAAGATAAGCACGACCAAGACGGCCGTAGCCGCCAGGACAAGCGCTCCCACCCTCAGTTCCGACCACTGAATCTCTTTGCGGCTTGGCACGAAGCTCCTCTTGCAGAATGGATGCAGTAGACGCCTTGAGGATACCAGAAGAAGGCGGATTAGTTGCTATTTTCCAGGACCACGCTGGCCATGGCAAACTCGACCGTATGTGTAATGGAGAGCGCGGCATGGGCCGATCCCAAGCTAGCAGCGATCTGGGCCGCCCGTCCGTGGAAGCTGAGCGTGGGCCGTCCGCTGGGCTCACGGACCACCTCGATCTCCAGCCAGCTCACGCCGAAGCTGATGCCGGTCCCCAGAGCCTTGGCCCCCGCCTCCTTGGCGGCGAACCGGGCGGCAAAGCTCTCGGCGGAGTTGCGCTTGCGCAGGCAATAAGCTTGCTCGCTCGCGGTAAAGACGCGGTCGAGGAAGCGGCTTCCATAGCGATCCACCGAGTGCTGAATGCGCCGGATCTCCACCATATCGATTCCCGAGCCAATGATCATCTTGCTTACCAAGCTACAACATTTGGCGCCTGCGGCCGGTTTGCGATCGAGTTTTCACGTCCAGCGCGGGGCCTTCCGGTAGAGGGCAAGCCGGCCATTCGATTACCGGAGAAGGCGTCTGGCGCCCCCGTTAAGTCATGGTTGTGTCAAAGCTGGTCAAGCGCCGTTCAACTACTGAACAGACTTCACCCCGTTCCATCTGGCACCGATAGAGTCCATGTGAGGCTGAACATGCGGGAGAGGAATGCAGGGCAGAGGATGAGCATTCCATGGGCATTGCAGATGAAGGCTGTCTCCATCGAGGAACCGGGGAGACTGGTGCAGACTCTCACCGGCGCAATTCTCGGTTGCGGAGGCTGGGTATTGAGCCGCGGCGCCAATGACACCGGGATCATCAATATGTTGTTTGAATTCGAACGCCAGGCATGCGTCGATGTTTACAGCGTGTTGATCGCGGCCGGGCTGGAACTGAGCCAGAACGGGCATATTCGCTTTACCGAACTTTGCCAGTGCACCCGCAGCAGCCAGCAGGATTGCGGAACCGACATTGCCAGCATAGACCTTGAAATCCAGACCTTCCCGGTGGAGACAAGGAACGGTTTGTACAATCCTCCGGCGGTTTGACCGGGAGAGCTCACACGGGAACGGGCGCCTATTCGCAACGTTTTTGCGCAAAGGGGGGCTCCTCGCAAGGATCATTCAAAACGCCCCGGTCCGGGCCTAAAGGCCCTGTCGATTTGGCCATTTTAGGGGGTTAAAACCCCCTGCTCCCTCCGCAATCGCGATCTACAACTGTAGTACTAGCCCGCCTCGACCAAGCCATAGCGCCGCTGCCATGACTCCTTGAGCCGCGCCCAAACCCGTACCCGCTCGGCTTCAGTGAGCGCAGCATCGGGTTGGTTGGCAAACCGCGCGGCCTCCAGCTTAGCCAATTCCAGAAGTTGCCTATCGCGCACCAGGTTGGCCACGCGGAAATCGGGCAGCCCCGCTTGCCGTGTACCGAAGAACTCCCCCGGCCCGCGCAGAGTAAGGTCAAGCTCGGCCAACTCGAATCCATCCTGGGTGCGGACCATGGCGTTCAATCGCTCCTCGGCGAGCGGAGAAACGCGCGGCCCGGTCATAAGAACGCAGTAGCTCCTGGCAGCGCCGCGGCCCACTCGACCGCGCAACTGGTGCAACTGCGCCAGCCCGAAGCGTTCGGCGTGCTCGACAACCATCACGGTTGCATTGGGCACATCCACCCCGACTTCGATCACCGTTGTCGCCACCAGCACATCGATTTCGCCGCGCTGGAATTGGCGCATGACGATCTCTTTTTCATCGGCATCGAGGCGTCCGTGCAGCAATCCTATGCGCAGCCCAGCCAGGGGCCCAGTGCGCAGCTTCTCGTGCATTTCCACTGCCGACTTCAAGCCCGATTTTGCTGCCGGGTTCGCTTCCTGAGCGGCCTTCGGGAATAGATCCGCGGTCTTTCCCTTGCGCGTAGTTTTGTGTGGCGCCGGCGGTTCGATCGCGGCCTCGGGATCATGGGAAAAATCCAATTCCGGCTGGTCGTCCTTGGTCCCCTCGATCACCGGGTAAACGATATATGCCTGGCGCTTCTTCGCCACCTGCTTGCGGACAAACTCCCAGACTTCGTCAGACCGCTCGCCCGAAACCCGCCGCGTCACTATCGGCGTGCGCCCCGGCGGAAGCTCGTCGAGTACGCTCAGATCCAGATCGCCGTAGAGCGAGAGCGCCAGTGTCCGCGGTATCGGCGTTGCCGTCATCACTAGCACGTCGGGTTCCGGTTGATTGGGCTTTTTCATCAGCTTGAATCGCTGCAACACGCCGAATCGATGCTGCTCATCCACCACCACCAAGCCCAGCCGGTCGAACTCGACCTTCTCTTCAATCAGCGCGTGGGTGCCGATGATCAGTTGCGCCTCGCCGCGATTGATCAAGCCGCGCGTGTGCCGCTTGCGATCCTCATCGAGCGAGCCCGTCAGCAGAACAATGCGCGGCTTGCGCGACGACCGCTCCAACAGCTTGCGCGCGGCCAGAAAGTGCTGCGTGGCCAGAATCTCAGTGGGCGCCATGAGGGCCGCCTGGTAGCCGTTTTCCATGGCCACCAGCATGGCCTGAAACGCGACAATCGTCTTGCCCGAACCCACATCGCCTTGTAGCAGCCGCCGCATGGGGCTCGCGGCCCGCATGTCGGTCACAATCTCGCCCAGCGCCCGCTTCTGCGCCGTGGTGGGATGGAAGGGAAGCACTTCGCGAATGGCCTCGCGCACCTTGTCGGTGGCGGCAAACTCAATCCCGGCCCGTTCCCTCATGCGCCGCCGCTTGAGCTCTAGCCCAAGTTCCAAAAAGAACAGCTCTTCGAAGATCAGGCGCCGATGCGCCGGTGTCGACGAGCCTTGCAGTTGGCTGAACGAAGTTCCTTCCGGTGGAAAATGCACATCGCGCAGCGCCGTCTCGCGGTCCGGCAAATTGAGCCGTGCCAGCAACGCGCGGGGCAGGCACTCCGGCACTACGCCGCGCACACGCTCCAGCAGATTGAAGATCACCTTGCGCTGCCAGCGCGACGCCAGCCGGCTGCCGCCCAGCGACTCATACACCGGCGTAATGCGCCCCACTTCCAGCAGCCGCGTTTCGGCGTCGTCGCTCGCGTCCGGCAGCAACTCAAACTGCGGCTGAATCATCTTGAAGTTGCTGCTCGACCGCGATGGCTCTACTTTGCCGTAGACAGCCACCGTTTGCCCGGCGTGAAACTTCCCGTTCAGATAAGTTCCGTTGAACCAGACGCACTTCAGCACGCACCGTCCCTGGCCCACGGTCAGCTCGAAGATGGGCGCCCGGCGCGTGCGCAGCAGGATCGACCCGCGCACCTCCGCAATCACGCTGGCCGTCTCACCGGACTTAAGCTCGTCCAGGCTGCGCGGATTCTGCCGATCCTCATAGCGGAAGGGAAGGTGGTAGAGCAGGTCCTCGGCGGTCAGGATGCCTTTGGCCGCGAGCATCTCCGCCACTTTCGGGCCTACGCCCTTCACGTACATGATCGGAGTGTCTAAGCCGGGCACACTCAGGATGCTAAATGCCTCAACTCCGGCAGGACAAACTCCGATGCCTGCGCGAGGCTTCCTGTCTTGGGAATTCTATCTGGACCGGGGAAGGGAATTCGCTTGCACGCTTCTTATCGGCACCGGGCGCACCGCGAGAATCTCGCGTGCAATGATAATCTGGGCCGTGATACCCCCAGCGCCGGCAGCTTCAACTGTCGCCGGTTCGATGCCGAGAAGCGAGATTGGAAAAAATGGAATCGGAAATGGCCCTCATATGCACAGAGACTTCTGCCGGAATCGGCAGTATTACCCTTAATAATCCCAGGAAGCACAATGCGCTCAGCACGGCGCTCATTGAAGAAATTTGCGCGGTCATGGAGCAAATGCGTCAGGACGATGTCCGCGTAGTCATTCTGCGCGCGCCGGCCGGCGCAAAGGTGTTTTCCGCCGGGCACGACATCGGGGAGTTGCCGACCAATGGGCGCGACCCACTTACGTATAACGATCCCCTGCGGCTGCTGGTGAGGACCATTGAGCATTTCCCCGCGCCCGTGATTGCCATGGTCGAAGGGAGCGTTTGGGGAGGCGCATGTGAATTGGTCATGAGCTGCGACCTGATCGTTGCGGCCGAAGATAGCACCTTTGCCATCACGCCGGCCAAGCTCGGTGTGCCCTACAACATATCGGGTATCCAGCGTTTCCTTAAAGCGGGTGGAATGACGCTTTGCGTGGAAATGCTGTTTACTGCCCAGCCATCGAGCGCCCGGCGCCTGCTCGATCGAGGGATCGTGAACCATGCGGTTCCGAGAGATCAATTGGAGATCGTGACCAAGGGTATCGCCGGACAGATTGTAAAGAACTCTCCGCTGGTCGTAAGCCTTCTCAAGGAAGAACTCAGGCTGCTGTCGGCGGCGCACAACCTGGGGCCGGAGACCTTTGAAAGAGTCCAGGCCATGCGGCGCGAGATTTATGACAGCGAAGACTACCAGGAAGGCATTTGCGCGTTCCATGAAAAACGCTCTCCTCAGTTTCGCGGAAGATAAGGGCTCGCGATTCTCCGTGCGACAAATCCCCTCAATCGAGTATTGTTGAGAACGGCGAATTACTTCGACATGGGGAGGGTTTCAAATGCACGAACTCAATCGCAGAAGTTTCTTGAAGGCAGCGGGCGCGGCATCCGCAACAACCATGCTGGGCGCAAGGATGCACGCGCTCACTGCAATGCAGACCGAGCCCGCAGGGCCTGTAGCCGCCAACGACCACATCCAGATCGCGCTCATCGGCGCCGGCGGCCAGGGGCAGGGAGACACCAAAATCGCAGTGCAGGTTCCCGGCGTCAAACTGGTCGCCGTGGCCGACTGCTACAACGGACGCCTCGACCACAGCAAGGAAATCTGGG
>Ga0181517_10001125_pt1 | contig 30867 bp, 25 predicted proteins | sample PEATcosm2014_Bin_31_FD_119748 | JGI IMG/M metagenome (GOLD analysis project Ga0181517, IMG submission 119748) | Peatland microbial communities from MTU Mesocosm Facility, Houghton, MI, USA - PEATcosm2014_Bin01_30_metaG | ecosystem: Environmental > Terrestrial > Soil > Wetlands > Peat | place... | reverse complement strand
TCAGGATGGCTTTGTAACAGGGCATGGCTTCAGCCGTGCCGATAAAGCCAATCAAATGAGCTGGGCTTTAGCCCCTGCTAAAGCTCATTCCTGCTCTTCACTCGCATTCGGGCCTTTTTCCGCGGCCTGTTTAGCCGTGCCGATAAGGCCAATAAAATGAATAGGGCTTTAGCCCCCGAGGGATGTCTTTCGAGGGGTTTTGCAAAATGTAGCCCTTTTCCGCGGCCTGTTCAGGCCCATGAATGCCGCGGCCTCCTTTGGGCGGCCCTCCTCCGACGCAGCCTCAGGGAAGTTCCAGAACAGCCTGCACGGTAGGATCGACCCCGCCCTTGTGAATGAACCCGATCGCCCCCGGATTGGCCTTCACCTGGTCTTTCACAGCTTTATCCGTAGGCGCCGGCCGAATGGATGCTGCCGGCTGGCCGTTGAACACCGCCTGCATCTCGTAGCGTGTGAAGAGCGCTTCGCTCATCCCGCAAACCTTCTTCAGTACCGTGGCGCGATCCGCGGTTCCCGGTGGTCCCAGGACCACCACTACCTTCGTTCCATTGCGCCAGGTTTGTTCTTCCCCAAGCAATAGCTTTCTAGCCAGAGCTATATCCATCTTGGCCGCCGAAGTGTTTCCCGCATTCACTACCATCAGTAAAGTGTCAGGCCCTTGCGCCCGGACCAGCCTGTCCCCGCAGAAGCTCCAGCATCCGGCGCCGGCGGCTAGTGCAATCATCCATCTCGCAACCTGTGATTTCATTCGGCCCCTCCTCTCAGAACGTGTAGGTAAGCTGCGCGCCCAGTTGCTCGATCGTTTTGTGCAGAACTGGAAGAATTTGATCTCCGCTTGAGTCGGCGCTGAAATTCTTCCAGTCAAAATGCGAATACTCCGTCTTGAGAGCGATGTATGTATTCAAGTCCCAACGCAGCCCTGCGCTCGGCCCGACCCAGCGTCCGACCCAGGCGTTATTGGGATCGTTGAAGTTCGGATTCATCCATTGATAACGGACATAGGGCCGGTATTGGTCTTTGAATACCTTCGATATCTGTGCGTAACCGCCGGAGCCGTACTCGGGCTTGGAGGAACCGCGGGGAACGTCGCGAATTTCGGCGTCTTCCACCATGAACTCCAAGGTTGGCTTGATATACACAACGTGGCCGATAAAGATGTTTTCCCTGTAGTAGTTCACGGCGTTCGGGAACGCGAACTGCGGTGTTCCGTAGCCGGGCAGAAGCGAGACCACCGGGACCAGGCTGGCATGGTACCAGTCGAAGCCGAACTGAAGCCCGCCGATGGAAGTCGGCCTCGCATATAGCCCGATGTTGGTGGACTTGCCCGTATGATCGGCCAGAACGTTGGCGGGCGTCACGTTGGCTTCGAGCGAGTAGGTCTGTTTTCCATTGCCTACTTCGGCCAGCCAGTGCAGCCCAAGCTTGCCGCTGGGCAGCTTGCCCATGGCCGACACGCCTACGTTGTGAATCGGCAGCGGCCCCGCCGAGTCTTCAAATTCGAAGATGTGCGGCCGGTCGATAGTGGTCTGGAACCAGGTGCCGTGGTGGAACGCGGCGTTGTAATAGCCCAGCATGGCGTGGGTTCTGCCGACGCTCAGGCTGAACTTGTCGCTGGGCATAAAGCTGAGTTGAGCGCGCTCCAGGTCGACGCCGATTCCGTTTGCATCCGGGCCGGCCTCGAATCCGACCTCGGCCAAATAAGAGAAGTGCTCTGAAACCTGCGATGTCACGAACAGGTCCATCAGGCCCAACTCAAACGTACTGTTGCCGCCCTGTGTTGAGAGCGTGGTTATGCCGGGAGTGCGGCTGTTGATCACCGCCAGATTCTGGTTGGCGACCGTGAAACGCACATCGCCGAAGCCGCGGATCTTCAGCGCAGGGATGATGGGGACCTTGATGGTTTCCCCGCCCATGCCGGCATCCATCGTATCCATTCCCTTGTCTTCGGCTTCCTTCACCGCCTCGGCTCCGGTCGCCGCCTTGGGCGTCGCTGCGGGTGCTTCCTCTTGAGGCGTAGGGGCAGCAACGCCGGTCGCCACAGCCATGCTTGGCGAGCCAGCCTCAGCTTTTGTCCGCGCCGCCTCGGCCGCTTCCAAAACAGCCAGCCGCGCCTCAATTCGCTTGAGATCTTTCTTTAGTTCCTGGATTTCGTCTTGGGTACTGTTCGATTGCTGCCCGAGGAGCGGGCCCACAGTCCAGATCAGGGTCAGCAGAAAAACCCCATGGACTATCCTCAGCCTTTTGAATTGGCCTGTCATGCCTTGACCTCCGCCTAATTGTGCGCAGATCTTTCAGGGTTCAAATCGCTTGCATCCGAACGCAAGCGAGACAGGCTCGGTGCTGACAAATGTACCACGAACGGATGTGGACTGATTCGGGTTTTTGGAAGGCGATTGCGGTTGGATCTTTCCCCGACCCATAAGATGCAGTCGGAACAATAGTTGGTTGATCCGGCAAAAGGAACCCGGTGCCACCGGCGCCCCCAATTTTGCGTGCCTGGGAAACCACGAACCCCTCACCCCATCTTTACCGGGCTTTTCGCAGTAAAGGCGGGACCGCAATCATGCGATTGAGGCCGGATCAACCAAAAAGTCCGCCCTCCGGCTCCGCCGCCGCGGCCCAGCGCCCCAGAAACTCCAGCAGTTCCGCCGGAGGCTTCAGCCACAGCTCGGCCGCGGTTTCCCGCCATTCCCTCCGCACCATCGCGCTCAGTCCGCGCCTGCCCAGCCGCTGCACCACCCGGAAGCCCGCCTCGTCGCTCAGGTCGTCGCCAAAAAACGCCGCCGGCCCGCCATCGTCCGTCTCCGCCAGAATCGCTTCCACCGCGCCGCCCTTGTTGCGCCCGGTGCGCAGTTCCAGCCCCGACTCGAACTCCAGAAACGCTAGCCCGTCCATCCGCGCCAGCGGCTCAAACAGATCCCGCGTCCGCCGCTCGATCTCCGCTGCAACCCGCCGCGACCGCCCCCGCCAGTGCATCACCACGCCGTTGGCCTTGTCTTCGAAGAGCCCGCCCAGGCTGTCCCGGCGCAGAAGTGCGCGCATTTCTTCCAGCTTTTCCTGCGTCGCCTCGGGAGCCGCTTCCAGCTCTCTTCTGCCATCGGGATACAGCCGCTCCGCTCCGTGCAATCCCCACACTTCCAGCGGCGAATCCAGCCGCAGCATGGGCGCAATCTCCCCGGCCGGCCGCCCGGTAATCACCGCCAGCCGCGTGCGCCCATCCCGCTGAATCCGCCCCAGCAGCTCGCGCACCCCGGCATACGGCTGCGACTGAAACCGGTCCACCCGGAACGCCGCCAGCGTCCCATCGTAATCCAGCAGCAGGTGGGGCCGGCCCGCGCCGGCAAACTGCGCAAAGAACTCTTCCAATCTCTCGGTCGTCTCGGGGATCAATTCCGCTCGCTTTCAGCCCCAGTTTACGATGCGCCGAACGCCCATCGCGTTGCCACGCCCCCGCATGAGCTATCCTGTCCAGAAGAGAAGACGCCCATTATTCTGCGTCTCATCAACACCATGGCGATCAACACTCTCGAAAGCACGGCCAAGAATCTCGTCCTCACCATACAGGAGTATTCCCTGTTCTCCGGACGTGCGTTCACCAACCTCTATCGCCGGCCCATCTACTTCTCCGAGTTCCTCGTCCAGGCCGACATCATCGGCGTCGGCTCGGCCGCCATCGTCCTGCTTTCCGGCTTCTTCACCGGCGGCGTGCTGGCGCTGCAATCGGCGGCCACGCTTTCGGCCTTTGGCGCTACCGCGGTCACTGGCCGCTTCGTCAGTCTATCCATGATCCGCGAGCTGGGCCCGGTGCTCACCGGTGTCATGGTCAGCGGACGCAACGCCTCCTCGATGGCCAGCGAGCTCGGGTCCATGGTGGTCACCGAGCAGATCGACGCCATGCGCGCCCTCGGCGTGGACCCGCTGCGCAAGCTGGTCACCCCGCGCATCTTCGCCTGTATCACCATGCTCTTCTTCCTCACCATCGTGGCCGACTTCTTCGGCATCCTCGGCGGCGCGGCCGTCACCGTCTTCATGAACGGACAGAACGGCACCCAGTACCTCTCCATGGCCTACGAGAACCTGCACTATCCCGATATCCTCCAGGGACTCGTCAAGCCGCTCTTCTTCGGCTACATCATCGCCTCCATCGGCTGTTTCTACGGCATGAGGACCACCGGCGGCACGCAGGGCGTGGGCCGCTCCACCATTCAGGCCGTGGTTACCTCCTCGGTGCTCATCATCTTTGTCGACTTTCTCATCAGCCAGGTAATGATCTCTCTCTTCCCAATGTGAGGATGCCCTGCCCGCGATGACCGATCTACCCACCTCCGACATCCTCATTCCCCGCCCGGCGCCCGAAGCGGGAGCGGCCCCCGTGATCGTCTTTCGCAACGTCACCGCCGCTTTCGACGGCCCGCCGGTATTGAACGACATCAGCTTCTCCGTCGGCCCCGGCGAGACCCGCATCCTGCTCGGCCCTGCCGGCGTCGGCAAGAGCGTCCTGCTCAAGCTCGCCAACGGCCTCCTGCGCCCCGTCAGCGGAGCCATCGAACTGCTCGGCGAAGACATTACCCACCTCTCCGAACAAAGGCTCTTCTCGCTCCGTTCCCGGGTCGGAATGGTCTTTCAGGAGGGCGCGCTCTTCGACTCCCTCACCGTGCGCGACAACGTCGGCTACCAGTTCATCCAGGAGCGCCTGCCCGACGAGAAAATCGACCGCCGGGTGCGCAAGGCCCTGCGCTTTGTCGAGCTGGAAGACACCTTCTCGCTCTATCCCTCCAGCCTCTCCGGCGGAATGCGCCGCCGTGTCGCCATTGCCCGCGCCCTCATCAGCCAGCCCGAGCTGATCCTTTACGACTCGCCCACCGGAGGCCTCGACCCGGTCACCTCCACCACCATCATCGAGCTCATCATCAAGGAGCGCGACGTCTACCGCACCCCCTCGATTCTCGTCACCCATCGCTTGCAGGACGCCTTCACCCTCTGCACCCACCGCTTCGATACGGTCAAGGGCCGCATGGTGGCGCTGCCCAAAGGCGAAACCAATCCCGACACCACCTTCCTCATGCTTGAGGAGGGCCGCCTCATCTTCGATGGCTCCCTGCACGACCTGCTCGCCAGCACCAACCCCTTCGTCCGCGAGTTTCTGGAATAACGCCGGGAACGCATTCCCCCTTGCCAGTCCCCAGCGATGCAGCCGCCAACTTGCTACAGCATTTTCGATTCTGCTCTTTACAGAGGCCTCAAGCTCAAGTGGCTTTTTCACCAAGAAAAAGCCACCTTGCACGATCTGACAATGGCAACATGTGAATCGAAAATGCTCTAACTCGCCATCTGCACAAGAAGTAACGCCTCCCGGCCGGCTGTAGCGTGGACCTCCCGGTCCACGCCTTTCGCTTATTCATTTCTTCCTGCACATACCCCGTAGCCCGATTCCCCGTTCATCTGCTAGGCTTGCTGTCGCCATTTCAAGGCAGACAGGCAGGACGTTATGGCCTTCAAATTTCAGAATTTTGACTTTCTTCACCTCGACTCCAGCTTCACGGAAGACGAGCGCATGGTCCGCCGCACCACCCGCGAGTTTGTCGAAGACAACATCGTCCCCGGCATTGAGGAGTGGTTCCGCGACGGCCGTTTCCCGCGTGAACTGGTGCCCATGATGGGCGAAATGGGCTTCTTCGGGGCCAACCTCGATGGCTACGGCTGCGCCGGAATGTCCAACGTCGAGTACGGTCTGGTGATGCAGGAGTTGGAACGCGGCGACTCCGGCCTGCGCAGCTTTGTCAGCGTGCAGTCCGCGCTGGTCATGTATCCCATCTACACCTTCGGCTCCGACGAACAGAAGAACCGCTGGCTTCCGGCGCTGGCCACAGGCGAAAAGCTCGGCTGCTTTGGGCTGACCGAGCCCGGCTTCGGATCCAACCCCGGCGGCATGACCACCACCGCCCGCAAATCCGGCGACGAATACATCCTCAGCGGCGAAAAGATGTGGATCACCAGCGGCTCCATCGCCGACCTCGCCGTCGTCTGGGCCAAGGTGCCCGAAGAGGAAAACCGCGTCCGTGGCTTCCTCGTCGAATCTGACCGCCCCGGCTTCACCGCCAGCGACATCCACGGCAAGTGGTCCCTGCGCGCCTCCGTCACCAGCAGCCTTTCGCTGCAGGATGTCCGCATCCCGGCCGCCAACCTGCTGCCCGGCTCCGGCGGCCTCAAGAGCCCGCTCATGTGCCTCAACCAGGCCCGCTACGGCATCAGTTGGGGAGCCATCGGCGCGGCCATGTCCTGCTACGACACCGCGCTCCAGTACGCAAAGATGCGCACCCAGTTCCGCGGTCAGCCCATCGCCAGCCACCAGCTCATCCAGGAAAAGCTGGTCTGGATGGCCAGCGAGATCGGCAAGGCCCAGCTCCTCTCGCTCCACGTCGGCCGCCTCAAGGACGCCGGGACGGTCGGCCACCAGCACATCTCCATGGCCAAGCGCAACAACGTGTGGATGGCTCTGGAGTCAGCCCGCATGGCCCGCGACATCCTGGGGGCAAATGGTGTGACGGAGGACTACCCCATCATGCGCCACATGATGAACCTGGAATCCGTGAAGACCTACGAGGGCACCCACGACATCCACGCCCTCATCCTGGGCCAAAACCTCACCGGCATCGCCGCCTACTGATCAACCCATACTGCTGGCATGAGTTGGCAGCGCCCACGCCGGGCTGGTACAAGTTCAAAGTAGGAGAACTGGAATGACTGAATCGGAAATGAAGGCTGAGCTGGAAAGACTGCGGGCGGAAAACGCGACCCTGAAGAAGAAAGATACTGTCGGATTGAGCCTGAAAGTCAGCGAAAAGGGCGCGGTTTCGCTCTACGGCATGGGACGTTTCCCGGTAACCCTCTACAAGGAGCAGTGGCTCCGCATCCTCGCCAGCGCCGACGTGATCGAGGCGTTCATCGCCGAAAACGACAGCAAGCTCAAGTCCAAGGAGTAGCAGATCGGACAATTCAGGCAGGCGCGCTCTAGCGCATGGATCATCCTGCTTTACCTGAGGGACCCGCACAATTCGTTAGACATCTCCGCTGCGCAATGCACGCAAGTTGTTGCCAGTCCCCACCGCTGTCTCAGACCCGCGGACGATGAAATTGTAGCGCTGGCCTCCTGGCCGGCTGTAGCGTGGACCTCCCGGTCCACGCTGTTCCTTTCTTGCCAAGTGCCCACCCTCTGCCGTCATTCAGAGCGAAGCGCAGCGGAGTCGAAGAACCTGCGTCTTGCTCTTTTGCGTACAGTTGCACTTAGAGTCTTACGGAGGGAGCATGGGCCTTCAGGCCCATGAAAGAGCGGCAAAACGGGGCAGCCTTTAGGCCGGGCCCTTGTCTTTTTACCGGGCGCCCCACCCTCGACTCGCTTCTGTCTTTGCGCCTATTGGTCCGGCAACAAAATACTGTTGGGGTGTCCCATCCTTTCCCGCGTATTTTGCGGGAAAGGGTGTGAGACAAAACTCACTCACCAGGCAAGAACCGGAGCCCCACCCGCCCCGCTCCCAACAAAAAGGCCCGGAGGGCCTACCTTCCCGGATGGCTCAGCGAATCGGCCACCGGCACCAGTTCCTGGTACATGCTCTCCGGCAGATTCGTCCGCCAGTGCCCGGTCGCCCGCGCGTAGAGAATGGGCATCCCGAACAGCACCGCCAGCACCCCGGCCACAACCCAGGGACTCAGCGCACGATGGAACCACCGGTCCGAGCTATTGCCGGCGCGCCGCGGAGGCAGGGCGAACTGCAGCGCGTCCTGCGTCGCGCAAGCGGATACGCAGGCCATGCAGCCGGTGCACTCCACCGAACTGATCTGCACCAGCTGGTCCACTTTCAGCGCCGAAGGGCAAGCCCGGGCGCACATGCCGCAATCGACGCAGGCCTCCACATCGCGGCGGATCTTGACCGGGCTCAGCAGCGACATCAGCCCCATCAGCGCGCCATAGGGGCAAAGGTAGCGGCACCAGAAGTTCTGCACCGCCACCGACAGCAGCACCAGCACCACAATCACGCCGATCCCCGTCAAGCTCAGGTTGCGGAAGAAGTTCAGCATCTTCACGTCGGCAACCAGCCCGTAGGGCGTGCCCATGAACTCCTGGATCGCCTCCGCCGTCATCGATCCCACGATGAAGACAAAGAAGCCCAGCAGCAAGTACTTCAATCCGCGCAGCGGCACATCCGCCCAGCGCGGCAGCCGCAGGGTGCGGCCAAAGACCTTCCGGCCCAGCTTCCACAGGTATTCCGACAGCGTCCCGACCGGGCAGAGCCACGAGCAGAAAGTCTTCTTCAGCAGCAGGCTCATGGCCAAAAAGGCCAGAAACAGCACCATCGCCGCGGGATGAATCGCCGGCACGTTCCCGGTCAGGAAGAAGTATTTTGCATTCATCATCCCGGCGATGGGCAGCCACCCCTCGGCCCCGGTGGGATGAACCTGCGCCGCGCCCCCGCCGCCCCGCTCCAGCCAGCGCACCCAGAGAACGAACTGCAGCCCCAGCCAGGCGTTGAGCACGACAAAAGCCAGCTGCACCCCGCGCCGGATCTGTTGCGAATAGTCCTGCGTAACTCGCCGCACAAATCTCTTTTTCTCTGCTCTCAGCCCTCGCATCGCCTGTTCCATTTCTAGCCCTCGCGCCAAGACTAAGCACAAAGGCACTCCGGCGATAGGACTTCTGTCACTGCAAGTGTCCGATGGCTGGGGAAAAGTGCTGATGGATTTGCGTTACGCCCAAGATAACAAGTGTCGTTATTCCCTATCGAGTTGAATCCGGTTGAAGCCGCATTTTCATGGCAAAATCTTCGGGAGCAGATCCGTCAATTCCCGCGCCGAGACCACCCTGCATTTTCCGCACGATGCCTCTGGAAAATGTTTCTTGTTGCCCGTCACAATAAAATCCGCTGCGGCCTGAAGCGCACAGGCAATGAAGTCATCGTCTCCGGGGTCCGGGGACAATCCAGTCGCGGGTGCGGGCTCAAAAAACAGTCCTTTCTCCTGTAGCATCTCGATCAACGCTCGAATCTCTGCGTCTTCAAAACCGAACTTTCTGCGAGCCAGGACAGCGGCGTACTCATCCAGAATTGCCCGCGATAGACAGGGTAGAAGGACGCCTCTCCGAACAGCGCTCAATGCCTGAGCTTCATTGCCAAAAGGCGTAAGCATTGCCGACACCAGCACATTGGTATCCAGCACCACCCGAATCATTGCGCCAAAGCCCGCTTCTCCTGACGGTAGGAAGAGATCTCGGCATCGATTTCGTCCATGCCCAGTTTGTCCACACCGCGCGCTTTAGCCCCTGCCCAAGCCTGCCGAAGCCAATCTGGAGCCGAGTCCACATTTGCCAGGTAGTCCTGCACACTAAGGATCACCACCGCCGGCTCGCCGCGCCGATCCACCACAAACCGTTCGTTGTTCTGAACAACTCTATCCATCACCTGGCCAAACTGTGTCCGCGCGACGTGCGCATCGATTCTGCGGCTCATTTGCCCCACCTTTTGATCAATGAATCAATCAATGCATTGATTGTAGCTCGAAATTCACCGCATCAAAGAAAGCATGTGGATTGAATGGATGTAGACCGTAACCCTTCGAAATCCGGGGAAATGCGCACCCGTCCCTTCAATGCCCCGTAGTGGATTGGCCGCTTCGTGGTCTCCAAGCGGGTCAGGCGAGCCACTGGTTTTCCGGCGCGTGCAATCACCACGTCCTGGCCGCTCTCTGCCAGTTCGACAAGCTTGGAAAGCTGCATCTTGGCCTCCTGCAAGTTGACCATAAGCCCTTCTCCTTAGCCAGTCTCAGCCTGCAAGCCATTCGCCTTTACACCGCAATCGTAAAGCTGTCCTCGGTCCGCGTCACGGCGTTGTACAGCGTATCCCGCTCCACCGGAACTCGGCCAGCCTCGGTGATCAGGCGGCAAAGCTCTTTGCGCGTCATCCCCTGCGGCGTGGTCGCGCCGGCGTCGTGGTAGATCTTCTCCTCGATCACCGTGCCATCCAGGTCGTCGGCCCCGAAGTGCAGGGCAATCTGCGCGATCTTGGGGGTCAGCATCTGCCAATAGGCTTTGATGTGCCCGAAGTTGTCCAGCAGCAACCGGCTCACCGCGATCTGGCGAATATCGGTCAGCCCGGTGGTCGCCGGCAGGTGGTCCAGCGCCGTGTGTTCCGGATGGAAGGCCAGCGGAATGAAGGTCTGGAAGCCGCCCGTCTCGTCCTGCACTTCACGCAGTTTCAGCAGGTGGTCCACACGGTCTTCGTTATTTTCGATGTGCCCGTACAACATGGTCGCGTTCGACCGGAAGCCCATCTTGTGGGCCAGCCGCGCCGTTTCCAGCCACTCGCTGCCGTCGATCTTGTGGTCGCAGATGATGGACCGCACCCGCTCGGCAAAGATCTCCGCACCGCCGCCGGGCATCGAGTCCACGCCCGCTTCGCGCATCTTCCGCAGCGTCTCTTCGATGGTCAGCTTGGCCCGGCGGGCAAAGAACGCCACTTCGACCATGGTGAACGCCTTCACGTGCACCTTCGGGAAGCGCTGCTTCAAGCCGCTCACCAGGTCGAGGAAGTACTCAAGCTTCAAGTCAGGATGCAGCCCGCCCACAATGTGGAACTCGGTCACCGCCTCCGAATAGCCCGACGCCGCGGCCGCCCAGGCCTCTTCCAGCGCCATCGTGTACCCGGCCGCATCGCCCTTCTTGCGCCCGAAGGCGCACAAACGGCAGTTGGCCACGCAGACATTGGTCGGATTGATATGCCGGTTCACGTTGAAATACGTGACGTCCCCGTGCATCCGCTCGCGCACATGATTCGCCAGCCAGCCCACCGCCAGCACATCCGTCGACTCGTAGAGCGCCAGCCCATCCGCAAAGTCGAGCCGTTCGCCGGCCATCACCTTGGCCGCAATCGGCTCCAGGCGTGCGTCGTGGCTGCGGAAAGCGAAAGTCTGGGTCGCGCCGGTCGTGCCGGCCGCCTGTGAACTCGAGTTCAATTCCTGAGTCTGCATCTTTCGATCATACCGAATCCCCTGCCAACCCCGCCTTTTTGGCAAGCTGTGGAAGGAGTAGCGCCGGCCTCCCGGCCGGCTGTCCTGAGGACCTCCCGGTCCTCAGGCACTTCATCAGCCTGCGAATTCTGGTGTTGAGCCGGGTGCCCCACCCTCGCCGCGCTCTTGTTTTTGCGGCTAGGGTGGGAAGCCAATCCCCCACAAGGGAAACCGCGCCGCCTATCTCTGCCCGGTCTCCACATTCCCCGTCGCTTCCGGCTGCACCACCACGCCGTCGAAGAGCGATGCCGCCACCAGCCGGTCACCCGCCATCCGCACAGCCGAAACCTTGTACCCCGTCTGGCGCCAGCTCCAGTCCAGCGTCTTGGGATTGACCATGAACACCTGGTCCGCCGCGCGCGAGCTCACCAGCACCCGATTCAGCGCTTCGTCATAGAAGAGGTCGTCGATATCGCTCAGCGGAAGCCGCGCCACCCACATCCAGCTCTTCCCCTTGTCGCGCGTAAAGTACACGCCCTCCCGCGCGCCAAGCCAAAGCGTTCCATCCGCCGAAAACACCACGCTATGAATGCGCGTCAGCATGGTCGGAATCCCTATCGGCTCCCAGTTGCGCCCCGCATCCTGCGAAAGCACCACCCTACCCTGGCTGGCCGCCGCCAGCAGGTCGCCGTGGGCCGCAACCGAAAGGTAATCGTATGCGCCCATCACCGGACCGCCCTGCCAGCTCGCGCCCTTGTCCCGGCTGGTCACCAGCCCGCTCGTGGTCGAGGCCAGCCACGCATTCCCGCTCAGGTCCATTGCGTTGACCCGGCCCTCGATCTGCAACCCGGGCTGCTTCTGCCCAGTCTCTTTCGGACCGGCTTCGCCAGCCGCGGTGTCAGCCGCAGCCTTCCGCACCGAATTATCCAGCGTGCTCCGCTGCTCCCAGTGCGCGCCTTTTTCCTTGTCGTCCGTCAGCGCAAAGATCCCGTGATTCGTTCCCGCCAGCACGGTTCCATCGCCCGCCTGCGCCAGCGCGAAAACATCCCGGCCTTCCAGCCCGTCCGCGATCTGCCGCCAGGCAGCGCCGCCATCGTTCGAGATGAACGCCCCGCCAAAGCTCTTGTCGTTCAGCACTCCGGCCAGCACCTGGCGGGGATTCCGCCGGTCCACCAGCAGCGCCTGCACCTTGCGGCCTGAAAACCCCTCATTCGACGCCTTGAAGCTCGCGCCGCCATCCGTGCTGGCCAGCACGCCGCCGCGATCCGTGGCCAGCAGCACGTGCTGCGGATTCTTCTCGTCCACATACACGTCGTTGACAATCACGTCCGCTCCGGTCATCGCCTGGAAGGTCTGCCCGCCGTCGACCGTCTTGTAAAGCCCTTCGGTGGTTCCGGCATACACCGTCTCCCGGTTGGACGGGTCCTGTTGCAGCACCCGCGTTCTTCGCGCCGTCGACGGAATCCCTTCGATCCGGTGAAAGTGCTCGCCCGCATTTTCGCTCTTGTAGATGCCGCTGCACGCGCTTGCATACACCACATCCGGCTTGGAGGGATCCACGAGGATCGAGAACACGTCCGAATCGTCAATCACGCCGTCCTTGATGTTCGTCCATGCCTTGCCGCCGTCCAGTGTCTTCCAGGGAAGATGCCAGGTGCCCGCATACAGAATCTGCGCATCCCGCGGATCGAATGCCAGAGACTCCACTTCGTGAATCTCCTGACTTCCCTTCGGGCTGATCAAACGCCACGTCTGGCCGCGGTCTTCGCTGCGAAAGACCCCATCCAGCGTCCCCGCCGCCAGCACATTCGCGTTCGAGGGGGACTGCGCCAGCGAACGGATCGACTCTCCGCGCAGGTCTTCCGCTTCCATCCAGGTCTTTCCCTCGTCGTGGCTGATCCACAAGCCGCCATCCGCGCGGTCCAGCTTCCACCCGGCGGCAAAAATCGTGCTCGCGTCCCCGGCGTCCACCACCAGGTTGTCGACGATCAGGTCATCGGACTTGTCCAGCTTCACCAGCCGCCGCCACGCGTTTCCCCCGTCGACCGACTCGTAGAGCCAGCTGTTCGTCGTACCCAGATAAATATGATTGCTGTGTCCGGGGACCGCTGCAAACGCCCGCGCATCGCCGCCCATCGGACCGGAGGAGACCCAGCGCTCTTCGGCAGCCCGGCCCTGCACGCTCATGAAAACAATCAGGAGAAAGAAAAAAAAACTCCGCATGCGCCTTCCGTCACTGGCGAATGAGAAGAATATGGGTAGAGGATTCATGAACTGAGAAGCTCCGCGCTCAGAGATCTGCCGTCTCAAACGAAAGAGGCACATCCAGTTTACTTGGCGGGGCCTTGCGCCCCCCGTCCGCATTGACTTGCAGCAGGGCAATCGCATGAAGCCGGTGACCCAAGTAGAGCAGCCGTTTTGAAAGGGCACGGCTTTACAGGCTGCGGAAAAACTCGATTCAGGATGGCTTTGTAACAGGGCATGGCTTTAGCCGTGCCGCTAAAGCCAATCAAATGAGCTGGGCTTTAGCCCCTGCTAAAGCTCATTCCTGCTCTTCACTCGGATTCCGGTCTTTTTCCGCAGCCTGTTCCGCCGTGCCGATTGCGAGATCCCCAAAATACCGGATTTAGCCCTCGAGGGATGTTTTTGAGCGATTTCAAACCTTCCCTCAGGGGCTGAAGCCAAGGATTTTCTGGGCGCTTTGCGGCACGACTAAAGTCGTGCCCGTTCAAGACACCGTTTGCGCTACCGAAAGATCTTCATGCGATCCCCAGTCTTACATGGCCTTCTTTGCAGGATGATGCGCAGCCGCCATCGGCCTGCGCGCCTGCGGTTTCACCACCGACTCGTCCACCGGCGTCACGTCCTGCACATCGGCGCTGAAGTTTGCGCCGGCCGGCACCAGGAAGATCTCCACCTTCTGCTCGTCCTTGGTACCTTCGGCCACGCTGATCCGGCTCGGGTCGATGCCCTTCTCCTTCACCAGGTAGTCCTTGGTATTTACGGCGCGCTGCGCGGCCAGGTCTTCAGCCTTCGCACCCTTCTTGTGGCTCCGCTTGGCCATCTTCTCGGCCGCGGCCTTCTCAACAGCGGTGGACTCGCCCACAATCACAACCTTCGCGTCGGGCTGTTTTTGCAGGGTCAGGGCCACGCCGTCCAAGATCGCCTTCACTTCGTTGTTCACCCGGGCAGAGCTCTGTTCGTTCTTGCCGGCCTCGAAAGCCAGCGGCGACAGCTCTTCCGAGTGCAGCACCGGCGGAACATACGGGGCCAGAATCGTAACGTTGGTGTTCGCCGTCGCGTTGTGGCCCTTGTCGTCGGCTACGTTGCAGGTGATCGATACCGTGCCCGTCGGAGCGCCGGTCGAAGCGAAAGCAGCCGACGCGCCGCTGCCGCTCACCATGCCGGCCGTGGCCGAATAGCTGTAAGTCAGCGGACGGTTCTGCGGGCTCACCGCGCTTGCCGAGATGGTGCTCGTTTCACCCGGCTTGATCGTCGTCGGACTGGCCGAGCAGCTGATCGTCGGCGGCTCCCATGGCTTGACTGTGAAGCTGCCCGAAGCATCGGCCGACTGGCCGGGCTTCAAACCTTCCTTGCCGGGCTTGCCTTCCTTGAGTGAAGCCTTGACGGGATAGGTGCCTGGGTCCAGCCCCGCGGTGTCGATCGCCGCCATGGTTCCGTTCCCCTTCACGCCCTTGCCATCCCACCCATAAACCGCGTTCAGCTTGGGATTCAGGTTGCCGGGCGTTGCCGTCGCCGTAACCGGCTCACCGGCGAAAACAGAAGCCGGGCTCACCGCCAGCGACAGCGTCACCGGAGGTGGAGGAATCTCCGCTCCGACATGGTACACAATCCCAGCGCTCAGGCGAACCGCATCGTCGATATCCGCCACTCCGCCGTAGGCTGCTCCGCGGTTCCCAAAATCCACATGCATCGGCTCGATATCCGCCTGGAAAAAGCGAATCGCCCAGTGCTTGTTGAGCTCGTAGTCCAAGCCACCGCCGGCGGTCAGGCCAACGCCCCAGGTGCGGGGATTGTGCTCGGGACCTTCCACATCCGCACCGCCACCCAGCACGTGCACAAAAGGAGTCACCTTGCCGGAAGGAAAGCGATAGATCAAACCAGCCTGCGTGGTGAAGAAGCTGTCGTTATTCGACGGATAATTGTTGGTCATCAGACCGCTCTCGGACACTTCAAGCTGGAATCCCAGGTTCTTCTTGAAGTAGTAAGCTCCGCTCGCCGTCATGCCTTCATAAACATTGCTGAAATCCACTGTCTGAACCGTACCGGCTGGCTGGCCAAATTCGGTCACGTTGGAATTGGGGGCAAGAAAACTGTAGCCCGCGAAAATGTCCCACTTGCTTGAGACACCCGTCACAGGGGCTTTGGCAGCAGGCTTTGCCGCATCCTGGGCGGCCAAAGCAACCGGCAACATCACGGCGATTGCAAGTGCCGCCACCCGGCTCACAGACTTCGATATACGAAAGTGCATGCGATTATCCTCCGCAATCAAATTGAATTGCCTACAGACAGAATGGCTCCACGTGCATCGGCTCTTGCCTGTGCCGACCCGGACCCAATATCAGACTACCCCGATTCCAGAAATCTTCCATCTAAAACAGATGAGGCTGACCGCTTGGCGGTCAGCCTCATTCATTTGCGAAAAGCGCATCCAGATTACTCGGAGGGACCTTGCGGCCCCGTCCGCGTTTTCTTACATGGCCTTCTTGGCATGGTGGTGGTGCTTGGCGGGCATCGGCTTGCGAACCTGCGGCTTCACAACCGACTCGTCCACTGTCGTCACGTCGTGCACATCGGCGCTGAAGTTTGCACCGGCGGGCACCAGGAAGATCTCAACCTTCTGCTCGTCCTTGGTACCCTCGGCTACGCTGATCCGGCTCGGGTCGATGCCCTTCTCCTTCACCAGGTAGTCCTTGGTATTCACGGCGCGCTGCGCGGCCAGATCTTCGGCCGGCATTGCAGCTTTCTTGTGCGAGTGCTTGGCCATCTTCTTGGCCAGCTTCTCGGCGGCTTCCTTTTCGGCGGCGGTGGACTCACCCACAATCACAACCTTCGCATCAGGCTGCTTCTGCAGGGTCAGGGCCACGCCATCCAGGATCGCCTTCACTTCGTTGCTCACACGTGCCGAGCTCTTCTCGTTCTTGCCGGCTTCGAAAGCCAGCGGCGAGAGCTCTTCGGTGTGCAGCACCGGCGGAACATAGGGAGCCAGAATCGTCACGTTGGTCGAAGCCGTCGCGGTGTGATTCTTGTCGTCGGCCACGTTGCAGGTGATCGATACCGTGCCCGTCGGAGCGCCGGTCGAAGAGAAGGTAGCCGTGGCGCCGCTGCCGCTCACCATGCCGGCAGAAGCCGAATAGGTGTAGGTCAGCGGACGGTTCTGCGGGCTCATGCCCGTCGAGGTCACGTTGCTGGTCTCACCCGGCTTGATGGTCGTCGGGCTGGCCATGCAGCTGATCGTCGGCGGTTCGAACTCCTTCACCGTAAAGCTGGCCGTGGCTTCCGCGGACTGACCAGGCTTCAGGCCTTCCTTGCCGGCCTTGCCTTCCTTCACGTCTGCCTTCACCGTGTGGGTGCCGGTCGCCAGCGCGGCGGTGGCCACCGTGGCCGTCGTTCCGTTGCCGGTCACGCCGTCTCCGCTCCAGCTGTAAATCACGCTGTTCTTCTTCTTGGTGCTCAACGAGCCGGCGGTAGCAGTGACCGTAACCGGCTCACCGGGATAGACAGCCGGGGGGGCGGCCGCAGCCGACAACGTCACGGGCGGAGCCTTCTTGCACCCCATGGGCAGAACGGCCAAACTCGCCGTCGCTAGAAACAGACCAACAGACTTCGACTTGCTCAAATACATTGCTTCTCCTCCACAACCAGGCTAAGAACTTCATGAAATCGTTTGCTTCCGCCCGCTGTCTCCCAGCGAAGACCGGCCAACTTTGTGAAAACATTGATGCGCAAAATCAATACGACATCATTGTGTCACACAAGGCTTCGGAAAGCACAGGATTCTACGGGGGGCAACTCTTCCGTCACCTTTGACCAGCAACACTTTAGACGGAATTCAGGGTCTTCAGCAAGCTACGCGGCTCGCGCTGGATCTTTTCCTGAAGCAGCGTGATCGCGTACATCAACTGCTCCGGACGCGGCGGGCAGCCCGGCACATAAACATCCACCGGAACCACCTGGTTCACGCCCTGTACGACCGCATAATTATTGAAAACGCCCCCCGAGGTGGCGCACGCGCCCATCGAGATCACCCACTTCGGCTCCGGCATCTGATCGTAAAGCCGCCGGATCACTGGAGCCATCTTCTGCGATACCCGCCCTGCGATCACCATCAGATCCGACTGCCGCGGCGACGGCCGGAACACCTCGGCCCCGAAACGTGCAATATCGAAGCGGGAAGCGCCCATCGACATCATCTCGATCGCGCAGCATGCCAGTCCAAAGGTCATCGGCCACACCGAGTTCTTTCGGATCCAGTTCACCGCAAAATCCATGGAAGTCAAAAAAACGCCCTCGGGCTCTTCGAACCCGTAGCTGACCTCCTTAAGCTTCATCCGGTTCTTGGCGCTGCTTTCCAGCGCCCCAAATAGATATCGATCCCGCTCTGCTGTGGCCGTCATACGATTAATATACCCCTGCGGACAAGCCGGGATGTGCTCAATTTTGCTCTGCGGCGCACGGGATTGCGCGCCCGCCCGCCCTCAAGCCCCCCAAACGGGTGCCCCACCCTCGCCGCGCAGTTGTTTTTGCGGCTAGGGTGGGAAGGCGACCACAACATTCAAGAGCCGGATGAATAGCCCCCCACTGGGTGACTCACCCTCGCCGATTTTGTTTTTGCGGCTCGGTCCCGCGTCTGAAACGCACAACACAAAATGGGCTGTCATTCTGAGCATTTAAGTTGTCATTCTGAGCATTTAAGCTGTCATTCTGAACGAACGGGGCCCCGAACGTCTTTCCGTTCGGGGGTGGTGAGTCGAAGAACCTGCGGTTGTTCTTCGATGAACTTCAAACTCGCCACACCAGGGTGGGAACGCAATGACACTCTCCAGCGGCCGGATCAACACCTCGCCCAAACCGGCCGCGCCGCTGCGCACGCCTCTCGCTCGGACCTCCATACTCCAAAACCAATCAATTTGCCATGGTGCTTATTTTCTCTTTATAAAATTTTCGTAGAATCTGACCCAATACCACCCTTTGCCAGGCAAGGCTCGCCGTGCCTGGTCGTCCTCTTTCAATTGCTGACCCCGGCCGCGGCCCGTATCCTTTCAGGCTCTCGCTACCGGTGCATCTTTCTTCTCATCCTCCGGATTGGCGGCCGGAACCCCGCCTAAGGCGAGCTTTTAGCTTGCTGCATCGATCAGGGAGTGGAAATCTATGCTTTGTCGCGCCTTCAAAGTCTTTCTTTTGACCGCCGTTCTGGCAGTCCCCGTCCTCGGGTTCGCGCAAACGGCCCCAGCCCAGGGCGCACAACCCGCCACCCAGGCCCAGATCGCCGCTCTCGAGCAGGCCGTCAAGGCCAATCAGGCCGCCACCGCCGCGGCCCAATCGGCGGGCGACAACGCCTGGATGCTCACCTCCGCCGCGCTCGTCCTGCTGATGACCGGCCCCGGCCTGGCGCTCTTCTACGGCGGCTTGGTCCGCAGGAAGAACATCCTCGGCACCATGATGCAGAGCTTCGCCATGATGGGCCTGGTCACGGTGATCTGGGCGCTGGTCGGCTACTCCCTCGCCTTCGGACACGGCAACGCCTTCATTGGCGGCTTCGAGCACGTATTCCTGAAGGGCGTCTCCAACGTCGTCGATCCGGCGAATTTCTACGTGCAGACCATCCCTGAGCAGACCTACATGGTCTATCAGCTGATGTTCGCCATCATCACCCCGGCGCTCATCACCGGCGCATTTGCCGAGCGCATGAAGTTCAGCGCCATGGCCGTCTTTCTCTCCCTCTGGTCGATCATCGTCTACAGCCCCATGGCCCACATGGTCTGGGGTGTCGGAGGCCTTCTGAACGCCTCCAACCCTCACGCCGCCTTCCCGAGCTTTGACTTCGCGGGCGGCACCGTCGTCCACATCACCAGCGGCGTATCGGCATTGGTAACAGCTTTGTACCTTGGCAAGCGCATCGGCTATCCCCACACCAAGATGTCCCCTCACTCCATGGTGCTCAGCTTCATCGGCGCATGTCTGCTCTGGGTGGGATGGTTCGGCTTCAACGCCGGCAGCGCGCTGGCCGCCAGCCCTCTGGCCACCAGCGCCTTCATCAACACCCACTTCGCCGCCGCCGCCGCCGCCATCAGCTGGACCATCTACGAGTGGTTGCATAACGGCAAGCCCACCGCTCTCGGTGCGATCTCTGGCGCGGTTGCCGGCCTGGTCGCCATCACCCCCGCCTCCGGCTTCGTGCAGCCCATGTCGGCCTTGCTCATCGGGTTCCTGGCCGGCTTCTTCTGCTCCTTCATGGTCTTCAAGGTCAAGTCCTGGTTCGGCTATGACGACTCCCTCGACGCCTTCGGCGTCCACGGAGCCGGCGGGACCCTCGGCGCGGTCCTCACCGGGCTCTTCGCCGCCAGCGTCATCAACCCCATCTTCAAAGACGCCAACGGCAACGCCCTCCCCTCCGGCGCCATCGACGGCCACTGGGGACAGCTCCTCAACCAGCTCGCCGGCATCGGCCTGGCCTGGGGAATCTCCATCGTCGGAACCCTTGTCCTTCTTTTCCTCGTCGACAAGACCATCGGACTCCGCCTCGCGCCTGAGGATGAAGCCGCCGGCCTCGACCTCTCGCAGCACAACGAAGAAGGCTACGACCTCAATTCCTGATCGTCTCTGTCCGGCTGCCTTTGGGCCGGGCGCATCGTGAAAAACCAGGCGGGATTGGCCCAATCACCCCTCCCGCCTGTTACGCTGTCAAACGAAGCTGTTCCAACGAGGCATTTTGCGTATGCTCAAAATCGAAGCCATTCTTCAGCCTTCCAAACTGGATGCGGTCAAGGACGCCCTGCTCGAAGCGGGCATTGAAGGCATGACCATCCTTGAAGCCCGCGGCCACGGCCGCCAAAAGGGCCACACCGAGTTCTATCGTGGCCGCGAATACACCGTCGATCTCCTGCCCAAGGTCAAAATCGAGCTGGTCGTCAATGATGACATGAAGGACAAAGCCCTTCAGGCCATCATCGGCTCCGCCCGCACCGGCCGCATCGGCGACGGCAAGATCTTCGTCAGCCGCGTCGAAGACGCCATCCGCATCCGCAACGACGAGCGCGGCGAAACCGCCCTTTAAACCCGCCACATTCCGCTCTTCACCGAAAGCCCCCACCTCCCAATTTCGAGATGGGGGCTTTTCGTCACGTCCTACTGCCTACTCCCTACTCCCTACTCCCTGTTCCCTATTCCCTATTCCCTACTCCCTATTCCCTATTCCCTATTCCCTACTCCCTACTCGGCGCATTTCCGATCCGCCTCCGTTTCGACAGCGGCTGGCGATCGAGCTTCGACGATCTGCTCAACGTAGCGCTCAAGGGCCAAACCGAGCCCTTCCGCCTCGCGGGCAAGTTGTGACTCAACTTCTGGCCGCAGTTTGATTTGAATCATCGCCGCAACTCCTTGCCGAAACTGTGCCACATCGTAAAAACCTGATGGCTGGAGCTGGCGCCAATCACAGTCCGTACAACCGCCCTGCTCCCGGGCCCTTCTTCCCGCAGTCCATAATCCCCAAGTCCCTAGTCCCTCAGTCCCAAGTCCCAAGTCCCTCAGTCCCTGTCTTTCTGGGCCCTACTCCCTGTTCCCTATTCCCTATTCCCTGCAATGAGATCCCGCCTTCTGGGATCTCATTGTCAAAACTCCCCCTTTTCCCTCAACATCGCTTATGCTTGTAACAATTCCTTCTTGCTTCGGCGAGCCACACAAAAAAATCTATGAATCCAGTCGCAATCACGGTTGACGATCTTAAGGAGCAGTATCTGCGGGAAATGGCGCTTGTCCGTCAGACCTGTGAGCGCACCGGCGACGGCACGGCGGCCATTCGCCGCCGCTCCGCCGTGGTGGACCGCATTCTGATCGAGATGTGGCGTCGCGCCTTTGCCGGCGTACCCGCGCCCAATGCCGCCCTGCTCGCGCTCGGCGGATACGGCCGCAAAGATCTCTTCCCGTATTCCGACATCGACGTCCTCTTCGCCTTTGCCGACGAAAAAACCGAAGAACAATGCAAGGAAGCCGTCCGCGGCGTCATTCAGGGCATGTGGGACATCGGCCTGCGCGCCAGCCCTTGTTCCCGCACCGTCAAAGAGGCGGGCCGCTTCGACCCCGACAATCTCGAGTTCACCCTGGCTACCCTCGACCGCCGTTTTCTCGCCGGCAACTTTCCGCTCTACCAGCAGTTGCATCAAACTGTCCTGCCCGGCTTGGTGCTCAGCGAGTGGAACACCATCACCCAGAAGCTGGGTGAAATCGCCCGCGCCCGCCACGCCAAGTTCGGCAACACCATCTTCCATCTCGAGCCCAACCTGAAGGACTGTCCCGGCGGCCTGCGCGACTACCACCTTGCCGTCTGGTTCGCTCTCCTGTTCCACCTCAAGGAGACCAAGGAATGGCCCCGCCAGCGCGGCGGAGTCTTCCAGTCCGCCCGCGGCGACGCCGAAGCAGCCTTCGACTTCCTCGCCGCCACCCGATGTTTTCTCCACTTCCGCCACGGCCGCGACGACAACTCGCTCGACTGGCAGTCCCAGGACGAAGCCGCCGCCAACTCCATCGGCCTTGAAACCCGCGGCACCGCCGACCCCGCCTACTGGATGCGCACCTACTTCCGCCACGCCCGCGTCATCTATCGCCGCGCCGCTCTCCTGATGGAGCACCTGCCCGCCCCGGTCAGCTTCTACAAGCAGTTCCGCCGCCGCCGTACCCCCATTGCCGGAACCGACTTCCTCCTCGACCAAGGACGCATCGACATCGCGCCCGGCGCTCAGTTCAGCGACACCGGCGCAATCCTGCGCATCTTCTCCCTCATGGCCACCCACGGATACGCCCTCAGCCAGGCCGCCGAAGACCGCATCAGCGACGCCCTCCCGGCCCTGGCCATTCACATCCCCGAAGGCCCCTATCTCTGGAACGCCCTCCGCGAAATCCTCCTCGGACCCCACGCCGCCCATTCCCTCCGCACCATGCACGCGCTCGGCATCCTTGAAATGTTGATCCCGGAGTTTCACGGCATCGACGCCCTGGTCATCCGCGACAGCTACCACCGTTACACCGTCGACGAGCACACCTTCCTCACCATCGACAACGTGCACGGCCTGCGCCAGCCCGCCTTCGACTACGAAAAGCGCCTGGCCCAGCTTTTGCCCGAGGTGGACCGCCTCGATCTCTTCCTGCTCGCGCTTCTGCTCCACGACACCGGCAAGGCCCGCCGCTCAGGCGAGCACTCCAGCCACAGCGTCGAGCTGGCCGACGCCTTCCTCGCCCGCCTTGACTTTGACAATGAAGAGCGCGAGAGCGTCCTCAATCTCATCCGCCTCCACCTGGAAATGTCGACCGCCATGCGCCGCGATATTTTCGACCAGGAAAACGTACACAACTTCAGCGAAAAGATCGCCAGCCCCCAGCTCCTCAAGATGCTCACGCTGATGACCTTTGCCGACATCAAGGCGGTCAATCCCGAGGCCCTCACGCCCTGGAAGGCCGAGTCTCTCTGGCAGTTCTACATGGCCACGGCCAACTTCATGGATCGCTCCGTCGACGAGGTCCGCTACCACGCCGCCATCGATCCAACCCTGCTCAACCGCCTGCGTTCCATGGTTCCCGCGGCGCAGTACGAAGCCCTGCGCATCTTCCTTGAAGGCCTGCCGCAGCGCTATCTGCAGACCCGCCTGCCCGAGCAGATCCGCCACCACTTCCAGATGGCCCAGAATCTTGAGATTGACCCCGTCCAGCTTGATCTGCGCCCCATCCGTCAGCTTTTCGATCTCACCGTCATCACCCGCGACCGCAGCCGTCTCTTCGCCGACGTTGCCGGCGCGCTCGCCGCCTGGGGCATGAACATCGTCAAGGCCGGCGCATTCAGCAACGAAGCCGGCGTCATCGTCGACAGCTTCCACTTCACCGACACCTTCCGCACCCTCGAGCTCAACCCAACCGAAAAGGATCGCTTCCTGCAGTACGTCCACGATGTGGTGGCCCAGAAGGTCGAAGTCCGGCAGCTCCTCGAGGCCCGCAACCACCTCAACCACCCTGCCAACATCAAGGTCGAAGTCACCACCCGCCTCTCTTTCGACAGCGAGTCCTCCACCCACTCCACCCTGCTGCAAGTAGTGGCTCAGGATGTCCCCGGCCTGCTCCGCCAGATTGCCCTGGTCCTCAACACCCACCAGTGCAACATCAAGGTCGCGCTCATCGACACCGAAGGCGAAACCGCCATTGACGTCTTCTACCTCACCATCAAGGAAGCCAAGCTCACCCCCGAGGAGCAGCAATCCCTCTCCGCCAGCCTCGCCGCCGCCATCGAGTCCATGCGCGCCCCCACCCCCGCCTGAGCCAACTCCCGCGCCCGCGTTGCCGACCCACAGAGGATGAATTTGTAGCGCCGGCCTCCCGGCCGGCTGTAGCGTGGACCTCCCGGTCCACGCAGTTTCTTCTAAGGGCACGACTTTAGAGCGAAGCCAGAGTTCCTCTGGCCCGGTGAGTTTCGCGCCGCTAAAGCCCCTAAATTGAACGGGCCTTCAGCCCCTGGCCGCAACAGCCAGGGGCGCAGCCGCTTTACTCGCTCCCCACCTTGAAGGAACCCACCAGGTCCGAGAGTTCATTCGCCAGGCTCGCCAGTTGCTGGCAGGCATCCACGGAGTGCTGTGAACTGACCGCCGTCTGTTCAATGATTTCGGCAATTTCATGCACGTTGCTGCTCACCGACTGGGTGGCGTACGACTGCTCGGTGGCCGCGGCGGCAATCTGGGTAACCATCAGTTGCACCGACTCCGATCCCTGGATAATGCTCTTCAACGCCACTCCGGCGGACCGCGCCGAATCCACGCCGCTCTGCACATGGCCCATGCTGGAGCGCATGGCTTCAACCGCCTCGGCGGTGCCCTGCTGGATCGCGCGTACCGTCTCGTCGATCTCCTTGGTAGCCGAACTGGTGCGCTCGGCCAGTCGCCGCACCTCGCCCGCCACCACCGCGAACCCGCGTCCATGCTCCCCGGCGCGGGCCGCTTCAATCGAAGCGTTCAGCGCCAGCAGATTGGTCTGGCCGGCGATCTCGTTGATGACGCTCACCACCTTGCCAATGGCGTCGCTGGAGCGGCCAAGCTCCTCAATCTTCACGCTGGTTTCCTGGTTCGCGCGCAGCAGGTTGCCGATGGTGTCCACCGTGGATTGAACGGTGTTGCCGCCGGAATGGGCGCTCTCTTCCGCCTTGCGCGCATCCACGGCGGCGTTCTGCGTGGTCTGGCTGATCTCCTGGATGGCCGACGACATATCGTTCATGGTCATCGAAATGCGGCTCGCCTTCTCCTGCTGCAGGCTGGCCTGCGAGGCGGTCTCGCGAGCGTTGTTCGCAAGTTCCGCGGCGGACTCGCCCAGCGTGCTGGCGTGGCCGGCAACACGCCGCACAATGTCCTCGATTCGTCCAATGAAGACGTTGAACCAGACCCCGACCTCGTCGATTTCATTCCGGCCATGCACCTCGATCCGCCGGGTAAGATCTCCCTCCCCCTCGGCGATGTCCTGCATGTGGGCGGCCAGCGAATGCAGGGGAACCACAACTTGAAACTGAACAATCGACCACGCAACCGCGCAGGCGCCCAATGCAAAAATTGCCAGGATAAAACCGGCAATCCGGCTGCGCACCGAGTTGGAGTCCACGGTGTCCAGCTGCTTTTGAAAGTCGAACGCTATCGCCTTGTCAAATACCGACATAGCCTCGGAAAGAGACTTGTTCTCCTTGCCCAGAGCGCCCACCTGCGCCATCAGATCGTCACTCGGCCCGCCGCTTGCACCCAGAATGGCCGCATAAGTGTCGTGGTCTTTCGACCGGATGGCGGCGAATTGAGCAAGCAGTTGGTCCGCCTGCTGCTTCAGATCCGGCGAGCCTGCCAGGGACTGCTGCACGGCCGTGAGTGCCACCGCAGTTGCCTCGGCATCCTTTTCTCCACCGGCCAGCGAGGCGGAGTCCTGCAACACCACGGCATCGCCGTAGTGCTTCTTCATCCGCTCAAAGGAGGCTTCCGCCTCCTGCATCTTCAGCGCCGCCGGAAATAGCGACGTTGAAATCTGCGACATCCGGTTGTGCGTCGACGAGGCGGAAAACTGCACCATCCCCAGCAACAGTATGTAACCGCCTGCCAAAACCGCCAGGATCCCCAGAATGCGCGTCTTGATCATCTTTTTCTTGAACATGGCCTCACCTGACTAGGAGAATTTTTGCTCCTTCGCGTGGCGTCGACTTTCCAACCTAGCCGACCGCTCCTGGGTTGTGGGCGAGATATTCCACAACGACTGCTTCGGATTCGAGTGGTTTGGGTACGCTGGCCTGTCCTGAGCAAACAAGACTGCGCCAGTTGGCGCGAAATGCAGTGTCGTTCTTGCCCGCGTGCGTCGACAGGAATTCATCGTGCGCCGTGCCCGGTTTGAGAAGCACAGGGATTACATGGGATCCGACTTTCAAACTGCTGGACGCTCCGCTAAACGCATCCCGCAGATCGCTCTTCGAGACTTCGGCGAACCTCACCCCGGGGTGAACAATCACAATCACTTACGCCTGCGCGCGAACTACGATCGGGAACGCGGTCGCCATCTAGATCCATACGCATAACTGCTTTTTCATTGCAGCGTTGGGCTTTCGTCCCGCGTAAGAAGCTTACACCGATTTTGAGCCTATTGGCCTCGCGATTGCGCTGTTACAGCGGCTCCACAATTGCAGTACCCGGGAACCACCGATCTTTCGGGGTCTGGCAGGAAAAGCCAAAGACTCTCGGCCTTCTTGCCACACCCCAAATCATCTCTGAGTTACGAAGCCCGCATCACTTGACGGCGAGTACTTTCACACCCTCATGTGGCGTTCCCTTGCCGACATACCCGATGGCTCCCGAGTTGTGGGCTACAAACTCAACAACGGCCGCGTCTCCGTCCACACTTTTGGGCATGCTGGCCTGGCCGGAGAAAACCAGGCTGCGCCAACCTGCGCGGTACGCCGTGTCGTTCTTGCCGATGTAAGCCTGAAGGAACTCCTCGTGAACCGTTCCGGCCTTCATCAAAATCGGCACCACGCTACCTCCGCCCGGCAATGCCGTTGAAACACCGGTAAAGACATCCTTGAGATCGTTCTTCGACACTTCGGAAGTCTTGACGCTTGGGTTGGCGATCACAATCACCTGGGCTTTGGCCTGGACGACGAATATCGACGCGGACGCAACGAGCAACAATGCAAACAGAACCTTCTTCATTTCAATTTCTCCTTTCGTCCGGGTTAGAAGCTGACGCCGATTTTCAGAATGGTGAGCTTGGTGGTGGGTTTGAGGCCGTTGGGATTCAGGTCCACGTCATAACCAATCGATGTGCCGTCGACCCAGTGCTGCTCCGCCTTGGCGTAAAGGTATTGATTGAAGTCGTAGCGTCCGGCGAGAGCCCAGTCCTTCTGGTAACGCGCCGGTCCCAGCTTGACGGCTTTGCTGAAATACTGGCTGTCGTAAAGACCCGCTGTCAACTTTCCGGTCAGCTTGTATGTGGCCATTCCGTACCACTCCCGGTTGTCGAGCGGTCTCCATATGGGCGGAATTCCGGGAAATATCGTAAATACCATGGGCGCCGTCTTGCCGTACTCGCCGGCAACCATGAATTTGCCCCTTTCGTACTGGACGAAGTAATTCGGCTGGTTGAAGGAGTGGACCGAGTACACTCCCACCAGGGTCCCCTTGGTGGCCTCCGGTGCTGTCGCGTTGTTTTGGATCGTGGATGCGCCGACCATCAGGCCCCGCAACGGAGTCTTCCAGTGGAGTGCCGCGCCGTAGATCGCTCTGTTCAATCCATTGGGCAGAACGATTCCAGCCTCCCTCTGCGCCAGGAAATAGCCGTCGTCCGTGCCAATGGAACGCTCGCCGCCAAAGCCCCGGTACTCCAGTTTGCCCATGGTCTGGCCGAGCTTCAGCGTGCCGTAGACCACCCCGCCGTAGTGGGCAAGAATCGAGTTGCGGCTGGAGATCGGATAGATGCTCTGCGGCAGCAGAGACCAGATATAGGACGGATCGATGTCCTGGATATCGTTGAACAGGCCGGAAGGCGTCTTGACCTTGCCGAATCGCACGCCGAACTTGTCGTTGACCTTGTAGTCACCCGCGGCCCAGTCGAGCGTGATCGTATTGCCGTAGTTGCCCAGCAGGAAGTAGCGGCCCTGCACGCCGACGCGCAGCTTCGGTATAGGTTCCGCACCGACGTTCAATACCGCTTCCGTCCATGCGGGACTCCCGCTGCTCGAACTGGTGGTGAGAATGTTGTTCTGGGTGGTGTACAGAAACCCTTGTGTGGCATAGCCATGGATCTGGATGTTCAGATCGTCAAGGCTCTGCGCTGAAGCCGAAACTGCCCCAAAAGCCAGTGCCAGGGCGCTAACCAAAAGTCGATTCATTGTCTGCCTCCGTCGCGAAGATGTGAGGATTTCCCACCGGTTGCATGACGTTGCCAACATATTCCGGCTAAAACCTGCCATACACCGTGCGACGGAAGGGCGCTACCTGGTAGCGGGGGGGGGGGAAGGGGAGCGGTTTGAATCCTCTTCTGCCCTATCGGCGTTCCCGTTCCAAAGATGAACCTGCGAACGTGAATTGGCCTTCAGGGCGTTCTGATTCGGAACGGGAGCGGGCCCAAGAACCGATCACCGATCGGCTCTTGGGCCCGCTCCCGCTGGATTGCGCATTCTTGGTCCAGGGAACCTGAGCTATCCCTAATCAGTCGTTCAGAACCTGATCGACGGTCGTGATATCCACCAGTCCGTTACACCCGAAAATAGCCGGCAGCACCTTCTCCGCCGGATAGCGCCGCCGCAGCTCGGCAACCTTCTCGGTTCCGCAGCGATAGGCCGGCAGGTACATCCGTCCCAGCAGCGGATGGCGTCCCCACGCCCCGGAAAGCTTGTCGGCGCGCTCCTCGGTCACCAGAAAGTCGCGGCGCAGCGTGGCGGCCACTTCCGGCTGCGGGCGCAGTTCGCCCCAGGTCAGATACGACGACTGGTTTTTGGCATCATCCTGCAACAGCGCCAGCAGCACGCCGATCTGCAAGTCCTCATCCGGCAGCTGATCGACCTCGGTAACCCCGTGGGCGATCAGGATCGCGTTGTTGGCGATGCCCTCAAACAGCGTGGCGGCGCGCGTATTCATGGTGAGCACCGAGGCCTCGAATCCGGCCAGCCCACGCACATACAGATTCTGCAAATAGGCAAAGGTGGTCACGTGTCCCGGCACCACTTCATGGCTCACCAGCTGCTCGAACTCCGGGTAAGACATCCGCAGCGAGGCATTGATCTCGTAAGTCGCCTCGTATTGCGGAGAACCATCTGCATTGCGGGCGCGCCCGATGTAGTTCATCGAACCCGAGAACCAGGCGTCCTTGATGGGCAGAAAGTCAATGTTGGCGCGCGGCACCGGCGCAAACTCGCGGGGCAGATACGGCGTCAAGTTCTTCGCGCTCAACTGGTCGAAGTGGGCAATGACCGCCGCGCCCAGCCCGCGCACCGACGCCATTGGAATCACCCGGTCCCTGCGCCATGCATCCACGGCGTCAAGAAGATTGCTCGCGTCGTATCCAGCCTTGCCCAGCAAGGCAGCAACCCGCTCCCGCTTGCCTTGCGGCTGCGATGCCTCGGGAGCCTTGCCCGTAGAAGCCTCCACCGAGCGCGCATAGGGAACCGCGTCGCCCTTGCCGGCGACTTCCATGGCCAGATCCCACATCGTCTCCAGGCAGATCGCCAGCCCGGTCAGGTTGGCCGCGCGCAGTCCGGCGAGCTTTCCCGCCTCCGACCGGACTCCGGCAATAGCCGCAGGCAAATCCACTGCTTTCAGGTACGCGTCGACCGCCTCGCGATTGGCCGGCTTGTCACTGACGCCGCCCAGCTCCCGCACCCGTGCTGCCGTCGAATGCGTATATGCGCCCGGCAGCGGCTCGTCGGAGAACCACGAATCGGCGATGAACCGCCCGGTGCCCGAAGCGCACAGCACGTCTCCGCCCCACAGCGTATCGATGCCGAGAACCGCGTCGGCTACAAACCTTCCTGCATCATCCATAACTTGCCCCATGATTCACACCTTTCACGGCGGGTTTGTTCCGCCGGGTTAAAAATCCGCCGAGGCTGCCAGCCTGGACGCGCCGCCTCTCAGGGAAAAGGGCGCGGCGGAGGTCAGGCTCCTTCCAGGTCGTCGAGCCGATGCTCATGTGCTTCGGCCACCCGTGAGAGCTTCTCCAGCATCTCGGCCAAGGCTAAGAACTTTGTGTTGACGAGTGAGAATTGCTCGCTCCACTTCGCATCGCGCTCGCGATTCTCGATGCTCATCCATTCAATGGTTTGGGTCAGCGCTGCGGGGCGTTCGACCAATTTTTCCAGCCGTTCATTGGTGTTCATTGTCTTTCTCCTCTGCGGCCGGTTGCCTCTTACTTCCCGGTGTCTTCTGCCCCGTCGTTTTCTTTTCTGGTCGAACGGAACCATACATAGAGGCAAATGCCAACAAACAGCAGCGCCGAGACGATCTGAGACGCCGCATCGTTGGCGTAGAACGGCGTCGTGATCATATCCTCGCGATACCACGGGAAGAGCCGCAGAGCCGCACCGAACACCCCGCCCAGCGCACCGCCCGCCATCAGTCCCGAAGCCAGAATAACGCCGCGCTCACGGATTCTGCCGCCGATTTCGCCGCCCGTCTTTTCCGACTTCCGGTTGACCAGGTGCGACAGAAACCCGCCCGCCAGAATCGGCGAAGTCAGCCCCAGCGGCAAGTAAAGCCCCAGCGCGAAGACCATGGAAGACTTGCCCAGCATCTCCAGCACCACCGTGATCATTGCGCCGATGCCGAACAGCAGGTAAGCCACCGGCTGCCTGCTCATGAAGCCAACCACCAGCGCCTTCATAATGGCCGCCTGCGGAGCAACCAGCACCTGCCGCGGATCGCCCGGCGCGGCTTCGCCGAACTGGAAGGTGTGCGCCAGCAAAATGATGGTGAGGCCAGCCGTAACAGCGGCGGCGATCACGCCCAGAAACTTCACCTTCTGCTGCGCCGAGGGCGTCGACCCCAGCCAGTAGCCCATCTTCAAATCGGTAATGAACTGCCCGGAGACGCACAGTGCGGTGCAAACCATGCCCGCGATCGCCATCACGAAGAACATCCCCGTGCTGCCTGAAAGGCCAAAGTAGAGCAGCACCACCGAAGACACAATCACGGTGAGCATGGTCATCCCGGACGCCGGATTATTGGCCGTGGTGGCAATCGCGTTGGCCGCCACCGAAGTAAAGAAGAAGGAAAACAGCAGTGTGAGAACCAGCCCCACAACCAGCACAATCCACGAAACCTTCAGATTGGCGAAGAAAGCCGCCACGCAAAGCGCTCCCACCACCACCCCCAGCAGCATGGTAAGCACCGGCATATCGCGGTCGGTGCGGCCGGTATCCGGTGCTTCGCCATGCCGAAACGCGTGAAGCGCAATGCCGAAAGAGCCTGCCACCACCCGCAGCGATTTCAGAATGCCCACGATGCCCGCCGCCGCAATCGCGCCCACCCCGATAAACCGCACATAGCTGCTGTAAATGGCGGCCGCGCTCATCTTCGAGATGGGCACCACCGCCGGATAAACGGCAACGTCGATATGGCTTCCGATGAACCACACCAGCGG
>Ga0181517_10001124_pt1 | contig 30894 bp, 27 predicted proteins | sample PEATcosm2014_Bin_31_FD_119748 | JGI IMG/M metagenome (GOLD analysis project Ga0181517, IMG submission 119748) | Peatland microbial communities from MTU Mesocosm Facility, Houghton, MI, USA - PEATcosm2014_Bin01_30_metaG | ecosystem: Environmental > Terrestrial > Soil > Wetlands > Peat | place... | reverse complement strand
TGGTGAAGTAGGGGCTCACCGAAGTGATGGTGCCGGGAGCCACGTAGACCACGTCCTTCTGCGGATTCCAGTTGGCCATGTAGCCATCGACATAGACGGGCGCCTGGTAGTAATCCCAGCGCACCCCGTAATTCAGAGTCAGGCGTGAAGAGACGCGGAACGAATCGGCCACAAAAGCTCCCGTCTGATTCTCGCGGATCTGCCGGCCGATCTTAACGTCGCAGCGCGTGCTGGTGGCCGGAAGCCCCAGCAGGAAATCCGCGTATGCCGAGCCGGTGAATTGGCCGGTAAAGGAGAAAGCACCGTAGACGCACTGCGGGATCGTGTCCTCCAGCCAGCCCATGCGAAAATACTGCGCCCCCGCTTTGATGCTGTGCCGGCCGCGCGACCATGTGACCGAATCTTCGACGGTGGTCACTTTGTCGGTCTCCGCGACGTCGGACGCGTAGCCGCCTCCGTAAGCCATGCCGAGGCTGGTCAGCCCGGTGATGGAAAGCGCCGGGAAACCCTGTGCGGAGTACGCATAGGGGTTGACGCCCTCGAGACCGATCGTGCCGTCGAAAGAATCGCCGGTCCCCGGCGTCGCCAGCTTAGCTTCCGACTCGCCCTGGGTGATCCGGGTTCCCGTTTGCGACAATTTGAAGTGGTTCACCAATTCCGGCGAAAAGGCCTGGACGTCGGAAACGACCCACGTCCGGAAGCGCGGCGACTGCGTGGAATTGAATTGCTCGCCGATGTTGCCCGGCGCCAGGGTGGCCGTGTCGTTCTGCATCCACTCGAAGAACGCCTGGTTGCCGTGCCACATCCGCTGATCGATGCGCGCGAACGGCCAGCTCCCGTTATAAATGCTCGAGGCATCCGGTTGCAGCCAGGAGTAATTGTTGACGAACGTGTTGGCGTCTCCCAGGGTGGGCGGAGGATAGTAGCTCAAATACTTGGAAGAGACGCCGGTGATTCGCCCGCCGGTGATCTGGTTATTGGGAAAAGGAAGCCCGGTGCGGGGGTCCTTGATGACCACTATCGTTCCGTTGGGAGCGGTCGCCGAATTGAGAAACTGGCTCAAATCGCCGCTGCGCATCTGTGCGGTGGGAACGTTCGCGAACAGGTTTTCGTCGTAGGGCGTCTTCTGGTACTCGATACCGCCGGAGAAATAGGTCGTCCCCGGGATGATCGGCCCGGTCATATTGCCACCCTCTTCCTTGGCCCGGTATGAGACCGGAGAGGGATCGAAAAAGGGCTGCGCGTCCCACTTGGACGATTCCAGCTTGTAATAACCCCAGCCGTGGAACGCCTGGCTGCCGCGACGGGTTACCATAATGAAGTTCACGGGCCGCGAACTCTCCACGCTGGGGTTGGCGATCGAGACCTCGACGGTATCGAGGGAAGCCGGCCCGGGGATGGGCGGAGTGGAATCCTGCGCTACGCCATCCAGATCGTAAGTCTGCTGGTTGCGGTTCGAGATACCGGATATCACGATGAGGGAGGGATTGATTTGGACGTAGGGAGTGTTGGGTTGAGGGGGCGGCGGGGCGATTTGGCTTTGCGCGGGAAAGGCCAGCGTGTCGCCCTCGACCGCGGGGGCCGTCGTCAACAGGGGGAGTATGGACGGGTGAAACTCGACCAGGGGAGTATCCAGCCACTTGGTTTTGTAATCCACGGGGTTGCTCACGGTCTCGCGGCGCGGCTGGCCGACCGGGGCCGCCTCGGGCGTCGGCGGGGGCGCCGGCTCGTCCGGATTGGGCCTGGGCGCGAGGGCCTTCAACTTGACGTCCACGCGCTGGCTCTTCCCGATTTCGAGCCGTATCCCTTCCATGACAAAACTCTCGAAACGGTCTTCATTGATGGTCAATCGGTACGTGCCAGGTTTCAGGTAGGGGATTTCATAGGTGCCATCCTTGGCCGTCGGCACCTGACGCATCGTAACGCCCGTATCCGCGTCGATGACCGCCAGGGTGGCATTCGCAACCGGTGTGCCTCCGGTATCCGTTACAATCCCAAGTAGCGTGGCCATTTCGGATTGGGCGAACAGGAGTGCCGCCGCGGGCAGCAAAAGGGCAAAGCAGCGATATAGCTTTAGACGCATTTAGAGTGTTGGCATCCTTTAATAAACTTTTATGATACTCTCGACGCAAATGGCCGCACCGATACTCGCGACGGAAATGCTTCCGACGCGCGAAGAATCGCCCGCGTTACTTGCAAACTCAGCATCTGAAACGACCGATGGACCCGGGCCGTCTACAATAGTTTATCCGAGGAACTAATGATACGACCGATCAGCGGCTGGTGCGCCGCAACGTTTTTTTGTGCTCTCATCTGGTGGACGGCGCCGGCTCTCCATGCGCAAACGCCGCCGCCCGCCTCTCAGGCGGATGGAACCGGGGAAAGTACGGTCCATCTGCGGCGCGTCGCGGTCGGACTGCACGCACGCTTCTTCCCCATGCGCTCGATGAGCATTATGGGAAGCAATGAGACTATGTCGACTTCCTACGTCTCCAACCAGGCGTATGACTTCGACTACAACACCGGATCCACATCCCCCTTCTACAGCGGTGGCGCGACGGTCGAGTACACCCTGGGACCCCGCACGTCTTTTGTGGTGGAAGGCCTTTTCAGCCAGCTTCGCTTCACGCAGAATATCGACGCCTACTGGGGCGTCGACAACCCGGAGACGGCCACCGACGACCGCACGCACCAGAGCGGCGTCCAGAGCACCAACGCCCGCCTGTGGGATCTTCCCCTGATGGTGCGGCATAAAGGCGTACGCTCCTCCGGACTGCTTTCGCATCTGTTCGTCGCGGGAGGGGCGACGGACCGCTTCATCAGCAACATCCGCACCACCACCGATACCACGCTCAACGGGACGACCACCACCACGCGAACTCCTTTGGGCGCTTCCAAGAAGAACCTGCTGGGCGTCGTGGTAGGAGTGGGCTTCCAGTTCATCGACGACTTCGGTATCCGGATCACGCCGGAGGTCCGCTACACGCGCTGGGCGGGGAGGACGTTCGATTCGAATTCCGCCATGTCGCCCGCCAATCAGCTCGAAGTGGGCATTTCGATCTCGCACTAGCGGCACGTGACGACCGCCGTCGCCGCGCTACAGCGGCGGCTCCATGGGCAACACCAGCGGCGGTTCCAGCAGAAATTCGAGCTCGGACATTTCCGCGGCGGCCTGGCGGACGGCTTCCTCCGTGGTGGGCTCGAGGGTGATGACGAAGGGCAGATCCAGTTTGTTCTCGTGCGGCAGTTGCAGGACGGCCTCGATGCCGATGTGTTTGGCCGCCAGAATGCCGGAGAGCGCCGCGATGATGCCGGGCTGATCGACCACCCGGAAGCGCACGTAGTAGGAGCGCTTCTGAAGCGTCACCGGGATGGGCTTATATTCGCCCAGGCGCTGATGCGCAAAAGGCGAAACGCGCGTGGGGCTGCCGCCCAGAATTTCTCGCGCCACGCGCATCAAGTCGCTCACTACCGCCACGCCTGTGGGCCGTGGGCCAGCGCCCCGGCCGTAATAAAAGGTGTCCTCGCCGTAGAATCCCTGCACCCAGATGGCGTTGTAGGAGTGGCGCACGCTGGCCAGAATGGCGGTCTGCGGAATCAGCGCCGGGCGCACCGACAGGATCAGCCCTTCGGGCGTCTGGCGAGCCGCGCACAGCGAGCGGATGGTGTGGCCCAGGCGATGGGCGTATTGGAAATCCAGGGGCGAGAGGCGCCGGATTCCTTCGGTGAAAATATCCTTCGGGGTGATCTTCTCGCCGAACGCCAGGGCCGAGAGAATGGCCAGCTTCGAGCGCGCGTCGAAACCATCGATATCGTTGCTCGGATTGGCCTCGGCGTATCCCAGCCGCTGGGCCTCGGCCAGCACGGATTCGAGCGGCGAGCCGTGCTGCTCCATCTCGGTGAGAATGTAGTTGCTGGTGCCGTTGAGGATGCCGTAGAGCGCCACCACGCGGTCGCCGGAGATGCCCTCGCGCAGCACGGCGTGAATGGGGATCCCGCCCGCCACGCTGGCTTCCATGGCGATATTGGTTCCGGCGGCGATGGCCCGCTCCCAGATCTCTGCCCCGCGCAGTGCCATCAATTCCTTGTTGGCGGTGACCACGGACTTGCCGGCGGCGATGGCGCTTTCGATGATCTGGGCGGCCACCGTGGTGCCACCCACCAGCTCGACCACGATATCCACGCCCGGATATTCCAGCAATTGGCGCCAGTCCGTGGTCTTGAAGACCGGCCCCAGTTGCTCGGGCATGGGCTTGGAATCGACCAACAAATCGCAGACGGCCGCGACTCGCAGATTGAAACCGAGCTTGAGAGCGATCTGAGGGGCGTTTTCCGCCAGGATCTTCAACGTGCCCGAACCGATGTTGCCGAGACCGACTATGCCCACCGAGACGTCGCGCATAAACCGGCATCATAGCATCCGGCGGGCGCCCGAACGACCGCTGCGGCGGGCGTCGGATGGGCAACTTGTCCCCGTTGACAGCCCTGGATTTCGGCCAGGGACCGTGCTAGAGTGGAAGAGCCTTTTGAAAGTCCTGCGAGAACTCGGCGCGGCTCCTTCCTGCCTGGTCCAGCCCGCGGATTTGAAAGACAGAAAGAGAAGTACCTCTTGAAGAACATCTTCGTAGGAAACCTTGATTTCTCAGCCACCGAGTCCTCCATCCGGGCGTTGTTCGAGCCCTATGGCAACGTGGAGCGTGTCAACGTGGTGACGGATCGCGACACGGGCCGTTCGCGCGGCTTCGCGTTTGTCGAAATGACCGATTCCGCCGAGGCGGATAAGGCGATCGCGGCCCTCAATGGCGTCGATCTGGACGGCCGCAGTCTGAACGTCAACGAAGCGCGGCCCAAGCCCCAGGGCGGCGGCGGCGGCGGGTTTCGCGGCGGGCGTGGAGGCAGCGGCGGCGGCGGTGGCGCGCGGCCCCGGCGCGATTCGCGCTGGTAGAATCGGTTTTTTTGAACTCCGCGGCCGGTTCTTGGGCCGGCCGCGTTTTGATCGATGGCCCTTGCCCACGGGTTCTCGCGCACAGTTTCGGAAACGACAAACAGAATCGCTCCGCATTGAGAAGCGGCGCGGGAAGGCCGCCGGGCGGGCGCAGGTTGGAACCATCGGCGAACCCGACGCGCGGGCGGCAGGCGATTTGGTGACTGCCGCGAACTAGACCGCGCCGGACCGCCCTTTAGCGTCGCCTGAGTAACGTCAAGACCGTCAGCCGTCCTGCCGAAGGCGGGCAGAGCGCGAACATTAGGGGGTAGCCTTGGAATTTCGGTACATGGGCTTCGACCAGCAGCGCAACGCACGGATCTTCCGTTTCGATGTTGTCACCAAGGGTGAGACCACACGGCATCTTCTGATTTCGGCCGATCTCGCGCTTTTTCTGACGCACCGAATTGGAATTCAGGAAGGACCCAGCCTGGGCGCGCAGAAGCTGGCGGCCGATCTCGAGAAGGGTCTCGAAGGGTCCCACGAACTCACCGAGGACGACATGCGCGAACACGCCGCGGCCCGCGCCCTGGCCGAAGCGCGCAGAGCCGAAGCCCGCAAGACCGGCCCGCGTCGCCCCACCGGGGAAGTACCCCGTGGATCGCCGTGGCGGCGCAACGGCCTCTGAGACGCACGGCGCGTCCTACCGCTCCCCGCTCCTATGCCGGAAACGGCCAGACGCGCTCAATGGTCTTGTTCAGGATCCAACCGCGGTCGTCCGCGTTTAGGAATTTCATCTCGTCCCGCACCACGCTGAGCGCCCTCGCGTAAGTCGACCAGCCTTCCACAATGGGCCAGTCCGTCGCCCACATCAGCCGCTGAGGCCCGTACGCATCGTAGAGGCGCTTCACGTACTGCTGCGCGTCCGGCCATGGGTAGGGCTGGCGCGAAATCTGCCAGGTATGCGAGATCTTGACGAACAGGTTCGGATAGCGCTTCAGCGCGATCAGTTTTTCCAGCTCCGCCGGCCGATCGATCGGGCAATCCGCCATGTGGTCGATCACCACCGTAAGGTCCGGCAGCTTCTCGAGTAGCAGCGCGACTTCCGGCATCCGCGTAATCGGCGCCAGCACCGTCATAGGCACCTTCAGTTCATGGCACCTCTTCCACAGCGGCGGCATCAGCGGCCCATGGAACCAGTCGCCCGAAGCCTCGCCCGAGGGGCTGATCCTGACGCCGCGAAATCCCTCTTCGGTGAGGGCGGAAAGATGGTCGGGGGCCGCGGGATCGAGCGGGTCCACACGGCAGACCCCTTGAAACGTGCCGCGGTAGCGCTTCAAAACGCCGGCCAGGTAGCGATTGTCGTAGCGGTAGTGAATCACCTGGATGATCACCGTCCGGGAGACGCCGTTGGCTTTCATCAGCTCGAGCAGCGTTTCCGGCGTGGCATCGCGCTCCGGCACCTTGGCGCCCTCGGCGAACGGGAAAGCCGGATCGTGTTTCCACACGTGGACGTGGGGATCGAGAATCCGCGTGCCGGAGGAGGCTAACGGTAGCGCGGCGGCAGCCTGGAGCAGCGTGCGCCGCGTGATCTCGGGCACCAGCGGGTTAAACATATACGGGCTCCAGTTTCCTGACCACGTAATCGCCGCTGCGCTCGTAGCTGGCGCGCGGGCCGTTGCGGGCGATATCCAGATCGACGATCAGCCATCCGTCGAAGGCGATCGACTTCAACACGCCATGGCAGCCCGGGAAATCGATCTCGCCGTCGCCCAGGTCGAAGATGCTCTCGCGGCTGAACTTGTCGGGCACGGCATCCGGCAGGCGGCGGGCGTCTTTGTAATCGGCCATCATCAGCCTGCGGCGGTACTTACTGAGAGTTTTCACCACGTCGCAGCCGGCCAGGTGCAGGTGGGCGGTATCGGGCGAGAAGTAGAACAGGTCCGGCTTAGTTAGTGCCATGCACCGGTCGATTTCGTCGGGATTCTGCACGATCTGTCCCATGTGATTGTGCAGCCCGGCGTAGAAGCCCATCTCGCGCGCGGCCTGGCCGAGCTGGTTGTAGCATTCGCACATATTCTCGAAGGCGCGCGGCGCTCCCGCGAATCGGCGATCCGGCGAGAACACCACCAGGTGATTGGCCCCGAGCTCCTTGAGGAAGCTCATGGCCTGCTTGGCGTTCTGGATCACCTCGGCGTGGCGGGCGGCATCGTGCGCCGGACCGTTGAACGAGATGGTCACGATGTGGCAGCCCCGCTTCTCGGCTTCGTTGGCAATCTGAGCGGGGGTGATGTCGTAAGTCTTAAGAATCTGGGGGAACTGGGTCAAACGCAATCCAATGAACCCGGTGTCTCGCATAACATCGAGAATGTCGGTGAGAGGCACATGCGGGAAGTAATTCCACAGGTTGGATCCCAGTCCCCATTTCACATGCTGGTTAGCGGGGAGACGGCGGGCAGCGCGGGCCAACGTGGCCCCGGCGAGCGCCAGGACTTGACGGCGTGTCATGCAGAAATGGTAACAGGCGCCGGAGCGTAAGGGAAATTCGCCGCTTCCCGCGTGGCCAGGCACCTCCGCGGTGACCTATCATCGTTCTTCGGAGGTCAGCGATTCACATGCACGATGGATTGACGATCGGCAAGTACTCGATCGGCGTGGGCGACCGCTTCGCCCATCAGGCGGCGGCGCAACTGCGGGCCTGCGCGATGGCCGCGGAGCGCGGCGTGGATGTGGTGCCGGTGTGGAACAAATCGAACCGCGAACACCTGATCGTCGGTTCCGAACCCTCGAGCGTTCGCGCGGCAGCGCGGGCCGCCGTCGAGCGGCTCGGCTGGACCGCGGCGTACCACGTGGACGCCGATCACATCAACCTCGCGACCGTGGACCGCTTCCTCGAATCGAGCGATTTCTTCACCCTCGACGTGGCCGATTGGATCGGTAAATCCGCCGCTCCCGCCGCCGTGGATGCCTTCGTTTCGCGCCACCCGGAGCTGTGCCGGAACGTGAGCATCCCGGGCATCGCGGCGCCTTTTCCCATCGATGGCGCGTTTGTCCGCAAGGTGGCCTCGCAATATCTTCGCGCCGTGGAAGAGGCCGGCGAAATCTACCGGCACATCGAGAAGCTCAAGGGCAAGGGGCAGTTCATTACGGAAGTCTCCATGGACGAGACCGCCGAACCGCAGACGCCGCCGGAGCTGCTCATCATCCTGGCGGCCATCGCGGACCAGGGAATCCCGGCCCAGACCATCGCGCCGAAATTCACCGGCCGCTTCAACAAGGGCGTGGATTACGTGGGCGATCCCGAAGTTTTCCGCCGCGAGTTCGCGGGCGACGTGGCCGCCGTGGCCTTCGCCATCCGCGAGTATGGCTTGCCCGCGAACCTGAAATTGAGCGTGCATTCGGGCAGCGACAAATTTTCCATCTACCGCGCCATTCACGACACCCTCCGGAAGTTCGATGCCGGCGTGCATGTCAAAACCGCCGGGACCACGTGGCTGGAAGAGATCGCCGGGCTGGCCGAAAGCGGAGGCGAAGGGCTGGAGGCGGCCCGCGAGATTTATGCCGAGGCCTACGCCGCGCGCAAGGCCCTCTGCGCGCCTTATGCCAGCGTGATCGATATAGACCCCGCCGCGCTGCCGCCGGTCGAGGAAGTGCGCCACTGGTCCTCCGAGCGGTTTGTGGCGGCTCTGCGGCACGACCGCGCCTGCCCGAACTTCAATCCCGACCTGCGCCAGTTGTTGCACGTGGGCTACAAGGTGGCCGCGCACATGGGCGCACGGTATCTCGATCTGCTGGTGAAATTCGAGGACGCCGTGGCCCGTAACGTGACGGCCAATATCTTCGAGCGGCACATCCGGCCGCTGTTTCTGCCAGGGGCATAGCCGGGCGCCTTCGGCGTGTGCCCCGAATTATACTATCCGTTTGGTGAGGACATGAAAACCATGAATACAGTGACGCGCCGTAGCTGGCTAGCGGGTTTGGCCGGAGGGCTGGCTTCGCTGCCCGCGCTTGCCGCAGAAGCTCCCGGCAAGGTGAAGATTACCGGATTCGACATTCACAAAGTTACCCTGCGCTGGCGCGACCTGCTCTTCGTGGAGGTCAAGACGGACGCCGGCATCACCGGTCTCGGCGAAGGCACGCTCGAGGGCCGCGAGGACGCCGTAGAAAACGAGCTGCGGTGGCTCGAAGAGAGCTACGTGGGGCGCGACCCCGCCGGCATCGAGGAGCATTGGAACCGCAGCTACTACCTGCTCTCGCGCTGGCGCAACGGCCCGCCTGCCATGACGGCGCTCTCGGCGCTGGATATCGCGCTCTGGGACATCGCCGGCAAGCGCCTCAACATGCCGGTGTACCGCCTGATCGAAGGGCCTCTGCAGCCGGCGCTGCGGGCCTACCACACGCACTGGGATGCCTCAATTACGGGTGAACGGCGCACGCCTGAGAACTTCGCCGAGTTGGCCCGCCAGACGCGCGCCAAGGGTTGGACGGCCGTGAAGTGGTCGCTGCCCAGGGGCGACGCCAGCGAAAAGGACCGCGTGGCGCAGTCGGTGAAAGAAATCGCCGCCGTGCGTGAGGCCATCGGCAACTCGATGGACCTCGCGCTTGAAGCCAGCGAGACCTTCAGCATACGCTCGGCCATCGAACTGGCCGAGGCCCTGGCTCCCTACAAGCCGCTGTGGATCGAGGAGCCGGTTCTGCGCGAATCGCCGCGCAACCTGGGCGAGGTGGCGGCGCACTCGCCCGTGCCCATCGCGACCGGCGAGGGGCTGTTCACGCGCTACGAGTTTCTGGAGCTGTTCGAACAGAGGGGCGCATCCATCATCCAGCCCGATGTGCTGCACGCCGGGGGCATCACGGAGATCCGCAAAATCGCCGCCATGGCGGACACTTTCGGCGTCGAGGTGGCGCCGCACCAGTGTGCCGGGCCGATTGCCCACGTGGCTTCCATGGCCGCCATGTCGGTGTGCCGCAACTTCCTGGTGCACGAGTGGGAGGCCGCCGACGAGGACCTTTACCTGCAACTGACCGGCGGGCATTTCCCGCAGTTGCAGAAGGACGGCAAGATGCCCCTGCCGGAGGGACCGGGCCTGGGGATTTCCGTGGATTTCGCCGAGTTCAAGAAGCGATATCCGTATAAGAAGCGCTACCTTCCGGCGGGTTTGAAACTGTAGGACTCGCCACCTGAAGTGTGACACCGCAATCGGAGCCGCGACCGTCAGGGAGCGGTGCTTGTGACGATGACCTATCCGATTACGTTTGCCTGCTACGGATGCCATCTGCACGGCGGCGAGACGGGTTCGGTCGATCGCAAGCACAATGTGCCTGGGACTCCGACCCTGGAGGAAGACCGCCAGCGCAGCAAGGCCGAGGAGGAACGTATGGATCAGTCTCCGTATCACCTGGACCCGGTCAGGCGCGACGCGGTGTTGGAAGCGATTCAGCACGTGTGTGCGCATCGTGGCTGGACTCTGCTGGCGGCTCATGTGCGAACCAATCATGTGCACACCGTGGTAGAGGCGGAGGTGCCGCCGGGGCGGATCCTGAACGATTTCAAAACTTACGGCAGCCGCCGCCTCAATCGGATGAGGCTAGACCAGCCGGCGCGTAAACGATGGGCGCGCCACGGCAGCACGCGATGGCTGTGGAAGCCGGAGCACGTCTCAGCGGCCATTCAGTACGTCATCGCCGAGCAGGGTACCGCACTGTCCGTATTCGAGTACCACCAGCCTTGATCGGAGCGTGCGGCAACCGGCTCCCTCACGGTCGCGGCTCAGAATCGGACGCGCCTCGCGCATGGGGCGGCCTACACCGTTTCGCGCGGGGGCCGCTGCCGCCAGTAGTTCGCCAGGGCCGAGCCGGAAACGTTCATCCAGGTGCCGAAAATCAGCGAGGCCAGCGCGGCGGCCTCGCTCTTCAGAACGTCGTAAGCTAGCCCCACGCCCACTCCGGCGTTCTTCAAGCCCACCTGGATCGTAAAGGCACGCACGTCCGCATCGTTCAGGCGCAGCGCCTTTGCGCATCCGTAGCCCAGCACGAAGCCCAGAAAATTGTGCGCGATGGTCGCCAGAAACAGCGCCGGGCCGATCGTCAGCAGCGTGTCCCGGCTGTGCGCCGCCACGATCACGATGTACAGCATGATCGAAACCAGCGACAGCTTGGGCAGCACCATCTCCATCCAGTTTTCGGGACCGCCCGCGCGATCCACCATCATCTTGGTGAACGAGACCGCCGCCACCGCCCACAGCACCAGCACCAGGCCGGATTGCAGGGATTTCACCGTCGCCGCGAACGGCACGAACACCAGCGCGATGCCCGCCAGGAAACCGGCCAGCGCCAGGGCCGTCAGGTTGGCGGCCTGCTTGAACCAGGCAATATTGCCGTACAGAATCTTGTTGCAGATCAGGCCGGCGGCCACCGGCACGATGACCATGTTCAGAATGCCGATCATCATGCCGACAGTATCGACCGCGATCAGCCGGCCGGCGAACAACTGCATCATGAGCGGCGTCGTGAAGGGAGCTACCAGGGTCGCCAGCATGGTGACGCTCAGGGCCAGCGCCAGGTTGCCGCGCGCCAGATAAGTCATCACGTTCGAGGCGGCGCCGGTCGGACACACGCCGATCAGGATGATACCGGCGGCCACGGCCGGCGGGAAATGATAGACGTGAATGATCGCGAGGCCCGCCAGAGGCATCAGCACGAAGCCCAACACGGTGCCCAGGACGATCTTGAGCGGGTGTTTGAATTCGCGCGCGAAATCCGCCAGGCTGAGCTTGGTGCCCATCCCGAACATGATGAGCTGCACCGAGGGGACAATTAGGATATTCGTGTTGAAGCCCCAGTTCGTGAACATGTACGGGAAGTACATGGCAAGGGTGACATACGCGAAGATCAGAAAAGTAAATGACAGCCCGCTCAGTGTCTTAGTAAGTTTGACGGTCGCAGAGAACGCGTAGAACATCACGAACAGCGCCAGCCCCGATACCGGCAGCTTGCCGTTTCCGGAGGCGAGCAGGATGCACTCGGCGGCCATGAGCGCGAGCGCTCCGCCGAGATATAAGTTTCTCCTGGATGCCTCTGTCATTGAGCCTCGATCAGATTCTTCAAGGCCAGCATGGCAGCGCCCTTCATGGACGATTGCTCTTCGAACACGTACTCCACCCCGGGCAGCATCCATTTCTTCTTGGCATTCAGCAGCGAAGGATTGGCGGCCCCGCCGGTGACGCGCACCAGCGGCTTGATGGGCTGGACCAGCGAGATCTCCTTGAGGTGTTCGCGCTGATACTCGGCCAAGCCCCGCACCATCGCGGCCATGAGTTCCTCGCGGGTGGTCTCCGGAGTCATGCCCAGGAACTCAGCCTTGAGCGGCGTGAGCGTATATCGCGATCCCATCAGGTATGGCGTGTAAGTGACGGTACTTTCGCGGTTCACCCAGTCATCCACCGCCTTCGGCATGAAGCCCTGATAGTAATCGCCGTAACTCATCTCGCTGCAAAACACGCCACGGAACCATTCGAACGCCGCGCCCTCCGCGTTCATGACATACAACGTGACCCAGCGGTCCGGAATTACGTGAGCGCGTATGTTGTACTTAGTGGAGAAATGGCACTTATCGAGACAGATCATGCTGATCTCGCAGGTTCCATTGACGTCCACGTAATCTCCGGGTTCTTTGATGCCGATGGAATAGGCGGCCAGCACGGCGTCGTTGCCGCCGATGATCACGGCCGGCTCGCGATGAAAGCCTAGCCTTCTCGCGATCTCGCCGCGCATGCGCCCGGGGCTCTCATAGCCGAGCATCACGCGCGGAAGGCGGGCCGTCGCGATGCAGAACGCGTGGCAGATTTCCTCGTTCCAGGTCAGGTCGTTGCGGGCGGTGTTGTACAGGGCGGAAAGAGAAGCCGAGGAAGGGTCGATGGCGAATTCGCCGGTTAGCCACTTGGCGAAAAAAGTATTGGTGTGGCCGAAGCAGGCCGCTTTGGCGAACACTTCCGGACACGCGTCGCGCAGCCAGAGAATGCTGGCCAGCGAACAGCCGCCCGGCACCGGCATGTTGCCCGTCTCCTCCAGGAGCCGCCGCAAACCGATCTTGCCGATGATCTCGGCCGCCTGCACGCGCGAGCGCTGATCGAGCATGTGGATGGCGGGATAGAGCGCGGCGCCTCCGGCATCCATGGCGGTCAGGCCGGGGGTGGTGCCCGAAATGCCGATGGCATCCACTTCGCCCAGGAAGCTCTCGAGCTCGCGGCAGCCGGCGGCAAAGGCGGCCTGCCATTTCTCCGGCTCGATATCGCTGAACTGGCCGTTATTATAAGTGTTGATGCCGTACGTCAGAGCGAACTGGGCGATCGGCTCGAGTCCCCCGTCCCGCTCTTCGTACACACCCATTTTCAGGCCGGTTGTTCCGATATCCACTCCGACCACTCTCATTCGCAGGCCTCCTTTGGTATCCGCTACGCCTTGGCAAACTCGAAGGCAGATTGTACGAGCCGGTCTGGCCCGTTGTCAAACCGCCGGTGGAACTCTTACGGTAAGGTCGAGTAGCGCCGAACGTTAAGAATCCACCACTGGGTTGTTACGTGCTCGAAAGCCTGCGGGAGGATACAATCTTACATGAGATTTACTGTTCTGTTATGCATGTCGCTGGGGGTGCTGGCGGCACAACCTCAAGCCCCACCGCCGGCGGGGCAGCCGGTGCCGATTTACCGGGTAACGGTTGTATCCCGCACGACCAAAGCCATCAATTATAATCACCGCTCGGGAACCACCCATGTCGATTTCCGCGGCACCGAGTTAATGCCTACGGCCAAGGGCGAAGCCAAGGTGGAAAGCCGCCTCGGATCGACCAAGGTCGAGACTCACCTGGAACATATGTCCGGGGCCGGCCAGTACGGCCCCGAGTACCTGACCTTCGTGCTGTGGGCCGTTACCCCCGAAGGGCGCGCCACCAACCTCGGGGAAGTTGTGCTCCAAGGCGATCACGCCGATCTGCTCTCGACCACCGACTTACAGAGTTTCGGCCTGATCGTCACGGCCGAGCCTTATTTCGCGGTGACGCAGCCGAGCGACGTCGTAGTGGCGGAGAATTTCGTCCGCAACGACACCACCGGGACGATCGAGCAGGTGGACGCGAAATATGAGCTCCTGCAGCGCGGAATATACGTAGTGGATCGTGGTAAGTACACGCCCGTCAAGATCGATCCCAAGGGTCCCCTCCAGCTCGCCGAGGCCGAAAATGCAGTGGAGATCGCCCGCATAGCCGGCGCCGACCGCTACGCCGCCGACACCATGCAGAAGGCCAATATCGATTTGCAGAACGCCCGCGACTTTCTGGACCGCAGCCACGATCGCAAGCGTTCCGAGACCAATGCGCGGGAAGCGGCCCAAACGGCCGAGGATGCCCGCATCATTACCGTAAAGAAGATTCAGGACGACGAGCAGGCCGCCGAACACGCCGCCGCGCAGGCCGCCGCCGAGCAATCGCGGCTCGATCAGGAACGCCGCGCCCAGGCCGAAGCCCAGCAGCGAACGGCTGAAGCCCAGCAGAGGACGGCCGAAGCGGCAGCCGCCCGCGCCGCCCAGGAACAAGCCGCCGCCGAAGCCGCGCGCGCCGCGGCCCTGGAACAGCAGAACGTCCTGACGGCGCAGGCCGAGCAGGCCCGCCTGGCGGCCCAACAAGCCGAGGCCCAGCGCCAGCAAGCCGACGCGGAACGGCAGAAAGCCGAGACAGAGAAGGCCGAGCTCCGGGAACGCCTGCGCCAGCAGTTGAACCTGATCCTCGAAACGCGCGAGACCGCCCGCGGCCTGGTCGTGAATATCTCCGACGTGCTCTTCGATTTCAATAAATACACGCTCAAGCCGGGCGCCCGAGAAAAAATGGCCAAGGTATCGGGAATCCTGCTGGCCTACCCCGGCCTCAAGATTCAGTTGGAAGGCCACACCGACGCCATCGGAAGCGACGAGTACAACCAGAAGCTCTCCGAGCAGCGCGCCCAGGCCGTGCGCGATTATCTGGTGCAGCAAGCGGTCCCGGCCGATTCGGTTACGGCGATCGGCTTAGGCAAGGCGGATCCGGTGGCTTCGAACGACAGCCCGTCGGGACGGCAGCAGAACCGGCGCGTGGATATGGTGGTATCGGGATCGGCCATCGGCATCGATCTCGCGGCGCCGGCGAGCACCGCGGCCCCGCCGCATTAAGCAGCATCAGCGGCCGAGCACGGTCAGCTCGTTTTCCGCCTCCGCCGTACGCATGTTGAACAGGAAGCGCCGGCCATCCGGCGCGACCGAGTAGCCGAAGCCCGGCCGGTAGTCGAGCGGCTCGGTCTCCGTGCCCTGGATGCCGAAGAGCACGTGCCGCGCGCCTGCCCGGAACGCGGGGCCGGTTTGAACTTCCACTGAAACAAACTGGCCGCGCGTGTCGATATAGAGAAGCTCGCGCCCGTCCGAATTCCACTCCGGGTCGAAGCCTCGGTTGCGGGACCGGACCCGGTGCGGTATCCTGGAACTCAAAGCTTTAGAAGGATTTGATTTAGCCAAGATGGCCAATACTTATTCCGCGCTCAAGCGCGTACGCCAGGAAAAACGCCGCACGGATTTCAACCGGAAGAACACTTCCCAGCTCCGTCACCAGATTCGCGCCATGCGCCGCGCCATTCAGGACAAGAATGCCAAGGCCGCCGCGGACCTGCTTCCCCAAACCTTCTCGGTCATCGACCGGTCGGCCAAGAAGGGCATCATCAAGAAGAACACCGCGGCGCGGTATAAATCCAAGCTGCACGTGCGGGTGAAAGCGCTGGCGGCGACCCCCGCCGCTTAGCGTTCCGTCAGTTCCAGGACAAACTGCTCCATCACGATGCGGTCGTCCGGCCGCGCCTCGCGCAGTCCTCTGTCCGCCCTCGAGATCAGCTTCAACGCGCGCTCGATCTGCGCTCCGCCGAACCGGCCCACGGTCTGCGAGACCTGCTCCGCGCGCGATCCCCACATGGGCACTCCCTGGCGGCTGAAGTGCACCTGAATCTGCTGCGAACTCTTCAGCCCCGCCTCGCGCGCCACCAGCGCCATGCGGAATTGCGTCGAGAGGAAGGCCAGCGCCAGCGGCAGATATTCGCCTTCGCGGGTCAGCGTATCGAGAATCTCCAGGGCGCTCGCGCGGTCGCGGCGGCCGAGCGCGTTGACCAGAGCGAAGATCGTGGTGGCGCGCGCGTCCGGAACCAGCGCGGCGATGTCGTCGGGTCCGATCGTCCGGCTGCCCGCATAGAGGCCCAGCTTCTCGATCTCGCCGGCGATGCGCGCCATATCGGATCCCAAGGCTTCGACCAGCAGATCCAGGGCCGCCGGATCCAGATGAAATCCAGCGCGGCCGGCCAGCGTTTCGGCCTCCTGGCGGGCCTCGTGGGCGGCGTAGCGGCGCAGCTCGATGACGTCCGGAATAGCCGCGTAGAATTTGCGCACGCGCTCCAGCTTGCGCTTGTCGTCGCCTTCGAATTCGAAGCGGATGGCCTCGAAGACCAGCAGCACTCCAGGGGTCGGATTTCTCAGGTAGGCTGCCAGCAGCCCGGCGCCCGAAGCGCTGCCCGACGGAGATTCGCCCTCGTCTTCCTCCTCGGAGCGGCCGCGCGGCAGGGCCGCTTCGGCGTTGGCAACCCAGATGATCCGTTCGGCGGCGAAGAGCGAAAGCGCGCGCGCGTCGTCAATCACCGTGGCCAGATCCACTTCTCCCAAATCGTGCCGCGCCATGGCATCTTCGGGCACGGTGGCGGCTAAAGCGCGTTTGAGCCGCAGGCGGTCGTAAGCCTCCGGTCCCAGCAGCAGCACGGCCCCGGGCGCGTCGCCCTTCTTCATTCGCGAGAGTAGCTGGGCGGGGGTCATGGCGGCGGCCCAGGCGTGCCGCTAGAAGGCCTCCATGATGTCGGTCACCACCTTGCGGGCGACTTCCTGGCTGACCCGGCCGACCGCGGTGGCGGTCTCGTCGAAATAGTTTTGCGGATTGGTCGAGATCTCGTAGCGCTCGCGAAACTCGAGGCCCTTCTGCGCGTACAGCGTTTTGCCGCTGCGCCGGTCGGTCAAGGTGAGGTTCAGGATGACGACCACTTGCCCGCTGGTGGCGCGCCCCGTTACCGGATCGGAAGTGGTTCCGTACGCGTTGAAGTTGGCCAGCACGCCGTTGAGCACCAGATCCGCGTTGGCGGGGTCGGCCACGATGGTATACCGCGTGCGTGAAATGAACTCGCGCGTCAGATCGCTGGGCAGAAGGCGCGCCAGCCGGTACTGCGTGGTGACCGTGGTGAAGGCGGGGATGGCGATGGTTTTGACGTCCTTGGGAATCACCTCGCTGTGGCCGCCCACGTGATAACCGCAGCCGGAGGCCGCCAGCGCCCATGCCAGAACCAGTTTCTTCATACGATTTGCCGGACCACGGCCACGGCGTTTTCGGCCGGCAGCCGGAGATTGTCGGCCACCATCCAGAACCAGCAGGCCTCCGCGTGGTTGCGGTCCGGGGCGATGCCGCCCACCGCGATGCCCTGCTGGCCGGCCTGGCCGACATTGGTGGGCACTTCCACATCCGGGCCGCGGACCTCTATGGAAGCCGCCACCAGGGCGCTCTCCAGAATTTCGATTTCAGGCGTCTCTTCGAACTCCACCCACGCCGAAAAGCTGTAGCCGTGAAAGACCGGCGCCTGCACCAGCCGGAGAGACGGCATGGGAGCGCCCTCATCCTCCCCGGGCAGCGCCAGCAGAGTGGCCAGGTGGCGCTCGATGCGCAATTCGGCGTCTTCCAGCGCCGTGGGAGCCTCCCCCCCGTAGCGGGCCAGCAGGTTGAAAGCCAACTGCGCGTCGAAGACGGCACGCGGCATGTTCTTGAACGAAAGCAGGCTGATGGCCTGCTGCTGCAGCTCCTCCACTCCGCCCGCGCCGTGTTCGCTGGCCGGAGCCAGAATTTGAACCACTGAGCGGCGGATGGGATAGAGACTCTGCAGCCGGCGCAGGAAAAGCGCCAGCGCGATGGCCGCCGGATGGGCGATGACGTGGATGCGCGTGGAATCGTCCCACGGCAGGCCTTCCGGCTCGGCGAGAGGCGCGCGCAGGCGGGCGTCCGGCAGCTCTTCGGCGGCGCCGGCGAGATCGACGATCGCGGCGCCCGTCTCGGCGGCCGCCAGATCGAGCGCCTGCCGGCTGGATTTCGCGGAGCCGGCCAGGATGATGACGCTGGCATCCTCCAGGCTTTCGGCGCTTAACGCGGTGACGAAAGAGGGCTCGTCGCCCACCCGCGTCAGGATGCCGGACTGCTCCTCTTCTCCGGCCAGCAGCCGCAATTCGAAGGTGCCGCCGCTATCGCCCACCAGGTCGCGGATTTCACGTCCCAGCAGCGATTCGCCGCCCAGCAGCGCCACTACCGGCCGCTCAGCCAAGTGGCCGCTCCATGGCGCGCTGCTCGCGCGCCTGCCGGATGCGCCGACGGATCGATCCGGCCACGCGCGTCACCACGCCGCTGGCTACGTAAAGCGAGGCCAGCGTCAGCACCACGGGCCGCGTGTAATTCCAGATGAGATAGATGAACCCGGCCGCCGCAACTACCAGCAGCGTGGTGTAAGGCTTCGAAAGGCTGAAACCTTTGAAGCTGTGATAGCGCCAGGTGCTCACCATCAGAAACCCCAGCAGCGCGACCAAAGCCAGCCACGCCACCGAGTAGACCCACCAGCCCAGCGGCTGCCCATCGCAAGCGATCACCACCGCGGCCACCATGCCGGCGGCCGCTGGAATCGGCATGCCCACGAAATATTTGCGGTCCGGCCGGCCGGGGTTCTTGGGAATCGGGTTCTTTTGAATGTTGAAGCGCGCCAGACGGGCGGCGCCGCAGATCAGGAACAGAAACGCGATGAGGTATCCGGCGCTGTGGATCTGGTCGCTGACGGTTTCGGAGATGCCGTGATTGATAAACTGTACGCCCCAGGTTAAGGCCAGCACCGCCGGCGCCATGCCGAAGCTGATGACGTCGGCCAGGGAATCCATCTCGCGGCCGAAATCGCTGGTGGTATTGGTCAGGCGCGCGATGCGGCCGTCCAGTCCATCCAACACGAAGGCCGCCCCGATGGCCTTGGCCGCGAAGCCGAACTGCTCGGCCGCGCCGGCCGCCACGGCACCGCCGGCGGAAGCCAGCATCGCTCCCCGAATACACCGCAGGATGGAGATGTAGCCCAGAAAAATGTTGCCGGCCGTGAACAAAGTCGGCAAAGCATACGCGGCGCGGCGCGGCCGGTGGTCCGGCGAACGCGGGTCGGCCAGACGTTCCTTAAGCCCCATGGACGCGCTCCTGGCCAAGGCGGCGGGCAATCACACTCGAGCCGGCGGCTACGCGCGCGCCGGGTTCGACCACGATCTCCCACTCGGGGCCGAGCAGCACGTCCACGCGCGAACCGAACTTGATCAGCCCCACGCGCTCGCCGGCAGCTACGTGCTGGCCAGGCTTCTTATGGAACACGATGCGCCGCGCGATCAGCCCGGCGATCTGCTTGAAAACCACGGTGGTGTCCTCTCCCTCGACGGTCACCACGTTCTGTTCGTTCCCGCTGGAGCATTCCTCCCGGCTGGCCACGTGGAAAGCGCCCGGCTGGTATTTCACCTCTCCGATGACGCCGGCAATGGGCGCCCGGTTGACGTGCACATCGAAGATATTCAGGAAGACGCTGACGCGGTTGAGCGAGCCCTCGGATTTCACGGCCACCACTTTGCCGTCCGCGGGCGACACGACTACCGGGCCGCCGGGAACGGCGCGCTCCGGGTCGCGAAAGAAATACAGGCAGAACAGCGACAGAAGCCAAAGCGGCGCGGCGAACCACGGGCCCGCCAGCCACCAGACCAGAAATCCAGCTCCGGTCAGGGCGGCCGCATAATAGATACCGTCGAGTACGATCACCAGGTACTATTCTCACACATGCGGCCCAGCGGCCCCAGCCTCGTAAAGGAGCGTACATAAGCCTGGCCTGGCATGTATAGACCGTACGGGCGAGCGTCGTAAAATTAATACCAGGCCTGTCGAGGGGACTCTCATGCAGGAAACCGCAAACTTTCCAGCGTATCTCTGGCAAATCAACGGCAAACCCGTCAGTGTGCTCGTCAATGCCGATATCGTCGATCGCCTGGCGGCCGTCGTCGATGAGGGCTACCGCTCTAATTCATGGCGTGGCGTAGAGGTGGGCGGGTTGCTGTTGGGCCGAACCCGCGGCTCGCACGGCCAGACCATCGTGGAAGTGGCCGATTTCGAGCCCATCGAGAGCGAGCATGCCGCCGGACCTTCGCTCATGCTCTCGGAGCCGGACCGCAAGCTTCTGGAGCGGCGCTTGGCCCGTCGGCGAGCGCATTCCATAGTCGGGTTCTATCGCAGCAACACGCGCCGGGAATTCGGCATTGAAGTCGAAGACGTGAATCTCTTTTCCACCTACTTTGGCAAGGGCTCGAATGTGTTTCTGCTGATCCGGCCGCGCGCCGGAGGGCCGCCCATGGCGGGATTCCTCATGTGGGAGGGCGGCAAGATCCGCTCCACGGCGCCGGGCCTGGAATTCCCCTTGAGCAAAGAGATGCTGGTCGCGCGCGGCGAAGTTAACCAGTCCACCCGCGCGCAGGCGCCCGCGCCGGTGCCGGTCCCCGTGGCTGCTCCTCCCAAGCCGGCTCCACAGGAAAAGAAGCCCGAACAGCCGGCCCGTGCGGCGCGAGCCAGTACCGCGCCGGCCGCCGTAACGCCGCTGAATGCGCCGCCCGCGGGTGCGCCAGCCACGCCAGCCCCCGCGCCGGTCACGGCTCGCCGTGCGGCCGCCAAACCTCATGAGGCGCTGAAATGGACCGCGGCGGCGCTGGTCATGGCTGTGGCGCTGGTGTCCGGCATGCTCAGCCGGACCACCCCCCGCGCAGCGGGAGCCGGTCAAGTGGAGACGTCCGCGCAATCCGCCGCCACTGAAACATCGCAACCGATAAGCGTTCTGGATGTCCCGGCGGAAACGTCGGCCCCAGCGGATGCCGCTGCATCACAGGCCGCACCGCCCGCACCCGGCAATTCGGCTTCGTTCGAGCCGCCCGCGGCCAGTGCGCCCGTTCAGTCCATGCCGCCCAAGGCCGCTCCCTGGCGCCCTCGCTCGAAAGGGGCGGCGCAGCGCGCGGTTCAGCCCCGCCAATTGGCCTACGCTGCAATCGCTCCCCATCCCGCGCAGCGCTTGCTGCCGGAGCCTCCTGCCGCCGGCAGTCTGCCCTCCGCCGGGCTGCCGCTCGACGATCCCGCCGGCGGTTCCTTCTGCCACGTGACGGTGGTGCGCGCTTCGCATTCCCGTTTCGTGCGCGCCTTCGCCAAGCTGTTCAAGCACTCCGTGGATGCACCGCCCGCGCCGGTATTCGATCCCGCGCCCATGGTGCCTCCCGACGTGCGCCAGCGCATTTCGAGCGCCGTGGATATCGAGGTTCGCGTGCTGGTGGCCGCCGATGGCGGGGTGCAAAACGCTGAAGTGTTGTCGAAGGGCAAGGACCCCGCGCTGACCGACCTGGCGCTCTACGCTTCGCGCCGCTCCGAGTTCACTCCCGCGCACGAGGGCGGCCAGGACGTGCCGGGCGAAGTGGTGCTGCGCTACCGCTTTGGCGCGGAAGACCCGGTTCAGTAGATTCCCGTAACGGCGCCGTATAGCGCGATCGTCTTCTCCGCCATCTGCTCTAGCCGGAAACGCGTCTCAAAGCTGGCACGCGCCGCAGCGCCCAGGCGCAGCCTGAGAGAGGCATCTCCGATCAGCGACCCGAGCGCGTCAGCGAGTGCTTGCGCGTCGCGGCTCGGAACCAGCAAGCCGTTCGTGCCGTCTTCGATGGCTTCCGGGATTCCTCCCACCGCCGAAGCCACCACTGCGAGGCCCGCGCACATAGCCTCCAATACGCTGCGCGGCAGTGCCTCGGAGCGCGAGGCCAGCACGAAGATATGGGCGCGCGCCAGCACCGCCGCCACGTCGTCACGGGCACCCAGGAAGCGCACCCGCCCCGCTATGCCTAAGCTCTCAACTCGCGCACGCGCGGCGGCCTCGCGCGGCCCATCCCCTACCAGATCCAGTTGCCACTCGAGGCCGCGCAATGCGGCCAGCGCGTCAAGCAGCGTGGCATGGTCCTTGGGCGGCTCGACGCGCGCCACCGAGACGATGCGCACAGGTCCTCCGGCCGGCGCAGCCCGCAGCGTTTCGGGCACGTCGCGCACACCGTTGGGGATCACGCAGAGCCGTTCGGGCGGCGCCAGTCCGCGCGCCAGCGCCAGTCGCCGCTCGTCGTCGCACACGCACACGATGGCGCGGGCCCAAGGCGCCGCGATGCGCTCGGCCATCCGGAACAGCTCGCCGGACCCCGGCATGCGCGCGCCGAGGGGCCAGCCGTGCGGTGTGTGTATGGCCGCGAGGTCCAGGCGCGCACAGGCGGCGCGGCCGATCCAGCCGGCCTTGGCGGTGTGCGTCGAAACCAGATCGGGACGGAAATCGCGCAGTGCCGCGCTCAGTTCGAAGAGCGCGCGCAGATCGGCGGCCGGCCGTACGGCGCGACCTAAAAAGCGCAGAGATTGGAACGGAACCCCGGCGCGCTTCAGCCGCTCCGTGACCGGCCCGCTGCCGCCGATGAAGACCATCGCTCGATGGCCGCGCTGGCTCATGAAACGCGCCATTTCGAGGACGTGTACGCTGGCGCCGCCCACCGCATCGGCGCGCGTGATGACGTAGGCGATCCTCACAGCGCGTCCTTGCGCGAAACGATAGCCAGGAACGCCAGCTTGCGAAGAATCGCGCTGGCCGCGGCGGAGGCGCCCGGCAAATCGAGCAGCCGGGCCAGCGGCGCGCGCCAGGGCACATCCGCCAGGCGGAAGCGGATATACTCGGCCTCGCGCATCTCGCTTTCGAAATAGCGCCCATAAGCGCGGAAGATTTCGGCGCGCGAACGGTAATGCGTGTGAGCGTCGATCCACGCCAGCTTATCGCGGGCCCACTGGCGGCGGTCGGAAGCCTGCTCTTTCCACGTGCCCAAGCCCAGCGCGCGCAGAGCCACCGTATAGCTGAAACGCACGCGCGAGCCGCGCGGCAGCCTGTGGGCGAAGGGAATGCCGATGTGCCCCTCGCGCCATACGTCGCGCGCCGGAAACAGGCTGAGCAGCACGCCGCCGGGCTTGAGCGCGCGGTGAATCTCGCCCAGCGCTTGATCGAGATCGGCCACGTGCTCCATCACCTGGTTGTTCACCACCAGGTCGAACGAAGCGTCCGCGAAGGGCAGCCGGCCGCCGTGAATCTCAACGATAGCCGTGCCCAGAAGCCCCAGTGCCTGAGCCTGGGCGCGATCGCTGGCGCCAGCATAGAAGACATCGGCCCCGCGGATGGCGAGGCCCGCCTCCATCCCCGCGCGCACCAGGCGGCCGGCGCCGCATCCGAAATCGAGGATCGCGGCCCCAGGATGCGCGGACGCGAACCGGCGGGCGAAATCCAGCACGAAGCGGCTCGTCACGTCGAGCCCGGACGCGGTCACAGAGCACGCTCCAGCAGCTCGCGGTAGAGGCTTTCCCATTGCGCGGCGATGGCCGCCAGATCGAAGCCCGCGGCGTGCTCGCGGGCGGCACGCGACATGGCTTCCCGTTCCGCCTCGGGGAGCGCGGCCAGTCTGGACATGGCGGCGGCCAGCGCGGCGGGGTCGCGCGGCGGCACCACGAAACCGGTCTCGCCGTCGCGGACGATTTCGCGGACGCCGCCACAATCGGTAGCCACCGCCGGCAACCCGCCGGCGGCAGCCTCCACGAGCACCACGGGCAGGCCTTCGACCACCGAGGAAAGCACCAGGCCATCGGCCGCTTTCATGAGCTCGGCCATTCCATCGACGCGCCCCAGGAAACGCGCGTCCACGCCCAGATCGCGCGCCATCCGCCGCAACTCCCCTTCCTGGGGGCCCTCGCCGGCGATCAGAACAACCGGGCTGCCCAGCGCGGCGCAAGCGCGCAACAGCGTGGGGTAGTCCTTCTTCCACATCAGGCGTCCGGCCGCCAACCACACGAAAGCGCTTCCGAGGCCGAGCCGCTCGCGGACGCGGGCGCGCCGCTGGGGATCGGGCCGGAAGGCCGCGGTATCCACACCATTGGGGACGATCCGCAGCCTGCTTCGCCGCACGGCTCCGGCCGAGGCGTGGCGTTCTCCGGCGGCCCGGCTGACAGCGGTGGTGCAATCTGCCAGCGGACCGGTGACGCGATAAATCAGGTCGCGCAGCCAGATGCGCTCCGAGTCGCGCCCGCTTTCAGCCATGCTGTGAATGCTCGAGATCTCGACCGGCACCGGACACCACAACCGCGCCACGCGAGCCGCCAGATTGGCATGGAAGAGATGACTGTGCAGGATCTGCGGCCGCAGCCGATTCAGGAGGCCGATGAGGCGCGCCAGCGCCCGAGGGTCCGGCACGCCGGCCCGCATCCCGAGCGTGTAGATGGGCAAGCTAAAGCATGCCCCACCAGGTGGGGCATGCTTTAGCTTGCCCATAAGTGAAACAATAGAAACCTCCCAGCCTCGCCCGCCAAGTTCGCGCGCCAAATGCACCACCTGCTTCTCCGCGCCGCCCGGCGTAAGCCCGGTCACCAGCAGCACCACGCGGGCCTTCATCGCGGTCTCCCGCCGAGCTTCTCAAACAGTGCCGCGTAGGCGTCCACCATGCTGGCGCTACTGAATCGCTCCACGCGCCTGGCCGCCGCGCACCCCATGGACCTCCTCCGCTCGGGGTCGCCGGCCAAAGCGGCCAGCGCGTTCGCCAGCGCTGGAATATCGCCCCTTGGCGCCAGCAAGCCCGTAACCCCATGCTCGACCAACTCGGGCACTCCGCCCACGGCGGTGGCTACCACGGGCAAACCGGCCGCCATGGCCTCGATCGCGGCCACCGGAGATCCCTCCCAAACCGACGCCAGCAGGAACAGATCGCTGGCCGCCAGCAGGCCGGCCAGGTCCGCATCGTCGCACACGCCCAGGAAGTGCACGCGCCCTTCGAGTCCGAAGGCCTTGACGGCTTGGCGGCTGGCCTCCAGCAGGCTGCCTGCGCCGGCCCACACCAGGTGCGCGGAGGCTCGGCCGCCCAGCGCGCGCCCGAAGGCCTCGATAGCCCCGGCCGGATTCTTCTGCGGCTCCAGGCGCGCCACCGCCGCCACCAGCAGATCGTCCGAAGCGAAGCCGCGCGCGCGCCTCCACGCTTCGCGCGGGTCGGGCCGCGCGAACGCCCGTGTGTCCACGCCGTTGGGAATGGTGGCCGCCGGCGCAAAGCCGTAGACCGCGCGGAACGAATCGGCGACGCCCCTCGACACGGCCACCGGCACGGCTCCCGCGCGAAACGCCAGTCGATGGATGGCGCGGCCCAGCGCGTCCACTTCGCGGTCCGCCAGGTTGTGGACGCTGTGTACGATGCGGCCGCGCCGCGCCAGCGCGCAGGCCGGCCAGGCGTAGCGCATCACGTAGGAGTGCGTGTGCACGATGTCCGGGCGGAAGCGGCGGATGACGGCGGCCAGGCGCGGCCAAATGCGCGGGTCGAAGCCGTGCCGCTTCCCGAGGTGCCAGACGGGCACGCCGCGGGCTTCCAGCTCGGATTCGAAGCCGCCCTCGAGAGCTTCGTAGAGCGAGACCACCCCGGTTCGAAATCGCCCGCCAGGCAGCCCGCTCGCCAGCGCCACCGCCACGCGCTCGGCGCCCGCGCGGCCGAGCGACGCCAGCACTTCGAGCACGCGCGTCACGACTCGCTCTCCCGCGCATCCCAGGCCCGCGCCCAGGCCGCCGCAATCAGCGCGAACATCAGCCAGGCGGGCTTGCGTGTCTCCCAGCTCAGCGTCGAAACGCCCGCGACCCACACCGCCAGCATGGTGAACCACAGCGCGCGCGCGGCGGGAGCCAGCATCCAGGCGTACAGCGCCAGCGTGCCCACAAGCGTGGCGAAGAGTAGAAACCCGGGCGCGCCGGTCTCCACCAGCACCGAGAGAAACGTGTCGTGGGCGGTATACGGGAGCGCGGGGTTGGGCGAACGCCCCAGCCACGGAACCACCGCTTCGGGGAAAGCGGCCGCGCCCACGCCCGCCGGCCAGCGATGTCTGAGCAGCTTCAGGCTGGTTTTCCAGAGGCGCGTGCGGTCGTGGAAGGTCCCGTGCGCCACCTCGGCCGGCAAAGTGGCCAGGCGCCGGCGGGAGGCGCTGGGTGCCAGGCGGAGCGCGCCCAGAATCAGCAGAGCCACCAGCGCGAGGCTCCCCGCGCGTTGCGCCAGGCGCGCTTCCCGCCACGTCAGCAGCGCGAAAACGAAGCTTACACCGGCGGCGATCAATGCCGTGCGCGATGCCGTGAGCAGGATGGCGGTGATGGCCAGCGCAGCGGCCATGCGCGCGAGCACCGCTTCCAGGCCGCGCGCGCGATGGCTCAGGTAGAGCGCCACGGGCAGCGCCAAGGCCAGCGTGACTCCCAAATCGTTAGGGTCGAATCCGGCGGTCGCGAATCGGCGATAGTTAGTCTGCAAATTGAGCGCCGCGCGCAGGATGGTCCACAGCGACGAAACCGCCGCTCCGGCCAGATAGGCCCGCATGAGCAGCAACCGGGCGGCGGCATCGATGCCCAGCTCCCAGACCAGCCAGAACATGCCCAGAAGCTGCACCAGAGTGAGGAAACGTGCCGCGGTGGCCTGCGGAGCGAGGCTCCAGAAGAAAGTTAGCCCGCTCCACGCCACGAAGCCCGCCGCCAGCAGCAGAGCGGCGTTGGGCGGGCGCAGCCGGCCGCGCCGCGCGACGGCCACCGCTCCGGCCGCGAAGGCCGCCATCCCCAGCACGCGCGAAATGGTACCCAACCCGGGAAACTCCACGGCCTTCTCGAAGGGCAGCGAAAATACCAGCGCGGCGAGCAACAGGCGGGCGACACGGGAAGAGACCGCTCCCTTACGGGGTGCCCTTTGGGCCCGGCTCAGTTCCGAGCCGCGACCGTAAGGGAGCGGTGTTTTCCCTGCTGTTCTTCCTCGCAGCGCGCCCCGCAGAATGGCGAGTTCTCCGGCGATCTGCACCGTCCACGCAATCGCCAGCGCCAGGATGGCGCCCTGCAATCCCATGCGCGGCACCAACAGCCAACTCGCCAGTCCCGAGGCCGCCGCTACCAGCGCAAACAAAGGCGCCTGGGCCGCGAAAGCCCGCGCGCCCGTGATCGCGTACCCTAGCGCGCCGGCGGCATACGCCAGGACGGCCGCCGCCATGGCGGAAATCAGCAGCCCCGAATACGCAGCGTATTCCGCGCGGTACAACACGGCCAAAGCCCAGCGCCCTACCAGCCAGGCGGTCAGCACTCCGGCCGCTCCCAGCAGGACCGCGACACCGGCAAGCTGGGCCGTTAGCCTGAGGAAACGGCGCGACTCGCCGGAGCTGAAATAGCGCGCCAGGCGCGGCGTGGCCGCCTGGCCCAGGGCGTTGATCACCGTCGACCCCACCGTCTGGAAGGAAGTCACCGCCGCGAACACCGCCAGTTCCAGCGTACCCAGCCGGCGCGCGATCGCGTAGCGCGGCAGATTGCCGGAAAGCGAGACCAGCATCATCACCGCGCCCAGCGGCAGGGCCGTGCGCGCAATGGTGGCTTGGACGGCCAGGCCGGTGCGGGCCAGCGACTCCCCCACGGCCCCTCGTGGTCCATCATATGCCGCCAGGACCGCCAGACGCGCGACCATCTGCGCGCACACCGCCGCCAGCAGGCTGCCGGTGAGGACGAGCGCCAGCGCCACTCCGGCCGCCGAGAGCAGACCGCGCGCGGCCGTCGAAAGCGCCACCTGGTCCATGCGCTCGCGCCGCTGCATGACGCCATAGCAGATGTCGCTCAGGTTATCGAGGCTCAGCACCACGCCGATGCCGCCGATCGCCGCGGCCAGCTCCCACGGATACCGCGCCGCCAGCGCGATGCCCAAGATCGCTGCCATCGCCAGCACGGTCGTGCCCAGGCGCACCGCCAGGTAGTCGCCGAACGTATGGCGCCCCTCGATATCGGTGGCCACGACGGCGCGCAGATTGAGATGCGAAAACAGCGCGATGGGCGAAACGATGGCCACCGCCAGCGCGTACTCGCCCAGCATCCTTCCGCCGCCCAGCTTGGCGATCAGGCTGAGTACGGCCCACTGGCTGGCCGCAAACACGGCATTTCCCGCCAGGGTGACCGCGAAGTTGCTGTGCAACCGTGTGGCCGCAGGGCCGTCGGAAGTGGAGGTGCGCGAGGTCGGCAACACGAGTCCCTTCCATTCTAAGCGGGGTGTCTTAGCAGCGGTGTCCGTTTCGGGATCGCGACCCGTTGCCGGGCTCTACGGGAGCGAAACCGCTCCGCCGGCGTGCGCCTTCGAGACTGTGGACCCTGGTGCCGGAGCGCGGCCCACGATGGGAATGTTCTTTCCATCGGGACCCGTGACGGTGATTTCCACTTTATATTCGTGGCTCACGTATGCGGGAGCGTTGCGGCGGAAGATATCCCAGCAGCAATAAAGCAATACGGCGCAACAAACCAGCACTGGAACCGTGGTCTTCAAACGCTCACCCGAGAATGAACATAGTAGCCTATTGCGGCGCTTTCGCCGCCCTCGCGGTCAATTCACCGATTGCATCGGCAGGGGCACTCTGGTACCATCAAGTTGGCCGATCTGGAATCCTTCCTTTGAAGTGCCGCAAATCCAACCAACGGAGTAAGATAATCAACTGAATGGGCTTCACCGTTTTTCTTGGCAACCTCCCCACATGGGTCACCGCCGATGACATCAAGCAATGGCTGGCCGCGGAAGATCTCGTAGCCGACGCCGTTAAAGTGATCCGAAACCACGAAACTCAAGAATCCAAGGGCTTCGCCTTCGTGGAAGCGCCCACCGCCGACGAGATGCAGTCCATTATTCGCCGTTTCGATAGGGCCCCTCTGGAAGACCGCCTCCTGCGAGCCAACCCGGCACAACCCCCCAAGGGGAAGACCGACGGGCGCGGGCCGCAGACTGCCGGCGCACCCCCGGCCAGCCATGGAGCCGTGCCGCAACAACGGCCGGACCGCCGCCGGCGAGGAACACGCGACAAAGAGCAGGCACCGCGTAGCGCTTTCGCCGCCGAACTAGCCAAGGTACTGTAAAATTCCGCGCGGGCCGCTCTCCGACCCGGCCCCGAGTTTGGCTTCACAGAAGCTCCACACCTGTGAATGGCAAGCACATCACCGGCTTAGATATTCGGTTTGTTTTTAAGCACTTGTCATTGGCATGGGCCGTGCAAACGGGATTCCCATGAAATATGCCTGGCTTGGCTGCCTGCTGGTGGGCGGGTTGCTATCCGCCGGAACTCAGGATTCCGATCTTAATGTAAATACGCGCTACACCGTCGAGACGGTGATCGTCTCGGGGCGGAACTGGCGGACCGATCTGCAATCCGAGAGCAACGACCATATCAGCTCGAGCCTGCGCAGGGATCTGCGCGCCCTAATCGGCAGCAAGCTGAATCCCAGCCTGGTGGATAACCTGGCGGGGCGCCTGCGGAAAGAGTTCGGCGTCCGCGACGTGACGCACCGACTGCTGCGCGGAGACAACCCCGAGAGTGTGCGCGTGGAATTCCAGGTGAAGCCCTCGCGGCGCACGCTGGACGTCAAAATGAGCCAATTTCTGTACAATTCCCAAGAAGGCTTGAGCGGCGTCGGCGAGGCCGGCTTTACGATCAACGGCAACTCGCTGGCCTTTGGGCTGGCAAGCGATGGCGATCTGCTCCCCGAGCGCTACGCCGGCATCTCGGCTCGATATGAAAACAAAGCTCTGGTGGCCGGCCGCCTGGGCGTGCGTTTCGAGTTCGAAAGCTATCACGACCAGTGGAATCGGGCCACTCTGGACGCCTTGGCGGCCGCTCCGGCCGACACTTCCGGCGCCTATCGCAGCCGTCAGAATTTCCAGCCCACCGCCATCGTTGCGGTGGCCAAGCCGCTGACCGTGGAAGTAGGCGTGCGCTTCGAGCGTCTCGAAGAGGAGAATCCAGCGGTGCCCACTGAGGCCGCTAACGCCTTCATTACTACTGTGCGTTACCACGAGCGCCTGGACGAATCCGACAGCCGGCAGGAACTGGACGCCAGCTACAGCCTGCGCGCCGCCACCCGCCTGATGGCCAGCGATTTCGCCTATACTTCGCACCTGGTCAGCGTGCGGTACGAATATGCACGCGGGAAACAGGCGGTGAGCGATGAAGCGATCGGCGGCTTTATCGAGGGGCGGGCGCCGCTCGACGACCGTTTCGTGCTGGGAAACAGCCGCTGGCTGCGCGGATGGAACAAATACGAGCTGGACCCCTTAGGTGGAAACCGGGTGATCGCCAATTCCGTCGAGTATCGTTATGGCATGCTCAAGGCCTTCTACGATACGGGGGCTATATGGGACGAGGGTCAGGCGGCCGTGCCCAGACATGCCGTGGGGGTTGGACTGCGCGAATCCGTATTCACCCTGGCGGTGGCTTTTCCGTTGCGCTCCGGCCATATCGAACCGATCTTCATGATGGGCATGATCTATTGAATGCAGCTTCCCCCGCGGGGTATACAGTTCAGCCGCCGGAACTGGCTACTGGCCGGTGTGGGGGCGGCTCTCTATTCCGCGCGGGGAACGGCCTCTTTCGCTGTCACTTACGACGGCGATAACCTGCACATCTCCGATCCCAGCCTGCACTTCCTGGACGGTAAGCCTCTGGCGCGCCTGAAAGACGGCGCTTCGGTCGTATATCTTTCCGAACTCACGCTGTTTGCCGATCGCGACGTCACGGTGCTGCGCCGTTCGCCGGTGGCGCGCTTCGTGGTGAGCTACGATATCTGGCGGGAGGGCAAGTTTTCGGTCACGTCGCTGGGCCCGGCGCCCCGCTCGGCGGCCAATCTGCCGGCGGCCGCGCTGGAGACCTGGTGCCTGGAGAATATGGCCGTCAGCGTGGCGGGGGTCGCTCCGGACCGGCCTTTCTGGGT
>Ga0181517_10001122_pt1 | contig 30924 bp, 14 predicted proteins | sample PEATcosm2014_Bin_31_FD_119748 | JGI IMG/M metagenome (GOLD analysis project Ga0181517, IMG submission 119748) | Peatland microbial communities from MTU Mesocosm Facility, Houghton, MI, USA - PEATcosm2014_Bin01_30_metaG | ecosystem: Environmental > Terrestrial > Soil > Wetlands > Peat | place... | reverse complement strand
GACGAAGAAGTGGAGGAGAACACGGCCTTCGCGTCGGTGCTGGTCAGCGTGGCCGTGCCGTCGTAATTCTTGACTACGTTGCCATAAGCGTCGAGGGCCTCGAGTTGGACCTGCGTTTGCACGCCGGCCTGCACGGTGGACTTGACGGCCAGGTAGAACTGCGTCGGGACTTCCGGCGCAACCACCGTAACCGGCGTGGACGTGCTGGTGAGCGTCTTCGTGGTCTGATCGGTGGTAATAATGGTCTGCTGGCCGGCCGTGGCAAAGGTCACGTTGACCGTCGCCATGCCATTTTTGAAGGTGACCGTGGCGGGCGTCGTGGCAGTGGCGGCGGTCACGGTCGAACCAGCCGATGAGAACACCGCACCCGCGTCGCTACTGGTCAGACCGACCGTGCCGTCGTAGTTCTTGACCACATAGCCGTCAGCATCCAGGGCGTATAGTTGAACCGTTGTGGCCACGCCGCTCTGCACGGTTGGCTTGATGGCGATGTAGAACGAATTGGCCACATCGGGGTTGGTCACGTCGACCACCGCGCTGCCGGTGATGCTCGGCGTGGTGGTGTCCGTGGCAGTGATCGTCTGGTCGCCCGTGGTCGCAAACGTCACGTTGACCATGGCAATGCCGTTCTGGAACGTGGCGGTGGCCGGAATAACTGCCGAAGTGGAAGTATCCGTGCTGGTCAGTTTCGCCGTGCCATTATAGCTGGGCGAGAATTGGCCGTTGGCGTTCACGGCAACCAGTTCGATCATCGTCTGCACGCCGCTTTGGGCGGCGGGCGGGGCGATGATTGCGTATTGGGTCGCGGTGCTGGAATACCGCGAATAGATCCCCGGCGGCGAATGGCCCATGCCGAGTTGCCCGGCGATTGGGTTCGCGCTAAGCAATGCCCGATTTTCCAGATGCTCTACGCTCAGCCGTCGATTTCCGCGCCCGGTCGAATGACCAGTCTGCCGACGGGTCGAAGCCTTACGCTTTTTCGAACCGCGTTCTTGAAAAAACATGATGTCTCAGTTCCTCAGAAGAGATAGATACCCCGGGCGGCCCTAACTGGCCCCGCCGCCCTTGTGCAGATATTGCATTTGCCCTAAATTTTATCAAACACTCCCGAGCGCCTATTATAAAAATGCCCAGAAATGGTCTATTTGCCATGCCTAAGTTGCTAGGACGATTTGGCGGACGAGGTGTCACACCAGTATAACGCGTGTGGCCCGTTGTCAACAGCAGTTTTCCTAGAGAAAATCGTCATATTCGGGTGCCCTATCGCAGGGTTTCTTTCCGTCAATGTGAGAACTGGTGGAGTAAACTGGCATGAATGAAAACTATAACAGGCAGCTAACCGGAAAAACGGCGATTATCACCGGGGCGAGTAAAGGGTTGGGCCGGGCCATGGCGATTGCCTTGGCCCAGGCCGGCGCCAATCTGGTCCTGGTCTCCCGGGATGAAAACCTCTTGCTGGAAACGGCAGCCGCAGTCGAGCAGTGCGGCGCAGCGGCCGAAGTCCTGTGCGCCGACGCTTCCAATGAAAACGCGGTCCTGGACCTGGAAAAGGCCGTCGCCGCACGGCGCGGCCGCATCGATATCCTCATCAACAACGCGGGTATCAACCTTCGTAAGCCGATCACCGATTTCACGCTGGCGGAATGGGACCAAATTCAGGCCACCAACGTGACTAGTGCGTTCCTCATGTGCCGATCGTTTGTTCCCTACCTGAAAGGGCATGGTTACGGACGGATTATCAATATGACGTCGATCATGAGCCACGTTTCGCTGCCCGGCCGCACGGCGTATTCCACCAGCAAGGCGGCGCTGCTGGGCTTTACGAAGGCCCTGGCCTTGGAATTGGCGGCCGAGCAGATTACGGTCAACGGTATCAGCCCCGGTCCCTGTTCCACCGAAATCAACAAACCACTCATGGAGAACCCCGAACTCACGCGTTTCTTCCTTGAGCGGATTCCCGTGGGCCGCTGGGGCCGGCCCGACGAGGTTGCCGCGCTGGCCGTATTTCTTTGCTCGCAGGCGGCAGGGTTCATTACCGGTGCCGATATCGTGATCGACGGCGGCTGGTTGGCCCAATAGACGGGGTTTTGGGGGAATCTTCGTCGGAAACTTGCTTTTTTCCGAAAAGTAAATATAACAATAGAATGCGGGGTTTTCGGGCAATTCACCCTGCACGAAGCTTCTTCGAGCTTTCGACGGAGCGGCTAGGCACCTTAACCACCCGTTGAGCAATTCGGTTGTCGTCTCCTTTCTCCGGGAATGAGTTTTCCCGGAGGCGCCGGGAGTGAGGCCTGTCATCGACGCGTCGGAACCTCTGAAAAGCATCATGGCGAAGCGATCCGATTCTCGGTCACGAACAGGCAGGGTGGGGCGACGCGACGATTCCGCCGCGCGGTCGCGGCAACGCACGCGCGCCTTGCGGTTCGAGCCGTTGGAAGATCGCCGGCTGTTGTCGCTCGTCCCCTCGGTGTCGGCCGCGGGGCAGGTTCACCCCACGTATGTACCGCTCAACGCGTCCGATTACACTGGGTCTGCAAGCCCCACGGGCTTGAGTCCCAGTCAAATCCGCGGCGCCTATGGCCTGGGCCTTTACGGCTCGGGACTGACATTTCCGGGCACAAGCATCCAGGGCGACGGCAGCGGCCAAACGATTGCCATCGTCGATGTCTACGATGATCCCTTTGCCCTCAACGACCTGAATAAGTTTTCGGCTTACTACGGTCTGCCGCAGTTCAACGCCGCGGGCGATCCGACCTTTCAGAAACTTGACGAGTACGGCGGCGCCTCGCTGCCGGGCACCGACCCCGCCGGCGCGGGCAATGACACCTGGGAGATCGAAGAATCGCTGGACATCGAGATGGCCCACGCCATGGCCCCCATGGCCAACATCATCCTTTTCGAAGCCAACAGCGCGAGCGATAGCGACCTTTTCCAAGGGGTGAAAACGGCGGCCACAGAGCCGGGCGTGGTTGTGGTCTCGATGAGTTGGGCTGGCAACGAGTCCTCGGGCGAGACGAGCGACGACGCGGACCTCACCACGCCGTCGGGCCACCTCGGCGGTTCGGCGACGATGGGCGGCACAAAGTTGGCCGGGGGCGTCACGTTTCTGGCGTCGGCCGGTGACGAGGGCGCGTATGGGTCTACGACCCAAACGGAAACGGTCATTACCGCGCAATACCCGGCCTGTTCACCCAACGTGGTTGCCGTCGGTGGAACCAGTCTATACCCCAGTGGCGACAGCTACAGCAGCGAGAGCACGTGGGGCAATGGCACGAGCAGCGGGACCGAGGGCGGTGGGGGCGGCGGCATCAGCACCTATGAAAGCCAACCTACGTTTCAAACCCAGCCGCCCGCGCCAAACAACGTCGTCAACCAATACAACACGTACAGCACGACGCACCGCGTCTATCCCGACGTGTCGGCTGACGCCAACCCCAACACGGGCGTCTCGCTTTACGACACGTGGGATTTCGGCACTACGAACCCTTGGTTTCAAGTCGGCGGCACCAGCTTGTCGTGCCCCTTGTGGGCGGGCATCATTACCGTGGCCGACCAAGGCCGCGCCATCGAAGGGCTAGGCTCTCTGAACGGTCGCACAGAGACCTTGCCCGCACTGTACAACATGGCGGCGGCAAGCTCCTACAACACATATTTCAACGACATCACCACGGGGAGCAGCATCGGCCAATCAGGCAGCGGCGCGCCTTCTTATGCGCCCGGGACGGGTTACGACCTGGCGAGCGGACTGGGCAGCCCGAAGTGTGCTGCGCTGATTCCCGAATTGCTCGCTTCCCAGGCGGCCGGTCCGAACCTGGTGATTACCGAGGAACCGGGCAATACGGCCGCCGGCGCCAGCTTGTCGTCGATCAGCGTGGACGTGGAAGATGCCTTGGGCAATGTTCTCACGAGCGACAGCAGCAACGTGACGCTCAGCATCGGCGCCAACCCATCCAACGGATTGCTACTGGGAACCCAGACCGTGGCGGCGGCCGATGGCGTGGCGACATTCACGGGGCTGAGCATCACCGCCGCGGGCAACGGCTATACGTTGGTGGCCTCGGACGGCGGTGACACGATCGCCACGTCGAGCCCGTTCAACATTTCGGCAAACACGGACCAGCCAAGCGTGAGCGCGCCGGCCAATGCGTCGTCGCTCAGCGGCACGAAGGCCAGCCTTTCCGTGGCCGGCGCCGATCCCCAGGACGAGACGCTGACTTACGCCTGGTCGCTCCTCTCACTGCCCAGCGGCGCTTCCGCTCCGACCTTCAGCGCCAATCCGGCCCAAACAACGACGGCCACCTTCAGCGCGGCGGGCACTTATATTTTCCTCGTGACGATCGCCGACACGAGCAGCCTATCGACGGCCAGCAGCGTGAGCTACACGGTCACCCAGACGTTGACTTCGCTGGGCGTAACACCTGGTCCAGTGACGCTCTCGGCGGGCTCGCAGGAGCAGTTTTCGGCCACGCAGCTCGACCAATTCGGCAATGTCATGGGCACGCCGTCGAACGTGACGTGGACGGCCGCCAGCGGGACGATCACCGCCGGCGGACTGTACACGACGCCGGCGTCAGGGTCGTCGGACACTGTAACGGCCAAGAGTGGAAGCGCGAGTGGCACAGCCAGCATTACGATCGCCGCGCCGCTGGGTTGGTGGAAGCTCAATGAAGGGCAGCTCACCACAGCCAACGACTCGGGCAGCGGCACGGCCGACAACGGCACGATCTCCAAAGGCACTTGGCTGTCCGCAGCCGACGGAATCGACGGAGTGCCCGCCTTGAACTTCAACGGCAGCAGCACCGTCGTGGCCCTGGGCACTCCGACGAAGCTGGCGACCTTTACGGATATCACGTTATCGGCATGGATCGATCCGGCGAGCATCATGCCCAGCGAAGGCTCGAGCCCGACTTCGAGCCCCAGCTACGACATCATCGATCATCGGCAAAGCAGCACGGACGACGTTTTTCTGAGGATCACCGGCGGCTACGATTTTCAAGTAGGGTTCGTCAACGGCACGGCCTTCCACGGCGCCGCGGCGGTGGTCCCGTCACAGGATCTGAGCAGTTGGGTATTCCTGGCCGGCACATTCGATGGCCAGACCTGGCGTCTCTACCTCAATGGCCAGCTTATCGCGTCGTCGGCCGATACCACCGCGCTCATCAATCCGTCGGGTGACTGGGACATCGGGGCGGCAACGGCAACGTCAGGCGGCAAGCACTCGACCAGCACTACGAGTTCCTATTTTAGCGGTGACATTGCCGATGCGCGGGTCTACAGCACGGCCCTGAGTTCCGCCGCCATTGCCGGCCTGGAGACAATTCCGCCGGTGCTAAGCGCAGACCCCGCCAATCAGACGGTCGTGGCGGGCGGCACGGCGACTTTCACGGCGGCGGCCGGCGGCAACCCGGCGCCCGGGGTGCAGTGGGAGGTGAGCAACAACAGTGGCGCGACGTTCAGCCCGATCGGCGGGGCAACCTCCAGCACCTACAGCTTCACAACGAGCGCATTGCAGAACGGGTACGAGTACGAGGCGGTCTTCAGCAACGTCGCCGGCGCTACGACCAGCACGGCTGCTACGCTGACGGTCCAGTCGGCTCCCAGCGTGACCGTCGAACCGGCCAATGAGACGGTTGTGGCGGGCGGTACGGCGACCTTCACGGCGGCGGCTGGCGGCAATCCGGCGCCTACCGTGCAATGGAACGTGAGCAACAACAACGGCGCCACGTTCAGTCCCATCAGCGGAGCGACCTCGACCACCTACAGCTTCACGAGCAGCGCGGCGCAGAACGGATACGAGTATGAGGCAGTCTTCACCAATTCCATTGGCAGCACGACCAGCACGTCGGCCACGCTGACTGTCGCGACCGCCCCGGCCGTGACTACAAACCCGGCCGGTCAGACGGTCAACGCGGGCGGTACGGCGACCTTCACGGCCGCAGCCAGCGGCAGCCCTGCGCCGACCGTGCAGTGGGAGGTCAACACGGGCAGCGGCTTCACGAACTTGACCGACGGCGGAGTGTATAGCGGCAGCGGCACCGACACGCTGACGATAAGCGAGGCCACGGTTACGATGAACGGCTACCAATACGAGGCGGTCTTCAGCAACAGCGTAAGTTTTGCGACCAGCACGCCGGCCACGTTGACTGTCGATACTGCCCCCGGTGTGACCGCGGAGCCTGCCAACCAGACAGTTGTGTCGGGCGGCACGGCCGGCTTCACGGTGGCGGCCAGCGGCAGCCCTGCGCCGACCGTGCAGTGGGAGGTCAACACGGGCAGCGGCTTCACGAACTTGACCGACGGCGGGGTGTATAGCGGCAGTAGCACCGACACGCTGACGATCACTGGGGCCACGGCGGCGATGAACGGCTACCAATACGAGGCGGTCTTCAGCAACAGCGTAAGTTCGGCGACCAGCACGCCGGCCACGTTGACCGTCGATACCGCCCCCGGCGTGACCGCGGAGCCCGCCAATCAGACAGTCGCTGCGGGCGGCGCGGCAAGCTTTACGGTGGCGGCCAGCGGCAATCCTGCGCCCACCGTGCAGTGGGCGGTCAACGCGGGCAGCGGCTTCAGCAACTTGACCGACGGGGGACTGTATAGCGGCAGTAGCACCGACACGCTGACGATCACTGGGGCCACGGCGGCGATGAGCGGCTACCAGTATGAGGCGGTCTTCAGCAACAGCGTAAGTTCGGCGACCAGCACGCCGGCCACGTTGACGGTCCTTCAACCGCCGGTGGTAACCGTTGGCAATTCCGGGGCAATCACCGTCATCTGCGGCAGTTCGGCGGTGGGCGTGGCCCCCAATCTGACGATCGACGACGCAAATGATGGCGATCTGCTCTCGGCCACGGTGAGCATCAGCGGCGGGCCGCTGGATGCCGGCAGCGAGACCCTGGCGGCCACCACGACGGGCACGAACATCACGGCCAGCTACAACAGCGCTACGGGCGTACTCACGCTCAGCGGCAATGATACGCTGGCCAACTACCAGCAGGTGATCGAGAGTGTGACTTACGTCGACAGCCTGCTGGGGACCACGAACACCGGCAACCGCACGTTGAGCTTTAGCGTCACCGACGCCAACAACCTCAACAGCACGCCGGTCACGGCCACGGTGGCCTTCGACGTGGCCCCCACGGTGACAGGAGTGTATGTATCGGGCAGCGACTGGGCGCCGGCGTATTATACCACCCTGACCAATGCGGGCGTGGGCAGTTCGCTGGGCTACGAACTGGCCAGCGGTTCGGGGCAATTGAGCAACGCCAACGTCCCCGGCTGGACGAACCTGAACACGATCACCATCGTTTTCGACAAGCCGGTCAGCGGGCTGACGTTGTCGAGCTTCGCGCTGGGCGACTCGGCCAGCAACAACAACACCGGCGCCGGCGCCACGAGTTCGGGGATCACGATCACGGCTGAGACCAACGTCAGTTCGACGGAAGCCCAGCTCACGCTCAGCGGCCCGCTGCCTTCCAACAAGTACTACGTGGAGGTCCTCGCGACGGGAGTCACCGACGCCGCGGGAGCAACGCTGGACGGTCTGTGGACCACGAGCGCGAGCAGCTTTGCGGCGGGTTCGGGGAACGGGGCGCCGGGGAGCAACTTCGTTTACGAATTCTATGTGTTGGCGGGTTCTATCCTGCGCAACGGCAGGGTTTCGACGGCGGATGTCACCAAGTTGCGGAGCATCGCGCTGGGGAGCGACACGACCGCCACCTGGCAGGACGACGTCAACGGCGACGACAGGCTGAGCACGGCCGACGTGACCTCCATGCGTTCGAAGCCCCTGACCAGCCTCGGCAACTTTCCCAGTCCGATCCTGCCGACTTCGGCTGCCGGCCCGGTGGAATCGGCGGGGACGATGGCCGCGGCGATGAGCCCGGCCGCCGTCTCCGTGGCGGCCAGCCCGATGTCGGGGGTCATGGCGGTGGCGGCATCGAGCGCGACGATGGCCGTGACGGTCACCGAAAGCGCGGCCGTATCGGGCGCGGGACCGGCGGCCGTTTCCGTGCCTGCCGCGGTCGAGCAACTCGTCCACCGGCCTGCCGCCAGGCCAGTTGCGGCGGACATGGCCTGGATGCGGCAGGCCGTATATAGTTCCGATGGGTTGGACCTTCGTCATCAATTTCCGGCGATCCAGGCCCTGGATGCCGTCTTTGCGGAGTTCGGCCGCAGCTTGTAAAGCGCAATCATGGTGAATCGATCCGACGTGCCAGTCCGATCTGCTCGACGGGGCCGACATTGTGCATCACCGTTGCGGCGCTTGCGGACCTTGTGCGTCGAGGCATTGGAAGATCGCAGGCTGTTGTCGGTCGTTCCCGCGCTGCCGGCCAACTGGCAGGCGCAGCCCACGATCCAAATCGTGTCGCCGAGCGCGTTCGCTCCCAGTGGGTCTTCGACTCCCAATGCCAACGCGCTGACGCCTAACCAGATCCGCGGGGCCTACGGCTTGGGCACCTATGACAGCACGGGGGCGCTCAGCAACGCCGTGATGTTCGGCGGCATTCAGGGCGATGGCAGCGGCCAGACGATCGCCATCGTAGACTACGGTGACGATCCCAACGCCGCCAGCGACTTGAACGCCTTCTCGGCCTACTTCAATCTGCCGCAAGTCAACGTGTCGGGCGGGCCCACGTTCCAGAAGCTCGACGAGACCGGCGGCAGCAACCTGCCGACCACGGTGCCGTCGGCTTGGACAGTCGAGGAGTCGCTGGACATCGAGTGGGCCCACGTCATGGCCCCCATGGCCAACATCATACTCTTCGAAGCCGCCGACAACGATAATGGCCTCTTCACCGCGGTGCAGACGGCCGCCGCCACGCCGGGCGTGGTCGTCGTCTCGATGAGTTGGGGCGGCGATGAGGTTTCCGACGAAACGGCTGCCGACTCCTGCTTCACCACGCCGTCGGGCCATAACGGCGTGACGTTTCTGGCCGCCACCGGCGACTACGGAGCCTATTCTTCCGATAGCACGACGACGATCACGCCCCAATACCCGGCCAGCTCGCCCAACGTCGTCGCGGTCGGCGGGACCAGCTTGTATGTCAATGGCAACAGCTACGCCAGCGAGACCGCGTGGGGTAACGGCGTAAACAGCGGGACCGCACGGGGCGGCGGGGGCGGAATCAGTTCCTATGAAAGCCAGCCCTCTTACCAGAGCGGCGTCGTCAATGCGTACAGCACGACCCAGCGGACGTATCCCGACGTCTCGGCCGACGCCGATCCCTTCACGGGCGTGCCGATTTATGACTCGACGGATTACGGCAGCACGACGCCCTGGTCGAGCGGCCCGGTAGGCGGCACGAGCCTGGCCTGTCCCTTGTGGGCGGGGATGATCGCGATTGCCGACCAGGGGCGCTCGATCGCCGGCTTGCCGTCGCTGGACGGCCCGAGCCAGACATTGCCCACACTGTACGCGCTGCCAGCCGCCGATTTCAACGACATTGTCTACGACACCTCGACGATTTCGACGCCCGACAACACCATGCCGGGGCCGAGCATCGGCCCTAGTCCCCTTTACGACCCCGGACCCGGCTATGACCTGGCGACCGGCCTTGGCAGCCCGGTGGGCAACGTGCTCATCCCGACATTGGCGGGACCCAGCATGCTGGCGTTTGCCCAAGCGCCGACCAGCGCGCTCGCCGGTGCGAGCATCGTTCCTTCAATTACCGTGGACGTCGAAAACGCCCTGGGCAATATCGTCATCAGCGACAACAGCGACGTGACCCTCAGTATCGGCAATAATCCCGCGGGCGGTTCCCTGCAAGGCACGCTGACCGTGGCCGCAGTCGATGGCGTCGCCACGTTCTCCGGGTTGGACATCACCGCCGTGGGCAACGGCTACACCCTGGTTGCCAGCGACGGCGGGCTAGCCGGCGCGACCTCGGCTGCCTTCAACATCGCACCCGATCCGCCCACCATTGCCACGCCTGCGGTCGCTTCGCTCGATCCCGTGACCGGCACGACGGTCGGTCTTTCCGTGCTCGGGGCCGATGCGGCGGGTGAGAGCAATCTGACCTATGAGTGGTCGACCTTGCCTAACGGCGCTACGCCGCCGACGTTCAGCGACAATGGCGATAATACGGCGAAAAACACCACGGCTACCTTCAGCCAGGCGGGGAACTACGTTTTCACGGTGACAATTACGGACCCGGCCGGACTTTCGACCACCAGCAGCGTAAGTGTGGCCGTGAACCAGACGCTCACCAGTTTCAGCCTTGCCGCCGCGCCTGGAAACGGTTTCAACCCCGATGGCGCTGACACGTTCCAGGCAACGGCGCTCGACCAGTTTGGCATGGCCTTGGCCAATCAGCCGTCACCGCCTTGGTCGCTGGACAACGATGGAATTGACTTCAATTCAACAGCCGGGGCCACCGTGATCCTGGACGGCGTAAGCCCCAGTTTTGCCGACGTGACGTTCAGCGGTACAGGTTATACCATGGTCCAGCAAGGTTCCGGGGGGGCGCTGCTGCTTGCCAACGGCAACGGCGCGGCGACGCTCACGGCGGCCGCGGGCGAGGACACGATCGGTGTCCCGGTGGTCTTGCAGAGCAACGTCGTCGCGCTTCCGGCCGCCGGCAGCCAATTGACTGTCTCCGGCGGAATCAGTGGCCCCGGCCAATTCACGGTCGACGCTCCGGGAAACGTCATTTTCACGGCAGCCAATACCTACACGGGTGGCACTACGGTCGCCGCCGGTACGCTCACGATCACCACCGTATCGGCGATCGCCGCAGGCACGAGCTTGACGGTCAACGCGGGAGGTGTTTTCATCTTTGATCCGGCTGCCACAGCAACGCCATCCGCGGCGGCGGTTGCGACCGCTACGGCTGCCGTATCGACCAATGCCAGCATTGCGGCCGTCGATACACCCGCCGCGGCGGCGGTGTCCCCGGTTCCGGCGCCGGCGGCTGTTGCAATCCAGCCGGCAGCGCAGCCGATTGCGGCGTCGCCGGCTGCAAAATCGCCTGATGCCAGTGATGCGCACGCAGCGGTTATCAGCCAGTTTGTCGGACCGTTGACAGCCAAGCCCCTGTCTTCGCTGACGCTCCCGCGTGCCGGCGAGGAGGAAAAGGAAACAGCCTCAGCGAAGATTGCCGGGAATCCAGCGTGGGCGTGGTTGGCTGCCGCAGGCATGGACAGTTCGGATTGGCGGCAGCAGAAGGATGTTGCGACTAGTGCCTTGGACGCCGTGTTTGCCGACTATGGTAGGGCGAAGCAATAGCTCACATGCCCACCCCTCGCCGTTTTCTGAAACGCTGTTACGTCGTCATCTCGCCGCGCCGCTGTTGCTGGCTTCCGCTCCTGTTAGTCTTGGTGGCGAGCGTCTCCAGGGCCGATGCGGCGGGGCCGAACTTGATGGATTACTTCCATGCCTGCGGCATCGGCGGCGAAGCCTTGGCAAGATTCTCCGATGACCGGCAAATAGCCGAGGAGGAACTGGGCGTGATCCGCTCGATCGCCGTGCGCCTGCGCGATTGCCCGCCCAGCCGCCTGGAGGACTTGATCCAAGGGGAAATCTCCGTGGCCGATCGAAAGCTCCCCTCGCCCGCCGAGGCCAAGGGCCAGCGCGGGCGGATGTTCAAGGTCCAAGGCACAGTCACGTCCGTGGAACCAGTCGCAGACCCGGACGCCGAGTCGCTTTGGCGATATACCGTGACGCTTTCCGAGCGTCCTTACCGGGCCGTGGTTTATTTGGCTTCACCAAACACCGCCGCTGGCGGCCAGCGGGTCGAATTCGACGGCCTCTTCGCGAAATACGTGCCCGGGACCGGCGCGGAGCAGATGGCTGTCTTCGTAGCGCCGCGGCTGGAACGGCGCGGCGACTCGCCTCTGGCGAATCTCGGCATGGACCTTGGACTGCTGGAGGGTATCCGCGACTATTCGCCCATGACGGCTGCCGACCACGACGCCTTTTATCATCTGCTGCTGCTGGCGAGGAATGCGGATCTGGCCCGATTGCAGCGCGATGCGGAGCAACTCGACGGATCGCCGCGGGGGTTGCCCGCCTTGTTTTCCGCTCCAGCCGCGCAGCGCGGCCGCCTGGTGAGGCTTGCGGGAATGGTGCAGCGGGTCGTCCGTGTGCCCGTCGATGATGCGGCCGTGGCGGCCCGCCTGGGCGCCGATCACTTTTTCGAGATCGATCTGATGGCCGAAGGATCGCAGGGCAACCCCTTGGTATTCTGCACGCTGGACTTGCCCGCAGGCATGCCGCTGGTGGAGCAACCATCGTCTGGCGAGCAAGTCGACGTGACCGGGTTCTTTTTCAAGACCTGGCAGTATCCTGTGAAACTCTCGCAGGCGGAGAAGGACGCTAGCCCCGGATCTACCTGGGCACGGCAGCCAGCGCCGCTGGTGATCGGGCCGGCACCGCTCTGGAAACCGGCCGCCCAGGAGAAAAAAAGTTCCACCGCCCCGGCCATTGGCGTTTTCGTGCTACTAGCCATGATCGGGGTCTGCCTGTTATTATGGCATTTTCGTCAATCCGACGAAGAATCCTTTCGGCAAGTAGTTGCCCGGGAGTGAGGGATCGTATAATTTGGCGGACTGAAGTCCGCCCTACAACTGCATTCTGGCGGACTGAAGTCCGCCCCACTTACAGGAGTCAGCAATGAAACGCGCGAAGATCACGATTATCGGGGCAGGCAATGTCGGGGCGACCACCGCCCACTGGTGTGCGGCGGCCGAATTGGGCGACGTCGTGCTCTTGGACATCCCCCAGACCGAGAACATGCCCAAGGGCAAGGCGTTGGATCTTTTCCAGGCCGGCCCGATCATGGATTTTGACGCCCGCATCACAGGCACGACCAACTACGACGACACGTCCGGCAGCGACGTGGTGGTGATCACGGCCGGCATTCCCCGCAAGCCGGGCATGAGCCGCGACGATTTGTTGAACACCAACGCCCGCATCGTGGGCGCCGTCTCCGCCGAAGTTCGCCGCACCAGTCCGCAGGCGATTGTGATCGTGGTCAGCAATCCGCTGGATGCCATGGTGCAGAGGGCCTGGCAGGTGACCGGCTTTCCGCCGCAGCGGGTATTGGGACAGGCGGGCGTGTTGGACACCGCCCGTTTTCGCGCGTTCCTGGCCCTGGAGCTTGACGTCAGCGTGGAGGATGTTTCGGCCATGTTATTGGGCGGGCATGGCGACACGATGGTGCCCCTGGCCAGTTGCGCCTCGGTGGGCGGCATCCCCGTTACGAATCTGATTGCTCCAACGCGGCTCGAACAAATCATTCAGCGGACCCGCGACGGTGGCGCCGAGATCGTTTCCTTGTTGAAGACCGGCAGCGCGTACTACGCCCCGGCCGCCGCCACCGCACAGATGGTCGAGGCCATCGTCCGCGATAAGAAGCGTCTCATTCCTTGTGCCGCGTATTGCGACAAGGAGTACGGCGTGGGCGGATATTATGTCGGCGTGCCGGTGGTTTTGGGTGCTGCCGGCGTGGAGCGGATCATCGAGTTGCAACTTTCCGAAAGCGAGCGGGCGGCCTTTCAGAAGAGCGTCGACGCCGTGAAGGGGCTGGTGGCCACGATGGCGCGGTTGGCAGGGTGATCGTTTTCGATCATCACCTCTTTTCGGTTTTCTGGCCCGGACGGTCGTAAATCAATACCACGGTGCGGTCCGGCGAGCAGACTTCGAAGTGCATCATGTCGTCCTCGTCGTCGTACACCTTGAGCCGCGGCTTCCGGTGGGTTTCCGGGTCGAACCATTCTTCGGGACTTCGGGCAATATAGGGCGGAACGCCGTCAATTGACAAGTCCCACCAGGCTCCGGATCGAATCTGGTGGGACTTGCGACCACGACCATGAGTACATGGTGCCCGACATGGTGCCCGTCGGCCCATCCTGCTGCCGCTAGATCGTGGGCATCAAAACCTCGGGGCACCGTCGGGACCAGGGCCCTGTTGCGGACCATCACGGAACTCGGGCGTGCGCTCGTGTCGCGGCCGATCGGGGCCATCACGGTCAGGGCCACCTTGAGGGCCGTCGAAGCGTGGTCCGCGCGACGGCGGAGCGCCCGGTCCATCCTGCGGACCCCGCGACGGACCAAACGCGCCCCGCCTGCCCTCGTGGCGTGGCGGCATAGGACCATCGCGGTCGGGACCACCTTCGGGGCCGTTAAACCGTGGTCCACGCGAAGGCGGACCAAACTCGCCCCGCCTGCCCTCGTGGCGTGGCGGCATAGGACCATCGCGGTCGGGACCACCCTCGGGGCCGTCAAACCGTGGTCCACGCGATAGCGGGCCGAACTCGCCTCGTCTGCCCTCGTGACGCGGCGGCATGGGGCCATCGCGGTCGGGACCACTCTCGGGGCCGTCAAACCGTGGTCCACGCGAAGGCGGGCCGAACTCGCCTCGTCTGCCCTCGTGACGCGGCGGCATGGGGCCATCGCGGTCAGGGCCACCCTGCGGACCGTCGATCTGCGGGCCGCGATCCGGTTGCGGTCTCTCGCGTCTGCCATCTTCCCTCCGCGGTGGCTTGGGAGCATCCGACTTCTGCTCCGGTTTGCCGGGACCGCGCGGTCCGTCGGCTCCCGGCCTGCGTGGTGACCGCCCGGCGGGACCAGCGCCCGGGCCACCGGGAGGTGGACCATCGTTCCGTCGTACGTCGTCGCGGCCGCGCGGCGGTCCGGGAGGCATCGGAGCGCCTTCGGGGCCACGCTCGCCGGCATGCCGCGGGCCGCCAGGGCCCCTGTCCCGCTCGGGCCGGTCCGGCGGGTTTCCACCATCTTCTCGCGCCGGCGGTTGAGCCTGGTGATCGGCGGGAGGCTGGGCCTGCACTTGCCGCTGGAGCGCCAGCAGGACCAGCAGACCGAGCATGGCGGCGATCACCGCCCCGCCCAGCCGCCATCTGTCACATTTCCATTGTCGAGTAATCACCCAACATCTCCTTCTGAGAGATTAACGAACACCGGAGGCAATTGCCCAACGCAGGCAGTGCCGAGGCGGTGCAGAGAACCGTTCAAGATCCAAGACCAAGGACCGGAAAATCAATAACTGCCGAATAGTCGCCTTTCGCTCCGCGAAAGTTGCGCAACTTTCGCAGAGCGAAAGGCGACTTTATGTGCCAAGACTAAAAACCTGCCTCGGCATCCTCGCCCAGCAAGTCGGAAATTCGCTTGTCGATGAGTTGCGATTTGTTCTTTTCGCGGCGCTCGGTGACCTCACGCAGCCGTTTCAATTCCTCTTCGAAGCGGGTCAGTTCCAGCTTGCGACGCTGCTGGCGGGCCTCGAACTGCTCGGCGACGGCCTTCTTCAGGTCTTCTTTGAGCTTGGCCCGCTGGTCCTTGGACGCGTCGCGATAGGCCCTGGCCAGTTCCTGGGTGCGGCGATCCAGGTCGTTTTCCGCCTTAATGAGCTTGGTCATCTCCGGGTCGTCCCTTTCCATCGGGGCAAAGCCGGGGCGCGGGCCGCCCCGTTGCGGACCTTGCCGCTGAGGTCCGGGGCGTTGCGGCTGCCCCGGTCCAAACTCGTCGGGCCGGTCTGGCCGCCCGTCGGGACCGCGGGGAGGGCCGTCCCGACGTTCATCGGGTCTATCCTGCTGTCCCTCGGCCCGGGGCCGAGGGGGTTGTCTCTGTTCACGATCCGGCGGCGGGCCAGGAGGGTTATTGTCATCGTCGGCAGGCCCCGCGTCACGCGGCCTTGGCGGCGGCGCCTTCGGTTCTGGCGCAGCGGCGGCCTCGCGATCTCCCGTCTTTTTGTCCTCGGCGGCGCGGGTCAACGCGACCGCCATCAGCAAAACCAGGCCAGCCAACCCGGCCAGTACCATGGTTTTTCGCATGTCGTAGGCATGTCGAAAATAAATTACACGCATCGTTTGTCTCCATTAGAAAGTTCTTTTGCGTCTCAGCCAGGATGGTAAACGTGGAAGGCCGCCGCTTTTCTACAAGCTCGCGCGTATTTTTTCGGATTTTGTAGAATAAGGGGAGCGGTTCTCGTTTTTAGTAGGTAGGGAGCCTCGTGTGGACGAAACAATCAAACAACCCGACGGGCAGTCGCAGCGCTTGCAATCCGGCGACCGGAACGCCTTGGCTGCGCTTTTCTCACAGCACTGGGAGCGTTTGTGGCGGATGGTCAACTTTCGCATGGACCGCCGGCTGTTGGGCCGCGTCGACGCTGACGACGTGCTCCAGGAAGCGTACCTGGCGGCCGCAGCCCGCTTGGAACACTGCCGCGACGACGCGTCGCCGTCGCCCTTTGTCTGGCTGCGGTTGATCGTCCTGCAAACGCTGACCGACATCCACCGGCACCACCTCGGCGCGCAGATGCGCGACCCCGACCGCGAGATTGATTTGATCGGTTGCCGATATCCCGTATCCACCACTGCCGCGCTGGCCGCGCAGTTGATGGCCAACGCCACCTCGCCCAGCCAGGCGGCGGTCCGCTCGGAAACGCTGGCGCAGGTGGAACAGGTCATTGCCGGCATGGACCCCTTGGACCGCGAGGTCCTGGCGCTGCGGCATTTCGAGGAGTTGGGCAATAGCGAGGTCGCCGAGGTGCTGGGCATCCAGCAAAAGGCTGCCAGCATTCGCTACATCCGCGCTCTGAAGCGTCTGCGGGCCATCCTTGCGCAGATGCCGGGGTTGTTTGATTACCCCGGCAGCGAAGTCCAGCATTAGGGCAACGTTTTTTCATGCCGCAGTAAGCAGGAGAGCATCATGTCTGAAGCCGAAGATGAACGCGATCCACTGGAGGTCTTGGCAGCCGAGTTCACGGCGCGGCAGCGCCGCGGCGAGTTGCCGTCGATCTCCGAATATGTGGCCCGCCGCCCGGATCTGGCGGCGGATATCGAGGAGCTTTTTCCGACCATCGCCGTAATGGAGCAGGTCAAGGCCCACAAGCAGCAAGGCAGCGGTGCCCGCGTCTCGCTGGGCGGCGTCCGGCTGGAACGCTTGGGCGACTTTCAGATCATCCGCGAGATCGGCCGAGGCGGCATGGGCATCGTCTACGAGGCCTTCCAGGAATCGCTCGGCCGGCACGTGGCCGTCAAGGTCCTGCCCCGCCAGGCGCTGCTCGACCCGCAGCACCTGCGGCGGTTCCAGCGCGAGGCCCAGACTGCGGCCCGGCTGCACCATACCAATATCGTCCCCGTGTTCGGCGTGGGAGAACACGACGGTTTCCACTATATTGTGATGCAGCTCATCGACGGTGCGGGCCTGGATGAAGTGCTCGCCGCGCTGCGACAGATGGGTAGCCGACTTCCGCCCGCCTCCGGCAGCCGGCCGCAAACAACGCCAGATAAAGATGCCTCCGGATTCACCCGGACCGCCGTAGCGGCACATCCGCGGCATTCGACCGAGGTCGCTCGCCTGGCGAGCGCATTGGTGGAAGGACGATTCGGGCCGCTTCAGGCGTTCGACAACGCTGGCCCTGAAGGCGCCGGCGATCAGGCGAAAACCGCTGCCGAGCCCGCAACGGCCAGTCTGTCCCCGGCGGCGGTGTCCGCAGTCACCGAGGAGTTCTCGTTCGACGTCGATACGACAGCCAACGGGCGCGGCGCGGCGGCCGACCCGGTTTCCGCCAGAGCTCCGCTTGGCGACGGATCGTTGCCCTCGGGTCCGCCGCATTGGCGGAGCGTGGCCACCATCGGCCAGCAGGTGGCCGAGGCCCTGCACTATGCCCATACACATCACACGCTGCACCGCGACATCAAGCCAGCCAATCTACTGCTGGACTCGCAGGGCGTGGTCTGGATCACCGACTTCGGCCTGGCCAAGGCAATGGAGCAGGACAATGTGACCCAAAGCGGGGCTATGGTGGGCACCTTGCGTTACATGGCCCCGGAACAATTCTCCGGCCAGGCCGACGCCCGCAGCGACGTCTACGGCCTGGGCCTGACGCTCTACGAGTTGCTCACCTTGCGTCCGGCCTTCGAAGACAGCAGCCGTAGCGGCCTGGTGGCCAAGATCGTGCAAGGCGTGCCGCTCACCCCGCGCAAGCTCAATCCGGCGGTCCCGCGCGACCTGGAGACCATCGTCTTGAAGGCCATGGCCCGCGAGCCGCGCGACCGCTATGCGACGGCCGGAGAGCTGGCGCGGGACCTGGAGAGTTTTCTCGACGACCGTCCGATTCTCGCCCGCCGCACACCCGCTGTCGAACGCCTCTGGCGCTGGGCGCGTCGCAACCGGGCTGTGGCCGCGCTGCTTGCGTGCAGCCTGGCCCTGCTGGTGGCGGTGGCGGTCGTGGCGAGCGTGGGCTACGTGCGCACGGCGCGGGCCAACGCCCAGGAGAAGATCCAGCGCGACAAGGCGGAAGAGACCTCGGCCTTGGCCCTGGAAGCCCTGGACAGTATCTTCCGGCAATTCACCCCCGACCGCACCGCCCCCGCTTCGGCGACGCTCCGCGTGAGCGACGCGGAAGACCCGATTGCGCTGCCCGTTCAGCCCGTGCTCTCCAAGGAAGCGGCCGCACTGCTGGAGCACATGCTCAAGTTCTACGATCGCCTGGCCGAGCAGGAGAGCGGCGATTCCCGCTTGCACCGCAAGGTTGCCGAGGCCAATCGCCGCGTGGGCGACATCCGCCAGCGATTGGGCCAGTATGCCGAGTCGAAAGCCGCCTACCTGCGGGCGATCGACCTGTACGCGCGGCTGGCGAAGTCCGCGCCGGCCGACACGGACCTGCAGACCGAGATCGCCCGCATCCACAATGAACTGGGCAACGTCTACGATGCGCTCGGCGACTTGGAAGCGGGGCGCAAGTCGCACCTGGACGCCTTGGCGGCGCTGCGGACGGTCTCGGCGGAATCGTCGGCCGTGCCCGACTGCCAATACGAATTGGCGCGCACCTGCTATTTTCTGGGCAAGCGCGGCGGCGGACTGGTGGGGCCGCCGCCTGGGCTGGATGGTCCGCACGAGCCGCACGACTGGCGCGGCGGGCCGCCCGGTTTCGTTTTCGATCCCCGCGGGCCGCACCACGGGCCGCTTTCCCCCTTCCCCTTGGCCCCCCGCCACGAGGGCGAGGAGTCCCTCGACAAGGCACTGGCCCTCTGGCAGCAACTCGACCGCGATTCCCCTTGGCCGCCAAGCGGACGCAAGTTTGCGCACGGACCGCCGCCACTCGAGGGCGAAAACCGGGGCGAGCACTACCGGCAGGAGGCGGTCCAGCGGCTGGAACGGCTGGTGGCCGATCATCCCCAGGTGCCCGGCTATCGCCACCTCTTGGCCCGCTGCTATCGCGAGATGCCTGCCGCGGCGCCTGGCGGCGGCCTGAGTTCGGGGTCGGATAATCTGACGAAGGCAGCCCACATTCTCGAAACCCTGGTGAAGGAGCAACCCGACGTGGCCGACTACCGTTACGACCTGAGCGAGACGTATGCCATGCTCGGCGACCAGGAGCCGGCGGGGCTGGAAGGGCCCAGCCAGGACCCCACGCAGCAGTCCTCCGTCCTGCTCGGAAAGGCCTTGGCGCTTTCCGAGCAACTCGTGGCCGAGCATCCCAATATCCCCGATTACGCCTCGTCCTCGGTCAATATCCGCTTGCGGCTGAACCGCGGTCTGCGGGAAGACGATGCTTCACGGGCGGAGGCCAATCTGCGCAAGGCGTTGGAAGTGCAATCCTCGCTCGCGCACCGGTTCCCCGAGAACTTTTCCTACAAGTTCTGGACGGCGGTGATCCAGGAGTCGTTGGGCGGACTGCTGCAGGAGCACGGCCGACTGACCGAAGCTCGGTCCGCGCTGCAGGACTGCATCGCCTCGTTCCAGGAAGTCTGGCAGCACGATGCCCGGGCGCCGATGGTTTTGGGCGGCATTCTGGCCAAGAACTACCTGAACCTGGCCGAGGTGCTACGCCGTCTGGGCGAGGACCAAAAGGCCGATGAGGCCGCCGTGCAGGCCCAAGTGTTCGAGGGGCAGCATTGATCGATTTAGAGTGTCCGGAAGAAATGCCACCCTCGCAGAAACACGGAAGTTGTTTATCGTCCGGTCCTGAGTTGCTGGAGGAAGCCCGCGTGCGGAATCTTTTGCGGGTCTTCCGTCAATGTGTCGCTCGAATGGACTTGGTTGACTCCGTTCCCTCTACCCGCAACAGCCTGACGCCGTATGGCCCTGCCAGCTTTACGCTGGCCGGACCCGCGAGGGCCGAACTGATGATCGCTCCCGTCTCCGCATCGCTAAGCCGACAACCTTGCAGATCAAACCCAAAGACGTCGCTGCGGAAAGACAATTCCGCATCGACCGCCTCGGGCGACCAACTCGCCAGCACAATCAACAGCGCTTTCTTCCGCGGGTTGGAAAGGACCAGCCACTTCACCGGACCCGGCTTGACAAGCAGCGCGGGACGGCGGTCCCAATAGTTGTGTATCGCAATGCCTTCCGTGCCATAGCCAAAATCGGCCAGGTACTTTTCCAAAGGGCCGGAGTGCTGGATCTCATGGACCGTGCGCATGCCCCACTCGATCCGCGTCCGCAACCGCTGGGCCTCGTCCTGCGACATTCGCCTGCCCAACCCCGCGAGCACCTTGTTGGCCGACCCGGCCACGGCGTATAGGCTCAACGGCAGATTGCCGATCTGCTGCCCGGTGGTTTCGGTCCGCAGCCATTCGGACGAGAAGGGTTGATCGTTTGCCAATTCGTGGTCGAGGTCGGCGGTAGCCCAAGTGTGCAAGGGCAGCACGAGCGTGTTGGTCATGTGGACGACCCATTCCAGCGGCTCGCTCCGCTTCCGCCGCCATTGTTGCAGCAGGTTCCAGACCCGCTTCTGGTACTCCCGCTGATTCCAGAGCACCAGGCAAGGCTGGATCTCGCCGTCCTCGGCAAGGTAGGCGTCGCTGGTCCGCGGATTGACAGCCAGCCGCGGATAGGTGTTGTCCCAGTACAGGCTGACACCGCGCTTGAGCCACTCGTTGGCGAACCAGCAGCCGAAATCGCGATAGCTCGGCCCGTAGGTCACATCGACCGACCGGCCCAGGGTGCAGTAACCGCTGTCGGCGCTGACGCGGTCCAGCGGAGTGCGGGCATGGGCGTCGCCCTGCGAGTCCCATTCGTCCTGGAAGATGGCGTATTCCGGCCGCGCTGTCGCGGCTTCCATCTCCTCGTGATACACAGTCAACGGCCGATGCAGCCCAACATCGCGGGCACGGCTGGCGAAGTGCGAGACGCTATCGGTCCAGTTCCACGTGCCGTGGACCAGCGGCGGCTTGTTGCGGCGGACATAATCGGTCAACCATGCGGCGTCCAGCGGCTTGCCGTCGCGACAGGCCAGGATCTTGTCTACGATCGTCCAGTCGTCGCGGAGCGGACCTTGGCTGGGACATTGCAGTCCGCCGAAGGGCACCACAGCCAGCCCGCCGGGGATATCGGGCAAGCGCTTCCGCCAGTCGGCGGGCAAGGGCTTCGTGGGCGATGCCTGCAGGCCGAAACAGAGCTCGCGCGGTTCACGCAGCACGATCGGCCGGTTGACGAGGTAGACCTCCAGGGCGAGCACGCCGCCGCGACGCACAAGTCGATGCGTGGGCCTCTTGGAGTTTTCCTTTTCCGTGACCCAGCCGCGATCGTTCTCGCCGAACCAGGCCAGCCCGCTTTCTTCAGCGCCGAGCCACACGTAGGGCACGAAACAGTTCCGCCAGGTGTTGCTCCGCGGCGCTTTCGAGCCGTCCCACACCACGCCTTCTCCTGCCGGCGTCGTGCCCGAATAGTTGTGCCGCACCCCATCGCCGATTGCATGCATCAACGGAACTTCCGTATCGCGCAGCGGAATCTCGATCCACAACCGGCTGATCTCCGCCGGGCTATGCCCGGGGCCAAGCCGCATCTCGACTTTCATGCAGCCGTCAGCCTCGATCGTCGAACACGTATCGACCTGCACGCTCTCGCTGGCGGCGGTCGCATGGAATTGGGCAGACGGGCCTTTGCTATAGACCCAACCAACGTCCCTGCGGGTCCAGGGCTGCTCTTTGCCGCCGCTGACCACATGCAAGGCGATAGGACCGGCCAGCAACTCGCGCCCCATGCTCGCCACGCGGTCCCAGAGCCCAAAACCGTTCATCGTATAGGTCCGCCCCACGACACTCACCGTGTCGCCGGCCACGCGGACCGGCTCCAGCGGCGGAAAGACTTCGCCGCTGATCCCCAGGTTGTTCTTCTCCCAGGGGAAATGCTTTCGCGCGAATGTGAAGCGGTCGCCCGGCTCCGCGTGGCCGTCGGCGTGCAGCAGATCGGCCGTGAGCGTGTAGTCGTCATCCGGCAGATCCCCCGTGGTGAGGTCCCGTTCTCCGGCGCTAAAAGGCACTTCGCTGCTGAGCATCGTCTTGCCGCGGGCGTTGGTCAGAGTCAGGCGGATCCGCGCGGCACTTTCCACCGGGCTGTCCGCAAGGCACTCGTAGGAAATCAGGCCGCGGCTGGGCAAGACGTGCGCCTTGATCTCCAGCGAACGGGGCACAACCGCTTTCAGCTCTTTTGGATCGACATACCGATCCCAGGCATTTTCCACCTCCTCAGGCAATAGGGCCTTGCCGTACAGACGAACGTCGCGAAAGATGCCGATCGGTTCGTAGGGGGAGAGTTGCACGCGGTTGCAAAGCCCCTTGTTGGCTGGTGTGGCCAGACTGCGGCTGAGCGTCTTTTCCGCCAAGCGGCCGTTGACGTACATGGCGATCGTCTTCTGCTTCCAGGTAATGACCAGGTGATACCAGCGTCCTGGATGAAACTCGGTCGAAAGCCCATCGCCGACAAAGTGCAAACCGTTGCCGGCGGGAAAGTACATAGTTATAGGCTTCAGGCCCAACTCGCCGCCGTCGTTCACGAAATACAGCGCGAAGGGACCGTCCAGAAAAGTGCGGTTGTTGTCGGTATAGTTGTTCACGCCCCGCGGCTGAAGCCAGAATTCGATCGAGCCTTCGCGCAAATCCAGAAGCTTGGAGGCCGTGATCGTCAACGGTCCCAGCCAGCCGCGGACCTGGGCCGTGGCCAGCATGCGGCCGCCCGTGCCGGGTTCGACCTTCAAACCTTCCACGCGATTGACGGTCGGCCGGGTATCGTTGTGGAGCGGGAGTTGCACAAGCGGCACATAGCCGGGACAGAAATAGGGCGGACCGCTTTCCTTCGGGCCGTCGCCCGGGCCTGGTCCGCTTTCATCCAGCGCCCAGAATTTGACAATCCGCGTGTGGATTCGCACCTCGTCGATCGCACCGGCAAGCCCGGCGTCTTGTCGCTCGTTGTTGCCGATGTAGATCGGGGCCGGGTGGGTTTCGTCCTCGCCCTCGCTTTGCAGCCCTTCACCCCATTGCAGCGGCTTGGCCTGACACTCACGGCCGTCGACGAACAGCCGGCGGAAGGCGATGGGAAAAGCGTCGCTTACGGCCGCCAGGTGGACCCAGTGCTTCAGCGGCACTGCGCCAGGCGGGCTGCTGGTGCGGGTCTTGTTCCCGTAGGAAGAATTGATCGTCTCCAGGTGCAAGGCCCCTTGCGAATCGAGCGAGAGGGCGAAGGCCTTGGCGTGAAGCTTGCTGTCAGCGTGTTTTTCGCCGGGTGCCGGCCGGCAGACGATGAAGGCCTCTTTTTCCGGATAGCGGTCCAAGTAGATCCAGGCCTCGATCGAGAGGTTTGTGCCGGGAAAGCCAACCGCGGGGATGATTCGCACAGCCCCGTGGCCATGCACGTGCAGCGCTCCGCCAAATCGGCCCGGCTGCTTGACGGCCGCATCGCCCAGCGCCTCGCTCTTGACGACTTTCGCGTTGCCTTCGACATCGGACAGGTTGGCGGCGTCGAAGGGGCAAAGCAGGTACGTGTGGGCATCGGGTTGGTACGGCGCGTTGAAAGCGACGTCCGTGGCGGTCGCGCCGCTGCAAAAGGCCCAAACACAGAAGGCCGCAATCAGTGCGCGACGATAGGCGAACATTTTCCTTTCCTTTTCTTTCTCTCTGTAGGACTGGCCTGCGCAAAAGTGGGCTGGTGAGGGAAATTTGATAGCGGGTCGACCGGTCTGGTTTTGTTCCCTAAGTGGGATCTGTAACTCGTCGCGTAGCGACGCTATGATGGTAGCCGTGGGTTTCAACCCACGGTTGGCGATGCCCGCAGATTTCCGTTCGTCGCGTAGCGACGGCTGAAATCTCAGGCGTCGCTACGCGACGCAATATCCTTGGGCGTGTTCGTTGTCAGTGGGTTGAAACCCACGGCTACCATCGGCGGTCGCTACGCGACCAAGTCTGCCCCACGCTCTCTCACTGCACGCCCAGCGCTACCACTTCTCCGTCGGACAGTCCGACGACGAGCTTGCCGCTGAGCCAGGCCAGGCCGCTGACGTCGTGCGGGAGCAACTGCGCGGTGCGCACCTGGCCGTCGGCGGCGACGACCTGCACCAGGCCGCCCCAATACGCCACGGCCAGCAGGTCCCTGTCCGCGACGGCCGTCTTCACGATCCGGTTCTTCGCCGCGTGCTTCTTGGCAAGCGCCAGGGCGGCGGCGTCCGGCGTACCCTTCAACTCCCGCGCGGCCTTGCTCACGTCCGCCAACCCCAGTACTTGCCGGTCGACGACCTTCCCGCTGGCATCGATTCGCAGCAGCGAGCCGTCCCACGTTACCGCGCGGACCTGGCCGCCGTCGGCCTTCAAAGCCAGTGCTCGGTCGGGCAGCGATACGCGCCACACGATCGGCGCTTCCTTGGCCGCCGGACCCTGCGCGGCGGCCGTGATCGAAGTGGCCTGCGGCGGCTGCAAAGGCGTGAGCGGATCCATGCCCGCGGTGGCTTCGTACAACGTGCCCACCGCCTCACCCATGCCGGCGGCATCATAGGCCACCAGCGCGATCGACTCCTGCCCGGCCCCGATAGCATCGCGTTGCCAGGCGACCATGCCGCGGTCGCGGCCGGGGAAGTTGGCATCGGGCGCGTAGGGCAGGAACCGCTCCTTCTTCACGAACTGGATGAGCGGATTGTCCTCCGGCGTGCCCAAGAGGACCACGGGCCCCTGCACGTCGAACCCGGCGATGGTCAGCGAGTTGTTTCTGCCCGGCACGGCCTTGCCAGGCTCCAGGCCGACCCAGGCGACCGCCTCTTCCGCCGAGATCTCGCGGGGCCGGTTGACGTCGTCGGCTTTGACGGTTTTGCAGCGCACACCCCAGGGCTTGAGAATGCCGGTGAGCCGTTGAGCCGCGGCCTGATTGTAATCGCTCTTGCCCAGCACGAGTGTGACGTCGTGATGCACGCGGAAGAAACGGAAGACGTTTTCGCGGTCGTTGCCGAATACCACGGCCCGCTGGGTCGCGCCCGCCATAGCGCCGCACTGCGGCGGCGCGGTGTATTGAAACGCCGCCGTGCTCTCCGTGTTGTTGAGCAACTCGCGTAGCGAGACCTTCCACTGGCCGCAGGGGTCGTTCGCCGCCAGCGGCAGAGAGAGCTTGAGTATTCCCTGGTCGGTCGCCCGATACAGGTCGTAGCGGACATTGCCCAGCGGATCGACCAGCCGCACCTGGATGGGAACCGATCCGCAGAGCGGGCTGCCCGCGGCATCCAAGAGCACGCCGGCAACTTCCACTGCTACCGGCAGTTCGGCCTTGGTGTAGTCGCGGACGACGACGGGCGTCAGTGCGGCCATCTTGCCGATGGGCCGCGCGGTGCGGGCGAAGACCCGCATCTGGCCCGGACCGAAGCGGAAGTGACCCGTGAGCTTGCCGCCATTCTTTGCCAGTTCCACGACGGCGCCGCCGCGGACCGCGTCATACATGGGCCGGCCGTCGTCGGGCAGGCCGAGGTTGGCCTCGGCGGCCTTGATGGCGTTCATGCCGCCTTCGGCCGGGTTGTAGGTGGCATTCACGGCGAAAAGATACTCCACGTCGCCGGCGGCTTGCCGCGTGGCGGCGATACTCGGCAGGTCGCTCTCAAAGAGCGGCGCGATGCCGGCCTTGTCGAGTTGGGTCTTGATGGCCTTGGCCAAGGGGGCCGCGCCGGCTACCAGGTGACCGACCGTGCAATACTTGGCCGCCTCGCCCCAGTTCCGCGCGGCGCGGAGCCGGCTGACGATCTGTGCGTCGGGCCAGTCGGGCGTCACGCCCAGGTTGACCGCGCCCTTGATCTTCACTGTGCAATCGGCGGTTTGCATCACCAGCCCGCCGCCCGCCGCAAAGGCCTCCAGCCCGGCAACCACCCGCGGATCGAGGTAATCGACCGACGTGACCACGACCGCCTTGTGCTGAGCCGCCAGCGTGCCGTCGATCACATCTTCGTCGAGCACCGGCATGAAGTGCCGCTGCAAGGCCTTGCCCGCCATGTACGTGAAGACCATGTGGTCGCCTTGCTTGTTGTCCCAGGTGGCGCAGGCCTTCATGTTGCGGGTCTGATGGTAGATGTTGTCCGACAGGCTGTGGAGGATGGCCACCGGCGGCCGGGTCACGGGCATCGTCGTAAAGATCGTGCCCAGCCGGGCCATGAGCTTGTTGGCCTCGATCAGGCCCTCGGCCGGCGCTCGATTGGCGGGGTCGAAGGGGTCGCACTCGGGCCCGGTGATCATGCCCTGGATGTTCGTCATGAAGCACAGATACTCTTCCATGCGGTGCCGTTCTGCCAACGTAGCGCCGAACCAGACGGGCAGGTACCAACAGGGCTTGACGAGGTCTCGCGCCCGGCTCTGTTCAAGGTAGTGTGCGGGATTGAAATAGCCGCAGCCGTAGTCGTCATAGCCGCCGTGGCCGCTGACGACCGGCAGCGAGCGGGCGACGTTGAAGTAATAGCCGTCGGCGAAATTTCCCCAGGCATACTGGCTCTGTGTGGCCGAAAGGAAGTCGGGCCGCACATAGGAAACGCCGAACTGCGACTCTTTCCAGCCCGCGTCCATGAAGCCCAGCTTCCACAAGGCCCAATGTTGCCACCGGGCGGCGTCCGCGGGGTTGTCGGCTTTGACCTGGTTATAGGGGATCGCATCCTTGTCGAACGCGCTACGGTAGGATCGCAACTGCGAAGGCACGGTGTGCGGCGTAAACTCGCCGTTGACCGGACTTTTGGTCCAGGTCAGCCCCGGCTCGTCGTAGAAATGGACGCCCAGCACGTTCGGCCGGGTGCGGTCGACGAAGGCCCGCCGCGCCACGCGTCGCGTGCCCCCGCGGGTCACGTAGGGATCCGACCAATCGCATTCGCTGCGCATGTCCATCTGATGGGCGCCGCCCATAGTACAGACCTCCATGAAATCGACGCCGGCGCGGATGAAGTTCGCCTCATCGTCGCCACGCCCGCCGCCGTAGAACAGGTTGTAGCCCAGGCTCTCCTCGCCCTCGACAAGCTGCTGCGCCCCCTGCGCGTTGCCCCAGTTGATCAGCCGGTAGCTGGTCTTCCGCACGTGGCTGTAGACGTCCAGCTCCGTAGTGGCCGTGGTCCCGTCGGCGGCCGCTTCGATCTTGTAGTGGCCCGGACGCAGCAGGCGGGCGTTGAGGTGCAGATGCTCCGTGTTCCGCGCGTTGCCGCCGGGCACCATGGACTCATGGTTGACGGCGACCGCCGGCAGGGCGAAGGTAAAACGCAGCTTGCTGCCGTCGTCGCCCGCGACCGTGAGCGCCAGGTTGCCGGCCGGCAGCGCCTGCGGCGACTGGCGGACCACGGAGAGGTCGATCCACTCGTTGGTCTGATAGGCTGTGCGGGCCAGCGGCTGGAGGATCACCAGCGGTTTGGAAGGCTGCGGTTCGGCCGCTGTCGATAGGGCCGCCGCTGCCAGGAGTGCGAACAGGGTGCATGTGCTTCGTCGTGCCATTTGGGTGATCATGGGTTCCTCGTTCTATCTGGGGTTGCAGCGAGTCGTCGACGCTACACTGTAATTGGGCGGCGCACGACTTTCCAGTGGATCTTCCCAGTGGATCTGGTCCTTAGGGGGGCCTTGACCGGCCATTCATACGCTCGACAATAAACGTCATCACACCTATCAGATAGCAGAGGACCATCCATGAAACGATCCATCGGTGCCAAGACGCTAATTTATCCCACCCCGGCTTGGATTGTCGGCTCCTATGACGAGCAGGGCAAACCCAACGGCATGACGGCGGCCTGGTGCGGCATCTGCTGTTCCGACCCGCCCTGTGTGGCCGTGTCGCTACGGAAGGCCACCAGCAGCTACGGCAACCTGCTCGCGCGGAAGGCCTTCACGGTGAACGTGCCGCCGCAGGGCCTGGTCAAGGAGGCCGACTATTTCGGGCTGGTCAGCGGGCGGGAGACCGACAAGTTCGCCGACACGGGGCTGACGCCGATCCCTAGCGACCTCGTGGACGCCCCCTACGTCCAGGAATGCCCGTTGGTGCTGGAGTGCCAAGTGCTGCAAGTTTTCGAGCTGGGGTTGCACACGCAGTTCGTCGGCCAGATCCTTGACGTGAAGGCGGACGAATCGGTGTTGGATGCCGCCGGGACGCCCGACATCCTCAAGATCCTGCCGATCATCTTCTCGCCCGGCAACCGCCTGTACTACGGCATCGGGGCTTCGCTGGGCCATGCCTTCGAAGTGGGCAAGGAAATTTGAATCGGGATCCGCTAATTCGTATTTGCCTTGACAAACTCCGCCGCCTGTTGATACGGTTCGACATGCTTACTCGCCCGTTCCGCCTTGCCAGTTATCCGTCCGGAACGGCGAGGCGGGCAGCCCTGCCTGGTTCACCAGGTTCGGATTCGCCACCTTCCGCCAGCCGAAGCGGACCTGAGTGGGCGCGGAGACATCCTTGGCCCGCACGACCACCGCGTCGCCGTCGATCGCGGCCTCGGCGGGCACGAACTTGCCGTCCGCGGCGGCGATTTCGAACTCCGAGAGCGGCTTGCCGTCGCGCGACTTCAGCCCGGCGGCATGCGCGAAGCAGAGCCTGACCGCCTCCCCCTCGACCTTCATCGACTTGTAAAGCGGCCCCGAGTACACCAAATCCTTCTTGTATTCCTTGGCCAGCGCCCAGAGGGCCAGCCGGTTGCCCACGTCGAACTTGTTGCGGGGATGGATGTCCTTGAGGTCGTGGACGATGTCGGTGGTCACGGCCATGCCCGTGGCGGGGATCTTGAGGCTGGCGGCCTGGGCTTCCCAGATCGCCGGCAGAGCGCCCGGCCCGTAGCCCGAGAAGGGCGCGAGCTGGACGAAATAAAAGGGGAAATCGTAGCCCCAGACCTTGCGCCAGCCCTCGATCAGGGCCTTCATCTTGTCGAAGTACTTCATGCCGCTGCCCACATTCGACTCGCCCTGGTACCAGATTGCGCCGCGGATGGCAAAGGGCTGCAAGGGGGCAATCATGCCGTTGTACATGCCGCCGGAGTCCTTGCCGACAACGGTCCAAGGCTCGATGGGCGAACCGCCCCAGCAACTGTCGATCAGGCCGATCGGCACGTTCAATTCCTTGTGCAGCCGCTGGCCGAAGTAGTACAGCGCGGCCGAGAAGCCGCCCCAGCCGTTCGCGGAAACGGTCTTGGGAGTGCAAACCACCCATTCGGCCTTCACGTCCTTGGCGGGCTTGGGAAACTGCACCTTGGGCACCAGCAGCAGGCGGATCTGGGGGCAGTCGGCGGCGGCGATCTGTTCCTTGGCCTTTTCGGCGGCCCCAATCCCCAATTCCATGTTCGACTGGCCGGAGCCGATCCACACGTCGCCGATGAGGATGTCGTCCAGTTCGATCTTGTTCTTGCCGCTGACGGTCATGTGGTGGGCCTTGCCGTCGGCCTTCACCGCGGGGAGCACGACCTTCCAGTCGCCCTGGGCGTCGGCCTTGGCGCTGGCCGCCGCCTCATCGAGTTTCACCGTGACCTCCTCGTCCGCATCGGCCCAGCCCCAGATGGGCAGCGGCCGGTCGCGTTGCAGCACCATGTGATTGTCGATCACCTTGGGCAGTTTGACGTCGGCCCGGGCCTGAGGCACGGCAGACGCGGCCAGCAGGGAAAACGTAACGATGCAGCAACACAGACACTTCTTCATGGTAGACCTCACTCAGTTGGCAGGATGTTATGGGAGGGAGAGTGGCGGCAAACCGGTTGCTTCGCCTGCGCGCAAAGGCGGCAAGCGGAAACGGCTGACGCTTCCGCCACATTGTGGCAAGCCGCGAAACGCTTGTCAACAGCTTCGAAAGCTCCATGTGCGGCCAGGTTGTCTGGCAGGTATACAGGTGGCTCGCGGCAACGAGGAGTTAGAAAAAAGTGTTTCCAACGGCATTTCCCCGCCTCGGCCGCCGCGATCAAACCGCCGTTTCGGGTCAGGCAGTGGTGTGATCTGGTCACAAAAAGGGGCTTTTTCGCGTTTCTGCGTCGATTTTCTACGTCCATGTGTGTGTTCTGCTTTCGCTAAAGATATTGCTCACACGGAGAAAACTGCGGGGAAAAAAACGTTTGACACTCTAACGATAGTCTTGCCACAGCCGAAATGCCTAGACAATACCTGGCCACTTTGGCCCATTTCCTAGCCACTTTTGTAGTCAACCTAGCCACTTCCTAGCCATTTTTTGGTAATATGGTCATGCGTACAGTATATAGGGGTCGGGCACACGCCATCTTCCTTAAGGTATTTAAGTGCAGTGTCATAAAAATAATTAATTGCTGCCAAGGCTCGCGGGGGCGTTCGCGACCGTTGCGCGGGCATACGGCGGGTCGAGGCACGAGACCCACGCGTCACAGGTCCGCGCAGCCGCCGGCGCGGACGCCGACTTGGGCAAGTCGGCGCCGCGCATTGCTAATGGCCCCCGGTTCGCTACGCCGGGGGCCGGTCAAATTGTCAAAGAACAAATGCACGCGCCGAGTATTCAGGCCTGGCCTGCATCTTCTTCAGCGCGCTTTATACCCACATAATACGCAACGAACCTCGTCCCATTTCGCGAGGCAAGCGAACTTGCGTCGCAAGCCCAATCGCGCGTTGCACTTTCGGCATCTGTAAAATCAGTAATGTGTCCTGATCTAGACAGAAGAACAACGGGACAGAAAATGGGAGGAACCACGAAATACACGAACGAAGGCGGGGGAATTCCGGCCACGGATGGAACACGGATTTTCATTTCCG
>Ga0181517_10001120_pt1 | contig 30928 bp, 17 predicted proteins | sample PEATcosm2014_Bin_31_FD_119748 | JGI IMG/M metagenome (GOLD analysis project Ga0181517, IMG submission 119748) | Peatland microbial communities from MTU Mesocosm Facility, Houghton, MI, USA - PEATcosm2014_Bin01_30_metaG | ecosystem: Environmental > Terrestrial > Soil > Wetlands > Peat | place... | reverse complement strand
AGGCGCTGGAAGATGAGAACCGCCGGCTGAAGTTGCTGGTGGCGGAGCTGAGTCTTCACGGCGAAGCGCTGAAGGGCGTGATAAGAAAAAACGGCTGGAGCTTGCCGGTCTAAGAGGCGATGTTGCGTTCGCTCAGACTGAGCATGGACTAAGCGAGCGCACGGCCTGCAAGCTACTGGGAATGGAGCGATCGAGCTATCGGTATGAGCCGCGGCCTGACCGTAACGCTGAGCTGCGAGAGGCGCTGGTGAAGCTGGCACGGCAGAAGCCGCGCTATGGCTATCGCCGGCTGCACGCGCTGCTGAGCCGTCGTGGTTACGAGGTGAACGTGAAGCGCGTCTACCGGCTATACGTGGAAGAGCGCCTGATGGTGCGACGCAAGCGGCGTAAGCATCTGGTGCGCGAACGGGCCGCTGAGCCGCGGCTGACCGGCGCCAACCAGGAGTGGGCGATGGACTTCATCGTCGATGGACTTGCGACCGGCAGGATGGTGCGCATCCTGAGCGTGGTGGATGCCTACACGCGCGAGTGCCTTGCGCTGGAGGCCGACACCAGCCTTGGTTCAGGCCGCGTGACGCGTGTACTGGAACGGCTGATCGGCGAGCGTGGCCGCCCGGAGAACGTGCGCTCGGACAATGGCCCGGAGTTCACCTCGCGCCGGATGCTGAGTTGGGCCGAGGACTGGAAAGTAGGACTGGTGCACATCCAGCCCGGCCGGCCCATGCAGAACGGTCATGTCGAAAGCTTCCACGGCAGACTGCGCGACGAATGCCTCAACGCAACCTGGTTTAGAACACTGAACGATGTCCGGTGTACTCTGGCAACGTGGCGCGAGGAGTACAACTGCGAGCGGCCCCACAGCTCGCTCGACTACCGCACGCCCCAGGAGTTCAAGCTTGCCCTCGAAGGGAGCCGGGCCATGGCCCGGCTCCCTTCGCCAACCACAACCATCCAAACCAACGAGAAGCTCCAGTTATGAGTGGTTGAGAAATCGGGGGCAGGTCAGAAGCCTGTTGAAATGGAGCGAAAAATAAGTGCTGATTGAAAAGCTTATCATTTAGCCGTCGATCATTATTGATCTCCGTGGCTCTTGGATGATTTGACAGCTACAAAATCGTCTACGGCGAGGTTCCGAATGCATCGTCGCCGACACTTCCCAGACGAAGCCTCGGCGAGAGTTCCTGCTGATTATTCAGTAGTACAGCATTTCAAGCCGCGGACGCTAGATTTTTCGCGACATAAACTGAAGCAAACAGTAATGATAGAGCTAGGGAGATAGAGCTCAGCTTCACCCGGAAATTAGAGAAATACAGCCTCATCTTGGTAGATCGCTTTCTCCTGAGTCTTCCCTTTTAAACAAAACGCATTTGTTCTTGACAATGATTTTCAGGCGCGCCTATAGTTCGGGTCACGAATCAATGCTGGATTCTACGGTAACTTTCCTGCGCGTTACCGTGGGCCAGCCTTGCACACTGATTCCCCGAAACCTGCAAGCCCTGAACTCCGTTGCTCAGCCCCTCTGAAGGGGCAAGTCAGAGATGCCTCCAGGCTTTAGCCGCACTCGATCAAACGTGTTCCCCGGTGGTTTTGGCTACAGTACAGCTCGGAGAACTTCGAGAAGAAGGAAAACAGGATGAAGTGCGGGATATTCGTTCGACTGATCGTCGTATGGCCTCCTGGCGCATTACCGTTCGCATTCACACCAACTGAAGGAAAAGAGTGACATCATGGGTAAGCTTCTCGGGAATTTGCATCTCACCCGGATATCTCTTGGGTTAGCGGCAGTGCTGCTTCTTTGCGCTGCCAGCTCGCTTGTCCAGGCACAACAGCCGCCGCTCGTCTATACCGTTGAGAATACGGGCGCAAGCCTGCCACTGACGGGGACCCTCCCCTCGATGGCTCAGGCGCCGATCATTCGGCAATTTCCCGATCCGTTTGTGTTCCGCAACGGAACTCGCGACACCACCTGGGCCTCCGAAGAGCAACACCGCCAGGAATGGATGAATGCGGTTACGCTATCCGAGGTAGGTCCAAAGCCCGCCTGTACGGGAACCTCGGCAGATAACGTTTTGGGCGCCACCTATTCCTGCTCGGTGACTGCGTCCTATACCCACGCCTCGGGCACGACTTACACCTTGTCGATCACCGTGACGGTGGTTGGGCCGACTTCGGCATTGAACTCCACGCCTACGACGAAAACGCTCACGACGACGGCTTCAATTGTCCTGCCAACCGCTTCAGCAACATTTACGCCATCAACAGGGTCCACCGCTGGAAGCTGTGGTCCCGTACCTGCCAATGGGTGGCCGATCGTCATCGGCATGACGGGGCCTACCGGAAGTTGGCCAGCCTCCGCGTTCACCACAGCGACTGCAGGGGGGGCTAACGTCACAGTATCCCCAACCGGCTGTGCGGCGACCGTCAATTTCTCCACCGCGTATTCGGCCTTTGGCGCATATGCCACTAGCGATGGGGTTCACAACGCAGACGGGTTCTACAAGCTTTATCCCACTCTTTGCGCCGGCCAGACGAGTCCCGGAGCAGGTGCCTGCGACACCAGCGATGGCTTCCCCAATGGGAGTAACTCGGGGGAATACGCTGCATGGGCTTTTGCACTGAGCCGGATCGTTGACGGTCTGGAAGACATTTCATCCCCGGCCTACTGCAATGCCAACTTGGGAGCGTGCGCCTCCAATACGCCCCTCCCGCTCGATATAACGCACTCGGCAACAACGGGATGCTCCTACGCGGGAAAGATGGCGTTGTGGACCGGCGCTCTCGACGAGCGGATTGCCCTTGTCCTTTCCCAGGAAAACGGCGGCGGCGGCGCCCCATCATGGCGCATTTCGCATGAGATTGAAACCCAGGGCAGCGTCGAGGACATCGGTGACACGGATTATGACTGGTTCGATTCAACGCTGTTGTCCTATAGCGGCGGCGCTACCTACAACGCCGGCCCTGTCTACAAAATGCCGGAGGATCATTTTGAGTTGATGGCCATGGTGGCGCCCAGAGCTTTGCTGCAAACCGGCGACAGCGCATATTACTGGCTGGGAGATCGATCCGCAACCTTCGATTCATTGGCTACGGCGGCGGTCTACAACAACTATGGCATAGGCGACCGGTTTGGCTATTATGTCGATACGGTCCACGCCCACTGCGTCGTCCCAGCCTACCAGCAGAACGCCACGCAGCCGACTATCAACAGATTCCTGTTCGGTACGACGACTGGTCCGAATGCCCCGGCAATTCCTCAGCAATCCTGGCTATTTGCAGACGCTCTGCAACCCGGCGCTCAACCTACCTACGATCCCAATTTTTGGACTGCGTGGTGGGGAACCGGTACTCCGGCATTTCCGCCCGGAGAAGTTTGGAACTGGGGCGGAGACTTAATGTTGCCATTGAACCAGAACATAACCGTCAATACGAACGACACCATTACGACACAATATCAATTGATGATGCCCGGCACGCACAAGGCAGCGTCAGTCAGGGTCCCGACCGCGTTCAGCGAGGTTGACATCGCCTGCACCGATGGCACTTCGTACACACTTACGGTTCCGGCTGCAAACAGCTCGGGCTTTCAGGTAAACAACCATACCTACACGATCCCGGCGACCAGCAACTCCACATATCCATCGGCTGTGTACTCAGTGACGAACCCTGGATGCGATAACGGGCAACCGGGTCAAACGACGGGCACCTACTTCTTCGCCGTGGGACTGCCAAACCCCGGCTCGGGTAACCCCGGAGAAGAGGGTTTCGAGACGACGGATGGCGTACAGCTAGCCGCTCAGACCGACCCGCTCCAAGTGACGTTCAGCGTCACCGACACTACCAATGGCCAGGGTGGCACATTGGCGCCGTGGACAACCGTAAACTATCAGAACCCGTACTCGTGCACGCCCAACGGGTGCCCGATTACGCCGACCATCACCTGGACAGCGCCGGCCAGCATCACTTCCGGCACAGCGCTCAGCGCCACGCAGTTGAATGCAACGGCCTCGGAAACGGAGATTGCAGGGCTGAACGTCTCCGGCACCCCCGCCGCCGGCACCGGCTTGTATACGACAGTGCCGATCGCGGGCACGTGGACCTACAATCCTCCCGCAGGAACGGTGCTGAGTCCTGGTGTGCAAACGCTCACGGTAACCTTCACGCCAGCCACGGGCACCATCATGCAAAGCAACACGTCAGCCTCGAACGCATACGAATACGAAACGATCGCGACGGCGACGGTGCCGATTGACGTTGTGAGTACGCCGACGGTGACAGTGACTCCTTCTCCGTCCAGCATTACCACTGCCGCGGGAACATCGGTAACCGTCTCCGTGAGTGGCACCCCAACGCCAACCGGGGCGGTAACGCTCACCAGCGGCAGCTACACTTCGGCAGCAGCCACTCTCAGCAACGGCAGCGCAACCATCACAGTTCCAGCGGGGGCGTTGGCGAGTGGGACGGACACTCTGACGGCTACTTACGGGCCGGACGTGCCAAGCTCATTTATCTATACCCCGGCGACTGGAACAGCGATGGAGACTGTTGTGGGTCCGCCGGCAATGACAGTCACTCCTTCTCCGTCCAGCGTTGCCACTACTCAATCCTTGTCGGTAACTGTCGCCGTCAGCGGCACCCCGACGCCAACCGGGTCGGTGATGCTCACCAGCGGCAGCTACACTTCCGCGGCGGCTACTTTGAGCAGCGGCAGCGCCACGATCAGCATTCCCGCGGGTACCCTCGCAAAAGGAACCGACACACTGACAGCCACCTACACGCCGGACTTGGCAAGCTCTTTAGCTTACACAAGCGCCATAGGATCGAACACCGTTACGGTAACCGCTCTCACCGCGCCGACAGTGACAGTCACTCCATCTCCGTCCAGCATTACTACCTCCGAAGGACTGTCGGTAACTGTTGCCGTCAGCGGAACTCCAACGCCAACCGGGTCAGTTGTGCTCACCAGCGGCAGTTACACTTCCACGTCGACCACTTTGAGCAGCGGCAGCGCTACGATCAGCGTTTCCGCAGGATCCCTCGCAAAGGGAATCGACACGCTAACGGCCACCTACACGCCGGACCCATCAAGTTCCTCAATCTACACAAGCTCCACGGGATCGAACACCGCTACTGTGACCACCCCAACCGCGCCGGCAGTGACAGTGACTCCTTCTCCGTCGAGCATTACCACTGCCCAGGGACTGTCGGTAACTGTCGCCGTCAGCGGAACTCCGATACCAACCGGATGGATTGTGCTCACCGGCGGCATCTACACGTCCCCGGCGACTGTTTTGAGCAGCGGCAGCGCAACGTTCAGTATCGCTACCGGATCCCTCGCAAAAGGAACCGAAACGCTAACGGCTACCTACACGCCGGATTCGACAAGTTACCTGGTTTACACAAGCGCCACAGGGTCAAACACCGTTACGGTAACCGCTCCAACCGCTCCGGCAGTGACAGTCACTCCTTCTCCGTCCAGCATAACCACTAGCCAGGGACTGTCGGTAACTGTCGCCGTCAGCGGCACCCCAACACCGACCGGGTCGGTGGTGCTCACCAGCAGCAGCTACACGTCGGCGCCGGCCACTCTCAGCAATGGCAGCGCCTCGGTCAGCGTTCCCGCAGGCTCGCTGGCAACCGGGGTCGACACACTGAAGGCAAGTTACGCGCCGGATTCGTCCAGTTCCCCGATCTATACCAGTGCGTCGGGATCGAACTCGGTGACGGTGACGGCCGTTGTGGCTCCAAGCTTCACGGTGAGTTCGTCAACGGGCGCGCAGACGACCACAGCCGGCGGAACTGCGACTTACACCGTCACCGTGACTCCGCAGAACGGCGCATTTACGAGCGCGGTTGCGCTTTCGGCAGCGAGCCTTCCCGCGGGCGCCACGGCTACTTTCTCGCCAAACTCGATGACACCAGGCAGTTCGCCGGCAACTTCGACGCTGACGATTCAGACAGCATCAACAACGGCATCCACCAAGAACTCCCACTGGCCGCTGGCTCTGTCGGGGCTGGGAGTTATCGGGCTATTCTTCCTGCCTGGCAAGCGGCGAAGACGGGCGCTCGCGATGTGTGTGCTCACAATCGCATTGCTCAACGCGGTTGCAACGCTCGCCGGTTGCAGTAGCGCAACTACAATACCCAATTCGCCCCAGGCCTACACCGTCACCATTTGGGCCACCGGCGGCGGTCAAACCCAATTCACCACGGTGCAGCTCACGGTCCAGTAACAGGAAACGCCCTACATTCGACAGCGGAGGTAACGACCAGCAGAACAACCTCAGCATCAGCGCCGGCGTAGTCCTTGACTTCGGCGGGAAATGACCGCGGCTTTCTGGCACGAAGAAAAGAAGTCTAACTCTCAGCTTGCCGGTCCGCTGGGCAGCGTCATTGTCTTCGGTGCAACATAAGGCGGAAAGTGGGGATATTTACGTGAAAAATCACATCAGGCTTTGCGCCAGTTTGATCTCGATCGTAGCTGTTGCCGTTGGTTTTGGCGTTTACTCTAAAGACCGCGTGGAGGCTACAACCCTTCCACAGGAATCCGACAGATCTGCTGCGGTCTCTCGGCAGCCGGTAGTCAACAGCAGCGCCCAAGCGGACCCGGGTGAGGGCGACGCGCTGTATGGTCCCAGTTTCGCCTCTGTCGCCTGGACTCTCTTCCTGGACGCCATGGCGCCTGCCAACGGTTCCCCGACCTTTGAGAGCTGGACGGAGCAATGTCAACTGAATCCTAATGTGATTGGATGCCCCAGCGGAGCGAGCATGGCGGCCGCCGTGAAAGCGGGAGGCAATGGCAAGGTGCGCATGCTGCACGGAAGCCCATTGGCCGGGACCCAGAAATTTCCAGCTGGTGAATGCAGCCCGATGACCACGACACCGATCGTGGGATATCCGGCTCCTTCCAATCTGGCACGGAACGCCATGTTCTGCGAAGAGGTTTACGTGAACCCTGTGGAAGCGGACTTCCTGAAGAGGTCGGGCCTCACTACGCTCACCGGCCAGCAAGCTTACGGCAGCACGCACGGCTTGACAATCAACTTTCCAGGAACCGCCCAAAACGATCCTCGTGTTGATGTTGACTCCCTGGAAGTGAAGCTCGACTGGGCGCCGGCGACTTCCTTCAACAATCCAACCTTTACCTGTCCCGATCCAACCAGCCGTCTGTACACGGAGACGATCAATGGCACGTGCTTTGCCCTGGTGGGCATTCACATTTCTGCCAAAGTAATGCTCAATTGGCTGTGGGCGACGTTCGAGCCCAACAACAATGTGACCAATCCCAATCGCTGCGATCCCAGGCTCTACGGCGCTTGCTTGGATCGATGGGGAACCACATCGATCCAACCCTATGGAAAGGGACAAACGGTGGAGCAAAGTCCGGAGTTGCGACAGGCCATGGCGGAGGCGCACCTGAATCCGGCGTTTAACAATTACTTCCTTACGGGGGTGCAGACTGAATTCGTTAACAACGATGGAAAACCGACTCAGTTGGGCAATTCTTTCGTGGAGTTCAACCAGGGAGTGCCGCCCGGCAAATCTTCGTGCATCACCTGCCACAAATATGCGTTTTTCGATGGCAAGCGGCCTCCGCATGGGGTACCTGAAGACCATTTCGGAATTCCGCCGCCCGGGTGGCCCAGCATTGGGTACGCCTGCAACCAAAACCAGAACGGAAATTGCACGCCAGCGATTCCAAATTCCACGTTGCAGGATTTTTCCTGGATACTGGGTTTGATGCCGTATAGCGAAGAAGGCGCCAAGGCACCCGCGGAGAAATCGCAGTTGTCGCCGGAGAATAAGTCGCTGCTTGCGATGCACTCGATGAAACCCTGATACGCCTCCCTTCGCCTTCGTTTATCTGATGCCGCCCTTTGCAGTGCGTATGTGCGAATGAGCTTATGCGAGATGGCGGCACAGTGACATTCCCGATGCCGCTCGGCGGTAGATTGCGATGCAACGGATGATGCAGCCACGACCAACAACGATGAATCCCCAACCAGAGCCTTCGCGCTTGCAACGCCGGGGATTTGTTGAAATGCCGGTTGCGGGACTTGCGCTTTCGGTTCTCGCGCTTTGTGTCGTGCCTGCAGTTCTGGACGGAAACAGCCTTTCCGCGCAGACTGAGGCCCCGCGGGTCACGGAGCCGGCGCAGCAGCAAAGCACCGCCGTTAAGCCAGCGCAGGCGCGCCGCCGTATTGCCGAGGGCGCACATATTGCTGCGGCGCAGGGCCAGCCCTCTCCGGAATCGATAGCCGCTCCGCCACCCGTCCCGCCGGCTCCAATCTGGCCCGCCAACCAGCCTCCCAACCAGGCCAGGGTGAGTTGGGACGGCCGCGGCCTCGAAATCGAAGCGTCCAATTCCAGCCTCAACCAGATTCTGCATCAGGTCGCTGCCGAAACGGGCGCCAAATTCGAAGGACTCACCCGGGACCAGCGCATCTTCGGCAGCTACGGTCCCGGCCCGAAGCGTGACGTGCTCTTGAAACTCCTCGACGGCTCCGGATACAACGTGCTCATGATTGGGGGCCGTGAGACCGAAGCGCCGCTTGAGATCGTTTTGAGCGCCAAATCCCCTGCCAGCCCGCAGACCGCCGCAAACCGCAACACGACGGAGGACGATCCCCCTCCGCATCCCGACGAACCTGTCGAGCCACCGCGTCCTCCGACGGTTCAACAACAGTTCGCCCAAGGCAATGACGTGAAGACGACTGACCCGCAGCAGTTCATGCAGGACATCCTGCAGCATCAGCAGAAGATCGACCAGCAGCAGGACGAGCAGAATCATCCGCAGCAGTGATGAGCCGGCAGGAAACCCCGCTCTGAAAAATGTGACGGAAAGCATTGCGGGTTTTTGGCGATGTCCATGATCAAAACTCTGACCTGACCCCGTTTTCCGTCCAGTTCGGTGTATGAATTCATGACCCGTATTTTTCTGCTTTTCTTTCTTAGGTAGAGATTTCTTGGCCGTGGAGCATCCGTGTCAAGGCCGGAGCGAAGCGGAGTATCGAAACGAGTCGGACGTCCGCAAAGCGATTGAATTCGCGTTGATTCAGCAGAACCGGGAAGCCGTGCGGTCGAAGGTGGATGCCGCTTTCAGTGCCATCATCGACCTCTATAAGAATGAGCACATGCCGGGCCGTGAACACTCCACCAATGAACTAGGCACGTACATCCTGCGAAAATACATCTCACCCAGATTTGCCGACTCGCCAATCCGCGAAGTGACGCCGCTGGTCGTAACCGCGCCAAAGTCGAAATCGACTATGTTCTTCACAACACCGGTCCCGCGATGGACGTCCGGAGCTCCTTGAGTGGCTCGTCTCTGAGGTCCACTTTGATGAGGGTCAGGGCCGGCGCATCCGCATCCGCTATGACTCGCTATACGCTTTCTGTGGTGGCGGCTATTCTGACGACGGAGAAAATTGCGATGATCGGTTCGACCACGTGCTTTCGAGGGCAACTGCGTGGAAGAGCCCCATCGGCAAAGGACATGTGACGATTGAAGCAGTCAAAGTTCTTGCCGCGCGGTTCCCAGCAAACGCCCTTCTCCCAACCAAGAACTCTTGCCTGTGCATCCGCGTTTCGTGATCTCAACGGTTAAGATCAGGCGCAGTTCACGTCCGGATAGAATCTTGGCGAGGCACACCTCGTGTGCCGCGCCGTTTAGGGGCCGGCTTTGGGGCAGGCGTGCGGGAACCAGCGCAAGCGGACTCGCGAATCGCTGGTGGCCGGCGTTCTTGCGCAGGAGTATACTTCGCCTGACGGGAAGTACCTGCGCCTCCAGGGTTCATCTGATCGGATACTTTTCGAAGACTACAGCGGTTTCATAATGGTTGTATCCCGAAGCAGCATCGCTAAGTGGCTTTTTCTTTAAGAAAGAGCGGCCTTGGAGAGTGCCTGAAAGGACACATGAATTGTGAATCCACTCTGAGGATCGCACAATGAGCCTTGTGAAAGAGCGCGGTGATCAGCCGCGTGGACCGAACGGACTTTTAACGGCCGTCGCGAGCCACAGAGATGGTGGCGTAAGCGGTTCGACCCAATCAGCCCGCGCGCTAAGCATTGCCCTCGCCGTCTGGTTTATTCTTTGCGCGGCATGGTTGACCGGGCTAGGCAAGACAGTTGCCGGAGCAGCGAATTCGCTCGCCAACATCACCGTCGATTACCCTCTCAATGGTTCGATCTTTCCTCCCGATATGGCCGCCCCCACATTTCAGTGGCGTGATCCGATAGAAAGCGCCGTCGTTTGGCAAATTGACGTCACGTTTGGAGATGGTTCAACAGCCCTGCACATGTCATCGAAGGGTGAAGGCTTGAAGATCGGCGAGATCGACCAGCGTTGCGTTTCGACCAGCAACAAGCTGCCCACTTTGACCTCTGAACAAGCAGCCGCCCACACCTGGAAGCCAGACGAAATAGCGTGGGACGCGATCCGCAAACATGCGGTCGGTCAACCGGCCACTATCACCATTACCGGTTACGCGGATGGAGATGAAAGACAACCGCTCTCGCGTGGGGCGATGCAACTCACCGTTTCGCGCGATCCTGTTGGAGCCCCGATTTTTTATCGAGACGTTCCACTGATGCCTTCGGCGACGGAGAGAGGTGTCATCAAGCCGCTGGCTTCCAGCGCAATTCCGTTGATCGAATGGCGCATGCGCGATATTTCGCAGCCCTCAAGCCACGTTGTGATGACTGACTTGCACTCCTGCGCCAACTGCCACTCCTTCAGCCGTGACGGAAAAACACTCGGCCTGGATATGGACGGCCCGCAAAATGACAAGGGGCTTTACGCGCTGGTGCCCGTTGCCCAACAAATGACCGTGCGCACGCAGGACATGATCTCGTGGGCGTCATTCAGCGGCGAAGTGGATCCGCAACTGCGACTGGGATTCATGTCGCAAGTTTCGCCGGACGGCAGGTATGTGGTGACCACGATCAAGCCGCCGGGAACGAAGAGCCCGAATTTCTACTACGTGGCCAACTTCCTCGATTACCGGTTCCTGCAGGTCTTCTACCCCACGCGCGGAATCCTGGCCTGGTATGACCGAAAAGCAAAAAAGCTGCTGCCGCTGCCAGGCGCTGACGATCCGAAACTGGTGCAGGCCAGCGCCGTGTGGAGTCCCGACGGCAAGTACTTGGTATTTGTGCGCGCTGCGGCCAAAGACCCGAACCCGCCCGATGGAAAGATGGCTACATACGCAAACGATCCCGCCGAGGTGCCGATCCAGTATGACCTCTATCGCATTCCTTTTAACGGCGGCCAAGGAGGCACGCCTGAGCTGATCGCCGGTGCCTCGCAAAATGGAATGAGCAACAGTTTTCCAAAGGTCTCGCCGGACGGCAAGTGGATCGTATTTGTGCAGGCGCATAATGGCCAACTGATGCGCCCAGACGGAAAGCTCTATATCGTGCCGGCGGCGGGGGGCAAAGCGCGTCTGATGAACTGCAACACTCCGCTGATGAATTCATGGCATAGTTTTTCGCCCAACGGGCGCTGGATGGTTTTCTCATCAAAGAGCCGATCACCATACACACAAATGTTTTTGACGCACATCGATGACAACGGTAATGACTCGCCGGCGATTCTCATCGAGAACTCAACGGCTGCAAATCGCGCCGTAAACATTCCCGAGTTCGTCAACATGAAACCCAGCGGCATCGAACACATCGCCACACCCGCAGTGGACTTTTACAAGCAACTCGATCTGGCGTCCGACCTGACCAAGAAGGGCCAATACGACGAATCGATTGCGGAATGGGACAAGGCTTTGGCCCTGCAACCCGACGACGCGCGCGCCCACTACGGTTTGGGTCAAACGCTGTTTCACGCAGGCAAGACCAACGATGCCATTGCGCAGCTTCGCGAATCCATCCGCCTGGACCCGCACTACGCTGAAGCGCATAATGGGCTGGGAGGTGCGCTGGCCCAGACTGGGCAAGAGGCGGAATCGATCGAGCAATTTCACCTTGCGCTTGAAGATTATCCCGAGTATGCCGAAGCGCACAACAACCTGGGCTGTGCGCTCTCCAGAGAACACCACCTTCCCGAAGCTGTGCTCGAATTCAAATCCGCGATCGAAGACAATCCTGATTTCGCCGAGGCTCATAACAATCTCGGCTACGCCTATGCCGCGCAGGGTAAGGTCGATGAGGCGCTCGATGAGTATCGCAAGGCCATCCGGATTGATCCCGGTTATGCGCCGGCCTACAACAATCTGGGCTTTGTGCTGGCCACGCGGGGAAATCTCGACGAAGCAATCTCGAACTTCAGCAAGGTAGTCGAACTGGCTCCGGCCAATGCCGCGGCCGAAGGTAACCTGGGTCGCGCGTTGATGGAGAAGGGAAAAGTGGATGATGCGATTCCACATTTAAAGAGAGCTCTGGATCTCGGCCCGGAAGCTGCTGAATACCACACCAACCTCGGCATTGCTCTCGCCACGAAAGGACAGTTGGCCGACGCCATTCCGCATTTTGAAAGGGCGCTCGCACTTTCGCCGGACGCAGTGGACGCTTACTACTACCTGGGCAAGGCGCTGGTCGCGACAGGCCGGGGCCGGGAGGGCCTCGCGTATTGGAGGCAGGCGTTGAACAAGGATCCTGACAACCTGCGGGTGCTGAACGATGCCGCATGGGTGCTTGCCACTTCGAGCGACGACGCAATTCGGAACGGCAATGCGGCAATGCCGCTGGCCGAACACGCGGTCGAGCTCACTTCGGCGCGTGTGCCGGCGATTCTGGGCACGCTCGCGGCCGTGTACGCCGAAACCGGCAACTTCGACAAGGCAATCGAGTTAGAGCTGCGCGCAACCGACCTGGCGACGCAACAAGGCAATCCTGCACTCGCGCAGAAACTCAATGCGCGTCTTGCGCTCTACCAAAACAGGACTCCGATTCGGCAGTAACCGGCACAGCCTCGACAACGGGGCGAATGTGGCAAACTTGTAAACGAAATCGTCGCATTGGCCGACCGTCATCAATGATCTGTACGCCGGCTCCAGACCCTTGCTCCCAGAATCGGGTGTTCATCGCCAGAATTCTATTCGGACAGTGCTCACTGTGTTTTCTTTAAGATAGCTACAAGGCCTCCAGAGCCCTAATCTGCGCCTCTCCGCATTGTCTTAACCGTTAAGAGGAAGTCACGTCAACCAACCTTTGCGCATCACGCTTCTTTCCGCCTCGAACAGGCCCTGGCAAAAGCCTAGGAGCTGCTTTTCTCCATGCGAAACATGGCAATGGCCTCGATCTCGATGAGCAGCTCGGGCCGGCAAAGAATGGCCTGGATGCCGGTGGACGCGGGCAGCGGATCGAGCCCCTGTTCCTTGTAGAACGCGGTGCGCTCTTCGTTGAACGCTTCGTAATCGCGCTCGATATCGCGCAGGTAGCAGGTGGTGCGTACAATGTCGCGCCATGTGCAGCCTTCGCTGGTCAGCAATCCGGTGATGTTGGCCAGCGTGCGCCGCATCTGCGCGCGAAAATCGCCGATGTGTACGCTCTGGCCGTTCTCGTCGATGGAGGCCGTGCCGGAGATCAGGAGAATCGTGAGCCCGTTGAGATCGATTCTCATGCCGCGCGAGAATGAGCTGGGCTTGGCGTAAGCGAAGGCCTCATTCAGAACGTTGCGGTTGGTGACCGCGCGCTTTTTTACCGGCGCATTGGCGATGATTTCAGGGATTTCAGCAAATGCGCTCATCGTGATGGCTCCTTTGAAAACTTATTAGCTGGCATTTCCATTTTGCTTGTCCGGCGGCGAAAGAATACAACTCTGAGAGCCCGGCTCCGGAAGAATGCTGTTCCACGTCTATCATGCTCGGCAAGTGCTCCATTGATGCTCTTCGGCGTGAAGCCATACATGTAATCTGCGACCACATGGCCTGACTCGTGGTGAGCAGGTTTCCCGAGTGACAAAATGACTTCATTCCCCAAATCGTCGGAGCGGCAGCGCGGAATGAAGTTGATGAATGCACGCTATCAAAATGGTAGCATCACCAGGATTCCCGCTCCCACGGCTTCGCGTGGCGAGTCAGGTTCTCTGAGCGGGTAGGCGGAAAGCGCGTTCAGAATCCAATGACGTGCAGCGGAGCCGAATATCGAAACGAATCGGACGTCCGCAAAGCGATTGGATTCGCAGTAATTCAGCAGAACCGGGAAGCCGTGCGATCGAAGGTGGACGCCGCTTTCAGTGCCATCATCGACCTCTATAAGAGTGAGCATATGCCGGGCCGTGAACACTCCACCAACCAACGCAGCGAACACATCTTGCGGAACTGCATCTTACCGGATTTGCCGATTCGCCCCTGCCTGCTGCCATTCACCGGGTAAAGGGCGCAAAACGGCTGGGCGTGCCCGTTGGCCATTGGTTCACTAATGACCGCGATGCGCGTTGAAGACATACAGCATAGAGACGAGCACGGAGTCATCGCCGATCTTGTCGGCAAGGGCGCCCATCTACGAACCATCCCGGTTCCGGATTTTGGCTGCAAACAGCGTTTCCGTAATGCGGTGAATGATCGGATTAGGCTGGAACTGGACGAGCAGGGATCTCCGTAAATCCCGCCCGGCTTGTCGACATTTGAGAAGTCAACCTGGGGAGAACTTGTAGCGGGAAGAAAGCAGTATTGTTATTCAGGTTCTCGTTCCACCGTATGCATCGGCTGCGGGATTGTGGCAGAAGTGAACTCCGCCATGGAGAGAAGCTCGAAAGTCTCCTCGCATCTGCAAAGACGGCTCGGCCCGGTTGGCCTACTCTAAGCGGCAAAGAACTGATGAACTTAAGCCTCGGGTAGAGTGTTGACGCGGCACGAGGTTATACCGGCCTTCGGGATCGGCCCACAAAAAGTGCGTGATGTTTCAGCGTGTTTCCTCACTAGGCAGCAAAGCCCTTTGCGGGAGGAGGAACGCATTGATGGACGCGCAGGTAACCGGAAGGCAAGCCGCTTCGCCAACCCGTGGAATGATTGCGGAAACTCGTAACCACAACTCATGGCCCCGGAACTTCCCCCAGGGCCGATGGCTACTGCTGGGATGTGCCGCACTGGGCGGCATGTTAGCTGGATGCGGGGGAGGCGCGAGCACTCCTCAACCGACTGTCGCCTTATCCTTAAGCTCCACCTCCATTACTCTCGGCTCCAGCGCGACATTGACCTGGTCATCGACCAATGCCACCACGTGCACGGCGAGCGGGGCCTGGAGCGGGACGGAAGCGACAAGCGGCACGGCGGCAGAGACACCTACAATCGCCGGATCCGATACATACACTTTGACCTGCACCGGCAGCGGCGGCAGCGGCAGCGCCTCGGCCACGCTTACAGTCAATGCGCCCGCCGCGCCCACAGTGACGATCGCGGTATCGCCTAGCCCGATCATCCTGGGCTCGAGCGCGACACTCACATGGTCGTCGACCAACGCCACATCGTGCACGGCCAGTGGCGCCTGGAGCGGGACGGAAGCGACAAGCGGCACGGCGACGGAGACGCCAACCGCCGTCGGGAGCGACACCTACACCTTGAGCTGCACCGGCGCGGGCGGAACGGGCAGCAACGCGGCAACTCTTACGGTCAACACGCCGCCCGCACCCACAGTCAGCATCTCCTTTAGCCCCACATCGATCACGCTCGGCGCCAGTTCCACGCTCACATGGTCGTCGACCAACGCCACGTCCTGCACGGCCAGCGGAAGTTGGTCTGGCTCGGAACCGACCAGCGGCAGCGAATCGGTGATGCCTTCGACCACAGGGACTGTCACGTACACGCTTGACTGCACCGGGGCGGGTGGCAGCACCACCCAATCGGCAACGTTGACCGTCAATCCCCCGCCCGCGGCGGCGTACATCTACACCCTGGATGGCGATGGAACGCTGGCCGAATTCTCAGAGGCGCAGACCGGTGGAGACTTGTACCTGCTGCCCGCTTCTCCCTACAAGCCCAACATTACTGACAGCAACAGTATGGTGCTGGACCAGGCTCTGAACCTCATGTTCGTTAGCAGCTATCAAGGAACCGGCTCTATTTACGCGCTGACAGTGAGTCCGTCCACGGGAGCCCTGGCCCTCACTACCAACTCTGTCACGACCACGAACGTGCCCACAACGCTCGCCATCGGTCCCTCGGGCACTGTTCTCTACGCAGCCAGTTACGCCAGCGGCACCATTGCGGCTTATACCGTTACCCCGTCCTCCGGAACTCTTACGCCGATTGCGGGCTCGCCGTTTCCAGTGATATGTTCCGGAGCCTTCTGCGTGAACGACAATAATCCAGGCCCGATGCTCTACGACGCGGCGGACCAGACCCTCTACCTCGCAGACGTGACCGACTGGGTGGTGGGCGCCTACTCGGTTGGTACCAATGGAGCGTTGACATTCATCGCCAATACTGCGGCGAATGTCAACGTGGACGGCCTGGCCATCACCCCTAACGGAAAATTCCTTTATGCCCCCAATGCCGGGTCAGGGGACGTTTCCGCTTACGCGATTACCCCCAACGCCATGCTGTCAGGAAATCCTGAACCGCTAACACCTGTGACGAATTCGCCGTTTCCTGCAGGGAGCAACCCCACCACCCCGGTGGTTGAGCCGACCGGCCACTACCTCTATGTCTACAATTCCGGTGCGCAATCCATCGAGGCGTATTCCATCAACCAAACATCCGGTGCTTTGACGGAGATTAACACGTACTCCATCAACAACCCGGACATGACCGGCCTCACTGGGGAGGGCGGACTGGCCCTGGACCCCTCGGGACAGTACCTTTATGTCGCCAGCGCGGTGAGCCCGGGCAACATCTCGGTGTTCGCGATCAGCGCCACCGACGGCACGCTGACCCAGTTGTCAACCTCGCCTTACTCTTTGGGCACAGGAGTCGGCTTGGGCGCGGACTGGATTTCCGTGTTCAACCCGTAATTAAGCAAACGCCTTCCGGCCGGTGCGAAGCACGACGCCGGCCGGGAGACGCGCCAACCAGCCCTTCCAAAAGGTTCGGCGGGTCCAGTCCCGACCGTTCAGCCCGGCAGCGACTGCGCTGCCGGGCTTTTTTATGCCTGTCACTTCATAAACCCACCCTTGCCTCGCCGCGTTGCCGCAAGGCATAATAAAGCTCCCGACTTCCCTGTGCGGAACCTCAAAACGACAGCCAATGGACCGCGACATATTTATTGGGTCTGCACTTTTCGTGACAAGACTGTGCCAGCAACAATGGCCGGTGGCGTTTTGTCGCACAAAGAAGGGTTCCGCACGAAAGGTCTGTTCGCTTCTTCGGCTTTGTCTGGGTTTCTGCTGCCTTCTCACGGGTTCAGCCAGGGCCGCGCTCGGCGCCGGAGCACCCGATCCGGCAACAGAGCCGGCGGTTACCCTTCAGCCCGGACCGGCGCTTCCATTGGAGATCCCTGCCGGCGGGACGCGCACCGTCTCCTTCACGGCATGTTCCGGGTGCTTCGTCGAGGTAGAAATCGAGCAGCTTCACTGGATGATTAACGCCAAGTTGAGTGGTCCGGGGGTCGCCGATCCGCTGAATCACGCGTCGGATGCCGGCATCCACTCTGTAGTCAGACTTCCCTTTGTTGCGACGGCGGATGCCGCGTACCGTCTGGAAATCCGCGCCGCTGCGACGAATCCGGCGTCGGTCCGGCTGACGATGACCGAGCCGCGGCCGGCGCAGGCCGCGGACAACGATGCGATTGCGGCGAATCAGGCGCTGGCCCGCGCAGAGTTGCTGCGCCGCTCACTGGCCGCGGACGATGCTCCCAAGGCCATCGCCGCCTACAACGCGACCATTGATCTTGCACAGAAAATCGGCAGCGTCCGGCTTGAGCAACTGGCGCTCGCGGGCAAAGCGCGCGTGTATATTTATCGCGAGGGCGACTACCTCGCCGGCCTGAAAGCCGCCCAGGCTGCGACGGCCTTGATCCCCAGTCTCGACAGTGCCGATTCGCTTGAAAACGCTGCCGACGATGCGTTCGCCTGGAAGTTTCTCTCGTCGGGGTACTACTTTCTGGCGCGGTATCCGGAGATGATCGACGCCACCAACCGTTCGCTCGCGCTGTACGTCAAGATCGGCGATCTTTACTGGCAGGGAATTCTGGAAGGCAACATTGCCAGCGTCTACGCGGAGACCGGAGATATGCAACACGCGCTGTCTTCGGCCGAGGACGCGCTCGCCATAGCGCGCAAGCTTTCGGATGACGACGGCATTACTTTCTCGCAGGCCACCATTGCCGCCATCCACTTGTGGCGCGGCGAGTACCAGGCAGCGTTCGACGCCGACGAAGCCGCTCTTGAAGAAACACGTATCAAGCCGTATCCGGATGAGGAGGGCCAGGTCTGGCTCAACCTTGCAGAGATTTACGACGAGCTCAACGACTTCGAACGCGAGCGCGACGCTCTCGAACGATCGCTGCCGCTCGTTCGCCAAAGCGGGGACACGGCGAGCGAGAGCACCGCTCTCGAAGATCTCAGCATCCTCGATCTGCGAGAGGGCCGAAGCCGGGAGGCTGCTGTTTCGCTGCAGCAGTCGATGCGCATCGCACAGACCCACATCCTGCGCAGGGAAGAGGCGATGGCCTGGCTGGGCAAGGCCGAGCTCCTGGCCGCGGAGCACGAGGTTTCGCAGGCTCTGGCTGCGGCAGACTCCGGGCAAACGCGCGCCGTCCAGGCCGGCGAAGTGTTCACTTCCGCCCTGCTTCTTCAGCAAGAGGGTGACTTGCATGCACGTCTCGGCGATGCGCCGGCTGCCATGATTGCCTATCGCAAGGCGGAGTCGGCCTGGTCGGCCATTCCCAATCCGGAGCATGCCGCGCTGGCGCGCGCCAGCATGGCCCGACTTGAGTTCCGTTCGGGACAAGACGCTCGGGCGCACGACGATATTCTGCTCGCCCTGGACGGATTTGAGGCTTCTCGCCGGAACATTGCGAGCAGCTCGCTCCGGGAATCGTTCTTCGCATCGGTTCATGACTTTTACGATCTCGCCGTTGAAATTGAGATGCGCCCGAACAGAGCAGATTCCGGCGCCGTCCTGGAGGCGTGGCAGATTGCCGAGCGGGCCAGAGCACGCTCCATGATGGACGCGGTGCGGAGCTCCACTCCGTTCTCTGCGCACGATGTGCCGCCGGCCCTCGCAGAGCAAAGCGCGGGCATTGAAGACCGCATCGGCGAAACGCAGCGGACGATCTCCATGCTGCGCACGGGCGGCGTCAATCGTGCCGCTCTGCACCGGGCGGAAGACCAGCTCCACACGCTGGTTCTCGATGCCGAAGAGGCAGAAGCCAAGGAGCGCGAGGCCATCGCGCCCTCTCTGTTTGGCGCCGCACGCCGGCCTCCGTCTCTGGATGACTTGCGCGCGGCGCTGCTGGCGCCGGATACGCAGCTTATTGAGTATTGGGTCGGCGCGCGAAATGCCTGGCTCTGGCTCATCACATCCCGATCCATGCGGGCCGTACGGCTTTGCAGTTCGCCGCAATTGACGGTCGCAGTCAGTGCATACCGGAAGGCGCTGCTGGCGCGCGAAGAGAACCCGCCCGGTGAGGACCTGCCAGCCCGTGAGGCGCGCATTGCACACGCGGACCGCGAGCTGAAGGTGCAGGCCGCAAAGCTGGGTGGCCTGCTTTTGCCTCTTCATCCTTCCTCCGGGATTCATCGCCTGGTGGTGATCCCGGACAACATTATCGCGTCCGTGCCTTTCTCCGCGCTGCGTTTCGGACCCGGCAGCGGCTTCCTGATCCAGAGCTACGAAGTAACCGAAGAGCCTTCCGCGGCCGTTGCCATGGAGCTGTTGTCGCGGCCGGCGGCGTTGCCCAAGCGGGAAGCTATCGCCGTTTTCGCCGATCCCGTGTACAACCTCCTCGATCCCCGGCTCGCGAAAGCCCGCAGCGGTGCTTCGGCCGTGCGGATCGTCGCGAATCCGGGGTCCGCGGCCTCAGCCCATCCGCAAGTCCCCGCCCCCGTCCTGCGTTCCGACGCCGATCTTGATCTCAGCGCCCTGCCGCGCCTCAGGGCATCTGACGAAGAGGCAAAGGCGATCGCCTCTATCTCCGGAGCCGACCGCGTGCATTTGTATCTCGGGTTTCAAGCCACGCCTGCCGCGGTGATTGAGACCGATTGGAGCCGTTATTTCATCGCGCATTTTGCCACGCACGCGGTAGTAGATTCCGCGCGGCCGGAGCTCTCCGGGATTGTTCTTTCCACTCTCGGCAAGGATGGCTCGCCACAGAATGGGATTCTGTGGCTGCACGATATCTATCGCACGCCCATGCCGCTTCCGCTCGTGGTGCTGAGCGGCTGCCGCACTGCGGGTGGAACCGCGATACCGGGCGAGGGGATTTCAGGATTGGCTCAGGCCTTCCTGTCTTCGGGCGCTTCCGCGGTTGTCGGATCGTTGTGGACGGTCGACGATGCCGCGGCCGGTAAAATGGTCCCATGGTTCTATCAGGCCATGTTGGACCAACATCTAAGCGTCTCCGGCGCGCTGCGCGCCGCGCAGTTGAAGATGCTGGCGGCCGGTAGTCCGCCGTACGATTGGGCCGGCTACATCGTCGAAGGCAATTGGCGGATTGGAACCGCTCCGCCTGTTCATTAGCTCTTTTTGTTTCCCCTGCTCCCCGATGACCCAGGATCTTGACAAGACTGCGCTGCACGCCCTTCTCGATGCCCTCGGGCCCACTCCGGCCGAAGCCGGCGCGGCCTACGAGGGTCTGCGCGAGCGTTTGATCCGGTTTTTCCGATGGAATCAGTGCCCATTTCCCGAGGAGCTTTCTGACATCGCGCTCGACCGTCTGGCGGACAAGCTCTCCCGCGGTGCGGAACCGATTCTTTTTCCGGCGCGATTTGTTACCGGCATTGCCCGCATGCTGCTACTGGAGCAGCGCGCCAAACAGACCCGTGAAAAGAGGATGCTGCTCTGGCTATCGTGGTTTCACGAGCATCGCGGTCAAAGCGACGAGGAAAAGCAGCTTTACGATGATGCGTTGAGCCACTGCCTCGGCTGCCTGACAAGCGACAACAGGCAATTGCTCGAGCGCTACTACTCTGGCGACGGCGGCGACAGAATCCGCAACCGCCAAGCGCTCGCAGCTCAACTGGGGATTGCCATGAATGCCCTGCGTAACCGGGCCCTCCGGCTTCGCGGCTCGCTTGAAAACTGCACGGCCCGCTGTCTGGAAAGAGATAGGCGGCGTGATAAATCGGCGGAAAACGCCACTGATAGAAAGAGCACGCTCGCATGAAGGATCTTACCGATCTCCGTCAGCTTCTGCTCGCTTATAGGCTGGGAGAGCTGTCCCCAGAAGACCGTGAACAGCTTGATGCGCGCATCATCTGCGATCAGGTTTTTTCCGATCAAATCGCGGAGGCGGCGTATGACGTGCTCGATGACTACCGCGCCGGCCGGCTTGCGCATGCGCAACGCCGACGCGTGGAAAAGGCATTCTCGCGGGCAGAACTCCAGAGCGGCTCGGACCGTTGGTTCGAGTCACCGAAGAAGCCGGCTCCGGCCAGACTGCGCTGGTTCCCATTGGGCATTGCCTCCCTGGCATGCCTGTCGATGGGTTTGCTCCTTCTATTCATTCATCTGCATAAAGCGACGGCGCCAGTCTCTGCTACTTATTCCGCGGAAAAGCCCGGCCCGCAGCCTTCCTCCGCAACGCCCATTGCGTCCTCCGGTTCCTCGACGGCGACGCACAGTTCCAACCAGTTGCTGGCGGTTCTACTCCTGCAACCGGCGGTTGCGCGGGGCGGAACATCCTCCGTGCTTGAACTGAACCCCTCGACGCAGTTGGTGCGCGTGCAGTGGGTAGTTCCCGATGGCGTGACTGCGCGGGCGTTCACTCTATCGGTTACAAGGGAAGGGGTCGTTCTCAAGACGATCGCGCAACGGCGGAATCTGCATAAAATCGGCGGTAACCTTGTAGCGGAGTTTGATTTGGCTCCCGGTGTTTTTGCCAAGTCCCCTGAAGATGCGCGTTTCCTTTTTGTCGTTTGCACAAATGACGCGCCGCATACGGCTGTGGGTGAGTATCCGGTGATCGTTCGCGCCCAGCCGTGATCATCCAGCCGGCGACGGCGACTGATATTGAGCAGGAGAGAGCGCGCATCGGCAGCAGAGATGTTTTCGCATCTCCGTGGAACCGGCAATGCGGAATTCCTGACTCGGGATTAGTGCCTGAATATCATTGGGAACTCCCCAAGACGGCGGATCTCGTCGCCGAAGCTGGTTTGGCTAGCCAAACGTCGTTAAGGCGCGACGAGTCACGTAGGTGTCTCCGCACCGGCAAGCGCGGACAAGCACGCCACCCTTCATTTTCGTTTGCTGACTTATTGCTTTTTTCAGGGGTGAGATCTGCGGGCGGAATCGCCGAACGACGGAGACCGTGATAGCTGTCACTGAATGATCAAAACGCCGCTGTTAAGGTTGCGGCGATTTACCGCTATCATTCCAGCGCGCGTTGAAATCCGATGCCAGTCCCCCCGCCGGCAGACGATAGAGTGATTCATTTTACTTGGGCTACGCTTGAGCTGGATTCGATTCACTTGGGCCAAGCGAAGATGCAAGCAGCGCGCCGCTGAAGGCAGCGGCAGAGGTGTGCGCCATGTTCGACCTTGTACACTGCGTTGGTTCGCTGTCTTCCCGGTCTTCAAGCACATTCAACCCGGCGCGGTTCTGGCGGCGAGCGATTTCAGCCTGCGCCGCGGCGTGCCTGTTCGTGTGCCTGGGCGCAACCGCCGCGCGGGCGGCGACCTGCACGGTCACCTCGACCGCGGATACGAATAGCAACGGCACGCTGCGCTATTGCCTCAACAATTATTCCGCGGGCGACACCATCTCCATCACCGCCGCAGGCACCATCACGCTCACCAGCGGCCTGCCGCAGATCACGAAGAGTGTCACCATCACCGGCCCCGGCGCCAGCCAGCTCACCGTCTCCGGCGCTGGCTCCTATCGGGTCTTCTTTATCTCTTCCGGCACGGTGACGATCTCCGGGCTGACCATCGCCGACGGGATGATCCTCAGCGGCTTCGGCGGCGGCATCTTCAACAACGGCGGCACGCTGACGGTGACCGACAGCACCTTCTCCGGAAACTCCGCACTCGCCGGCGGTGGCGGCATCTTCAACAACGGCGGCACGCTGACGGTGACCGGCAGCACCTTCGCCGGAAACTCCGCCAGCAGCGGCGGCGGCATCTACAGCAACCAAGCCAGCACGCTGACGGTGACCAACAGCACCTTCTCCGGAAACTCCGCGCCCGCCGGCGGCGGCGGCGGCATCGCCAATGCCGGCACGGTGACGGTGACCAACAGCACCTTCTCCAGCAATCTCGCCCTCACCGGCGCCGGCATTGCGAACGCCAGCGGCACGCTGACGCTGACCAACAGCATCATCGCCGGCAACACGGCGCCGGCAGGTCCAGATATCTCCGGCGCAGTCACCGGCGGGTTTGACGTTATAGGCGACGGCGACGGGGAAACGGGACTCACAAATGGAGTCCACGGCGTGCTGGCAGGGACATCCGCATCTCCGCTGAACCCGCAACTGGCTCCGCTGGGCAACTACGGCGGGCCGACCGAGACCATGGCGCTGCTGCCGGGCAGCCCGGCCATTTGCGCGGGGACGACACCGCCGGGCGACGGCGCGAACGGCAATCAGATCGTGCTGCCCACCGTCGACCAGCGCGGGTTTGCACTCGATCCCACTTGCACGGCGGGCTCGGTGGATGCGGGAGCGGTGCAGACCAACCAGTACGTGGTCACCACGCTGACGGACAAATCGGGCAGCGGCGCCACCTGCACCAACGGCGCAACCTGCTCGCTGCGCGACGCCATCACGGCGGCCAACGCCGAAACCACGAACGACGGGACGGGCGGCGACATCACCTTCGCGCCGGGGCTGTTCGTCTCCGGCACGCCTCCAGTCACCACCCCCGGAACCGTCAACCTGGGCATAAGCGCCAACCCGGCGGGGACACGCGCCACGCTGACCATCACCGGGCAGGTCAACATCTTCGGCCCCGGCGCCCACCAGTTGACCATCTCGGGGAACAAAGATACGAACGTGGGCAGCGTGTTCACGGTCAACTCCAGCGCCACGGCGGCGCTCTACGGGCTAACGGTCGCCGACGGAATCAACATCGAGGGCGGCGGCATTTCTAACTCCGGCACGCTGACGGTGCTGGACGGCGCAGTCTCGGGCAATACCGCGAGCAACGACGGCGGCGGTATCTACAACTTCAACGGCGCGCTGAAGGTGACCGGCAGCACCATCTCCGGCAATACCGGGGTCAACGGCGGCGGCATCGCCAGCAGCGGCCCGCTGACGGTGACGGAGAGCACCATCTACGGCAATCAGGCCAACAACGTCGGCGGGACCAACGGCGGCGGCATCTTTAGCTCAAACTCCTTCACGCTCACCGGCAGCACCGTCACCGGCAACTCCGTCACGTGCGGCAGCTCTGGCTGCGGCGCCTTCGGCGGCGGCATCTTCGTTCCGAGCGGCACAGTGACGCTGGCCAACAGCATTGTGGCCGGGAACAGCGCCAGCGCCCCAGGCAGCGGCGTCGCTGGGAACGCCGACATCAACGACACGATCGCCGATGACGGCGGCAACCTGTACGGCACCAGCGGCACCGGCACATCGAACGTCAATCCCGGCTTGAGCGGCTTGCAGTTGAACGGCATCGGCGCGACGGTCCAGACGTTGATCCCACTGCCCGGCAGCGTGGCCATCTGCTCGGGCAAGCAGAGCAATATTCCTACAGGCGTCACCACCGACGAGCGCGGCTATCCCAACACCAATACCTCCTACGCCGGCTTCTCTTCGTCCAGCCCCTGCGTAGACGCGGGCGCGGTGCAGACTAATTACACCTCGGTCGCGTGGGCGCAGCAGCCAACGGATACGGTGGTGAATACGGCCATTACGCCGGCCCCGGTGCTGGAAGTGGAGGAAGCCAATGCGAGCACCAGCGCGACCGACGGGGTGAGCGGCATCTCGGTTCCGCTCACCTACAGTGGCGGCTCCGTCGAGATCGCCACTCCGGCGAACCTCACCGCAACCTCCGCGCCCACGATGGTGGGAACGGCCACGCTCAACGGCGCAACCTTTGGCGGCCTCGACCCGAACACACTTGGAACCGGCTTCACGCTCTCTACCAGCGCCATCGTGGTGACCACTCTTGGCTCTGGAACGACACTTGGCGCGCTCCCGAGCAACCACTTCGACGTGACGGCCTCCACGCCCACGGTGACCGGAGTGAGTCCGACCTCAGGTCCGGCGGCCGGCAGCACGGTGGTGACGATTACCGGAACGAATCTTACCGGCGCAACGGCGGTGGATTTTGGCGGCGCGGCCGCAGTCAGCTTCACCGTCAACAGCGCCACATCCGTTACGGCTACCTCTCCGTCCGGAGCGGGCACGGTGGACGTGACGGTAACCACCCCGAACGGAACCAGCGCCATCAGCGCCGCGGACCAGTTCACGTACGTGGCCGCGACCACCACCGGCGCGTCCAACCAGACGGCGACGTTCAGCAACAGCAGCCAGAGCGTGACGCTTTCGGCGACAGTGACCAGCGCGGCGGGCACGGTGAACGCCGGCACCGTCACCTTCACGATGCTCAACGGCGGAACCCCGGTCGGCACGGCCACGACTTCCGGTGCGGTTTCCAACGGGAGCGCTTCGGTCAATTACCCGCTGCCGGCCGGAACGGCAGCGGGCAGCTACACGGTTCAGGCCGTCTACAGCGGATCGACCAACTTCGCCGGCAGCAGCGGCAGCTGGACGCTGACCGTCAACCAGGCCACGCCCACGGTGAGCGCCAATGCTTACTCCATCACCTACGGCACGGTGCTCAATAACTCGCAGCTCTCTGGGACTGCCACGGTCAATTCCGTAGCCGTGCCGGGCACGTTCACTTTCACGTCCGCGGCAGGCACAATGCTGAGCGCCGGGGCGAATCAATCGGAAGCGGTCACCTTCACGCCCGCCAACACCACTGATTACACCACCGCGACAACGACCGTCTCGATCACCGTCAACCAGGCCGTGCCCACAGTGAGCGCCAATGCCTACTCCATCACCTACGGCACCGCGCTCAGCAACTCGCAGCTCGCCGGGAACGCCAGTTTCAACTCAGTATCCGTGCCCGGCACATTCACCTTCACATCGGCGGCAGGCACGGTGCTGAGCCCCGGCGCGAATCAATCGGAAGCGGTCACCTTCACGCCCACCAACACCACTGATTACACCACCGCGACAACGACCGTCTCGATCACCGTCAACCAGGCCGTGCCCACAGTGAGCGCCAATGCCTACTCCATCACCTACGGCACGGCGCTCAGCAACTCGCAGCTCGCCGGGACTGCCAGTTTCAACTCAGTATCCGTGCCCGGCACGTTCACTTTCACGTCGGCGGCAGGCACGGTGCTCAGCGCCGGGGCAAATCAATCGGAAGCGGTCACCTTCACGCCAACCAACACCACCGACTACACCACCGCGACAACGACCGTCTCGGTCACCGTTAACCAGGCCACGCTGACCATCACAGCCAACAACGCGACGAAGGTGTACGGCACGGCGAACCCCACATTCACGGGCAGCGTGAACGGGGCGGTGAACGGCAACAGCTTTACGGAGAGCTTCTCGACCACGGCGACGGGATCTTCGCCGGTGAGCACCTACGCCATCGTGCCTTCAGCGACGGGAACCGATCTCTCTGACTACACGCAGACCATCACCGACGGCACGCTCACCGTCACGCAAGCCGCGAGCGCCACGGCGCTTGGAGTCAGCAGCACATCGATTACGCCGGGGCAGAACGAGACGCTGACGGCCACGGTGAGCGACGTCAGTCCCGGCAGTACGGGCACGCCCACCGGGACGGTGAACTTCTACGACGGGGGAACGCTGTTGAATGCAACTCCGGCAACGCTTTCGGGGGGCGTGGCCACGTGTGCGACCGCGACGCTGGCGCCAGGCGTGACGCACACCATCACGGCCACCTACTCGGGCGACCCGAACTTTACTGGCAGCAGTTACGCGGCGAGCGCCTCAACCAACATCACGGTGGCGCCGTTGGACTTCAGCGTGACCATAAGCGGGCCGGCCAGCGGCACCGTGATTCCGGGCCAGAGCATCGTCTATCAGGTGAACGTGACGCCCATGTACGGCAGCTACGCGGGCACGGTGTACTTTGCCGCCAGCGGCTTGCCGACGGGCGCAACGGCCACCTTCTCGCCGACGAGCATCGCCGCCAATGGCGGGCCGCAGACCATCACCGTCACCATCCTGACCGCTCCGGCAAGCGCCACGGCGCAGCGTCCTCCTCCGCCGTCATCGGGCCGCCCCGCGGCGCCCGCGCCCTTGGCGCTGGCGCTGCTCGGGCTGCTGGGCCTGGGCGCGTTGCGCAAGCAGCGGCGCGCGATCAAGCGGTTCTTCTGCGTGTTGGTGCTGCTCGCCGGAGGCGCGGCGATGACGCTCTCGCTGAACGGCTGCGGCGCGCCCAACGGCTTCTTTGCCCAGGCGCCGCAGAACTATTCCATCACCATCACAGCCACCAGCGGCTCGCTGCAACGCTCAACCGGCGTGACGCTCAACGTGCAGTAACGCTCAAGGAGACATACGATGCAAAGACGACTCAGCAGTGTGCTCCTTTGCGGAGCGGCGATCATGGCGGTGGCCGTGCCGATGGCGGGGCCGAATCTGAACGCGCAGTCCAAGTACCCGCTCGAAGTAGCCTTCACTTACAACGCAACGTTGTCCGACCTCATCACCAGCAAGGATTTCTGGATGCAGGGCGGCGGCGTGGAAGTGCATGGCCGGTTCTATGGCGGCATAGGCGTGGTGGCCGATGTTGCCGGAATGCACGCTGCCAATATCGACTCTTCGGGCGTGGACCTGAACTTGGTCACAGCCACCTTCGGCCCGCGCTACACCTGGTCGCCCACACATCGCAGATACGCGCTCTTCGGCCAGGCGCTGGTGGGTGAGGCGTTTGGCTTCAACAGCGTCTTTCCTTCCGTGACCGGCGCCAATACGACCAGCTACAGTTTGGCCGTCAACTCCGGCGGTGGCTTGAACATCGCGCTCTCGCCGCACATCGCCCTGCGCGCCTTCGAGGCCAACTGGCTGCGCACGCAACTGCCCAATTCCACAAATAACGCGCAGAACAATGTCAGCCTCGGCACCGGCATTGTTTTCCGGTTCCGGTAACAACCGCGTCGATGGATCGCTATGGCGTGAGGGGCACCAGCCGCTCTGTCACGCAGGCTCACTGAAAGTTCACTCTCCTCTGGTTCTTCTTGATGCCGAGGACAGGCGCGAAAAAGATGAAAATGCCGAAGAGTGCGAACATCTTCAGCCTTCCTAAAAGGCAGGCTCTGCAGACGGATGCAGTACCCTTCAATCAACGCTTCGGCTGATTTCATCGGCGCAATGGGTCGGACATTAAGCGCGTGACGGAGATTGCGCGTCGGCAGTTGCGCGTTGAGTCCGACTGGTTTCATGGGAAAATTGATTCACAGTTGGGGCCACCGAAACTGTCGAGAAGAGCTTTTTTCGGTCATTTTAGGCCACCTTACTTATATCTAAGGTATTGAGAATGAAACGTCTAGAATCCTTAGGAAACTCCCGCGCAATCGACCTGAGCTACAGGGCTACGATTTGTAACCTGCTTATCTAAGATGAGTTGATCTGATTTTCTGCGCTCGTTGCGCGAAGTCGTTCACGGCTGGTGACCGATTGAGTAGCTAGTTCATTTTCATGTTTGACCACGCTCGCATCCTTCTTCGACGTCAGATGAGGCTTTGCGTCGGGCACAAGCCGGTCCACTGCGGCACGGTTGTGTTGCGGCGCGAGTCCCGCGTCTCGAAAGACGTTCACCGAGTCAACCTGCTCCGCGCCCCTTTCTTTGCGCTTGGCTTCGTAGTCGTGCTGCTTTCTGCAGCGGGCATGGAGAGAAGTGGGTTCGCCTTCCGGCGAACCCGCTCAAGAGGCATTTGGGAGGGCAAAGCTAAAGCGGCGTCAGGCATGGTGTGAAGGAATAGGGGAACTGCGGCAAACTGCTTACTGCGCGGGGGTGATCGTAGATACCTCTTTGGTTTGAGACTAGGGAGCTTCCGCCCTGCATACTGTGCAGTTTTGCTCACAATCTTGGTGATACAGGTGTCATGCCCTCGCAATCGGAACTGGTGGCTCTCTCTTGCTTGAACCAGCTTGGAGCGATATAGCGTTGCGGACCGACTCCGTCAATCGCGGCTTCTCCATCTCTCTCTTGACTTGGGCAATGATCTGGCTCTCGATTTGAATCCGGCTCTTCTTCTTCGTCATGAAATCCTTCCCTGAGCGATAGATGAATCGTTTACTTGCCGAACTGAACCCTGGGCCTGCCCGAGCTTCAAAACAACCTGCATTTATCGATAGAGCCGGGATCGCGTCGCACGCCTTCAATGCTCATGATTCTAAGATCGCGGCAGACGGCCGTCTGCCCAATTTGGACCACCTCGAAGAAGAGGCAATTCGCGGATAAGGCAGGTTGAGCGATCGGCAGAGAAGACCCTGGGTGCAGGATCGCGGCGATTGAGATGGAAGACCTTCGGTGCAAGGGCCTGCTCACGGCCTAGTGATTGAGAAATCGCTTCCGTCGCCGATTCCCGCGTGTCAATCAGCTCAGCCGCTCATCGATGCCATAAGCTGGTGCGTCGCGACAGACGTTTCCCAAGTCTGGGCCGGCCCGCCGCTCTGCGCGCTACGCAGCGAGCAATTTCGACCAGCATTCAGCAATCGCATCATTGGATACTGGCTGATACAAGGCTCAACATCGGGCAAGGAAACTTTCCCCAAGAAGGCCTTGCCTAGTCGCAAACAGTCATGATGCAAATGACCGTCCATGGATCTTCACGAACCGACAGCAGCCACCGAATAGAGGAGAGAGTCACGATGAAACCGAGCACGCAAGATAAGTCAGAAGGCAAACTTCACGAAGTCAAAGGCGCAATCCGGCAAAAGGCCGGCGAACTTACAGGCAATCCCAACCTGGCGGCTGATGGCAAGGCTGAAAAGAACGCCGGAAAAGTGCAAAACATTATCGGCAAGATTGAAAAGGTCGTTGGAAGCTAAGCGCACCAGCATCGAACTCAGAGACGAGAAAGGTCAAGAGAGCATGACGCAATCAGTGTTGGAACAGATGGGCGAACAGATTGACGAGACAGCGCGCAAGGCTTCGCGGGCGGCATCTGCCGTTGCGGATGCGCTTGAGGACGGCGGCGAAGCAGCACGGCGTGTTACAAAGCAGGGCAGCCATGCCGCCACTGAGCTCATTGATGACACGAGAAAGCGAGTGCAGCGGCATCCGCTTGAGACCGTTGCGGTGACCTTCGCGGCTGGCATTGGGGCTGGAGCGGTGATCGGCTGGATGATGAGGCGCAGGAAGCGTTGCAGCTGCGCGGATGTGGGAGAGTGCGCGGATGGCCGAGAGAAGGTCCGGTAATAGGGACTGCCTGCTGAATCTCTCAAGATCTTCGGTGGCTACGCCATGGCTGCGTCCAACACACGATGTCTGCAATTGTGAACCGCATGCACCCCGTCCAGCCGTCTGGAATTCAGTTGTGATGAGCCCGCAGGAATCGGATGGCTATTTAGAGCAATTGTGTGATTGCCGCTACGCCTTCCTGCAGCACTAAAGAGGGAAGATACCGACTACGCGTTCATAACCAGCCTGTCCCGCCGGCCCCCAGCGGTTTCCGCACCGCGGGTGCCTGCTGCACGCATGCAGGATTTGGGAATCAGTTCGGTCCCTGTGCGAGCTGATAGCGCGCGTCTGCTCCATGCAATGGCGGAGAGAGTGGGATTCGAACCCACGGTACTCGTTAAAGTACACACGCTTTCCAAGCGTGCGCCTTAAACCGCTCGGCCATCTCTCCGCGGAAGAAAGGTACGAGAACAGTTGCCGGTT
>Ga0181517_10001119_pt1 | contig 30951 bp, 23 predicted proteins | sample PEATcosm2014_Bin_31_FD_119748 | JGI IMG/M metagenome (GOLD analysis project Ga0181517, IMG submission 119748) | Peatland microbial communities from MTU Mesocosm Facility, Houghton, MI, USA - PEATcosm2014_Bin01_30_metaG | ecosystem: Environmental > Terrestrial > Soil > Wetlands > Peat | place... | reverse complement strand
GAGATCGAGGCCCGCGCCGCCGCCGAACACCTCGCCTTTGAACGCGAGCGCGAGCTGATCGGGGTCATCCACCAGCAGATCTCCGCCATCGAGAGCGCCGAGGAGAGCACGCGCGAGGCCTTCGCCCAGGCCGACGAGCTGCGCGCACGGCTCGATGAGCAGATGACCCTGGTCGACGACGCCCAGCAGAACACCCAGTCGGCGCTCGCCCGGATGCACGAGCTGCAGATGAGGATCGACGAGCTCGAGGACCAGCTGCGCCAGCGGGCGCGACGCTGGTGGAGGCGCCGGGCCGTCTGAGGCCCGCCGGGGGCGCAATCGCCGGGTCGGTGCTGTGAACCCGGATCAGCCGGGCGCCCAGAGGGCCAAGGCCTCGTGGCACGGCTGTCCCTTTGTCGTGCCAGGCGGCCCCGAGGTGCGCGGCCACGCCGGCACCAGGCGGGAGCAGGAAGCCACCATTGCGTTGCACAGCGTCGTCTCAGCGTTGCGAAAGGATGGCGGCAGCGTGACAACCCGCGAGACGGGACGAGCGGGCTCCCGATCGAGCGTGAACATGGCCGCCAGAAGCCGGGCCACGGGCGGCCGATGACGCCCGACCCTGCAGCCAGGAGATCTCCCATGGCGACGCCATCCCCCTTCGCCCGCCACCGGCTCGGCCGGCGTCTCTCGGCCTTCTCCGTCGCCGTCGCCATCGGCCTCACGCTGGCCGTGACGGGGGCACTGGGAGTGGCGGCGGCTCCGACTTCGGCGCCGACCGTCAGCGCGCTCTGCGCCCCCAGCTCGGGGAACTACGCCTGGCAGGTGAGCTACGGGACGACCGAGGCGAACTACAACATCGACTACGCAGCGACGCTGGGCGGCCCGTGGACAGAGGTCACGTCGGGGACGGTGCCCTTCACCTTCACCAGCCCCAGCACCCTCGGATCGCACCTCTACGTCCGGTGGGACAGCGCCCCAACCGTGGTGAGCGGGCAGTTGACGGCTGACACGACATCCTGCTGGACGTCTCCCCCGAGTGTGGCACCGCAGTGCAGTCCCAGCTCGGGAACGTACGCCTGGCTGGTGAGCTCCGGCATGATCGAGACGAACTTCAACGTCGACTACTCGGGAACGGGTACCGGCGCCTGGACGGAGCACGCGTCGGCCACCGTGCCGTTCACCCTCACCACCCCCAGCACGCTCGGGTCGCACCTCTACGTCCGGTGGGACAGCAACACCCTCGAGGGGACGGGTCAGCTGGCGGCTGACACCAGCCCCTGCTCGACCCCCCCTCCGACGGCAACCGCGACCGCGACCGCCACCCCCACGCCGACGCCGCCCCCGACCGCGAGACCGACGTCGGCCCCGACCGCGACGCCGGCGCCGACCTCGGCGCCCACCTCCACAGCGGCACCGACGAGCACACCGACCACCACCGCGGTGCCGACCCCCACTCCCCGTCTGGCGACCCCCACTCCCCGAGCAGCGACGCCCACTCCCAAGTCCACCCCGCCACCGGCAGGTCACGCGTCGGCGGTGACGGCGGGCCCGAGCCCGTCGAGCAGCCCCTCCGCGCTGGAGGACGCCTTTGCCCAGATGACGATCCCGCCTGCCGTGGCGGGTGCCAACGGCGTCTCGCTGGCGTCGGCAGTTCTCACCTCTGCGGGAGGCGTCGCCTTCCAATGGGCAGACGCTCTCATCCTCCTGGCGGCGCTGGTCGGCCTCCTGCTCATCCGCGGGCCGCTGCGCGGGCGCAAGCTGCGCCGGCACCCCGAGCAGAGCTGACCCCGGCTCCGCCCTTGCAGGGCGATCCCGGGTCCCCCTGATCTCGAGCGCGGCAGTCGCGAGGCTGTCGCGCTCGGGGTCGAACCGCCGACGGAGGAGATCCGCGGGCGGAGCTGCGCAGGCTCGGAGCCGTCGGATACTTGAACGGTGCCACGCGTGCTCTGCCCCACTCTGATCGGGCGTGACGGCGAGATGGCGGAGCTCCGCAGCCGGATGGAGGCCGGCCTTCGCGGCCAGGGCGCGACGATCCTGATCAGCGGCCCCGCGGGCGTCGGCAAGTCGCGCCTGATGGTCGAGGTGGCCGCAGAGGCGCGAGCACGGGGGATCACGGTGCTCCTCGGCCGTGCCACACCCTCTGAGGTACCGGCTCCCTTCCGCCCCCTCACCGAGGCACTGCTCCCGATCTTGCCGTCCAGGCTGCCCGCGGACCCTCTGCTCCGCGGATTCGAAGGAGCTCTCGGCCGCCTCGCGCCGCAGTGGCGCGATGACCGCGCCCCGGCCGCCGACGCCTCTCCGATCGTGGTTGCGGAAGCGTTGCTGCGCCTCCTCCACGCGCTGGCGAGCCCCACCGCCTGCCTGCTCGTGATCGAGGACCTGCAATGGGCAGACCCGGAGTCCATGGCCGCCGTCGAGTACATCGCCGATCACGTCGATCGTCTCCCGGTGCTCTGTGTCGCGACCCTGAGGGACGATCCGGACTCGCGGGTGGCAGGCGACGTGGCCCGGTTGGAGGCGCGTCGAGCCGCGGAGCTGATCCGGCTCGGCCCGCTGACCTCCGAGGACGTGGCGGCCATGGTCCGGGCGTGCCTCGGCACCGTAACAGTGCCGCCTGAGCTGGACCTCCTCCTCCGTGACGGCGCGGAGGGTGTCCCCTTCTTCGTGGAGGAGCTGCTCGCCGCCCTGATCACCGATGGGACGCTCGTCCGCACGGATGAGGGCTGGGTGGGCGGTGGGGTGCTGCGACCGCGGGTGCCCCAGAGCTTCGTCGAATCGGTGCGGCAGCGCCTGGAGGCTGCAGGGCCGGACGGGCGGCGCCTGCTCGGGTGCGCAGCGCTCCTCGGCCGGCAATTCGACTGGCGTCTGGCGGGACGGGCCGCCGGGATCCCTCTGGAGGCTGCGCACGATCTGCTGAGCCGGACCGTCGGCTTGCATCTGCTGGCCGTCCAGGAGGGGGTGTTCACCTTCCGCCATGCCCTGAGCCGGGAGGCCGTGCTCCAGGAGTTGCTGCCCACCGAGCGGACCTCCATCGCGGCCCGCTGCCTGGAGGAGCTGGAGCTGGAGCGGGGGGTGACCGGCGGCAGCAGCTGGCGGCATCTCGCGGCGGACCTCGCCGAGGCGGCGGGCGCTGCCGACCGAGCCGCCGCCCACCTCGTCGCTGCGGGTGGAGCCTCGCTTCGCCGGGGGGCCCTCGCCACCGCGGAGTCCGCCCTGACTCGGGCTGAGGCGCTGAGCGGCGATCCGGACGTCCGCGCGAGCGCCGAGGAGCTGCTGGCCGAGACCAGGGCTGCGGCGGGCGACATGCCGGGAACCCAGGCCGCCGTCGGCAAGCTCCTCACCACGCTGGCTGAGCTGGACGCCCCCCCGCAGCGACGCGGTCAGGCGCATCTTCTGGTGGCCCGGAGCGCGGTGGCCGCAGCCCGGTTCGACCTCGCCAGTGAGGAGCTGGCGGAGGCGCGTCGCCTCGCGGCCGCCGGCAACGATGCATCCCTGGCTGCCCGCACGACCGCGGTATCGGCCCAGGTCGCGATTGGGGAAGGGCGGTTGGGAGAGGCAGAGGCCCTCGCCTCGCGCGCCGCCGAGACCGCCGGCGCAACCGGGCAGCCCGAGGTGCTCTGTGAGGCTCTCGAGGTGGCGGGGCGATGCGCACGGACGCGGGACCTCGACGAGGCCGCGGCGATCGCGCGCCGGGCAGTGGGCGTGGCCGAGGCCCAGGGCTTGACGCTCTGGCGAATGCGGGCGATGTACCAGTTGGGGGTCGTCGATCTCTTCCGGACCGGCGGTGTCGAGCTGCTCCAGCGGACCCGCGAGGAGGCTGTCCGGCTGGGCGCCGTGGCCACCGTCGCCCACCTGGATCTTGAGATCGGTGCGGGGCTGGAGTTTCAGGCCCGCTGGGAGGAGGCGCGTGAGGCGCTGCAGAACTGCATCGAGACCTCCGCGGTTCTCGCCCTCCGAACCCTCGAGGCGGTGGCCGAGCTGTTCGTCGCCGTCATCGCGGCAGAAAGCGGGGCCCGCCGCCAGATGGAGGCCGCCATCTCCAAGTCCATGGCGCTCGCCGGCCACGATGCGGAGGTCGCCGGCGCTGTCTGGGGTGATGCGCGGGCCATCGCCTCGCTCGCCGACGAGGACCGTGCCCGGGCACGGAGGGAGCTGGACACCGCGGTCGACGCCTACGGGACACACACCGCCGCAACCCCTCACCTCGCGGTGGCCCTGCGCGAGGTGCTCATCGCCGTCGAGGGTGGTGCCACGGATCCCTCCGCGCGCACCGGCGCCACCACCACCATGTGCCAGCCCGGCGGCTATCTCGCCTTCGCCGACGCCGTGCGTCTCGGCCGGTTGGGCCGGATCGACGAAGCGACGGCGGCGGCCGCGGCCGGAGAGGCGCTGCTGGGGCGGGCTGCGTGGTATCGGCACCTCCTCCACCGTCTCTGCGCCGAGGCCGCCATGGAGGACGGGTGGGGTGCGCCACGCGGCTGGCTCACCGAGGCGGCACAGTTCTTCGATGGCAAGGGGAATGAGCGGCTCGCCGCCGCATGCCGGGGGCTCCTCCGCCGGAGCGGGGCGCCGGTGTCCCGTCCCACCCGGCAGGTCCGGCGGCTCCCTGGACGGCTGCGCGACGCCGGGGTCACCGCGAGGGAGGCCGAGGTGCTCGCTCTGGTCGGTGAGGGGCTCTCCAACGTCGAGATCGCCGAACGGCTCTTCCTCTCGATTCGAACGGTCGAGCACCACGTGGCCTGGCTGCGCAGGAAGCTGGACCTCCGCTCCCGAGCCCAGATGGTCGCTCAGGCGGTGACGCTCGCCTCCCGATCTGACTGATCGGTCGCGAGCAGAGCCGGGCCGACCTCCGCTCCGGCGCGTGCCGGCCGCGAAATCGGGTGCCGGCACGGATGTGAGGCCTGCCCCGCGACCCCAGAGTTCGGGGTGCCCCAGCGAGGGCTCGGATGCCGACGGAGGAAGGTCGATGCTGGTCAGGAAGAATTTCAACGAGGCCGATCAGGTGCAGAGCGTGCCGCACGGGCGGCTCGAGATCGTGGCGCTTCCCGGACAGACGCTGGCTCGGGCCGTCCTCGAGCCCGGCTGGAGGTGGTCGGAGGACATGAAGCAGATGGCGGGCACCGCCAGCTGCGAGGTGGCCCACACCGCCTACGTCGTCTCCGGACGCATGCACGTCCGCATGGACGACGGTCGCGAGACCGATCTCGCCGCCGGGGACGCCCATTTCGTGGGCCCCGGCCACGATGCATGGGTGGTGGGCGACGAGCCACTGATCATCATCGATGTCGTCGGGGCGGGGGACACCGAGCACACCACCGGCGAGACGGCCGCGCCACGTGTGACCGGCAGCTGCCCGTGCGGGGTCGAGTACTCGGCGCCGTCCGAGGCGCAGGAGGAGCTGATCACGGCGATTCAGCAGCACGCGCTCCACTCGCACCAGCACGAGGCGAGCCGGGAGCAGATCCTCGCCGAGCTGACCGGGGCCGTCGCCGCCGCGCAGACCGTCTGAGCCCTCCGGGCTGACCTTCGGACCGGCTGCGGGTGGACGGGAGTCCGCCCGCGGTCCGGGTCCCGGCGGCACGCCGCCGCATAGACTGAGGAGCTAGCAGGAACCGCGAATTCGAATCCTAGTCGATCCAGGAGCGGCAAAACCATGACCAGCGGCGCAGTCACCGACGACGGGCGGGCCCTCTTCCTCAACGATGGCAACCAGCTCCCACTCCTCGGGCTCGGGGTCTGGCAGACGGCCGACGGGCGAGAGTGCGTCGACGCCGTGCGCTGGGCTCTCGAGCTCGGGTACCGGCACATCGACACCGCTCAGGCCTACGGCAATGAGGAGAGCGTCGGCAGCGGCCTGCTCGCGAGTGGCGTGCCGCGCGACGAGGTCTTCATCACCACCAAGTTCTTTCCCGGGAATCGGGATCCTGTCGTCGCGCTCGAGCAGAGCCTGCGACGGCTGCGGGTTGACCACGTGGACCTGTACATCATTCACTGGCCGCAGGGCGGCGCGACCTGGGCGTGGCCGGGCATGGAGCGAGCTCGCGAATTGGGATATGCCAGCTCGGTGGGGGTCTCCAACTTCAGCGCCACCCAGCTGGACCAGGTGATCGGCGCCGGGACCCTCCCGCCGGCGGTGAACCAGGTGCAGTTCAGCTCACTGCACTACCGGCGCGCCCTGCTCGAAGCCTGCCAGAAGCGGGGCGTCGTCCTCGAGGCGTACAGCCCGCTGGGCACGGGTCAGCACCTGGGCAACCAGACCGTCCGGCTGGTGGCAGATCGCGTCGGCCGGACGCCGGCGCAGGTCCTGCTGCGGTGGTGCATCCAACGCGATGTGCCCGTGATCCCCAAGTCCACCCACCGCGAGCGCATCGAGGCGAACGCCGACATCTTCGGCTTCCAGCTCTCCGAGGCGGAGATGCGGGAGCTCGACGCGCTCGACGAGACGGGCGGCACCGATCGCGCCCTCGAACACCCATGGTGGTGACGGTCCCGGACACTGGCTCTCCTCGATCTCCTGAGACGTGACGATGGCGGAGCGCGAAGGACGGCTGGGCCAGCGGGCCCACCACTGTTCCGGGCTGCTGGCGAGCTCTTGGACCCGCAGGTCTCGAGGACCTTGGCCTCTGGCCGGGCCCGAGCAGAAACTGTCTGCTCCGTGGGAACCGCACCCCGGAGGCACCCTCGCGGCCTCACGGCGCGTTGACGCGTGACAGGAGAGGCCGTGAACAGGCTCCGACTGAAACTCTGCGGGACCACGCTCGTGCTGGGTGCCGCCCTCGCTTTTGGGAGCGCCCCCGCAATGGCGGCCACGGGCTCCGGCCAGCCGTCGGGTTCCCTCCTCAGGGGCGGCAGCGCAACTGCGCCCGCGACCGCCGTACCGACTGCCACGCATCAGGGCGCGATGCCCCAGGGTGCGGCGGGCGGCCCGGGTGGCGCCTATGCGGCCCTCTCGCCCACCCGCCTGCTCGACACCCGGAGCAACGGCGAGACGTTGGGTGCCGGAGCCACCCTCAGCCTGACCGTCACCGGTGGCAGTGTGCCCGCGGATGCCACCGCGGTCGCTCTCAACGTAACCGCAACCGACACCACCGCCAGCAGCTACCTCTCGGTCTATCCAGCCGGGGAGACGCGCCCGCTGCTCTCCAACCTCAATTGGACGGCCGGGCAGACGGTCCCCAACCTGGTCATCGTCCCGCTGGGCTCCAACGGTCAGGTCACCTTCTACAACAACTCGGGCAGCACCGACATCGTGGTCGACCTGGAGGGCTACTTCGCCCCGGCGGGCAGCACCGCGGGCAGCTACGTCCCGATGACTCCCGCCAGGATCACCGACACACGCGGCGGCAGCGGCCAGCCGAACAGCGGGGCCACGCTGGGGCAGGGGACCACCCTCGACGTCCAGGTGACGGGTGCGGGCGGCGTGCCCTCCTCGGGCGTGGCCGCGGTCCTGCTCAATGTCACCGTCACCGACACCACCTCGCCCGGCTATCTGACCGTCTACCCGCAGGGCACCGCCTATCCGGCCTCGTCGAACCTGAATTGGGGACGCGGCGAGACCGTCCCCAACCGGGTGGTCGTCCCCGTCGGCGCCTCCGGGCAGATCGCCGTCTTCAACAGCGCGGGGAGCACCGACGTCGTGATCGACGTGGACGGCTACTTCACCAATGGCAGCTCAACTCCGCTCAACGCGAGCCTGTTCAGCGCCATCACCCCGGTCAGGGTGCTCGACACCCGCGGCACCGGCCAGACGCTGGGGACGGGCGTCTCCCTCACCCAGGAGATGGCCGGAGTCGACGGCATCGCCTCCAACGCGAGCGCCGTGGTGACCAACGTGACGGCGACCGACACGACGGCGAACAGCTTCTTCACCGTCTACCCCGGGGGGACGATGCCGGTGGCATCCGATGTCAACTGGGGCCCGGGGGAGACCGTCCCCAACCTGACCGTGGCAACCCTGAGCAACACCGGAGCGGTGAACGTCTACAACCTGAGTGGCAGCGTCGACCTGGTCATCGACGCCTTCGGGTACTTCGTCCCCGAGACGCCCGCGCCGCTCGTGATCACGACAGCGTCACTTCCCGGGATGAAGGCGGGCGCCACCTACTCCGCCACCCTCACCGCATATGGGGGCACCCCTCCGTACTCGTGGACGGTCGTCTCCGGCTCGCTGCCCCCGGGGCTGAGCCTCAGTGCCGCGGGAGTCATCTCGGGCACCTCGAGCGCAGCCGATACCTACACCTTCACGGTGCAGGCGAGCGACTCCACCACGCCCGGCCCGAAGACCGCCTCGGCGGCACTCTCGATCGTGGTGAGCTCCACCGCTCCGTTCGACACGGGCAATCCGGCGAGCAACGACACGACGCTGGCCGACGCCGTCATCACGGGGTGCAACTGGTCCGACTCGACGTCCACCGGCTGCGATCAGGCCTCGGTCAGCGCCCTCGACACGGCGATGGCCGGCGAAGGTCTCAGCCCCACGATCATCTCCGCGGGCTTCTGGAGCCTCCCCTACGATCAGCAGCTATTGCTCCTGGCGAATGGTGACCGGACGGCTCGTGGTCTTCCGGCCATCTCCGGCCCCGCGGCGGCGCTCGACGCGCTCGCCCTCACGGGTGCGCAGGGACTCACCGACCCGTGGGGCCCTTCCGGGTACAGCTGGGCGTCGAACTGGGCCGAGGGCACCAACGCCGTCGAGGACGAATTCCTGTGGATGTACGACGACGGCTGGGGAGGAAGCACTGCCGACACCTTCAACCTGGACTGCACCTCTCCGACGGCAAGTGGATGCTGGGGACATCGCGAGAACATCCTCATGCAGTGGGGCGGCTCCGCCAGCTTCGGAGGCACCTGCGTCCCGATCACCCCCACCTATCCACCGCCACCCTTTCTGCCGTGGATCTCATGTGCAGAGTTGTTCGTCCAGGGCTACAGCTGAGGTGGACCTACTCCGCTGAGATCACGGCGCGTTTGGCGGAGCGAGAGGGATTCGAACCCTCGATACGAGTTGACCCCGTATACCGCATTTCCAGTGCGGCGCCCTCGACCAGCTAGGCGATCGCTCCTGGGCGATTGTACCGACCGGCACCCGCGCCCGAGGTCAGGCGGCGGCTCAGAGGGCACCGAGGCAGCCGGCTCACCCGCCGCGCCCCGGCGGAGGATGATCGTCACCGGATTCGGGCCGTTCAGATGGAGGGATCACGCCATGCAGCCAGAGGACATCCTCAACCGGATTCGGGAGGTCGCCACCGTCCGCCAGGTCTTCGGAGAGCCCTACGAGAAGGACGGAATGCTGGTGGTACCGGTGGCCCGGATCTTGGGCGGTGGGGGCGGCGGCACCGGCAACGATCAGAGCGGTGGTGCCGAGAAGGGCCGCGAGGGACAGGGCGGGGGCTTCGGGATCGTCTCCCGGCCTCTCGGCGTCTACGTGATCCGCACGGGCACGGTCACATGGCAGCCGGCCGTGGACGTGACCCGGATCGTGCTCCAGGGCCAGGTGGTGGCCATCGTCGCCCTCCTGGTGGCGCGAAGCCTGTTGCGCCATCGCCGCGGGCACTAGGTCGGCGGGGGGCCGGCCGGGCGACGGGCGATCCGGCGCGCAGAGTGACTTACCTTCTGCAAATTCTCTTCGTGACGAAATATTCGTGACGAAATACTCCTCACGACTCCCTGGACCCGGGAGAGGCCCGGGATCTTAGCGGGGGCCCCGATGAAGCGGCCGGGCCGGCCCCTGGCCGACCCACCCCACATCTGGGCCTCTCCGGGTCCCGAGCCTCTCCGTATACTCGCCCGCGGAGAGGTGTCCGAGTGGTTGATGGTGCCGCTCTCGAAAAGCGGTGTGGTTGATAGCCACCGCGGGTTCGAATCCCGCCCTCTCCGCGGATTCGTATTCAGGCTGGGTGCGTGGTGCGACGCTTTCTGTTGCCGACGGTGATGGGGGTCATGTCCCTCTCCCTGGTCTCGGCCTGCGGGGGCCTGTCAGGGGGCCTCAGCGAGCAGCAGGCCGTGTCGAAGGCGACGACCCAGGCTCAGGAGATGTCCTCGACGCCCGTCACCTTCGTGTCGGCCGCGTCCGGGCATCTCGGGGACTTCGACTCCAACGTCCGGAACCCGGGTCCCACCACGGACGTTTGGGCAGTCACCTTCACGGGCACGTTCCCAGCGGTGTCATGCGGCCCAGCGCCCCCGCCGGGGCAGCCATCGCACGGTTGCCCTCCGGCCAACACGAGCACCCGGGTCTACCTCAACTACACCTCCGGCGCGTTCCTCCTGGAGTCCACACCCGCCACCGGGTAGCTGCGCGCAGCCACCCGGCGGTGCGGCAGGTGCGGCGGGACCGGTCGACCGATCGGCAGGCCGAATAGCGATCCTCAGCGGTTGGACGCCGTGTACTTCCGGTGGTAGCCGAGCAGCTTCGCCGCCACCCAGAGGATGGCGAGCACCACCAGCACGTCGAAGATCCAGTGAAGGAGGGTCGGCAGGATGAAGAAGATGAAGAAGAGGACGACCAGCAGGAGCAGGATGGCGGAGAGCGGGTGGCGAACCAGGTGCATCATGCCCCTCACCTTACGCCCCCTCGCGGCCGGCTGCCGGATGGAGGCGGCCGAGGGCAGGGGCCGCCACCGCGGCTCGGTACACGGTCCTAGACTGGGGCCGACGGTGACCGCCTCACCGAGTCCAGGAGCGCAGCGAGAGGAGAGCGCCAGTGCCCACGACTGGGCGAAGCACGAGGGCAGCTCTGGCGGCGGCGGCCCTGACGCTGTCGGCGTGGATGACGGCCTGCTCGTCCAGCGCGCCGCCGCACCCCTCCCCCACCGCCTCCAGGACCGCCAGCGCCACCCCGGCCCCCACCCCGACGCCGGTCCCCACCTCGACCCCCACGCCGGCCCTCACCGCCTCCTGGCCCGTCTACCACCAGAACCCTGAGCGCACCGGCCAGTCCGCGGACACGCCGGCCGTCACCACCCTGGCGACGGAGTGGAACGCCGCCCTGGACGTTGCCGTCTGGGCCCAGCCGATCGTCGTCGGGGGCGACGTGATCGTCGCCACCGAGAACGACACCCTCTACTCCCTCAACCCAGCATCCGGCTCGGTGCTCTGGAAAACCCATGTGGGCACCCCGGTGCCGCGCGCCGACCTCCCCTGCGGCAACATCTTTCCGCTCGGCATGACCGGCACTCCGGCATACGACCCCGCCACCCAGTCGATCTTCGTGGTGGCGGAGGAGACCGGCCCCGTCCACGTTCTGTACGACTTCGACGCGGTGACCGGGGCCGTCCTCTGGTCACGCGACGTGGACATCTCCAGCTCTCTGGAACACCCGGCGGCGGTCCAGCAGCGCCCCGCCCTCACGGTGGCCAACGGCTACGTGTACATCGGCTTCGGAGGCCTGGACGGCGATTGCTCGCAGTACGTGGGGGCGGTGGTGGCAGTTCCCACCAGCAACCAGGGCGCGAGCCTCGACTTCATGGTGCCCACCAGCCGCGAGGGAGCCGTCTGGGCGACCGGCGGACCGGTTCTCGGGCCCGGCGGTGACATCTTCGTGGCCACCGGCAACGGCGCCGCCGAGGGGGGGACCTGGGACGAGAGCGACTCGGTGCTCGAGCTGAGTCCCACCCTCCAGGTGGTGAGCGACTGGGCGCCGTCCCGCTGGGCCTACGACAACGCCCACGACCTCGATCTCGGCTCGGTGGCGCCCACCCTGCTTCCCGACGGGTACATCTTCATCGCGGGCAAGAGCGGCATCGGGTACGTGCTCCACGAGTCCGCCCTGGGCGGGGTCGGAGGGGAGGTCTACAGCCATCAGGTCTGCGCAGGCGCGATGTCCTTCGGCGGGACGTCCTTCAGCGACGACACCCTCTACCAACCCTGCGCCAACGGTGTGGAGGCGATCTCGGTCGCCTCCGACGGCAGCTTCTCCATCGTCTGGCAGACGTCCAGCGGGGCCAATGGACCTCCCGTCCTGGGTGGAGGGAGCGTCTTCAGCGTCGACACGAACAGCGGGACCCTCTGCGTCCTCAATGCCGCCTCCGGCGCCACCCAGGCCCAGATCTCGGTCGGATCGGTCCCCGACTTCGCGTCGCCCACGCTGCTCGGGGATGTGGCGCTGGTGGGGACCCGCTCCGGGGTGGTGGCGATCTCCGGGGCCTGACGGCCGGCACCTAGACTGGGCGAGTGTCCGGGCTGATCGTCATCGCCGTCCTCGCCATCGGGTTCGTGGCCCTGATGTGGTGGAGCAACCGGCTGCGTCCGACCCGCCCGCGTTACCGGAGCCGCTACCGGGGACCCACCTACCTCGACATCCACGACGAGCTCAAGAGGCGCCGGCGCCACCCATGACCGGGGTCGGGTGAGGCAGACTCGCCCGATGCGCCCCATCGCCCCCCACCGCGTCGTCCACCTCTACCGGCTGCACTTCGCCGACACCCGGCGAGAGCGGCTCTTCCTCTCCTCAGCCGGCTTCTTCACGGCCTTCGCGGCCACCCGGGGGATCACCCACGCCATCCGGCGCGGGGTCGGGCCCTTCCACAACCTCGGCGTCGGCGGCCGGCACCTCCATCACCTCGTCTTCGGGATCGCCGGGCTGCTGGGCACCGGCTACGTCTGGCTGGTCGAGGTCGGCACCGGCGACGGCGACCGCCCGGAGGGCGCCGCCTCCAAGCTCACCGCCGTCACCTACGGCGCGGCATCCGCGATAACCCTCGATGAATTCGCCCTCTGGCTCAATCTGAAGGACGTCTACTGGGCCCGGGAGGGGCGCGAGAGCGTCGATGCCGTGGTGCTCTTCGGCGCCGTGCTCTCCATGGGCCTCTGGGGCGGCCCCTTCTTCCGGTCCCTCTACCGCGAGGCCCGCAAGGAGTGGAAGAGGGCAGAGGGGCTCCTTCCCGGCGAGGAGGCCCCGCTCACCTAGGCGGCGACGCCTTCGCTCGGGCGCACGTGGCTAGAGTGAGGTGGTGAGCCCCCACCTTCCGGACGCCTCCTGACCATGCACCGCTGGGCACATGGCGGCCCCGACGAGAAGCCGAGCGGCAGGGTGTCCAACCGCCACCTCGCCCGCCGGGTCATGGCCCTCTTCCGCCCCCACCGCCGCCAGGTGGCGCTCGCGGTCGGGCTCATCGTCTTCACCTCCGGTCTGGGTGTCGTCAACCCGATCCTCATCAAGTTCGTCTTCGACGCCCTCTTCCCGAGCGGCGGCGGCGGGCCGGACATGCGGCTGGTGGGCATCTACGCCGGGCTGATGATCCTCATCCCGGTGATCACCGGCACCGTGGGCATCGCTCAGACCTACCAGATCAACAGCATCGGCCAGCGGCTGATGGAGGACCTGCGCAACTCCCTGTACGCCCACCTCCAGGGGCTCTCGATGCGCTTCTTCACCTCCACCCGAACCGGGGAGATCCAGTCCCGCTTCACCAACGACGTCGGCGGAATCCAGTCGGTGGTGACCGACACTGCCTCCTCGATCGTCTCCAACGTGGTCGTGATCGCGAGCACCCTGGTGGCGATGCTGATCCTCAGCTGGCAGCTCACCGCGCTCTCCCTCTTCATGATGCCGGTCTTCCTCTTCCTCACCTACCGGGCGGGGAACGCGCGGCGCAAGGTCACGCTCCTGGCGCAGGAATCCAAGGCCGAGATGAGCGCCATCACCCAGGAGACGCTCTCCATCTCGGGGATCCTGCTGGGCAAGACCTTTGGTCGCCAGCGCGAGGAGATGGAGCGCTTCCGGTCGGAGAACCGCCAGGTCGCCGACCTCTCGATCCGGGCGGCGATGGTGGGGCGTGTCCTCTTCGCCATGGTCCAGGTCTTCTTCTCGATCGCGCCGGCGCTCGTCTACCTGGTCTCCGCCTTCGTCATCTACCACAGCAGCGGGCTGAGCTCAGGGATCACCGCCGGGACCATCGTGGCCATCACCACCCTGCAGAGCCGGCTCTTCTTCCCGATCGGCCAGATGCTCCAGGTGTCGGTCGAGGTCCAGTCGTCGCTCGCCCTCTTTGAGCGGATCTTCGACTACCTGGAGATCCCCCAGGACATCGTCGACGCTCCGGACGCGGTTCCCCTGCCGTCGCGCCGCGTGGGCGCCGACATCGAGCTGGACCACGTGTACTTCCGCTACGACCCGGCCCACCTCACCGCCCAGCGGAGCGCGGTCCACGCCGACCAGGAGGCGCCCCGGCCGTGGGCCATCGAGGACCTCGAGATGCGCATCGCCCCGGGGCAGCTCGCCGCCATCGTCGGACCCACCGGGGCGGGCAAGACCACCGTCTCCTACCTGATCCCCCGGCTCTACGACGTGACCCTGGGAGCGGTGCGCATCGACGGGCACGACGTCCGGAGCTTGACCCTCGCCTCCATCGCCGACCAGCTCGGCATCGTGACCCAGGAGACCTACCTGTTCCACGCCTCGGTGCGGCGCAACCTCCTCTACGCCCGGCCCGACGCCACCCAGGAGGAGCTGGAGACGGCCTGCCGGGCCGCCTTCATCCATGACCGGATCACCGAGCTTGCCGAGGGCTACGACACCGTTGTCGGGGAGCGCGGATACCGCTTCTCGGGTGGCGAGAAGCAGCGCATCGCGATCGCCCGGGTGATCCTGAAATCTCCGCGCATCCTCATCCTCGACGAGGCGACCGCCGCCCTCGACACCACCAGCGAGCGGCTGGTGCAGGCCGCGCTGACCCCTCTGATCCGGGAGCGAACGACCATCGCCATCGCCCACCGGCTCTCCACCATCCTCGCCGCCGACGTCATCTTCGTCATCGACCACGGCCGTCTGGTGGAGCGGGGCACGCACGACGAGCTGCTCCGCATGGGCGGTCTCTACGCCACCCTCTACGAGCATCAATTCGCCCCTCAGGGGGCGACCGAGCGTGCGCCAGCCCGGAAATCGGCGCGCGCCGCGGACGGGGAGGTCGCGGACAGCACCGACCGGGCCCTCGCCGCCGGCGCCTGAGCCCCGCCTGCCCGATAGGGTGAGCCGGTCGCCTGATCCCGGGGCACAAACGCACCAGTCGCCTCATCCCCCAGCCCCCCACTCCCTGTCAGCCCGTTAAGGACAGGACGGTCCTTAACCCCCCTGAGAAAGGGTAACCCTGCCCGCTCGGCCGGCTCTCAGCCGGCGCGGAGCCCCCGGAAGAAGTCGCTCAGCAGCCGCCCGCACTCCTCTGCCAGCACTCCTTCGGTGACCTCCATCCGATGGTTGCTGGCGGGGTGGCGGAGCACGTCGTACACGCTGCGGTCGGCACCCTTCTTGGGGTCGCGGGCACCGTACACGCAGCGGTCGATCCGGGCCTGGACCATCGCCCCGGCGCACATCGGGCAGGGCTCCAGGGTGACCACCACGGTCACCCCCTCGAGCCGCCATCCCCCCAGCCGCCGGGCGGCGGCGCGCAGCACCCGCATCTCGGCATGCTCGGTGGCGTCGCCGCCTCGCTCCATCCGGTTGCCGGTGGCCGCGATCACGTTCCCGCCGGCCACCGCCAGAGCCGCCACCGGGACCTCACCGCGCCGGCCGGCCCGCGCAGCGAGTGCCAGGGCGCGGCGCATCAGCAGCTCGTCCTCTCGCATGCCCTACAGAGCTTGCACCTGGCGGGCCCCCTCCGGAGAGGTCCCTCCGCCCGCTACTCCGAGTACTGCTCGGCGATGCGTCGCAGCGAGTCCTGCCAGGTCTCGGCGGGGCCCTCGGCATCCGCTCCGCGAGGGAGCGAACGGCGGAGCCGTTCCCGGGTGCGGTCGATCTCGCGGTCCCGGCGACGCTCCTCGAGGGTGCGCACCGCTGCGACCGCATGATCGAGCTCGACGGCCACTTCCTTGATCGCATCCGGGCCGTCCGCCGACCGGAGGGTCCGGTTGAGCCGGGTGGCCGTCTCCGGGGTCAGCCGGGCTCCGGCATCGCGGAGCTGATCGGCGACACGCCGGCGGGCGCTCTCCAGACCACGGCGCCGCTTGGCCTCCTCCTCGGCCTCGGCCCGCTGCCGCTCTATCAACGCCCACCCCTCGTCGATGAGGCGCGGATATTGCCAGGCGAGGCTGAACTTCCCGGAGCTCATCCCCTCGACCAGCGCGGCGACCTGCGCCGAGAACTGCTGGCGGGGCTCCCCGGAGAGGTTGCCGATCAGGTCGGCGAGAATCGGACGCGCCTGGCCGTGGGCGCGACGCACCCAGCCGGGCAGGTGGAGGTGCTGCGGTTGGGGGACGTCGCCGGGACGGGCCGCGGCGACCAGGCCCTCAGGACGGTGGATGCCCGGCAGGTGCGGCCCGGGGCTGGCGACCGGCAGCCGGTGTCCGGCGCGCGGGGGTCGCGAGTTGGTCGTCCTGGTTTCGTCGGTCTCGGCCGGCTCCAGGGCGGACGGAAGCGGTGCGGAAGTAACTGTCACTCGAAGGACATGACTGTTTGGACGCCCGCATGGTACCTGACCGGCGCCGCGGCCCGCCCCCCCGTTACCTGAACGCCACCATCGGGCGGCATGCGAGGCTGCTCTGTGATCAGCGTCGCGCAGCCGCGGCCCGTGGCCGGCTCGCCCGCGGGGGCCTCAGGCCCGCGATCTCCGCCGACGGGCAGACGTCATTGAGGACGCAAACCGGACATCGGGGATGGCGCGCGGCGCAGACCCGGCGACCGTGCAGGATGAGCCGGAGGCTGAGGGCGGTCCACTCCGGGGCGGGGACCATGGAGCAGACGTCCTGCTCGATCTCCACCGGATCCGTCGACGCGGTGAGCCTGAGGCGAGCGGTGAGCCGGGTCACGTGGGTGTCCACGGCGAAGCCCGGCTTGCCGAAGGCGACGCCCAGGACGACGTTGGCGGTCTTGCGGCCGACGCCGCGGAGGGTCACCAGCTCCTCCATGCGGTCGGGCACCTCTCCACCGAAGCGCGCCACCACCTCCTCGCTCATCTCGATGATCGAGCGGGCCTTGGCCCGGAAGAAGCCGGTGCTGCGGATCAGCTCCTCCAGCTCGGCGGGATCGGCCCCGGCGAAGGCGGCCGCGTCGGGATAGCGGGCAAAGAGCCGGGGGGTCACCAGGTTGACCCGCTCGTCGGTGCACTGGGCGGAGAGGATGGTCGCGACCAGGAGCTGGAGCGGGCCTTGGTGAACGAGGGCGCACTCCGCCACCGGGTACTCAGCACCCAGGCGCTCGACGACTGTCGCCGCCCGATCGCGGGCGCCGCGGGGAAGACGGCGCTTGGTCGCCATGCACGGAAGGATCGCACCGCGGCGAGCGCCAGCGGCGCCGGCGCCCCTCCCGAGCCGCGGCCTTCCTACAATCGCGATGTCGCCATCGCGATGCCGGCCCACCCTATCGGAGGCTCACCGTGCGCCACAAGATCACCGTCGTCGGCGCCGGCAACGTCGGCGCCAGCGTGGCCCTGCGTCTCGCCGAGCGCGACTACGCCGACATCGTCTTGGTCGACATCGTCGAGGGCCTGCCGCAGGGCAAGGCACTGGACATCCTCGAGGCGGGGCCGGTGGTCGGACACGACAGCCAGGTCACGGGCACCAACGGCTACGAGGAGACCTCGGGCAGCGACATCGTGGTGGTCACGAGCGGCGTCGCCCGCAAGCCGGGGATGTCGCGCGACGACCTGGTGATGACCAACGCGGGCATCGTCAGCGGGGTGGTGCGGCAGGCTGCGGCGGCCTCCCCTCAGGCCGTGCTGATCATCGTCAGCAACCCGCTCGACGCCATGGCCCAGGTCGCCCTGGCGGTCAGCGGCTTCCCCCGGCGGCGGGTGATCGGGATGGCGGGGATCCTCGACACCGCGCGCTTCCGGACCTTCATCGCCCAGGAGCTGGGGGCGTCGGTGCGCGACGTCCAGGCCTATGTGCTGGGTGGGCACGGCGACACCATGGTGCCGCTCACCCAGCTGACCACGGTCGCCGGAAGGCCGGTGGCCCAGCTGATCGCCCCCGAGCGGCTGGAGCAGATCGTGCAGCGGACCCGCGACGGTGGCGCCGAGATCGTCAGCCTGCTCAAGACCGGCAGCGCCTACTACGCACCGGGTGCGGCGGTGGTCCAGATGATCGACGCCATCCTGCTCGACACCCAGCAGATCCTCCCCTGCAGCGTCCACCTCCACGGGGAGTACGGCGTCACGGGAGTGTTCAGCGGGGTCCCGGCCCGGCTCGGCTCGGGTGGGCTCGTCGAGGTGGTGGAGATGGACCTGAGCGGAGACGATCAGGCCGCCCTGCACCGCTCCGCAGCGGCGGTCGACGAGATCGTCGGGATCATCGAGGCCAACCGGCCCCAGATCGACCCCCTGATGCCGAGCCTCGTGCACCACGGCGAGGACTGACCGGGCTAACCCTCGCCGAGAGCCGGAGGCGGCTGCCCCTCGCCGAGAGCCAGAGGTGGCGGCTGTCCCTCGCCGAGAGCCAGAGGTGGCGGCTCGTCCTCGCCCCAGGTGGGCAGCGGCTCCGGGTCGGTGCCCGGTGTGGTCACGGTGGGGAGCTCCGGTCGCGGCGCCTTGAAGTGCATCCCCCACAAGGGACCGATCGACACCAGCAGCTCGAGCGCCGCCTTGCGAACGTCGGAGTCCCCCCACTCCGGCGTCCGGGAGTAGCGGTAAAAGGCGATGAAGGCGAGCACCATGGCCGCGAGGACCGCCGCCAGGATGATGGTTGCGATCACCGCTCTCGCCGCCTCACTCCCCACGCGGCAGGCCGCGAGGGGGCCCCTCCCCTTCTCACAGGGGCTCGCCGCCCCTCGGCGTCGCGGCAGAGCCGCGCTCGCCTCACCCCGCCCCCACCTTGGCGCGACGGCCACGCAGCTTGCGCGCCACCCATTGCACCGGGTCCCAATGGGCGTCGGCCACCCGCTCCTTGAGCGGGATGATCGCGTTGTCGGTGATGTGGATGAGCTCCGGACAGACCTCGGTGCAGCACTTGGTGATGTTGCAGTAGCCGAGCCCACCCGCATCGCGGAGCAGATCGCGGCGGTCGAGGATGTCCTTGGGGTGCATCTCCAGGCTCGCCGCCCGGACGAAGAAGCGCGGCCCGAAGAAGCGCGCGCTCAGGTCGTGGTTGCGGTTGACGTGGCAGACGTCCTGGCAGAGGAAGCACTCGATGCAACGCCGGTGCTCGTAGAGGCGGTCCAGGTCCATCTGCTGTATCCGCCACGGGGTGCCGTCATCGGGGGCCGCGGTGAAGGGCGGGATCAGCTTGTTGGTCTCGTAGTTGCGCGAGACGTCGGTGACCAGGTCCTTGATGAGGGGAAAGGACTTCATCGGCTGGACCGTGACCGGCCCGCGCGGCAGGGTGTCGATCCGGGTCTTGCACATCAGGACCGGGTGCCCATTGACCTCCGCGCTGCACGAGCCACACTTGCCGGCCTTGCAGTTCCAGCGGCAGGCGAGGTCGCTGTCCCCGTTGCGCTGCACCCAGTGCACGGCGTCGAGCACCACCATCTGGGTGACCTCGGGGACCTCGTAGGTCGCGTAGCCCATCTCGCCGCCGGGCTGGCCCTTGAAGACGCGCAAGGTGATGGTCTCCCCGGTGAGGCCGCTCTCGGGGGTGGGCGGCCCATCGCCCTGCTGGGGCGGCCCGCCACCCGGCTGAGGCGCCGCCGCGGCCATCAGTGCGCCTCCGAGCTCGGGGCCGCGACCTTGCCGGCGTAGTGTGAGGGCAGCGCGACGGGGTCGAAGAAGCGGCTCCGCGCCAGCCGGGTGACCACCTCGTCGGGCATCAGAGCGAGGGCGCGCTCCTCCACCTTCATGGCACCGCCCCGCTTGCGGGCCACCAGGTTGATCTGCCCGAGGTGGGCGTCCCTGTCGGGGAAGTCGAAGCGCCACTGCGAGCCCCGCGACTCACGGCGGGCGATGGCGCAGCGGACGATCGCCTCCGAGATCGTGAGCATGGACGAGACGTCGTGGCAGGTGTGCCAGCCGGGATTGAGCACGCGCCCGCCGCCGGCCCGCATCCGCTTGCTCCGCTCGGTGAGCTCCCCGATGGCCGTGAGCGCCCGGTTCAGCGACTCCTCGCTGCGGCCGATGCCGGCGTCGTCCTGCATCGCCTCCTGGAGCGCGCGGTGGAGGATGTAGGAGTTCTCCGCCTTCTCCCCGAGGTCGTGCGCGAGCGGCAGGAGGACCGCCGCCTCCGCGTCCGCGAGCTGCTTCTTGGAGACGGCCGGCTTGGCGCCCAGCCCCTTGGCGGCGTCAGCGGCCGCCTCGCCGGCGCGCCGGCCGAAGACCAGGATGTCGCCCAGCGAGTTGCCCCCCAGCCGGTTGGCCCCGTGCAGCCCCGCCGCCGCCTCGCCGGCGGCGTAGAGCCCGGGTACGGTGCTCGCCGCGGTCTCCGCGTCGACCCGGATGCCCCCCATCGTGTAGTGGATGGTCGGGCCGACCTCCATCGGCTCCTTGCTGATGTCCACCCCGGCCAGGGCCTCGAACTGATCGCACATCGAGGGGAGACGCCTGCGGATGTCAGCGGCGCTGCGCCTGCTCGCGATGTCCAGGAAGGCGCCGCCATGGGGCGAGCCCCGGCCCGCGACCACCTCCTTGTAGATGGAGCGAGCCACCACGTCGCGGCTGGAGAGGTCCTTCTTGACCGGGTCGTACCGCTCCATGAAGCGCTCACCCTCGGAGTTGCGCAGGATGCCGCCCTCGCCCCGGACCGCCTCGGTCACCAGGATCCCGCGCGCGCCCGGCGGCCAGATCATCCCCGTGGGGTGGAACTGGACAAACTCCATGTCCTGCAGCTCGGCGCCCGCCTCATAGGCCATGGCGGCGCCGTCGCCGGTACCCTCCCAGCTGTTGGAGGTGTAGCGGAACATCCGGCCCCAGCCGCCGCTCGCCATCACCACCGCGCCGGCGCGGATGACGATCAGCTCGCCGCTGTTGCGGAGGTAGCCGAAGGCACCGCAGACGCGGTCGCCGTGGGTGAGCAACCGGGTGAGCGTGCACTCCATGAGCACGTCGGTCCCGGCCGTGTGCACCATCCTGTCCTGGAGGGTGCGGATCAATTCGAGCCCGGTGCGATCCCCCACGTGGCACAGCCGCTTCCAGCTGTGAGCTCCGAAGGCCCGCTGCATGATCAGCCCATCGTCGGTGCGGTCAAACAGCCCACCCCAGCGCTCCAGCTCATAGACCCGGTCGATGACCTCACGGCTGTAGAGGTCGACCATCCGCCAGTTGTTGATGAGCTGGCCGCCCAGCATGGTGTCGGCGAAGTGGACCTCCCAGCTGTCGGGGGTGTCGAGGTTGGCGAGCCCGGCGGCGATGCCGCCCTCGGCCATGACGGTGTGGGCCTTGCCGAGCAGCGACTTGCTGACCACCAGGGTCGAGCAGCCGGCCTCCGCCGCGGCGATGGCGGCGCGCAGCCCGGCGCCGCCCGCGCCCACCACGAGCACGTCGCACTCCCGGGTCTGGTAGCTCTCGCTCATTTGACCAGGAGGTGGGGGTCGGGCATGCCGGCCTGGAGGAGGCGGATGTAGACCTCGGCGGCCACCACGCTGAACATGCTGACCCAGGCCCAGAGGGCGTGGTGACCGTTGAAGACGGTGACCCAGCGCCAGAGCCGGAAGCGGGCCTTGCCGGCCTGGGAGCATGAGTAGCAGTCGAGGCCTCCACCGGCGGCGTGGCGGAAGGCGTGGCAGCCCAGGCTGTAGCCGGAGAGCAGGACTGCGTTGACCAGCAGGATCAGGGTGCCGAGGCCGAGGTAGAGGTGGCCGCCATCGTCGAAGGAGGCGAAGGCGTCCACCCAGAGCAGGATCACGACGATGGCCGCCGGGTACCAGAAGAAGCGGTGCAGATTGTTGAGCACCATGGGGAGCCGGCTCTCGCCCCGATAGCCGCGGCGCCGGAGCTCACCGATCGCGCAAGACGGCGGGTCCCAGAAGAAGGCGCGGTAGTAGGACTTCCGGTAGTAGTAGCAGGTGGCCCGGAAGCCGAGCGGGGCCCAGAGCACCCAGAGGGCCGGGGTCACCGGCCCGGTCTTCCAGATCAGCGGCGAGAAGAAGGGAGAGAGGTAGTTGGCGTGCTCGCTGATGTGGTTGGGCCCCGGTCCGAAGAAGGAGGTCCAGATCGAGTACCCGGTGAAGGCGCCCAGGACTGCCACGATGGCGAGGGGCTGTGCCCACCAGGGGGTGGCGCGGCTCAGCCTTGCTCGGAGCCCGATTCCGTGGTCACCCTTCGCGACCGCGGCCACCGGCGACACCTGCGCTGCCATCGGGGATCGATCCTAGCGAATTCGGGACGTGTGGCAGTGGCCGAGGTGGGGCTTCCGCCCCGATCGCGGCCGCCCACAGGATTCGCGGGCCTGTTTCGCACACCCTGACGCTTGGCACGAATCGCCAGGTTCCTGGTAATCTCGATCTCCAGCCCGACGACGGCCCCGCGCAGGCCCGCGGTCCGGGGAGCTTCCGGCCGGCGCCAGTCGGGTGTCCGCCCGCCCATCAGCCGGAGCAGCCCTCCCGCACCATGCCACCACAGCCCGGCCTACCCGAACACCTGAGCGACCCGTACCGGGTGCGGGGCCTCAACGATCCGCGGCTGCACCACGACACCTGCGGGGTCGCTTTCGTGGCCACCCTGCATCGGGAGCCGACCCACAAGATCGTGAGCTCCGGGCTGGAGGCACTCTGCAACCTCGGCCACCGTGGGGCCACCGGTTCGGACCCGCTGAGCGGCGACGGCGCGGGCATCCTGATCCAGATCCCCGACGCCCTCCTCCGCCGCGACACCGGCATCCCGCTGCCCGGGGCGGGTGCCTACGGCGTGGGGATGGCCTTCCTCCCCCAGGACGCCGCCACCCGTGCGGACTGCGAGGCCCTGGTCGCCACCGCCTGCCATGACGAGGGGCTGCACCTGCTCGGCTGGCGCGAGGTCCCGGTGGAGCCCTCGTGCGCGGGGCCGACCGCACTCGCCGGGATGCCGGTCATCCGCCAGCTCGTCGTCGGCGCCTTTGGGCTGGAGGGCGATCCGCTGGAGCGCCGTCTCTACGTCCTGCGCCGGGTCATCGAGCGGCGCAGCGACGCGGTGGGGCTGACCCGCGACCGCTTCCATCTGGCGAGCCTCAGCAGCCGCACGGTCGTGTACAAGGGGATGCTCACCGCCGACCAGCTCTCCACCTTCTACCCGGACCTCCGCGACCCCGTCACCGTCTCGCGGCTCGCCATGGTCCACGCCCGATTCTCGACCAACGTCCTGCCCCGCTGGGACCTGGCCCAGCCCTTCCGGCTGAGCGCCCACAACGGCGAGATCAACACGCTGCGCGGCAACGTCAACTGGATGCGGGCCCGCCAGTCGAAGTTCCGCAGCCCGCACTACGGCGCCGACATCAGCAAGCTCCGCCCGGTGATCGACGAGCTGGGCTCCGACTCGAGCCAGTTCGACAACGCGCTCGAGCTGCTCACCATGGCCGGTCGCTCGGTCGAGCACGCGATCATGATGATGATCCCCGAGGCCTGGGACCGGAACCCGCTCATGGACGAGGAGCGGCATGCGTTCTACGAGTTCCACGCCTCCCTCATCGAACCCTGGGATGGCCCCGCGGCGATCGCCTTCACCGACGGCCGTCTGATCGGCGCCACCCTCGATCGCAACGGCCTCCGGCCGGCCCGCTGGCTGGTCACCGAGGACGGGTGGGTGGTGATGGCCTCCGAGGCCGGGGTGCTGCCGATCTCCGAGGACCGGATCGTCAAGAAGTGGCGGCTGGAGCCCGGCCGCCTCCTCCTCATCGACACCGAGGCCGGCGAGATCCTCGACGACGACGCCGTGAAGAGCGTGCTCAGCCGGCGCCACCCGTACGCCGATTGGATCCGCCAGGGGGCCGTCCGCCTCGACGAGCTGGCCCGGATCGCCGACCCGCCCGACCCCGACTCCGGCACCCTCCTCATCCGGCATCGCATCTTCGGCTACACCGAGGAGGAGCTGAAGGTGCTCCTCGCCCCGATGGCGAGAGACGGAGAGGAGCCGGTCGGCTCGATGGGCAACGACGCTCCTCTGGCCGTCCTCAGCGATCGGCCGGTCAACCTCTTCGCCTACTTCAAGCAGCTCTTCGCCCAGGTCACCAACCCGCCCATCGACCCGATCCGCGAGGAGCTGGTGATGTCGCTGGCGACCAGCCTCGGGGCGGGGGGCAACCTCCTCGAGCAGGGGCCCGCCCAGGCCAAGCGGCTGGAGGTGCCCACGCCGATCCTGAGCAACGCCGACCTGGAGACGATCCGCCACGTCACCCAGCGCCAGTTCCCGGCCGCCACCATCTCCATGACCTTCCACTCCAACGGCGGGGTCCGGGCGATGGAGCAGGGCCTGGAGCGGATCTGCCGTCTCGCCTCGGAGAAGATCCGCGAGGGGTACACGGTGCTGGTCCTCTCCGACCGGCACGTCGACGCCGACCACGCTCCCATCCCCGCGCTGCTCGCCACCGCCGCCGTCCACCACCACCTGGTCCGGGACCACACCCGAAGCGGGGTGGGCATGGTGATCGAGACGGGTGAGGCCCGGGAGGTGATGCACATCGCGCTCCTGGTCGGCTTCGGTGCCGAGACGGTCAACCCCTATCTCGCCCTGGAGACGATCGGCGAGCTGCATCGCCGGGGGCTGCTGCCCGCCGGGACCGACGTCGCCCGAGCCAAGGAGCGATACATCCACGCCCTCTACAAGGGGGTGCGGAAGGTCATCTCGAAGATGGGCATCTCCACCATCGACTCCTACTCGGGTGCCCAGATCTTCGAGGCCGTCGGGCTCGCTCCCGAGCTGGTCAACCGCTACTTCCCGGGCACGGCGTCGCGGATCGGTGGGATCGGCCTGGATGTGGTCGCCGAGGAGACCCTGATCCGCCACCGGACGGCCTTCCCGGAGCGGAGCGTGGACCCGCTCAGCCTCCCCGGCGGCGGCGAGTACCAGTGGCGTCGCGACGGGGAGTCGCACAACTGGAACCCCTCCACGATCAGCCTCCTCCAGCACGCGGTGCGATCGGGGGGTCACCAGACGTACGACGCCTTCGCCGCCGAGGTCAACGACGAGAGCCGGACCCTCAGGACGCTGCGCGGGCTCTTCGACATCCAGGGCGACCGCGAGGCCGTCCCCCTCGACGAGGTCGAGCCCGCCACCGAGATCGTCCGTCGCTTCTGCACCGGGGCGATGTCCTTCGGCGCCATCTCCAAGGAGATGCACGAGACGCTGGCCATCGCCATGAACCGGATCGGCGCCAAGTCCAACACCGGAGAGGGCGGGGAGGACCCGGAGCGCTACGTCGTGGACCCCAACGGCGACAACCGGCGAAGCGCGATCAAGCAGGTGGCCTCGGGCCGCTTCGGCGTCACCGCCAACTACCTGGTGAACGCGGACGAGCTCCAGATCAAGATCGCCCAGGGGGCCAAGCCCGGTGAGGGCGGGCAGCTCCCCGGCAACAAGGTCGACGCGGTCATCGCCCGGCTCCGCTACTCCACCCCCGGGGTGGGCCTCATCTCGCCGCCTCCCCACCACGACATCTACTCGATCGAGGATCTGGCCCAGCTCATCCACGACCTCAAGATGGCCAACCCCGAGGCTCGGATCAGCGTCAAGCTGGTCTCCGAGGTCGGGGTGGGCACGGTCGCCGCCGGGGTCGCCAAGGCGAGGGCCGACCACATCGTCATCGCCGGTTACGACGGCGGCACCGGCGCCTCCCCCCTCTCCTCGGTCAAGCACGCGGGCGTGCCGTGGGAGCTGGGGCTCTCCGAGACCCAGCAGGTGCTGGTGGCCCAGGGGCTGCGCAGCCGGGTCGTCCTCCAGGTCGACGGCCAGCTCAAGACCGGCCGCGACGTGCTGGTCGGGGCCATGCTCGGCGCCGACGAGTTCGGCTTCAGCACCGCCCCGCTGATCGCCTCCGGCTGCGTGATGATGCGGGTCTGCCATCTCAACACCTGCCCGGTGGGGATCGCCACCCACGACCCTGAGCTGCGCAGGCGGTTCACCGGCACGCCCGAGCACGTGATCGCCTTCATGCTCTTCGTGGCCGAGGACGTGCGCGAGCGGATGGCGGCGCTCGGATTCCGCCGCTTCGAGGAGCTGATCGGTCGCTGTGACCTGCTCCGTCCCCGCGCCGGCGTCGAGCACTGGAAGGCGCGCCTGCTCGACCTCTCGGCTCTGCTTCGCCGCGCCGATGCCCCCGCCGAGGAGACCCGGCACACGCGGGCCCAGGAGCACCACCTCGGAGACGTCCTCGACCAGCGGCTCATCGAGCTGGCCACCCCGGCTCTGGAGCGCGGTGACCCGGTCCGGCTAAAGCTGCGGGTGCGCAACGTCGACCGCACCGTCGGCGGCATGCTGAGCGGCGCGGTCGCCCGGCGCTATGGCGAGCACGGGCTCCCCGACGACACCATCCGGATCGATCTGCACGGCTCGGCGGGCGGCTCCTTCGGCGCCTGGCTGGCGCCCGGGATCACCCTCAGCCTGCGCGGCGAGGCCAACGATTACGTCGGCAAGGGCCTCTCGGGCGGCCGGCTGATCATCTCCTCCCCGCCGAACGTCGCCCGCGCCGCCGAGGACAACGCGGTGATCGGCAATGTCGCCCTCTACGGGGCCACCTCCGGCGAGCTGTTCGTCAACGGCGTGGCCGGCGAACGCTTCGCGGTCCGGAACAGCGGCGCGGTGGCTGTCGTCGAGGGTGTGGGCGACCACGCCTGCGAGTACATGACGGGAGGCCGAGTCGTCGTCCTCGGCCGCTGCGGGCGCAACCTCGCCGCCGGCATGAGCGGGGGCATCGCCTACGTGGTCGACCTTGACGGCCGCCTCCACGAGCACTTCAACCTGGCCATGGTGGGGTTGGAGGAGCTGGATCGGGAGGACGCCCGATTCCTCCATGATGTGATCGAGCGCCACCACGCGTACACCGGGAGCCTGCTCGCCGGCCGCATGCTCCACGACTGGAAGACAGCCCTCGCCAGCTTCGTCAAGGTCATGCCCAACGAGCTGCGCCGAGTCCTCAGCCTCAAGCAGCGTCTGGACGTCCCCGCGTGATCGGGGCGCGCACTGCAACCCGGGCCCTCCCGGGGGTTGAAGGCCACCCGTGAGTCGCACCGGTTTCCTCGAGCACGCGCGCGAACCGCGGCCCAAACGCCCGGTCGCGGTGAGGGTGGGCGACTACCGCGAGGTCTACGTCCCCCACCCGCTGCCGACGCTGCGCACCCAGGCGGCGCGCTGCATGGACTGCGCGGTCCCCTTCTGCCACCAGGGCTGCCCGCTCGGCAATCTGATCCCGGAGTGGAACGAGCTGGTCCACGACGACTCGTGGGAGCAGGCGATCATCCGCCTCCACGCCACCAACAACTTCCCCGAGTTCACCGGAACCCTCTGCCCGGCTCCCTGCGAGCCGGCCTGCGTGCTCGCCATCAACAGCGAGCCGGTGACCATCAAGGACATCGAGCTGTCGATCATCGACCGTGCCTTCGAGGAGGGATGGGTGCGCGCCCAGCCCCCCGGCTTCCGCACCGGCAAGCGAGTGGCCGTGGTGGGCTCCGGGCCGGCCGGTCTCGCCGCCGCGCAGCAGCTCAACCGGAGCGGGCACCGTGTGACCGTCTACGAGAAGGCGGACCGTCCCGGTGGATTGCTGCGCTATGGGATCCCGGACTTCAAGATGGAGAAGCGCCGTCTCGACCGCCGCCTCGCCCTGCTCGAGGCGGAGGGCATCGTCTTCGAGTGCAACTACGAGATCGGCCGCGCCATCTCCGCCGAGGAGCTGCGCAGCCGCTTCGACGCGGTGATGCTCTGCGTCGGTGCCGAGCGCGCCCGCGACGTCCACATCCCGGGACGGTCGCTACCCGGGGTGCACCGGGCGATGGACTACCTGGTCCAGCAGAACCGCAGGGTCGCCGGCGAGCCCGCCGGAGCGGAGCGCGCCATCTCGGCCACGGGCCGCAGGGTGGTGATCATCGGGGGCGGCGACACCGCCGCCGACTGCCTCGGCAACGCCCACCGCGAGGGCTCCGCGTCGGTCGAGGTCCTCTCCGTCTACCCGGAGCCGCCGCGGACGCGCCCCGCCGGCAATCCCTGGCCCGAGTGGCCGCTGGTGCTCCAGACCCATCCAGCGCACGAGGAGGGGGGACGGCGCCAGTACGGGGTGATGGTGACCGGATTCCACGGGAGTGAGCGCATCGAGGCGATCGAGACGGTGGAGTGCGAGGTTCGGCGTGAGGGCGGCGGAAGGGAGTTCACGCCACGGCCGGGAACCGAGCGCCTCATGCCCGCCGACCTGGTCCTGCTCGCCATCGGCTTCGACGGGGTGGCCTGCCGGCCCCTGGTTGAGGGCCTCGGCGGCCGCGTCACCCATTCGGGGGCGATCGCGGTCGATGCCAACTTCCGCGCCGCGCCCGGCGTCTTCGCGAGCGGCGACGCCACCCGTGGAGCCTCGCTGATCGTGTGGGCGATCGCCGAAGCGCGCCAGGCAGCGGCTGCCTGCGACCGTTTCCTCACGCCCGCACCCTAGGGCTGGGTCGGGCTCCCCGCAGCGGGTCAGCGACGCTCGGCGAGCGCGAAGGACGGGCGGAGGACCGTCTCGCCCATCAGCCAGCGATCCACGGCTGCGGCGGCGTTGCGGCCCTCGGCGATGGCCCAGACGACCAGGCTCTGGCCGCGGCTCATGTCCCCGCAGACGAACACCCCCTCGCGGCTCGTGGTCCACTTCGCGTCGCGACCCACGTTGCCCCGGGCGTCCAGCTCCACGCCGAGCTGGGCGAGCATCGGGGAGCGCTCCGGCCCGACGAAACCGAGGGCCAGGAGGACCAGGTCGCAGGGCAATTCCATCTCGGTCTCGGGCACCACGGCGAAGGCAGGCCGCCCGCCGTCCATGGTCATGGCGACCTGCGCCAGCACCAGTCCGGCCAGCTGCCCGCGCCCGTCACCCAGGAATCGCTGAGTGGAGACCGACCAGAGACGTTCGCCGCCCTCTTCGTGAGCCGCGGAGGTGCGCAACTGCAGCGGCCAGAGGGGCCACGGGGTGCTCGGGTCACGCCGCTCCGGAGGCTGGGGCATGATCTCCAGCTGGTGGACGCTGCTCGCCCCCTGTCGATGGGCGGTCCCCAGGCAGTCGGCACCGGTATCGCCGCCGCCGATCACCACCACCCGGCGGCCCCGGGCGCTCACCGGGGATTCGTCCAGATCGCCCTCCTGGACACGATTGGCCAGGGGCAGGTACTCCATGGCCTGGTGGACCCCGTGCAGGTCCCGGCCCGGGATCGGCAGGTCGCGGGGAACGGTCGCCCCCCCGGCCAGCACCAGCGCGTCGACGTCGGCGAGGAGCTGATCGGCGCGGAGATCCCGGCCCACCTCGACCCCGGTCTCGAAGACGGTCCCCTCGGCGCGCATCTGATCCAGGCGGCGGTCCAGGATGCACTTCTCGAGCTTGAACTCCGGGATGCCGTAGCGGAGGAGACCGCCCGGGCGGTCGTCACGCTCGTAGACGACCACATGGTGGCCGGCTCGGACGAGCTGCTGGGCAGCGGCCAGGCCTGCCGGGCCGCTGCCGACCACCGCCACCCGCTTGCCCGTCCTCATCGCGGCGGGCCGGGGCACCACCCAGCCCTCGCTCCAGGCGACCTCGGCGATCTGCTTCTCGATCGGGGAGATGGTCACCGGCTCGTCGTTGATCGAGAGCACGCAGGAGGCCTCGCAGGGCGCCGGACAGATCCGCCCGGTGACCTCCGGGAAGTTGTTGGTGGAGTGGAGGCGCTCGGCGGCCTCCCGCCACTGCTCCCGGTGGACGAGATCGTTCCACTCGGGGATGAGGTTGCCGAGCGGGCAACCGTTCAGGCAGAAGGGGGTGCCACAGCCCATGCAGCGCGACGCCTGGTCGGCCGTGTCCTTGGGAGAGGCGGGCTCGTACACCTCGTGCCAATCCCGCACCCTCTCCTCCACCGGCCGGCGGGTGGGGCTGCTTCGTCCTCGGGTGAGGAATCCCCTCGGATCAGCCATGGACGGGAACCCTCAGGACGCGAGCCCACCGCGGTGTGACCCCGGAGGCGGGCAGGCAAAGTTGGGTTGGCAGCATCGCAGGCACTCTCACCGGCGAGATTACCGGTTCACGGCCTCCGCGCACATGGGCCGCAGGTCCCCGCCCTCGCGGGCCTGTCGTACTCTCCCCGCCATGATCGGCACGGAGCGGCGCTATCTGACGACACCCGGCGCCCTCGCCTTTGCCCACCGGGGCGGCTCCCTGGAGCATCCTGAGAACACCATGGTCTCGTTCGGGGCCGCGGTCGACCTCGGCTATCTCCACCTCGAGACCGACACCCAGCTCACCCGCGACGGCGTCCTGATCGCGTTCCACGACCAGACCCTCGACCGGGTCACCGACCTCACGGGCCAGGTCTCGAGCCGCAACCTCGACGAGGTCCGGCGGGCCGACGCCGCCTACAGGTTCAGCCTGGACGGGGGGCGATCCCACCCGCTCCGCGGCACGGGGATCGGTGTCCCCACCCTCGAGGAGGTGCTGCGCGCCTTCCCGCTGACGCGGTTCAACATCGACGCCAAGACCTGGCGAGTGGTCGGCCCCCTGGCGGCCCTGATCGAGCGGCTGGGGGCCGCCGACCGGATCTGCATCGGTTCCTTCTCGGACGGCCGGCTGCGCCGATTCCGCCGCCTGAGCGGCGGGCGGGTCTGCACCTCGATGGGGCGGGACGCGATCATCACCGCCCGGCTCACCTCGCTGGCCGGGCGGATGCCCGCCCTGGGAGCCTCCTGCGTCCAGGTGCCAACCTCTCAGTGGGGGGTGCGGGTCGTCGACCGCGCCTTCGTCCGAGCCGCCCACCGGGGCGGACTCCAGGTCCACGTCTGGACCATCGACGATCGCGCCGAGATGGAGCGGCTGCTCGACCTCGAGGTGGACGGGATCATGAGCGACCGGCCCACCCTGCTCCGTGAGGTGCTCCAGGACCGCGGTCGGTGGGCCGGGGCGGAGATGGGTGGCCAGAGGGATTTGAACCCTCGACCTCCTGATCCACAGTCAGGCACTCTAACCAGCTGAGCTATGGCCACCGCAGAGGGATCGCGCCAGCGGGTGGCG
>Ga0181517_10001118_pt1 | contig 30969 bp, 11 predicted proteins | sample PEATcosm2014_Bin_31_FD_119748 | JGI IMG/M metagenome (GOLD analysis project Ga0181517, IMG submission 119748) | Peatland microbial communities from MTU Mesocosm Facility, Houghton, MI, USA - PEATcosm2014_Bin01_30_metaG | ecosystem: Environmental > Terrestrial > Soil > Wetlands > Peat | place... | reverse complement strand
TCCCTGAAGCACCGTAAAGGTTACCGTGCCACTGTTCACGGTTCCAGATGGGCTGGTGACTGTCGCCGACAGCGTTATAGATTGCGCGCTGGCGCTGAATGTTGCCGTTGCGTTGGTTGCCGCAGTGGTCGTGCCCGCTGCGCTAATCGCGAGGGTATGTGAGGTGTCGGTGCTGGCGTCGAACGATGCGGTCCCGCTGTAGGCGGCCTGGATCGTGTAGGTGCCTCCCGAGGTGCCTCCGGGCAATGTGTAACTGACGCTGGCCGCACCGTTCGTCACCGAACCGGAGACCGCGGTCCCGACCGGCGTGATTCCGTGAAGTACGGTAAAGGTCACGGTGCCCGCATCGACGATACCCGCTGTGCTTGTGACCGTTGCCGATAGCGCCACATTCTGCGATGTCGCGCTATAGGTTGCAGTCGCGTTCGATGCTGTAGTTGTGGTGGACGCTTGTCCCACAGTGAATGGACTGCTGGTGGCTGAGATAGATAACGCCGTGGGAGTGGTATTCGGATTCAGCGTCAAGTCGGCAGTGAGCGTATCGTTGCCAACCAGGTTTATCTGCAAGCCGGAGTAAGTTGCGATGCCAGTGGCGTCGTTGATCGCCGTGGAACCACCTGTTAAAGTGCCAGTCCCGTTCAACGTCAGCGGGATGGTGACAGTGGGCAGCGGCGTTGCCGTGACTACAAACGGATTATTGCTCTCAAGGAGCGTGACCCCGGCGGTGAAGTTAGTGTCCGGGGTTACATTTGCCGGCGGATCGGTACTGAAGGTTAATGAATAGTTGGTCTGAACCGCGCCTGCGTCCTGGCAGACGGTGGCGTCGTATGTGGTTGTGCGCGGCAAGCCCCGCTGATCGGTACCGGTCGCGGACGACGGACTGATGGCGCAGATTACCGGACTGCCGGGCAGCGGGATCATGGTCTGTGTTGGGCCGCCGTAATTGCCCAGCGGGGCAAGCATGGGATTAACATTCGATGTGCCGCTGCTGCTTGTGCCAACCACGTTGCCGCCGCCGCTCGTCGGGGCGTAGTTGCCCAGTATGTCAGCGTACCCGGCGACGGCGGCACAAGTTGAGCTGGTGCTGTTTCCGGCCACGACGCTGTTCGCCAGCGTCACCGTAGCGCCGACCACGGCGATGCCACCGCCGCCGGCGCCGCTGGCGGCACCGCTGCAAGTGGCGGAGTTGCCGGAGACGGTGCTGCCGGTCAGCGTGAAGGAATTTGTGCTGCTAATGCCGCCGCCATTGGCGACGCAGGAAGAACTGTTACATGCAGCAGAGTTGCCGGAGAAGGTGCTATTGGTGACCATCAGCGTGCCGGCGCTAAAGAGGCCGCCTCCACTCGCGGCGGTGTTGTTTGTAAACGTGCTGGTGGAAAGCGTGAGGGTGGCGCCGGGGTTATTGAAAATGCCGCCGCCTTCGATGGCTGCATTGGCGGAGATGGTGCTCATGCTAACCGTCAATGTGCCTGCATTGAAGATGCCGCTGCCCTGCGAAACCGTCACCGTCGCCCCTGTGCCCGTGGGATCGCTGACTGTGACCGACGGCGCCGTGTATCCAGTGCCGGGGTTAGTTACATAGATGGCCGAGATCGCACCGCCTGAAACTGTCGCCGTTGCGGTCGCGCCCGTGCCAGTGGGGTCGTTAATCGTTACTGCGGGGTTTGTATATCCGGTGCCGCCAGAGGTGACCGCGACTCCGGCAACTATGCCCGAATTAAGCGAGAGATTTGCGCCGGTAACGATCAGGTGGGCAATGGCCGCACCTGTGACCCCAGAGTTCACAATGAAGTCCGTCAACCCATTGTTTCCGCTCACCGTCACCAGGTTCTTGAGCGTTGCACCGCTGCCCGTCGTCGGGCCGGTGATAGTGGTATTCGACGGAATGTTCAGCGTGGCGCTGGTGAGCGTGATGGTGTTTTGCGCCGCGGTATTCGAGGCGGTAAACACGGTTGGGTCAAACGTGATGTTTCCGGAGCCATTGGCAGCGGCGCTGGCAAGCGCAGCCCGCAGCGAACCGGCCCCGGAATCGTTGGTGTTGGTCACCACGAAGCTCGGAACGGTGACCGAGATGTTCGCGGTCGTACCCGTGATGCTTGAAGTGACTGTATCTGTGGCCGTGATTGTCTGGCTGCCCACCGTCATCAGCGTTGCTGAGAATGTGCCCGAGCCATTGGTCAGTGTGCTGTTGGCCGGAAGCAGGGCGCTGCTATCTGTACTGGTGAAATGAATCGTGCCGGTGTAGCCCGTAGTCGGATTGTTGAATGCGTCGAGCGCTGTGACCGTAAAGTTGAAGGCTCCGGCAACGTATGCAGATGCGGGAGCAGCAACCATGAAGTGCGTGGCGGGCGCAGGAGCAACCGACGCCATGCCTGTGCCCATCGCGGGGTTGCCCACTGCAGGTGTAACGGTGACCGTGAAGATGTAGGAGCTACTCGCAGCGTAGGTATGGGTGCCGCTGACTGTATAAGGAGTGCCGGCTCCGCCGGGCTGAGTAATGGTTCCAGCCGAAGTGGTTCCATCACCCCAGGCGATTGTGGCTGCGAAATCGGCTAGCGGGTCCAGATCGCCGGTGTTCTCGTTGAAGGTAGCCACCGCACCGCTGAATGCAGATTCGGCCACGGCCGAAATCGGGTTCGCCGTAACGCTCACCGCGAAATAGGTAAACTGGTCAGCCGCAGTTGTGGCGCTGGTACCGAAAGAGTTGGTCACAGTGACATCTACTATGCCGGTGCCAGCGGGGGAAGTTGCGGAGATGGTAGTGGGATTGACGATCGTGAAGCTGGAGGCTTGGGTTGCGCCAAAGTGGACGGCCATTGTGCCGTTAAAGTTGGTTCCGGTAATGGTCACCGCTGTTCCACCCAAGGGAGCGCCGCTGGAGGGCGCGATCGAGGTCACCGTCGGAACTGGTTCGGTCAGGGCAAAGTCGCTGCTGGTTGCAGTAACGCTGGGTGGAGCAGGCAAAGTGGCAATCAGCGTGAGGTTCGGCAGCGCGGTCGGGTTAGTGACAGTGAGCGTGTAGGATGCCACGCCGTTCGCGCCGGTGGTTTCGTTAACGGGAGAGCCTGCCAGAGTTCCACCGCCGCTCAGCGTTATCGGAATCGCGACTCCGGCGAATGGGTTGCCGCTTTCGGTCAATGTAACGGCTGCCGGGAAGGAGACGCCTGCGGCCTCAGTCACTGCCGGGTTGGTGGTAAAGCTGAGCGCGTAGTTGGTCTCGGCTGAGCCTGCGTCCTGGCAGGTGGTGGCGCCGTATGTGGTGGTGCGCGGCAGGCCCCGCTGATCGGTACCGGTCGCGGACGAGGGGCTGATCACACAGATCGCCGGACTGCCCGGCAGCGGAATCATGGTCTGCGTTGGCCCGCCGTAATTGCCCAGCGCAGCCAACAGTGGGTTCAACGGCGATGCCGATGTACCAACCTGGTCGCCATCTGTGCCATTGGAAATTCCTGACATGCCCGTGCCGTCGCCGATCAGGTTGTTGCCGCCATCGGTGGCCATGCCGTCAACATCCGGGTCGGAAGACGATGCCGTGTTACCTGCGACAATGCTGCTGGTTAACGTCAAGGTGCCGCCGGAAATGTAAATGCCGCCACCGTCGTATCCCGAGTTTCCAGCGATGGTGCTGTTGGACACGGTCAGTGAGGTGCCACCGCTCAAGATGGCCCCGCCGTTGGCGCTGGCGGTGTTACCGGAGATTGTGCTCTCAGATAAACTGACGGCGCCGCCTGACTCATTAACGATTGCTCCGTAGGTGCCGGAGTTGCCGGAGATGGTGCTGCCGATGATGGTCAGGCTTGCACCGTAGTCATTAAAGATGCCGCCGGTGCCGACCGTGGAGTTATTGCCGGAGATTGTGCTGTTTTGAATCGTGAGCGCAGCCTGGTAACCGTTGTCGATTGCACCACCGTTGCCGGCAGTATCATTTCCGTTGGTGATTACCAGGTTATTAATGGCCGCGTCGATCGCATTGGAAGCAGTAGTAAATACCGGGAAGTTGCTGGCAGCGCCTCCGCCTGCGACCGTCACCAGGTTGGTCAGCGTTGCTCCACTGCCCGTCGTTGGACCGTTGACGCTTGCATTCGACGGAATGTTCAGCGTGCCATTCGTCAAAGCGATGGTCTTGGCCGAGGCAAATTTCGTCGAGTCGAACGTGATGCTTCCCGAGCCTTGATTGGCTGCGGCAAGCAACGCATCGCGCAGGCTGCATGAAGCATCCGAACCGGTTCCAGGCGTGGCCTGGATGGTGCAATTTGAGGCAGTGCCTGCATCGTCGGTCGATGAGGTCACGACAAAACCCGGAATCGTAACGCTGATAGCCCCGCTGGTCGCTACAAAACTGTTCGCGGAATCGGTTGCCGTGATGGTTTGGGCGCCGACTGTCTCCATCGTTGCTGGGAACGTGCCGGTTCCATTGGTGATACCGCTGCTTCCGGGGAGAACCGCGTTGGGATCGGTGCTGGTGAAGACTACCGTGCCGCCGTAGCTGGTGGCCACGTTGCCATAAAGGTCATAGGCGGTCACCGTGAAACTGAGGGGCGAACCGGCATAGGCCGACGACGGCGCGACTACTCCGATGCGTGTCGCCGCGCCTGGCTGGACGGTGAATGAGCCTGTACCGGTAATTGAGGGGTTGGATACGTCCGTGGCCGTAATTGTGTCGACCCCGGCAGTTTTGAGCACTGCGGACTGGGAGCCGACTCCATTAACCAGGGTGACCGGTCCCAGATTGACGAATCCCGGATCGGAGCTGGTGAACGCTACTGTCCCGTTGTATGAGGTTGCCAGGTTGTTCTCTGCGTCGTATGCGTAAATATTGAACCCGAACGCCGTGTAGAACGGCTCGGGCCCGCCCGGAATCACGAGATGCGTCGCGGCGCCGGGACTGACGTTGATCGTGAAGCTCTGGGTAGCATTGGGCAAGGTGCCGTTCTGAGCGGTGATAGTGATGGGGTAAGAGGCCGCCAGAGTGGCTGTGCCCATGATGCTGGCGGTTCCATTGCCGTTGTCGATGAAGGTTACGCCAGACGGCAGCGCTCCGCTCTCGCTCAATGTGGGTGTGGGAGTGCCGGTGGTGGTGACCGTGAATGACCCGGCCGTCCCAGCCGTGAATGTTGCGCTGCTGGCGCTGGTGATGGCAGGCGCACCACTCGCAACAGTGAAGTTTTGCGTGACCGTCTGGTTGTCGAGCGTCGCCGTGGCGCTGCCCGATCCGCTGCTGGTCGGCGACACCGACGCAGTTGCGTTCCCAGTACCGTCGATGGTGGCCGAGGGCGAAGCAGAAAAGGCTCCCACCGTTGCTGTGAAATTGATGGTCAGCCCTTCGAGCGCACCTGGCCCTCCGGGAACTGTGCCTGAGTTTGAATCGGTGTTGACCGCGGCGTCCAGTTGCAGCGGGGAGTCTAGATTTACAGTATTCGGGCTGACTCCGAGTGTGAGCACGATATTCGGAGTCGCGCTCATGCTCCCATTTGTCGAGTCGTAGAGCACCGCCTGATCGCATCCGTCGGCTGCGGTGGTGGGTCCGGCGTTGCAGCCCCACCAGTTTTCAGTAGCCGTCACCGCGCCGGCGCCGCTGCTCGAGGGTTCGCCCACCGAGAGTCCGCTGGCTCCGTTCGTCGATGTGTTCCCGAAGATGCGGCTGTTGGCGATTGTGAATGTATTGCCGTTTGCGGCAGTCTCAGTTCCGACGGTGATGCCGCCGCCGGTATTGGTGGCTGAATTCGACGCGATGTTCGCGGCCGTAACTGTCGTGGTCGCATCGGCATTGTGGAAGATACCGCCTCCCGACCCGGTCGCGGTGTTGCTCGAGAAGTTTGTGCCGCCGGTAATCGATATACCCTGCGTGGTGTAGATTCCGCCGCCATCTCCATCGGCAGAATTACCCGTGAAGCTGCCGCCGCTGATGGTTGCCGAGGGTATGCCGCTGCCCACAGGCACGGCGCTCAGATAAATGCCGCCTGCGTCATCGGCGCCGCTCGCGCCGCCAGGATCGTTGGTGTTCACGCTGGGAGCAGCGTTGTTCGAGGCGAACGTGACGCTGGTTGCTGAAAACCCCGCGGGCGCCGAGGCTTGATAGATTGCGCCTCCAGCTTCAGATGTCGAGTTGCTTGAAACGCTGCCGCCGCTAAGAGTCAACGTACCTGACCCAACGCCTGCCGAATTGTAAAACCAGATACCGCCGCCATCTCCCCAACCATTTGTATTGCTCTCAACATTGCAGTTGGTCAGCGTCAGGTTACCCGTCCCGTCAGCGTCCCAGTTGATTGCGCCGCTCACGTTGTTCGGCATTCCGGTACTGCTGTTAGCTGGATTGTTGAAGTTCTGTCCGCCGGTGATGGTCAAGTTTTCAAAGGTCGTGTCGAAAACGTAGGAGTCGCCGCTGGGGTTGTACGATCCGTATGCTCCCGGATTGATGGTAAAGACGACATCCTGGCTTTGCGCGTTAATGGTCACGCCTCCACCACTGGTGCTGCCTACCAGCGTCATGGGACCAAGAATCTCAAGATGCGTAACTGCATTGTTGTTGGCGTCAGTCGTGCCGGATAGATACGACAGGTTGTAAGTGCCTGCCGGAATCATGATGGTGTCCGAGGTTCCGCCGGTTATGTTGTCGCTCGCATCCGCATTCGCATAGGTGATGGCATCACGCAAGCTGCAGGCCTCGCTGCTGCCCGATGTGCATCGCGACGCATCATTCGCATCCAGCGAATCAGTCTGCGTGTTCACATACATCGTGTTGGATTGCGCGGGAGTCGTAATTTCAGGACGCAGCGATCCTTTCTTGAGGACAATGATTCCCTCGCCCCCAACCGGGCTCACGCGCTGCGCGATCGCCGCAACCACGTCGCCTGAACTCAATGGGCTGCGCGTCACAACTCCTGAGGCGGCAGGCAACGGACTGTTCGAGATCGCAGGGTGCCTCACGACGGCAATCTCCTGTTGCGCTCCGTTCACCGCCAGCACTTCGTCCTGGCCGCTGCCCGATGCGCGTGCGCGCAGCAGCATCGGTGCGGTTCCGGCTCGTCCTGCCGACGCCACGCCACCCAGCGTCTCCACTTCGGTCCATGGCGCATTGCCTGTGTCGCCGGCTATCTGCGCCAGCGTCTGGCCATTTTCATGGCGCATCGCATTGCGCCGCGCCGCGGTAATCTCCTGCGTCGTAAATGGCCGCGAATCGATTCCCTGGTGGGCGAGGAAATGCACGGTGCCGTCGGAGGTAAGCACGGCCAGTTGCAATCCGGCGTGGCGGTCAAACAGGAATGAGCCCGCAGTGAGCGCAACAGCGTCGCTGACCGGCAGAGTCTCAAGCTGCGCTTTGCCCGCGAGCGCACCGGCGCCGTGCAGCATTACGAGCTGTCCTCCGGCAATCAAAGCGGCATCGGGCGTCAGATCGCTGTCGAGATTTGCTGTCGCAATCGCCGTTACCGCGCCCGGCATTGCGTATCCGGCATTAAGCGCGAAGCCGCCATACTGCATGCGATACAACTCGGCTGCAAAGCCCTTGCTGGTCTTCAGACCCACCACCAGCGCATCTGCGGCGCTATGGTCGCCCGGCTTGTAAGCGGCCAACGCGGTAATCGTTCCCGGCACGGTGACCGGCTGCAGAAGTGTGAACTGCCCTTTCCCGTTGCCGGCAAGAATGTAAATCGCGTTGCCGTTGTTGGCTGCGAAAACCAGGTCGAGGTATCCATCGCCGTTTACATCCGCCGCGATCAGCAGATCGGGTTCCACGGGAACCGGAATCATGTTGGCCTGGGGTAGAAATGCGTTGGCATAACGGCCAAACCCGGCATTCATCCAACTCTCATTGCTCTGCGGCGCAATCGCATCCAGGTTGCCGCGCATGATGGCGATCTCGCCGCCCTTGTTCAAGCCGTAGCCAACCGCGAGATCTCTTACCCCATCCACATCGAAGTCAGCCGCTGTCATTGCCGCTGGCCGCGCTTGCTGCGCATTGAATTCCGCCGCGCCGGCGCCGACCGGCTCAATGGTCAACGCCTTTTCATGTTGGAACTGGATTCCGCCAGGCGCGGGCTTGGGGGCCGATTGCTCAATGCTGCCAGAGGCCAGCAGAGCCAGCACTCCAATCGAAGTTGTGAGTTGAGTGCGGCTGAATCTGGACAAGACCTGAGCTAAGGTCATGTAACGACCTCCGGGGGCGCGCTTATAGGTAAGGGCACGAGTTTCTTTGACCGTGTACGGGTCACAAGAAATCAATATGTGTAAAGACTGGGAACGTTAGTTTTCCGGGAGCCCGCTTCGCAGTGCTTTCTCAAGCCAAAATGGGGAATGAAACGGTGAAAAAACGATGAAATCAGGGGTGATCCAGCCTTGTATCGATTGGGGGTATGGCTGGCCTAAGAATCTTCGCTTACGTATTAGGGCCTGTCAAGAAAAAGTTACAGGCGAATATTTTTGCTGCTTCCAAACTCCGGTCCGTAGTATGATCAGCGGCGCGGTCTTCCCTTTTTTAAGGCCAGCTCCATTACTGCACCGTAACAACTCCCCTTTCGATCGAAAGGGTGCCGGAGGTCGAAACATGTCCGTCACTCGTCGCAACTTTCTTGAACGCGCTACCGTGACAATGCTCGCAGGAGCGGTCCTCCCCAAGGCGTTTTCGCAGTCCAGCTCGTCGTTCTTTGACAACATCTCGGCTGAAACCTTCAAACCGTTTATCGGCGACAAATTCAGCATCGCAGCCAATGGCCGCTCGCTCGGCTCGCTCACTTTGATCGCTGTTACGGAGTCGCCTTCTTCTGCGCCTGAAACCGCCAAGGCCGGCTCTGGCAGCAAGGCCCCTGCGCAGACCTTCGATACATTTTCATTGAAGTTTCAAGGCTCCGGGGTCAGACTGCCGCAGGAAACATACACGCTTTCCCAGTTGTCATTGGGAAGCTTTCCCCTTTTCCTGGTTCCCGGATCATCCGGCAACTCCGCGCCCACCTACACCGCGGTCTTCAATCTGTTGAAACCGTAGGGCTGGTTTCCACTCCCCCGGCCAGCACTCATCGCGTTGCGCGAATTCATGCGCGCGCGACAGACTTGAGCGCCGCAGTTTCTGTCAGGCGCGAGAAGATAGCCTGGTACCGCATCTTCCCTTCCCGCGGACCCAGCGGAACCAGAAAGATTTCCGGCTCGCCCATTTTTGCGTGATGTAGCTTGTACGTTCCCTGCCGCAGCCACGGTGACTCCGGCCCGGTGAATTCAAGCGAGAATTGCTCCATCTGCGCATTGGAGAGGTCGTCTATCCCCGCCAGTTCCAGTTCGAGAGCAATGGGCGTCTCCACGCGAAATGTGCTGTGCAGGTGCGGGACAAAATCAGCGACATGCAGAAGTTCAGGCATATAGTGTCACGAGCGCGACGGGTAAACGCCGACGAGCGCAATGCAGAAATTCAATGTTAAATACGGCTGCAGGTTGTTATGTGCCCCCCCGCCTCCTTCATTTTTCACCGCCGATCCGCTCATGTTCACAGACGTGCCGGTCGCAGGCGCATAGCCCGGCGGTTTGCCACGCTGGGCCGCGCCAAATGAATTTCCCGATGGACTGGCGGCATTGCCGGTCGTTGCTGCGCAATTCACGCTATGCGAGTGTGCGGGAATCTCGCTGGTCGTCAGAGTCACCGTGGCGCTTCCGCCGGTCTCGCCAATGTCGCGCAGCGTAAGCCCCTCGCCCTGCCCCATGTCGAGCGCGACGGCGCCCTGCAAATTCGGCAGAGCAAAATTAGAGGTTCCGTTGCCCCCGTAATAAGTGCCGATCAGCGAGAAAATTACTGTGTTTTGCGAAATGGGCAAAATCTGGCCGTTGCACTGCGCCCACCCCTGGGGCGCGAAGTTGAAGGGAAACAATCTGATCTCTCCCACAAAGTTGTCTGCCATTTTGTCGATTCCTTTCTAGCTCCGCGACGGAAAGATTCCCGAGAGCGCAATGCAAAAATTCAACGTCAGGCAAGGGGCCACGTTGCTGTGCGCCTGCCCACCCCCAGTCGACGTTACACTGGCTGCATTCATTGGCACGCCGGGACTGGGACCGTACGGCTCGTCTACCGAGGCGGCCCAGGTGTTGTTCGCCGGGCTACCTTCATTGGCCGTGTTCGAGACCCCTGATGCCCTATGCGTGTGCGCTGGAATCTGCGCGATTGTAAGCGTTTCGCTGGATGCGCCGGCTGCCTGGCCAATGTCGTAAACATTGCCCACAGGATCGGTCCCCATGTGCAAGGCCATTGAGCCTTGCAGATTCGGCAAAGCAAAATCACTGGTTCCGTTGCCCCCGTAATAAGTTCCGATCAGCGCAAACAGCGCCTGGTTCTGATTGATTGAGAGCACCTGCCCGTTGCATTGCGCCCATCCCTTGGGCGCGTAATTAAAGCTGAAAATCCGGATCTCGGATAAATACGGATTGGCCACTCGAAATCTCCTTTCGGATTACTGCCTGCTCGCTAGTTCGGGCTCGGGTATATGCCAAACAAAGCGATGACGTAGTTGAGGGTGAGGAAGGTCGGCATGTTGTTATGGGGCTGACCTCCGCCGGTCTGGCCCAGCGTTGCGCCCATCGAATCCGTTGGGGTTGCAGTGGAGTACTGCTCCAGCGCCGACTCTGCCCAAACCGCACCCGCCGGACTGGTCTCGGTCCCGGCCGCCGCGGCTGCTTCAAGCGGATGGCTATGCGCCGGAATCTGGCTCGTCGTCAGCGTCACCGTCTCCGCGCCGGCAGTCTGTCCCATGACATATCCATCACCCTGGTGGATGGGTAACCGGGATTTCAGGTTGGGGAGAGCATAGTTGGTCGTGCCGTTGCCGCCGTAGGTGGTACCGATCAAGTTAAACAGCGTTGGGTTTTCGGTGATCGCGATCAACGAACCATCGCAAAACGCCCATCCAACCGGCGCAAAGTTGAACCCTACCAGCCGAATCTCACCAACATACGGTGTCGCCATTTCGTCCCTCCTTTAATACCGGAAATTCACAGATACTTAAACTCTGGCTGCTCTGGAAACTTACAAACTGCTTTCGAAATTCGCGCCTCAATATATCTCTGCATTGCCGAATCATTGAATCCCTGCGCGCCCCGTGCGTTATCGCTCTCAAGCCAATTGCCAGGAATGTCCCCGCGGACGCAGCCGATTCGACTCCGTCTCTTCACGTAACCAGGACCGAGAATGGCCATTCAAACAGATGAGGAGGAAGCGGGGGATCCGGAATGGCTCCGTGGGCGCATACTATCGAGCCCCGATTGCAAAAGTCAAGCATCAGCTTTTTCGGTGCCTGGGCTCGCTATTGAAGGGCACCGGCGCCACGCCCAGCCGGTTTCCACCGCTCACCGGATCGATTGATTAGGATTAGCGACGGTCTCAACACAGCACATATTGAACGCAGGGCAGATAATGTTGTTGCCATGAACGCAGATCGAAGAACGCTTTTGAAAGTGCTTCCGATGGCCGCAGGTGCGGGAATCGCCATCGCGCGCGGCCAATCCAGCGCTGCAGTCGAAGCGACTGTTCAGCTTACCGTGGATGCTCTCGAAGGGGGGGTGAGACGGCCGCTCGAGACCGTCAGGCTGCACACCGCCATCGCCGATGCAGCCGGCAAGACCCTCGTGGTTCAGGACGGGATGGGCCGGGAGTACGTGCGCGTGCCGGCTCAGGCGGAGATGACGTTTGTGGTGGGTGGAGCGTTGGGCCGCCACACGGCCAGGGTTTTGGAGACCGATGGCAGAATCGCCGCGGAAGCAGCTTTCAATGTGGACTGCGCAACCGAAGTGCGGGACGAGGGCGGGGTTTACCAGGGACTTGTCGAAGCCGTTCTTTGGACCATGATGAGTTGGAATCAAAACTGCCCGGTGTCCGCGATTCACCACGACAACCGTGTCTACCAGTTCTTCGCCAACTGGATCTTCGACCACACGTTGATTTTGAAAGGCATGAAGTACTACTGGCCCTCAATAAAGGACGCCATCGACTTCTTTGCAGCCACGCAGCGCGAAGACGGGATGATTTGGGAGAATTGCTATCCCGCTACACCCGAGCCAAATTACTTTGACTGGAAGTTTCATTACGACGGCTTCGTAAAAAGAATCGGGGATGGTTTCTGGCAACTTCGCCGCGCACCTGTTGAGAGCCACGTTGAGCAGTATTTTGTCGAGGGTCTTTACGCCACATGGAAGGCCACGGGAGATCTCGACTGGATGAAGGGAAAGCTGGACGCCGCCATGCGCGCGCTGCGGCAGGTAACGAACAGCCCCTACCGATGGTCGCAGAAATATCAACTCATGCATCGCGGTTTCACCATCGATACCTGGGACTACACCGCAGACGACCAGCAGCGCTTCGACCAGTGTGTTTTCACGGTATTTTTGGGCAAGAGCGAGTTCGGCGTCTTTCACGGCGACAACACTAATCTTGTGGCGCAGTGCCGCCACCTGGGTGAAATGCTGCGCGAGGCCGATCGCGAGGCCGAAGCTCCCGAATTTGAAAAACTGGCCGACGGCGTCGAGGCGCGGCTGAACGCGCTCAGTTGGAACGGGGAGTTCTACACACACTGGATCGCCGAAAATGCTGACTACAAGCCCGATGTGGGTGTCGACATGTCGCGCCAGGTGTCGCTTTCCAACGCTTACGCACTTAACCGGGGCATCGCACACGAGCGATGCGTGAACATTCTTAAAACTTACCAGCGTATCCGCAACGAAATGCCCGCGTCTTCGCCCGGGGAGTTCTACGGCATCTATCCGCCATTCGAGAAAAACTTCACGCGCAACATTCCCGGCATGGTGTGGGAGTACTGCAATGGCGGCGTGCTGACCGTGGTTGGCGGCGAGCTCGCCTTGGGAGCATTCGAGCATGGATTCGAAGAGTACGGCGCCGACGTTTTGCGCCGGCTTCGCGGAATCGCCGATCGTTATCGCGGGTACCTGCCGGTCACGCTCCGAGGCAGGGCCGTCGATGTTCCCGCGCGCACTTTCCAGCCGGTCAATATTGATGCTGCCGTCAACGCCACGGCTGGTCCTGGTTCGCAGCGGATACCATCCTGGTCAAGCGATCCGCAGCTTAACCTTGAAGGCCTCCCTACGGGCGAACAAACGTTTCAGGGAGTCCGCTTCACTGTGCCCGCGCCCACAACGGACGGGGCTCCTGGCTGCATCGTTATTTCGCGGCAGCCGCCGTACAAAGAACGAGCCACAATTCCGGTCAATGCAAAAGCCGAGTCAGTTTACCTGCTTAATACAAGCGTGACCACGAATACTGCCGGCCAGTCGCTCACCTTTCATTACGCCGATGGCTCCGCGCAGACATTGGACGTTGAGGGGCACAAATGGTTCGAGCCGGCCGACACGCGCTACAGCAAGGACGGCCCTCGCACCCGCGACACGTATCGACTCGCCTGGTCGAAGATCACTGACAATCAAATCTCGCTGGGCGTCTATGCATCCGGAGTCACGAATCCGCATCCCGAACGGCAGATCGCGTCGCTCGAATTCTCTGCGGCCTCAGAGCATTGCAAGTGGATGATCGCGGCTGTCAGCCTGTGCGACGCGCCAGTCTTCTTCGCCCCATACGACGATTTGTCGACCGGAATTCCCGATGGCTGGGCCGGTTCGGTCACGCAGGCGGTAATTGAAGGGCTGGCCGGCGTGAAGGATGAAGGCGCGGCCTTCAGCAAGACTGCCATTCGGCCGCGCTGGGCCGCGGCGAAAGTAAATGGAGCCGAAATCACCGCGCGCTATCCGGCTTCGCAAGGGTATTGCAGCTATCGCTACAGTGCCACCGACAGCGCGGTGAATCTAAAATTTACCGGGAGCGCGGAGACGTTTCGAGTGGAGGCACTTGTGCCGCGCGGCAAGAAAGTAACGCACGCGCAGCTCGATGGCAAGCCGATTCACGTTGAACTCAACACCGTCGAGGAGTCGGTCTACCTGGTTTCTCCAGCGATCGCCCAAGGCGTTCACCGGCTTGAGATCGAGCTGGCGTAAGCGAAAGCTGGGCCCCTTTGCCGCCAACCGTGCATGCTGGGCAGGTCATGATCGCGGTGAAAGACAAGCATCTCTGAGACATCTTGAATTCGATTGGCGTCGATTCAAGCTGAAGGTACGGCGCGGGCAAAACGCAGTGAGCAGAAAAACAGCGGGGGCAGGAAAGGGGCCGCTGAATACCGATCCCTGCTCCTGCCCCTGGTTTACTGAGCGTTCAGTTAACGACGCTCAGAGGTTTATTCGATGCCGGCGAGTGGCGATGAATTTCCACCCACGTAAACGAAGCATTGGCCGTAGTTTTGGCAACTGATGTTGTTGATGCCGTTGGGAGTGCCGTTGTTGTTCAGCGAGGTCAGGTAGGAGTTCCCGTTAGCCACCACCCAAGAGCTGGTCGCGTCGAGGGTCAGATTCACCGTTTCCGCGCTGTTGGCGGCGTTGATTGCGCCGGTAAGCGAAGACGGGTTTGGATTACTCTGTGTGTCTGCAGCCAGGCTCAGGTTCGCCGTGCTGGTTCCGTCCACAATGACGTCGCCGATAAGTGTTTCACCGAGGGCGTCGAAGGTGACAGAGCCGCCGTTGCTGCTAAGCGCCGCGACGGTCAGCAGAGTTCCGTTGATGTTGGAGTCGGTTAGTGTGTCGTTGGTCACGGTCACATCGGTTAATGTGATTGCGGCCGTGGTATTGGCGACCGAGAACAGCGTGGGCAAGAGGTTTTGATCGCTGGCGGGCGTGCCGGCCGTGCAGTTATTGTTGTTACTCGTGGTTTCGTCGCAGGTGTAGGTGATGGAGCCGCCGACCATGGTGAAAGTGCCGGTGCCGGCCGTGGCGTCTGTCAAAGTGGAGCTCTGGTATAGGAAGATGCCATGATCGTCGCCCAGCGCACCGGAGAGCGAGATGCCATTGCCGGTGCTGGTGATCGACACGGAGTTCCCACCCTCAATCACCACTGCGTCTGAATCCTGGGCCATGATGGTGGTTCCGGCAGCGACATCGGATACGCTGACCGTACTGAAGGGGCTGATGCCGGTACCGGTGCCCGCGACTCGAATGCCTGCTGAACGCGTACCGTTGGAGGCGTAGACGCCGCCATTTACCGACACTGTGCCGCCGCCAATACCTGCCACGATCACTGAGCTACTGTTGCCAGCGGTGGTGGCAGCCGAATTGTTGATGGTGAGCGTACCCCCATAGGTCGCATCGAATGCGTGCGAATTGTTCCCTGAGGTACTGACGATGTTATCCGTAATGGTAACGGTGCCTCCCATGGAGGCGAAGACGCCGTTGCTATTGGCGGTAGAGGTGCTGATGGTGCCAGGATCACCGAAGCCGTCGTCGCTGATGGCGATGGTGGCGCCTTGACCCGTAACCGGTGTGGTTCCGAAGGCCAGCACTGCGGAGTTGGTTCCGTAGGTACTGGAATCGGTTTGGGAGGAGCTGATAGCGCCGGAGGTGATGAAGGGTTGAGCGACCGTAACAGAGACGGCTGTGTCGTCTGGCCCGGAGTTGACTGCACAGAGTGCGCTCACGTTGCCACCCTCGGCGTCGAGCGGGAACGAGGGGACTACGCTGTTGTTGTCGTTGAAGACATTCAGGGCGGTCGCAAAATCGGAATTGAGGCTGTCCTGCTTGCCGCAAGGGTTGACGACGATGTTCACGAGTTGGTTTGCAGTGCTGTAGTCCGCCGGATCGTCGGGCGTGAATACTACGCTGTACTGCGAGACGCCGACTCCGGGCTGCACGGTATTGTCTGCCCAGGCGAAGTTGCCGTCCGGGGTTGAAGCACCGCCGCTCAAAATGGAGTTGTCCAGCGTTTCCCCTAAGGGGATGGAAGATGCCGTCGGCCACGTGATGCTTGTCGCCGTTGCCTGGTTCACAGTAACGGCAAGGTTATGCGTCGTCGTACTGTAATTCGGGTTCGATGGCGTGAAGGTGACGCTCTCGAGAGGCGTGCCCGCGCCGGGTTCAATGTTGCCGTAGGTCCAGGTAAAGTTGGTTCCCAGACTGTTGCTGTTTTCATCGAGCGAGGAACCGCCGGTCAGATTCGAATAGCTCAGCACTTGACCATAGGTGATCGCAGATGCTGATGGCCAGGTTACCGTCGCGGCCTGCTTGGTCACGGTGACGTTGATGTTGTGGGTCACTGTGCTGTAGTCCGTTGTGTTGCCTGGCGTGAAGGTCACGCTCTGAGCGGACGTGCCCGCGTTGGGGGCGGTGCTGGTGTTGGTCCAGGCGAAGGTGCCTCCGCTCCCCGAAGTGAAGCTGAGATTGGAACTGGCCAGCGTGTCCCCATAAGGGATCGAAGTGGCAGTCGGCCAGTTGGAGACTGTCGGCGTTCCCTTAGTCACGGTAACGCTTGCTGTACCCGACGCCGTGGTGTAGTCCCTCGTATCCGTTGGCGTGAAAGTCACGTTCTCGGTATTCGGGCCCAAGGCGGGAGGAATTGTGGAAGAAGTGGTCCAAGAGAAGGAACCGGCCGTGCTGCCGCTGCCGCCGCTGAGCTTGGATGCGGACAAAGCAGATCCGAACGTAATGGCGCTGGAGGTCGGCGAGCTCGAGATCGTGCTTGTCGCCTTGGCCACAACGATGCTTACTGAGCCCAACGCCGTTGTGTAGTCCGTTGAGTCGGTTGGCGAGAAGGTTACGCTCTCTGAATCGGTGCCCGCGCCGGGGACGAGGGCGGTGTTGGTCCAGGCAAAGGTGCTGCCCAGACTGGTTGAAGAGCCGCCGCTCAGATGCGATGTGGATAAAGCCGCACCATAGGTGATCCCACCGGCTGTCGGCCAGGTGTTGGGAATTGGCGTCGCCTGGATGACGGTAAACGAACCGCCAAAGTAAGTAATGTCGTAGTTAGGGTCCACCGCTCCGTAACAAGTAGTGGAGTAGGCATTCGGATGGCTGGTATTGGTGTAGGTTGTGATGCAGGTCGGCTGCGTGGACAACGATGTTCTGGTGTCCGGGAGCATGAATCCCGTATAGATTGCGTTGGCTGCGTTGATTGTGGGTACGGCCGTGCCGTAGACGATTTGGGCGGGACTGGCGGCGGTGATGAGCAAAGACGCCGGATAAACCGTCACTGTCTTTGTAACCTGAGTTGCCGCCAGGTAATTGGCGTTCCCTGACTGGTTAGCGGCTACAACAATCACCGTTCCAGCCGCGCTGGCTGCGGTGGGCGTCAGCGTGTTTCCGTTGCTGATCGAACCCGGGCCGGACGAGACGGAATAGCTGACTGTGAGGCCGGAGCTTGCAATTGCCGAAAGCGCAACCGGCGATCTGTAGGTGGTGGTTGAGTTATACCAGTGGCTGAACGTCTGCGAAGCCTTGTTCACAGTGATCGAACCGCTCACGGGATTGATGGTGTAGTTGGCGCCCGCCGCTCCCAAACAGCTTGTCGGGTACGATGTGGGCGCACTGGTGTTTGTGTAGGTCGTGGTGCAGGTCGGCCGCGTGGTCAATCCTGTCCACTTGGTATCCGAGCCGATGAAGCCGGAATAGCTCGCCGTAATGGTCGGAACGGCGGTGCCGTAGGTTATCGCATTAAGACCGGTAAGACTGGAAGCGGTGACGGTGAGAGGCGCCGGATTTACCGTCACGGTTTTTTGCACCTGAGTCGCAGCCGCCCAGGAGGCGCTGCCGGCCTGATTGGCATTAACTGTGCACACGCCAGCGCTGGTATAGCTCAGTGTGTGGCTGGAAACCGAGCATGCGCCGCTCGCCGTGAAGGTGACAGCCAAGTTTGAGGTTGCCGTGGCCGATAGCGTAGCCGAACCGCCGTACGTCCCCGACAACGCTGGGTTAAACGTGATGGTCTGCGACGAACCGGTGATAGTGACTGGCGCCGATGTCGAAATGCTGGTGGAATACTCCGCTGTTCCACCGCTGTAAACTCCGCCATACGAAGCGATGTAACGGTGTTTTCCGGGCGCCAGGGTGGTCGAGGAACTCGCGAATGCACTGCTGGCCAGCGAGACGACTCCGGTATTGGCGGTGATAGTCACCTTGCCAATCTGGGTGCTGCTATCGTAGAAAGTCACGCTGCCGCTGGGTATCGCGAAGGAACCCTCTGTCGACGAGGAAGTTACCGTCGCAGTCAGCGTGAAGGCGGCGCTGCCAGCGATCCAGGTGGTTAGAGGATTACTCTGCGAGTCCTTCGCCGCCTCCGCTACCGCGGTAGCAGTAGACGCGATGGGGCCAGACACGGTGTTGCTGGTGCTGCCGGGGTAAGTCGAATCCCCGCTATATGCCGCGGTGAAGGAGTGACTGCCGAGCGTCAGCGGGCTCGCGAGCGTGGAGGTTGAGAAGCTGGCCGCGCCGCTGGAGTTGACGCTGACCGTGCTGGAGGCGGTGTTGCCGGTGATCGGGTTGGCTCCGTCTTTGAAGACTACATGAGCGTCTATCGCGGTGGGCAAACCGGTGATGGAAAGCGTCAGGGTGGCCCCATAGCAATATGCTGCGCCTGAATTGCATTGCATGGTCGAGGGTGTTGCGATGACCAACGTCGGCGTAGGGACCACATTTAAGATGTCCGTGCCGTTGCTGGGGGCACCGGTAAAGTCCAATGCCAGACTCGGATTGGGAGTGAAAGCAGCCGACAGGGTATGGTTTCCGCCCGTCGTCAGCGCTGAAGTCGAGCAGGTCGCAACTCCAGCCGATGGGCTTCCGGTGGCGACCGCATTGCAGAGCGTTGTGCTGGTGGTCGTATCAGTGAAAGTCACGCTGCCTGCGGCTGCCGCCGTGGGTGTTGTGGTAGCGGTCAGAATCAGAGATGCGCTCGAGTTCGCAGCGTTGATCGGAGTGGTTGACGCGGAGGACAACGCGGCTGTGAGCGTGGTGCTCAGCGGGGCGGCTGTTACCGTGACGGCCGTCGGGGTGGTGTTGGCAAAGGTGAGGGCGGTATAGTCCGTCGTTCCCCCCGCAGGCGTAACTGTAGCCACCACTTCGTCGGATCCTGCCGGCAGCGTTGTGATGCAGCTCGCGGCTCCCGCAGTCACAGTTGTTGCGCCGGCGTTGCTGCATGTCACCGCGGTAGTGTCATTGCTTGCGGTTGAGGAAGTTCCGTAGGTGAAGGCCACTGTGCCGGACGCACCCGCGGCTAATCCGCCCACGGTCAGCGTAACGGGGGTGCCATAGACAATCGAGCTGCTCGCCGAGGAGCCCAATGTGACCACCGGAGTGGCTTTGGTTACCGCATAGACCGCTGTTGCGCCGGAGGTGACTACGGTTCCGGCGCCCGAGGTGAATTTGGCCTCGAAGAATAATGTGGATGACACCGGCAGCGCCGCGGCCGCGATACTGCAGCTTATTGCGGTTGTGGAGAGCGTTGTGATGGAGACGGCGTTACATGTCCCTCCAGTCAACGCTGTGTATGAGCCGCTTGCGGAGGTTGATGAGTACTGGAAGGTCAGCGAACCCGCCACCGGGTTCGTCAAGGTTGCTTTGATGGTCACGCTGGTGCCATAGGTCACGCTACCTGGCAGAGATCCCATCGTGACTGTGGTGGCGGCGTGGGCGTTGGCTACGAATGCCAGCAGGAACAGAAGCAGGAATGCCAGGCTTCCGCAACTCTTAAGCAGGTTAGTGGACGTTGCGAGAGCCCGTTTGCGGGTCGTTGCAACTGGTGTGGTTCGCATCTCAGACATTTTTTAATTCCTCCGCTTTCGGTAACTGGCTCTCCATGAGTCAGCGTGCAATGGAAGTGGACTGGTTAAGAAAACGCTTGGCAAACTGCGCTTCTGGCGTTTCAGGGAAGGTGCTGCCGTGGCTCTGGCGCTTGGTCATCTTGAGAGCGGCATCGACAGAGCACAGTTTGGTGTCGAAGACGCGATGGTTCCAGATTGTGGTGAGCCGATCGATGCAGGGCGATGGTGACGAATTGCCGGCGATGCTGGTCAACTCGATGTTTTCCGGTTCGCTCCGGGTGCGATGTCGATATCCGATTCGATGGTGACGCTTGATGCGATAAACCGAACGGTGACTGCCCCGCGACAACCGGCAGGCTGGCAAGTTTGTCGTTCATGTCTTTCTCAGCTTGATTAGCGCGGAGTGCCTTCAAAACGCGTGGTGCCATTGCAAAGTTCCTCGACAGTTCCCAAATTGCGGATTACAGATACCCTCAAATCCCATGTGTCACGCAAATCACACCTGGTCTCCGGGATGATGTACCGCCCTTACTTCCTGCATATCGACTGCGTGCCATGGTTCATTAATGTTTCTTCAAGCGAAGAACGTCTTTTGCACTCTGGGGTGAGAGAACCCGGCAGGAGAGGAGCGTTGAATGGGAGGAGCAGAGAAGAGAGGGCAGAGGGCCGTGAGGATCGTTGAATGAACTAGAGACGTTTTGACGTCGCAACCCCGCAATCAGACTCCCGAAACGGAACGAAGTGAAGGGAGCAGGTTCAAGGAATCGGGTTGGTTCAGTTTTTGCGGAGATTTGTGCTCAAGCGCGACACTCGAACGAACGTCACGCGAGCAGTTGTTTAATGCATTGGTGGAGGCGGCGGGAGTCGAACCCGCGTCCGAAATCGCTGTCAGCCGGGAGAGTCCATGCTGTGTCCGATTCGATTGGTTTCGCTCGCGACGCTTAAGAACGGACAAGATGCGCCGCGAACTAGTCCGATTGGTCTCGCGTCAGCCGCCCGGACCGAGCCGCTTCAGCCAGCCTGCTGAATAACGTCCTGGTCGCAGCCCACAGGCGAAGCCGCGAAAGACGGCTGCTTATTTAATTAAGCAGCAAGTGCCAGATTATCGTTGGCAACTTTAGTTTTGCAGGCGATTACGGGTGCCCACACCCCGACATGTCTCCCTTGCCGCAATCGATCCCGTCGAAACCGTGACGCCCCCATTTGATCAACCGGCATTCATCTGATGATGGAACGGCGCCGGAGGGTGCGAGCGCGGAGCCAAGCGGCTCGTGCTGCAAGTCTTATTCTACGCTGGATCAAGGAATTGCGCCTTGACTCAGGTGCGCGGCGATGGACCGCGGCTGCACAGTTTCTTTGCAATTCTGTACGGATTCTGTGCGGATTCTTTATGGTTTTTGTGGGGTTTTGAAGAGTGCAAGCTGTTGATTCGATTGCGTCGGCTCCACTGCTGCACAGTTTCTGCGTGGATTTAAGAAGAACGGCGCATTTGAAGGCTCGAAGAAGAACGTCATTCCAGGGCGCGTGCGGCCGGCTTCAGTGCTCTTCGGAAACATGACTCTGTCCTTCTCATTTCAGCCTTCACTTACAGTGTGCGCCGAACGATTGAAATTCCATGCAATGGGAGGCAAGAGAATTTTCGTATCGAGATTAGGGGTATAGCTTTCCCCGGTCCCAAAATCGAGACCGGGGGCACCCTCAACTTGATCATGCGCGGTGTGAGACCAGGTCCACCCGCATTTTCTAAATCACCGTGATAAGTCTCAGGATCACTCCCGGCATGTCGGAAGTGAATAGCTGGTGGCGAGGTTTGAACGCGGCTTTTCTGCGTTAACGATCTTTCGGATATTGATGAATGGGTTTGCGCCGAGGTTGAAAACCTCGGCCTACCGCATCGAAATGTCCGATCCCTGGCTTGTGGAGCTTCCTCGATTCCCAGGTCTCAAACGCGAGCCCCGGGGTGTCCGCCAATGGATATGATTCGTTGACACATAAAATTCTGCTCCTTAAGATTGAACCAATTCGAGTGCTATGCCTGCCCCAATGATCGGCCAGACCGTCTCGCGCTACCGCATCGTCGAGAAGATGGGTGCCGGCGGGATGGGCGTAGTTTACAAGGCGGAGGATCTCACTCTTCGCCGGTTTGTGGCACTCAAATTTCTGCCCGATGATGTCGCCCTGGAGCCACAGACGCTGGCTCGTTTCCGGCGGGAGGCACAAGCGGCGTCCGCTCTCAACCATCCGAATATATGCACGATTTATGAGATTGGGCAGGAGGATGGCCGTCCGTTCATTGCGATGGAATTTCTGGACGGCGTGACGTTGAAGCATCGCATTTCTGGAGAGGCACTCGACGAAGAAGCTCTTCTCCCGATTGCTATCGATGTGGCCGATGCCCTTGAGGCGGCCCACTCGGCTGGGGTGATTCACCGCGACATTAAACCCGCAAACATTTTTATAACCAAGCGCGGCAACGCCAAGATTCTGGACTTTGGCTTGGCCAAACTGACGCCTGCGGCGGGAATAGGCGTTGAAGTTGCGGAGGCGATGACGGCGCAGACACGGGCGAGTGAGACGCATTTGACCAGCGCCGGCGCGACGCTGGGGACCGTCGCCTATATGTCTCCCGAGCAGGTGCAGGGCAAAGAACTGGACGCTCGCACGGATCTTTTTTCATTCGGCTCCGTGCTCTATGAGATGGCAACCGGCAAGCTGCCGTTTCGCGGGGCGAGCGCGGGGATGATCTGCGAGGCGATCCTGAACCGCGAGCCAACTTCTGCTGTGCGGCTGAATCCCGACTTATCAGCAGAGCTGGAACGAGTTATCGGCAAAGCTTTGGAGAAAGACAGGAATCTGCGTTATCAGCACGCGGCCGACTTACGAATCGACTTACAACGGTTGACGCGCGACAGCCTGAGAACCAGCGGGGGTGGCTTGGTTGCGGCAAAGGAAGAGCGGGAGAAAAACGATTCGCAGCCGGCAACTTCAGCGCAGGCACCAAAACGCAAAGCGTGGAAGGGCTACGCAATTGCAGCGGCGGCCGTCCTGGTGCTGACGATTGCGGCGGGGGTGTTTCTGTTTCACCGCAGGTCTGGCGGGCGCCCGCCCGTGAGCAATGAGTGGGAGCAACTGACGTTTTTTACCGATTCGGCGGTGTATCCAGCCTTATCGCCGGACGGACGAATGCTCGCGTTCATTCGAGGAAGCAATTCGTTCCTTGGACCGGGAGAGGTCTATGTGAAGTTGCTGCCGGGAGGGGAGCCGGTTCAGCTTACTCACGACGCGCGGTTAAAGCTCAGCCCCTCGTTTTCACCGGATAACTCGAGCATTGCTTATAGCGTGGTGGCGCCATGGGACACATGGGAAGTAAATGTACTGGGTGGCGAGCCTCATATGCTTCTGCCTAACTCTTCATCGGTGACGTGGATTGACGGAGGGAAACGGCTGCTGTTTTCCGAGATCAAGGAAGGGCTGCATATGGCGGTGGTGACCTCGGACGAGGGTCGGGGGGATAGCCGCGACGTCTACGTGCCCGCGGGTAAACGCAGCATGGCGCATCACTCGTATCTTTCCCCGGATGGCCGATGGGTGCTGATTGTTCAGATGGACAGTCGAGCCGCGATTCTACCCTGCAGGATTGTTCCATTCCAGGGCGCCAATGAGGTGAAAGTGGTTGGTCCTCCTAACGGCACGTGTCTTGCGGGCGCATGGTCTCCCGACGGCAAATGGATCTATCTCTCTGCCAAGACGGATGACTTTCATATCTGGCGGCAAGGTTTTCCCGATGGGGAACCGGAACAGTTGACCTTCGGCCCCACCTCTCAGGAGGGCATTGCAATGGCGCCCGACGGCAAGTCGATCATCACCTCTGTGGGGTCACAAGACAATACAGTGTGGCTGCACGACAAAGATGGAGATCACCAGATTTCCTCCGAAGGAAACGCTTCACTGCCAAAGTTTTCTTCCGATGGACGCAATCTCTTTTTCCTGATGGCTAACGGACAAACGCGCGGCCAGGAACTCTGGGTGAAAGACCTGCAAAGTGAAAAAGTGGAGAGGGCGCTTCCGGGGTACGCGATGCAGGACTACGCTGTATCGCGGGATGGAAAAGAGATTGCATTTGTAATGAACGACCAGAGCGGGCGTACAAACCTTTGGGTTGCGCCAACCAGCCGCCTTTCATCCCCGGTGCGCATTTATTCTGCCGATGTTGAAGACTCTCCTTTTTTTCTCCCGGATGGCGACCTGATCTTCCGCTCGATCGAAGGCGGCTCGAACTTTCTTTATCGGATGAAGACGGATGGCACCGGCCGCCGGAAGATCACTCCGGAACGCGTCCTGGATGTACATGCGGTGTCACCCGACGGTCGCTGGATCATTGCCGGGGCGCCAAACAACCGGGAAGAAGGCGGGGCGTTTAGCAAGGCGTTCGCAGTGGACGGGAGCACGTCGGTGCCGTTGTGCCTGGGTTATTGCTTTGTCAATTGGGACACGACTGGAAGATTCGTCTATCTTTTCTTTCCCTCGCAGAATAGGGGCAGTTACTTGATTCCGGTTGTGCAGGGCTTGGGGCTACCGAAAACGCCCCCGGGAGGAATCACTCGCGTTGAGGATTTTACACACACAAAAACAAATGCCGTGACTCCCTGGTATGTGGAGTCAGCGGTAGGCTCCTCAGTTTATACCTACACACGGGAGGATGCTCGCCGCAATCTCTACCGCATTCAGTTGGCGGGTGGCCCCGGTTCCGGCGAGATATCCAGTCCACGCTGAGGGTGCCCCCGGTCCCTTGCTGTTCCCGGCCGCACCCTGTCGTATAGTTCCCCCAAGAGCACTCGTTCCAGATAAGGACCTCTCTCCATGACCATTAATCGCCGAAGTTTTTTGAATGCCTGCGCCAAGGCGGGCATTGCATCGCCGTTGTTTCCAGGCGTGCTTTTCACTCTTGCTTCGCAGTCGCAGGAGCCTGCTGCCACCGACGAGTCGAAGCCGCCCGTCATCACGCCGGAGATGATTGACCAGGCCGGGTTGATTGCCGGCATCGGGCCGTTTACCGCCGAGCAGAAGCAGATGATGATCGACGGGCTGGTGGACCAGAACGGATCGATCAAGGCGATCCGGAAGCTGGAGATGCCCAACTCGGTGCAGCCGGCGTTTGCGTTTCATCCGCTGGCGGCGGCGGAGGCAGGCCACGCAGTCAATTGTTCCGAGGCGATCTCCATCCTGCAGGGTGGCCTTCGTCCTTCCAGCACTCCACCAACTGTGCCGGAGAATATAGAGAGCCTGGCTTTCTATTCAGTGTATGAATTCGGCAACTTGCTTCAACAGCGCAAAATCACCTCCCTCGCCCTCACCCAGATGTACCTCGCGCGCCTCAAGCGCTACGACTCCAAACTCCACTTCGTCATCACGCTCACTGAGGAGCGAGCAATCGCGCAGGCCAAAGCCGCCGATGCCGAGATCGCCGCAGGCCACTATCGCGGGCCGCTGCATGGGATTCCGTGGGGTGCGAAGGATCTGCTGGCTGTGAAAGGCTATCCGACGACTTGGGGTGCGGGGGGATTTGAGAAGCAGACATTTGATGAAGACGCTACCGTTGTCGAGCGGCTCGATGCGGCTGGAGCTGTGCTCGTTGCCAAGCTCACACTCGGAGCGTTGGCTATGGGTGACAAGTGGTACGGCGGGAGAACGCGCAACCCGTGGAATCCTGCGCAAGGCTCGAGCGGTTCATCGGCTGGCCCAGGCAGCGCTGTCTCGGCGGGTTGCGTGGGCTTCGCCATCGGCTCGGAGACTCTTGGCTCCATTTCTTCGCCTTCGACGCGTTGCGGCGTTACCGGCTTGCGGCCAACGTTTGGACTTGTTCCACGTACAGGAGCGATGGCGCTCAGTTGGACCATGGACAAGCTTGGACCCATGTGCCGCTCGGTGCACGATTGCTCGCTAGTGCTTGAGGCCATCGCCGGCGCCGACGGCAAAGACCTTTCCGCGGCTCCGATCCGCTTCGATGGGGGCGCTGTTGATTGGCACAAGCTCCGAATCGGCTATTTGAAATCCGAATTCGACCCGCTGCCGCCGCTCAAGCTTGAAGAGGCCAAGCCCGGCGAAAGCGCCGACGACATGAAAAAGCGCGAAGAGCGCAACGCATTTCAGAAAGCCGCGCGCGCGCGCCGCGAATACGATCGGCGCTACGATCTGGCCGCAATCGACAAACTGCGCACGATGGGCGTCGATCTCATTCCGGTGGAGCTGCCAAAGCTGCCGTGGGGCGCAATGGTGCCCTTACTGACTGCCGAGGCTGCGGCGGCCTTCGACGAGTTGACGCTCACAGGCCGCGACAAGCTGCTCACAGAGCAGGGCGTCGAGGACTGGCCCAACGCCTTCCGCACCGCGCGCTTTTACCCGGCCGTGGACTACATCCAGGCCAATCGCGCTCGCTTGCTGGGCGTGCAACAGATGTCTGCCCTGTTTGAGAAGGTGGACATTATTGCGACTCCCACCAACGGCGATCAGCTCGTTGCCACCAATCTCTCAGGGCACCCGGCGCTGATTTTGCCCAACGGCCTGCGCGGCGAGGATGCGCCCAGGCCGCCTGAAATCGACGACGGCGATAACGACGACATTGGCGGCCCGGGCACGCCGGTTTCGTTCACCTTTTTGGCCGGGCATTATCAGGAGGCGAAGCTGGTGGCGATCGGTGCCGCATATCAAGACGCTACGGGCTTCAACAAGCTGCATCCCAAGCTGGATTGAGACTGCGTCTGAAGGCCTCTGCTCCCGTCGGTTTGAGAAGCCGAATCGCCCCGCCCCTATGGGGCTGCGGAGTCATTTTGTGTTGTCTACCCAGGACTGCATTCGCTAACGCGAATTTGTCCAGGGCTAACTTCGCTGCCTCCCTCCGGGAGGCGCGGACTGCTGACGAAGCTTTAAACCATCCCTCAGCGGCTAAAGCCCTGAGATCATTTTATTGGCCTTATCGGCATTCAGGGCTGAAGTCCTGACCTACCAGTCGCGCCCTGATACAAGACCTTATCCCGCCCAGTTTTTCGCAACCTCAGGAGACCGGCGGTACAAGTCTGGGCACCCGGCGCTCCGGCATTGGTGGAGCGGGGCTGAAGCAGTCGAGGTGCATGTCGAGCTTTTTGCCTTTCAGCCGCTGCAACTGCTCTTCTACCACTTGTTGCACCTGGGCTGGATCGCCCTTCGCTCGCAAATTCACCAGCAGCTCATGGCGGGCAGCAGGCGACGCGTCAAGATTGCCCTCGACAGCCGGCACTTGCCCATTGGCGCAGACGGCCACCTTTAACCATCCCGAGGGCGAGCGATCAAACAGCTTGAGATGCGCAATTGAAATTCCGGCATCGGTGAGCGCATCGTGCAGGCCGTCGAAAAACGGCCCGATCGCAAGCGCTGGGGAAATGGGCACCGCCGGCTCAAGCGTAAAACTCAGATTGAGCCACGCCAGCGCCGCTTCAGCTCGAGCGTATTGCGCGTAGTCAATCTCCAGCGTAGTTTTGCCCGCTTCTAGCGCACCCGACAGGATTTCATCGAGCCATTCTGAAACACCTTGCCCGGTCTTCGCGCTGAGGAAACGCGCGTCTACACCGGGAAGACTTTCTGCATCGGGATAAAGATCGGCCTTGGTCATGCAGACCAGGTCCGCCTCCTGCAGTTGCTTTTGAAAAAGAAAAGCGAGCGGCGAATCAGCATTTTCGCCACGCATTTCGGTCGCGCGCGATGGATCGACCAGCACGGTGAAAGGCGCAATCCGGTAACGGGCGAATTCTTCGCGCAGCGGGCCGAATACCGTCGCCGAGATGTCTGTGCAACTGCCTACAGGCTCGGCAAAGATTACATCGACGTCACGCGCGCGGAGTTCTTCAATCAACGACATCAAATCGGAAAGCCGGCAACAAAAACAGCCGCCGGTGACTTCGCGCGCCAGCACACCTTCGATCTCGGCGTGACGTGTGTCTACCAAATCAATGCCCTGGTCGTTAAGGATGACTGCGCAGCGCAGGCCGCGCTTCCCAAGGATGCGCACGGCTGAAAGGATCAGGCTGGTTTTTCCCGAACCAAGGAAACCGCCCACAATTACGATCCATGGCCGTTGCTGGTGTGTGGCTGCACTCATCCGCGTACTGTTATCTTCAATTCGTCATTCGCGGTCAGTTGCCGGGTTTCATCCAGCGTTACAATCATTCGTTCACCATTGTGGCTTACGTGATTCGCCAATGTTTTCGCGCCTATTTCGATTAGAGCAGTCGCGCCAACAGCGGCAATCTCGCATGAGCGGCAGGCAAGCGTTCCCTTGAGCACCTGGATTGACAATTGTGTTCCGCCGTTCTGTTTGCGCAGCGAGAACGTGCCCCATCCCACTCCTGTTGACCAGAAGCATTTGAAATTGTCGTGCGTCAGACGCGGTACAGCTATCACGGCCGCCTTGACACCGTCGTAAACAAAGCCGCTGAGAGCGACGACAGGGGACCACGACGATAAGGCGCGGGCATAGTGGTGACCGCACTCCGGTTCATCCCACGGGTTGCGCTTCTCGCCGTCGTAGCGCGCGCGAATATTCTCGACGCACTCTATGCCTTCATTCACCATCTCCCAATTCATCATCAGGCTGGCTACGAGATATTCCTGGCCGGTCCATGCCTCAGCGTAATAAGGAAACGGAATGTGCGGGCGCTCGGCGTTGCCGTAATCGCAGACCACCACTGCTGCTTCTTCATTCAACGCATAAGTTCGTTCAACATTTTCGTGATCGGCGAGGGTTGGCTTGTAGTTGTATTTATAGATGGAACGAAGCGTGCGGCGAATATTTTCCGGCGACACCAGCGGCCCCATTCCGCCAATCTCGGCGAGGTACTGGCCGATAAGCTGATCGGCCAAGCAGCCGCCGCCAACCTGGTACTCGGGCGACTCAGTGTTTTCCGTTCCCATATCTCCGCGCAGGTTCTTCGCAATCTCATCTTTCTTGAATCCACGCACCTTCTGCACGTAAAACTCGCCGTTGAACAGGTTCTCGTCAGTCCATTTACTTCCCTTTTCAAAGAGACTCTTGTACGTATCGGCCGACGCTGTGTCACCCGCCGCGCGCGCCATCTCTTCGGCGGCACGCAACGCGCCCAGGTAATAGATTCCGCACATGGGGTTCGGCCCGTAAAACTCCACATCGTAAGTGTTGTGCTGCACGCCTTCCATTACGCCATCGCGATTTGCATCCCATCCGCCGGGAACCCAGGCAAACTCGATCGCCTTCTTCACGCGCGGCCAAGTGCTCTCAAGCAGGGACTGATCGCCGGAGATTCTCCAATCGAGCCAGGCATGGATGATTTGCCCCATCTGGCCATCGGCCGCGGCGTAACCGAAGCGTTCTTTGCCGGGCGGCAGATACTCACGGAAGCGCATTGCGCCCGCGTCGTCCATCGAATATCCAAACGAATTGCGCCGCAGCGACCGCGCATACTGCGGGAACAGGAACGCTGTTGCTGTTTCGTAATTCCACACGTGCGTGCAATTGCCAAAGCAGCATCCCGAGTTGTCGCCGCTGCCTTCGAATGCGTGAAACTCGCCGTCGGCGGTGCGGAAACATGTTGTAGTGGCTAGCGTTGAAAGGTTGGCGCTGGCTGCTTCCTTTACCGCCGCGGGCAGCGTGCTTTCGCGCAGGGCATTGGTAAACATCCGGGTGCGCGCTTCCAGATCGTGCAAGTGCGCGGCGGTGTAAGTCACGGCTTCCCACGCCGATTTGAAACGCGCCGCATAAGCATTGCCGATCACGGTTTTGCCTTCGCCCTGGGGCGCTGCCCACCCCATCCAGTCGGGCGTGCGATTAGCGAACCTCCATCCCAGGAAAAACTCGAAGCTCGCCGTCTGCCCCGCGGGAATCGTCTTGTTGAGGCACAGCACTCCCACCATATTGTGCGGATCGGGTTGCGCGCCCAGTTCGCCGCTTTTTGCAAACCGATCCCAGAAATGGAGCGGCGCATTCCACCAGCGGCCCGCCGGCCATCCTGCCCAATGCGAAACTTCAGCGCCGCCCGTGGTTGCGGCCAGCACAAGTTCACCGGCCATGGGATCGTCGACGGCCAGCGCGGCGTTGCTCATGACCAGGCCCGCGATTTCGTTTTCGGCGCGATAGTCGTTGCGCCGTCCATTGTCCATTTTTTGCCGCGCGTCGTCGTCCTGTTCTTTCTGCGTGTTCACCGGGTTCTCGATGGAGAAGGCGATGCTCACGCTGGCTGCTTTATGTCCGGGATTGGTGACGGAATAGCGCAGAATCGCGACCGGCAATCCCGAGTCGTCCGGCTCGTGGGGAATGAACGGCGAGAAGGCATCGAGGGTGACTTTGACTGGCAGCGAGCGATCTTCAAAATCGATGCGCGCCAGCGGATATTCTCCGGTGAACGTTGCCGACTCAAGGCGCCCCAGCCCCGGAACGTTGCTGGAGCCCAGTCCGTCCGGTCCGGCATAAGGCGGCTGAATGCGCGACTCAAGTACGCGGGCGACGGGCTTGCCGCCTTCAACCTGCGCCCAGATCGCGGGAAATGCATAGAGAGGCCGAAAGCCTTTGTTGGGGCGATTGAACATCTCCCAATCCACCAGTTGCCCGCGCCCGCCCAACCCCAGGCTTCCCGCGGCCACGCCGCCCAGCGGAAACGAAATCATCTTGAGTTGCCGCCCGCGAAACTGGCGCGGATAAGTGCGGTCCGGCTGAGTCCGATCCTGGGCTGACTGCGTGCGCTTTTCTGCCGCGTGGGTCTCCTGCCCTTCAATCACCGCAGCGCTATTCCCCGCGAGCGTTACCGCTCCCATGGTTCCCGCTGCCCCTCTGAGAAAACTTCGGCGATCGAGTTTCAGTTTGTCTGCCACTGTGCGCACCCTTTCCGTCCCGGTTTGAATTGTATTGCGCGAGGGGTGAATACGTAGAACAGATTGGGAGCACAGGAGCCTGCTGCGGAGTTTGCAGCGGGACGGCGGGCTCACCGGTCGCTTCACCTCACACTCGATGCCGATTGTCTGGCGGTTGATTGAACGAGGTGGGGTTGAAGTTTGAGGTAACCCAGGTCTCAGATTCGAGACCTGGGGCACCCAGATTCGTGGTCGGGATGGAAGGTTGTGCTGCGGTCAGGCTCGTGAAAATTCAGAGTACGAGCGCGGGCGGGGACGCCCGCGCTACAGCCGGTCGGGAGACCGGCGGTACTGGTTTACTTCGGCGCAGTGGCTGGTTGGGTTGGAGCGGGCGTCGATGTTGGCGCGGTCGTCGATGTCGGCGCAGGCGTTGTTGAGGGCGGGGTTGTGGCAGGAGCGGCCTTACCTGGAGCGGCAGACGGGGCTGCGCCAGCGGTTGGCGCTGCGCCGG